>Ga0136627_1000084_pt1 | contig 26798 bp, 22 predicted proteins | sample AntDrymUQ4892206_2_FD_104652 | JGI IMG/M metagenome (GOLD analysis project Ga0136627, IMG submission 104652) | Polar desert sand microbial communities from Dry Valleys, Antarctica - metaG UQ489 (22.06) | ecosystem: Environmental > Terrestrial > Soil > Desert | place: Antarctica: Dry Valley... | reverse complement strand
GACCCGTGCCGAGCTGCACGGGGCCGGACAGCATGAGCAGCCACAGGGCCACGCCCCCGAGGGTGAGCAGCAGCGCCGCTCCGCCCACAAGGCCCGAAGGCGCCGGGGGGGACGAGGGTTGGTGTTGAGACATCCATCCATTGTGGCCCACCGCCGGACTCACGTAATCGACGCTGTTCGGGTGGCGGCGCCGTCGGTGCTGCGTTTGGGGCGCCCGGCAGCCATTTGGCAGCACCGACCGAGGATGCCCTCGGCCGTAGCGGCTAGCGGCCGATGAGGTCTGCGATCTCGCCGATCATCTCGGTCAGGTCGAAGTCCCTCGGCGTGTACACCCTGGCCACGCCGAGATCCAAGAGCTTGGAGGCGTCCTCATCGGGGATGACGCCGCCGACGACGACCGGAATCGCTCCGGTGTCGACGCCCTCGTCCCGCAGACGGTCGATGACGTCGGGCACGAGGAGGCCGTGTGCCCCCGAGAGAATCGAGATCCCGATTACGTGCACGTCCTCGTCGACCGCGGCTCGAGCGATCTGCTCGGGAGTCAACCTGATGCCTTGGTAGACGACCTCGAAGCCGGCGTCGCGTGCCCGCACGGCGACCTGTTCAGCGGCGTTGCTGTGTCCGTCGAGACCGGGCTTGGCCACGAGCATGCGCAGCTTGACAACGCCTAGTCGTTCGCCGGCCGCGACGACGCGTCTGCGAACACCCTCGATTGCAGCGGCCTCGCCCCCGGATGAGGTCGCCCCCATGCCGGTGGGGGCACGGTACTCACCGTACGCCTCTCGCAGCGCGTCGGCCCACTCCCCCGTGGTGATCCCGGCCTTGGCGGCGGCGATGGATGCCTCCATGAGGTTGGCCCCCGACTCGGCTGCGCGCCGGAGCTCGTCGAGGGAGCGCGCAACGGGCGCCTCGGAGCGCCCGGCGCGCCAGCGCTCGAGCGCCTCGATCTGCGCGGACTCCGCCCCCGGATCGATCTTCTCGAAGGCCATGGTGTCGAGTCCCTCGACGAGGGGCGAAGGTTCGGTCTCGACGTACCTGTTGACCCCGACCACGACCCGTTCGCCGCTCTCGATGGCGCGCCTACGCTCGGCGTGGGCCCCCACGAGTCGATCCTTCATATACGACAGCGCCTCGACCGCACCGCCTCGCTCGAGCACCCTGTCGAGCTCGTCAGACGCGTCGCTTTCGATCTCCGTGGTCTTGGCCTCGATGACCTTCGATCCCTCGAAGATGTCGTCGTACTCGAGCAGGTCGCTCTCCAACGCCAGGATCTGCTGCGCGCGCAACGACCACTGCTGATCCCAGGCGCGAGGGAGGCCGAGCGCCTCGTTCCACGCCGGCAACTGCACCGCCCGGGCGCGCGCAGCCTTGCTCTGCGTCACTCCCAGCATCTCGAGAAAGATGCGGTAGACGTTGTTCTCCGGTTGTGCTGCGGTGAGACCGAGTGAGTTGACTTGGAGTCCGTAGCGGAGACGCCTGAACTTCGGGTCGCCGACGCCGTAGCGATCGAGGGTGATGCGATCCCAGAGCCGGTGGAAGGCGCGCATCTTGCAGGTCTCCTCGATGTAGCGGATGCCGGAGTTGCAGAAGAACGAGATGCGTCCTACGAGGCGCGGGAAGTCGTCGTCGGTGACCTCGCCGGTCGCCCTGACCGCATCGAGTACGGCGACGGCAGTGGCGAGAGCGTAGGCGACCTCGAGGACGGGACCGGCCCCCGCTTCCTGCAGGTGATAACTGCAGACGTTGATGGGGTTCCACCTCGGGGTGTTGTTGAGCGTCCAGATGATGATGTCGGTCGTGAGCTTCATCGAGGCCTCGGGCGGAAAGATGTAGGTCCCGCGCGAGAGGTACTCCTTGAGGATGTCGTTCTGGGTCGTTCCCACGAGAGCGCGCCGCGGCGCCTTTTGCGAATCCGCCACCGCAACGTAGAGGGAAAGGAGCCACATGGCGGTTGCGTTTATGGTCATCGAGGTGTTCATCTCTGCGACCGGAATGTCCTCGAAGACCCCTTCCATGTCGCCCAGGTGCGAGATAGGGACGCCGACCTTGCCGACCTCGCCGCGGGCCATGCCATGGTCGGAGTCGTAACCGGTTTGGGTGGGGAGGTCGAAGGCGACGCTGAGCCCGGTCTGGCCCTTTGCGAGGTTCGCCTTGAAGCGGGCATTAGTCAATGTCGGGCTGGCGTACCCCGCGTAGGTTCGGAAGATCCAGGGACGATCGGGTGTCATAGCGTCATCGTAATTGGCAACGCGCCCGTGGCCACTAGTGGTCTGTCGCGCAAGGAACGCCAGCACCGAGAGCGTCCCTGCGCGTCGAGGGCAAGGCGCGAGGAGTCGAGCGTACCTGGAGGTACGTGAGCGACGAGAAACGCAGCCATCGGCGATCCAGGGGCGTTCGAATGCGTCGGCTACTTACGCGGCGGGCCACTAGGATGCCATCTCCACAGCAGACATAAGGAGTCGTGGTGAGCGTCGAGATCAACAAGGTCGGGGTCGTTGGGTGCGGCACCATGGGCTCCGGCATCTGCGAGGTCGTGGCTCGTAGCGGATACGACGTCGTGTTCGCGGAGATGGACGAGGAGGCCGAACGGGCGGGCCGCGAGCGAATCGAGCGCAGCGTTGCTCGCGCCGTGAAGCGCGGCAAGCTCGACCAGGGCGCAGCCCACGACTTACTCGGACACATCTCGTCGACCACCGATCTCGCCGGTCTCGGCGACTGCGACTTGGCGTTTGAAGCCGTGCCCGAGAAGCTCGAGTTGAAGAAGCAGACCTTCGCAGCACTCGACCAGGTGTTGAAGCCCGAAGCGATTCTTGCAACCAACACCTCGTCCCTTCCCGTCATCGACATGGCGGTGGCGACCAACAGGCCCGATCGGGTCGTTGGTTTCCACTTCTTCAACCCGGCAACGGTCATGAAGCTCGTCGAGCTCGTGCACACGGTCGCCACGGACGAGAAGGTCGTCGAGTCCGCCAAGCAGTTCGCCCTGGGACTCGGAAAAGTCGCCGTTCCGTGCCGGGACCGCGCCGGTTTCATCGCCAACTTGCTGCTCTTTCCCTACCTCAATGCAGCGACGCGCATGTACGACCAGGGCTACGCGCTCCGCGAGGACATCGACGCAGCAATGCAGCTCGGGTGCGGACACCCGATGGGCCCGCTGGCTCTTCTCGATCTCATCGGACTGGATTCCGCCTACGAGATCTGTGAGGCCCTGTGGCGCCAGTGGCGGGACTACGCGGACGCGCCGCAGCCCCTCCTCAAGCAGTTCGTGACGGCCGGATACCTCGGCCGCAAGACGGGTCGCGGGTTCTACCGCTACGAGTCGCCCGAGTCCCCGAAGATTGCGGACGCGATCCCTGAGAGCGAGGGCGCGTCCGCACCCGATTTCGGGATGGTGGGCGTGGTGGGAACGGGTCTCATGGCTTCTGGAATCGCCGAGGTGATCGCCAAGGCCGGAGGTGAGGTCGTTCTCCGAGGACGAAGCGAGACCGCGATCGACAACGCCAAAACCGCGCTGACTAAGAGCCTCGAGAGAGCAGTGAGCAAGGGCAAGCTCGAGGACACCGACGCGAGCCTCGCGCTCGCGCGGGTATCGACGACGCTCGATTTCGAAGACTTCGCCGAATGCGATCTCGTCATCGAGGCGGTAGCAGAGGACCTCGAGGTAAAGAGCGCGATCTTCGGAGAGCTCGATGACGCGACCAAGCCCGACGCGGTGCTCGCGACGACCACGTCCTCTCTATCGGTCGTTGATCTCGCCGCCGCGACCACCCGACCCGACAAGGTCATCGGGCTTCATTTCTTCAATCCCCCCGCGGTCATGAAGCTCGTCGAGGTCGTTCGTACCGTCGCCACCTCCGACCATGTCGAGGAGCGTTGCAGTGCGTGGGTTCGAACACTCGGCAAGCGCCCGGTGCGGTGTCGAGACCGGGCCGGGTTCGTCGTCAATTTCTTGCTGTTTCCGTACCTCAACGACGCAGTGCACATGCACGAGGAGGGCTACGGAACGCCGGCCGACATCGATGCAGCGATGAAGCTGGGCTGTGGGCACCCGATGGGGCCCTTCGAGTTACTCGACATCGTCGGGCTCGACGTCACCTATGCGATTCTCGAATCTCTCCACGAGGAGTTCAGGGAGAGACGTTACGCACCCGCCCCGCTGCTGGAGCACATGGTTCGAGCGGGATACCTCGGCCGCAAGAGCGGTCGGGGCTTTTACGACTATTCGGAATAACCTGACTTTAGAAGTCCGCGCTTGGTGCCGAAGTCCCTTGAGCGTGTGGACATCCACCGGTAGCGTCCGATTCATGGGGGCATCGACTCGACAATGTTGAAGGTGTTTTCGCTCATCGTGGCAGCGTTCATTTCGGTGACCCTGCTTGCGCCCGGCGCCGAGCAGCTCCCAGGTTCATCTCCCGCCGCTGCCAAGATGAAGTGGAAGCGAACCGTAGCACCCGGCGTGTCCTACCGTCTTTACCGTCTCCCCAAGCCGAACAAGGTCCGTGTCGTCACCTTTGTGCCCTCGTCGGGACCCACCCTCAGGCCGGTGCTCGGCTCCAACCTGCTGCCCGGGTTCGAACGCACCTCGTCCATGGCGAGGCGCAGCGGAGCGATCGCCGCCATCAACGGTGACTACGCGCGCTCCACCGGGCACCCGGTGTTCACCTTCGCGCGCAAGGGTCGGCTGGACCAGATGCCCGCCATCGATCCCTATTCGGGTGGATTCGAGTACGGCCGCAATTTCTCAATAGACGTCCACCAAGAGAAGACCTACTTCGGCCACCCCACGACGACGGCCTGGGTCTCGCATCCGAGTCCTGAAGGCGGAGCTTACGAAGTCCATCGCGTGAACGGGTCACAGAGCCGCGCCTCGGCCGATCAGTTGCGCGCGTACACGACTGCCGGAGGCGGAACGGACAAGCCACCCGCGCGCGGCTGCTTCGTGCGTCTGCGGCCCTTCGGTCCACCACAGGCGACGGATGCCACCACGGCCCCCCTCAACGCTAAGAAGGAGTCGATCGCCCCCGTCGGGGTCGAGCGTCCTCACTTCGTCGAAACGGCGCGCTGCGGCCCCGGACGCGTCTATCCCAAAGGAGGCATAGTGCTCCACACTCCCTGGGACGGTCGCTATGCTGACGCGCTGAGGGCGATGCAGCCAGGGGAAGAGGTTGTCTTCGGCTGGTCTCTCGGTTGGCCCGATGTCTTCGCGACGATCGGAGGCAATCCGACGCTCATCGAAGACGGGCACGTGCAACATCAGAGCATCGACGACGGCAGCTCGTTTACGAGTCATCGCCATCCCCGCACCGCGATCGCGTACAACGACGACAACGGGAAGCTCTTTTTGGTCACCGTCGATGGCAGGCAGCCGCGCTACAGCCGGGGCATGACACTCACCAACCTGACCCGGTTTCTGCGCAACCGTCTGGGTGCCACCGACGCGCTCAACCTCGACGGAGGAGGCTCGACGACGATGGTGCTCGGAGGCAAGGTCAAGGGTCGCCCGTCGGATGAAGTCGAGCGACCCGTCAGTTCTGCTCTCGCGATCGTGCCGCGCGGCGTGACGACTAAGTCGCAGGGGCTCAGCGCGGCCGCGCCGGAGGTCATCGAAGGTGCGGCGGAAGACGCTTTCACCGAGATGGTCGAGGATCCCGCTTCAGTGGGCGGCCTCTCGGCTTACCTCGACGGCCACGATTACGAGCTTCCGGGATTTCTCGAGCGCACGGCCGACGACTTTCGGGCGACGCGCTGAGGGCAATCTAGAGAGGTCGTCCCGACCGGCGCAGCGAGGTGAAGCGATGGACTTCCGTCCAGCCGAGCGAGCGGTACAGGTGCTGAGCCCCAGCGTTGTCCTCGTCGACTACCAACCACGTTTCTGAGACGGAATCGAAGCCGAACATCCAGCGCAGGCCCGTGCGAACGAGGTCGGCGCCGATCCCCCGACCGCGCGCGGCCTCGGTGGTGCCGACGAACTCGAGGGAGGCCGATCCCGTGGAGTCGTCGACCTCGAGGTAGACGTAGCCCAAGACTTCGTCTTCGTCGGAACGCACGAAGCAGGCCTTGGCGTCACCCAGGCCCGCCACCATGCGCGTGCCGGGCAGGTGTGTGTTGGGGAAGAGCTCATCGTGGAGAGTGATCACTGAATCGTGGTGCTCGGTTGCGATGGGAAGGGCCGCTCCACGGCCAAGGCCGTCGAGATCGCCCCGGTCGAACCTCAGCACACGGACGTCCTTGTAGGTCTCGAAACCTAGTGAACGTCCCAGTTCCGCCACGCTGGAGTTGCCCAGATCGAAGAACATCTCGAGTTGTTTCGTAGCGCCGTCGGGGACCAAGCCGAGGCAGTCCTCGACCAGCCGTCGCGCGATCTCCTGCCAGCGAGCGTGTCCGACGAGGGGGCCGATGAGGTAAGAGCGATCGAGCTCCTCATCGACGTCCACCGCCATGAAGCCAACCATGTGGCCTTGCTCTCGAGCGATCAGGGCGCGCTCGATGGCGTCGTACTCGAGCAACTCTCCTTTGACCTCGGCGGGTGTGTCGCCGAGGTAGCCGATCCTGTGCTCGGGTCGGATGTTGAGCGGCCCGATGAAGCTCGCTATTGCCTCGAGGTCCTCCCGAGCGGCCCTGTCGTAGACGATCACTACTTGGCGTCGCCGCGTCCGTTGAGACCTGGGTACTCCCGGCCCCCGACGGGAAAGCGCGTCGACAGCCGCCACGCTTCGGCCGACTCGAACCTGTCGCGGTAGTCGCCCATGCCGAGACGACGGCCCTGGGAGCGCGAGGCGCGCCGCCAGACCGATACCGCCCGAGCGCGATGCTCCCGCTCGATCAGCTCCTCGAGAGCGATCGCGACAGCGGCGCGTTCCCCGGGGGTGGGATTGCCGGAGATCGAGACGATGACTAGGTCATCCGGTTTGTCGAGGTGTTCGGACATCGTTCTCCTAGGTGGTCCGTCGGTGGTCCGTCGCTTAGAGCGGGACGTTTCCGTGCTTGCGCTGCGGGATGGTCTCGCGCTTGCTGCGGAGCATCTCGAGGCTGGCCAGCAATCTCACTCGCGTATCGCGTGGGTCGATGACCGCGTCGACGTAACCTCGTTCGGCGGCTACGTACGGGTTCAGCAGGTGTTCTGAGTAGCTGTCGATCAACTCGGCGCGCTTAGCGTCGGGGTCGTCCGCAGAGGTGATGTCCCTGCGGTGGATGATGTTGACGGCCCCCTCGGCCCCCATAACGGCTATCTGCGCCGAAGGCCATGCAACGGAGACGTCGCTACGAATGTGCTTGGAGTTCATGACGACGTAGGCGCCGCCGTAGGCCTTGCGCGTGATCACGGTCATGCGCGGGACCGTTGCCTCGCTGAAGGCGTAGAGCAGCTTGGCCCCGTGACGGATGATGCCGCCATACTCCTGTTCGGTTCCGGGGAGAAAACCCGGTACGTCGACGAACGTGACGAGCGGGATGTTGAATGCGTCGCAGAAGCGCACGAAGCGGGCGGCTTTGGTCGACGACTCGATGTCGAGGCATCCCGCCAGCACCTGAGGCTGGTTTGCGACGATGCCTACGGGTTGCCCTCCCAGCCGGGCGAAGCCCACGATGACGTTTCGAGCCCAGTGAGCGTGCACCTCGAAGAACTCGCCGTCGTCGAACACGCTGCCGATCACCTGGTGCATGTCGTATGGCTTGTTGGGCGAGTCGGGGATGAGATCGATCAGCTCGTCACAGAGGCGGCCGGGATCGTCGGTTGGGGGAAAGTACGGAGGGGACTCGAAGTTGTTGGAGGGCAGAAAGCTCAGGAGATAACGGATTTGCTCGAGGCAGTCCTCGTCCGTCTGGGCGACGAAGTGGGCGGACCCCGACTTCGACGCGTGGCTCATGGCGCCGCCAAGCTCCTCCTGCGTGACCTCCTCACCGGTCACCGCCTTGATCACGTCCGGACCGGTGATGAACATGTGACTCGTTTTGTCGACCATGAAGTTGAAGTCGGTCATCGCCGGCGAGTAGACGGCGCCGCCCGCGCAGGGACCCATGATGGCCGAGATCTGAGGGATGACCCCGGAGCTACGCACGTTGCGGTCGAAGATGTAGCCGTAGCCCGCCAGCGATGCGGGTCCCTCTTGAATTCGCGCTCCACCCGAGTCCTTCAGACCAATTACCGGGGCTCCCGTCGCAAGCGCGAGGTCCATGATCTTGCAGATCTTCTCGCCCATGACCTCGCCCAGCGACCCGCCGAACACCGTGAAGTCCTCGGCGAAGACGAACACCTTGCGGCCGTCGATGGTGCCCCACCCGGTCACGACCGCATCCGAGTAGGGGCGCTTGTTCTCGATGCCGAAGCCGTAGCTGCGGTGCCGCATGAGCTGGTCGTTCTCGACGAACGAGCCCTTGTCCAGGAGTGCGACGATCCGTTCGCGCGCGGTCAGCTTGCCCCGGTCGTGCTGCCGGGCGATCGCCTGCTCGCCGCCCGCCTCGAGGGCCTGGGCCTTCTTGTCGTCTAGCTGAGCGATGCGATCTTGGATGGCCGCCGTCTGAGCGTCGGCCACAACCTTGTCAACGGCTTGGAGGTCCTTTTCGTCGGTCGTCATGGACCACACAATATCCGCCGCTCCAGGGCAGGGGAGGGCCCGCCGGGGGCGAACTTCATCTCTATGTGGATCGGGCGGCTGCGGCGCGAGATGAAAGAGCTCAATCGGGAGGTCGAGATGGCGGCGACGGAAGAGGAGCGGGCCGCCTTCGAGCTCACTCGTTCGACGCGTGACTTCACTCGACGGGCCCGCGCCGTCGCCGACGACAAGCTGGCATTTTCCGCCACTCTCATGCGCGCGGGCGAGGTGGGGGCTGCGAATCGCCTGCTCGAGGACCTCGAACGGGACGTGCGCGTCGAGGAAGCAGCACTCACGGAGCAGGTCAACGAGGTCAAGGTGGCGACTGCCGCCAGACGAGCCAACATGACCCGCCTGCGATTGGCTCGAACTCTTGCGGCCGCGATGTTGTCGGCGGGTCTGCTCGCGTTTTCCGCCGCGGGTATGGCCGTGGCCTTGTTTCTAGCGGACCTCGAAGAGGGACGGGGAGGCGGCGCCTCGGGCCGATCTTCCGTGACGGCCCTCGCCCTCTCGGAGTTGGGCGTCGAGAACGCGAGAGGCATCACGACGATCCGCCTGTCGGACGGAACCAGGTTGAAACTGAATGAGCATCAGGTCCGCACCCTCGAGAACCTCACTGCCGACGGCGATCTGGGTCGCAGGGAGCTCGAACGACTGTTGCTCGACATCGTCGGCTCCAGGATCGCGGGGCAGCTTGCGGACGTTCTCGTGGGTCTTGCGCAGGAGGTCACTCGCGCCACCGGAGAGGTCACCGACCGAGCCGGCGGAGCACCGGCCTCCGTTACCGAGGAGCTCGAGTCCGCCGCCCCCGAGCGTCGGCGCGGGGGCCGAGCATGTCGGATCAAGGGCCAAGCACGTCGGATCCAAGCCCAAGAGCGCGGCGGACAAGCCCTCTCCTAAGGCATCGAAGTCCGGCGGCGAGGAACCGGTCGAGAAGCCCAAGGAGCCGGCCGAGGTACACGCCGAGGAGCCGGACGACGACGGCGACATCATCGACACGCCGCTCGACGGAGGGACGCCGGATCAGCCCGAAGGTCACAACGACCAAGAGCCGGCGCTTCCCTGAACCCTCCGGCGTGAGCCGGGCTACCCTGATCTGAAGGCGCTGTCGCCGCGGCCGTCGAACCGGCCGACGAGGCCGTGCTGCGGAATCCGGACGACCCCCTTCTCCGCGGTGACGGTCCCGAGCCTGAACCCCTCATGGCCGTTCAGGGCGAGAGCTGCGAGCGCCGCTTCTGCGTGCTCCTCCGGGGTGATGACGACCATACCCACTCCCATGTTGAAGACCCGGAACATCTCTGCGGCCGCGATCTCGCCTCGTTGTCCGATGAGTTCGAAGATCGGTTGTGGCTCGGGCAAAGACTCGAGCGCGTAGCCGACCTCGGCTTCGAGGCGCAAGAGGTTGGCGAAGCCGTCACCCGTGATGTGCGACAGCCCGCGCGTGTCGATGCCGGCCTCCCACAAACTCGTGATCGCCCCGACGTAGATCGCGGTCGGCTCGAGGAGCTCATCGCCCAGACTTCGGCCGAGCTCTTCAACATGGTCGTCGAGTCCGATGCCTGCATCGTTCATGAGCACGCGTCGTGCGAGCGTGTAACCGTTCGAGTGCAGTCCCGAGGATCTCAGCCCGAGGATGGCATCGCCGTCCCTGACGGCGCGTCCCAGGATCAAGTGGTTCGGATGCAGGGTGCCGACGGCCGTTCCGACCAGGTCGAAGGCGGTGGCGTCACCCGGCGTCCGGCCATCGGAGCCGATGACCTCGGGCAACTGTGCGACCTCGCCGCCGGGCACTGCGATCCCGGCCTCCTTTGCGGCCGCTCCCAGACCGGCGAGCAGGGCGTCCGTTCGACCGGCGTCGAGTTGGTTGACGCCGAGATAGTCGACCATCGCCAGCGGACGGGCCCCCACGCAGACGAGGTCGTTGACGTTCATGGCGACGCAGTCGAAGGCGATGGTGTCGTAGCGGCCCAGAGCCGAGGCCACCACCGTTTTGGAGCCGACGCCGTCGGTGCATATGGCGAGCGCCAGCTCCGGCGTCAGCTCGATGACGCTTGCGTAGTGACCGAACTCGGTGAGCACCCTGCCGTTGCCGGGGAATGCGAAAGTGGGCCTCAGGTGTCTCTGCACCGCGCTGAGAGCGTCCGCCTGACCCCTCACGCCGGCCTCTTCGTATCCTCGGGCCTCCACGCCAATCACTCTAGGGGAAACCTCAAGCGGCCGCCGCAGTATCCGATTGACTCATATGGGATGGCTGAGACAGATCGTGACGAACGACCGCCTGCGACGGGAGTTGCCCTTCCTCGCGCTCGCGTGGGCCGCGCTCGCCTCAACCTACTGGCCCTTGCATCATTCGGAAGGTTGGGCGTCTACTAGCGCACTTGTCTTGACTCTCGTGTTGACCGCCGGCACCGTCGTACTGCGACTCGCCGGAAGAGCCCACCGCCTCGAGTTCCTTGTTCCGCTGACGTACATCTTGGTCGTGGCGCTGCTGCGGCAGGCGGAGGGCGGTTCACAATCGGGGCTCTCGGCGCTTGGCTTGGTTCCGGTGGTGTGGACGGCTCTCTACGCACGCCGCGCCGAGCTCGTCGTGATGCTCTCGGGCCTCACCCTGATGGTGATCGTTCCGATCCTTGTCTTCGGAGAGCCGCTCTATCCGGCTCAAGAGTGGAGACGGGCGCTGTTGCTCGTGGCGGTCGGGTCGATGATCGGTTTCGTGATTCAGCACCTGGTCGCTGATGTCACTGACCGGTCGGAGGCGATGGCGCGCCAAACGCGTATGGTCGAGGTGATCGCCACTACCATGCGACAGCTACCCAACGACTCGGACATCAGAGGACGTCTGTGCGAGGCCGCCGTCGAAGTCGGAGGTGGTGACATGGCGTGGCTGTTCGAACCGGACGGCGACGGACATCTCGTTCAGAAAGGGCGCGCCGGGGACGTGGATCTGCACACGGTGCAAGTGGTTATCGATCCTCGCGTCTCGGGCGCCGCACGAGTCTTCTTGGAGCGGGAACCACTGTTCGTGGAAGACGCCGCTCGGCACCCCGGCGAGTCTCAGAAGCTGGCGGCTCTCACGGGGGCGGCCTCGGTTCTCTTTCAGCCGATCGTGAGGGGTGACGAGGCGAGAGGAGTGCTCGTCGTCGTGTGGCGCTCGATGGTGAGTGTTGACGAGCATGCTCACGTGGCGATCGGCCTGCTCGCCACCGAGATCGGCGCGGCGCTCGAGCGAGCGGATCTACTGGCCGAAGTGCAACGTCTGGCGGACACGGACGCTCTGACTCAACTGCGCAACCGGCGCCGCTTCTCGATAGATCTGGACCGAGAGCTGTCGAGAGCCCACCGCTCCGAAGAGCCGCTGTGCCTGGCATTCCTCGATCTGGATCACTTCAAGAAGTTCAACGACACCTTTGGTCATCCGGCGGGCGACGGGCTGTTGAGGAGCGCGGCGTTGGCGTGGAGTGGAACGCTGCGAGCGACCGACGCCCTGGCTCGTTACGGTGGCGAGGAGTTCGCGCTCCTGCTGCCGGGCTCCACCCTGGATGCTGCCGCCACTGTGCTCGACAGGCTACGCTCCGTCACTCCTGAGGGCGCGACCTTGTCCGCCGGCCTTGCACAGGCCGAGGTCAACGAGACCGCGGACGGGCTCATGGCTCGTGCAGACGAAGCGTTATATGAAGCAAAGAGGAGAGGGAGGGATCGAGTCGTCCGTGCGCCGCGCGGTGGCTCCTTCCGAGTCGTAGCCAACGCCTAGGTGACAGGGGTGGCCGATGGAGCGGGCTCTGCAGTCCCCGCGTCTGACCTCTCCGCACGGTAGTTGGGGAGCGCAAGGGCAACGATCAAGACGAGCGCCGCCGGTATGGCGCCGGCGATGAAGGCCAGCGCAAAGCCGCTGCCGTCTGCAAGGAACCCGATCGCAGTCGGCGACAACAAGTAGCCGAGATCTCCCGCCATCTGGTTGACTCCGACAGCCGAGCCGGAACCTCCGGTGCGTTCGGCGCCGTGGGCCCTGATGGCGTCCGCAAGCAGGCCGCCGGACGCGGCACCGCCCGCCGCCACGCCTCCACCGACGGCGATCATCAACGGAAAGTAGGTCCAGGGCGCGCCCTCGACCTGGCCGAGCAACGCAACGGCAACGGCGGTGAGCGCAAGCGAGGGGGCGAGCACGGCCTTGCGCCCGTAGCGGTCCGCTGCCCGGCCGGCGATAAGCAGCACGAGGACTTCGCCGATCGCAAGCATCGTTATCGCGAGACCGATGGCGTCGTCGCTGAAATCCAGTTCCTCCTTGGCAAAAATGGGACCGAGGGTTTGAGTGGGGCCCGACAGCACCCACCAGCCCACGAAGGTCGCGCCCAGAGCGAGGACGTAGCGCGGCTCCCGCAGCAGCGGGGCCGCGGCGCGCAGGGACTCGAGCGGCGACTTGCGTTCCGCGTCCGCATCGACCGCCTGCCCGCGCATGACGACGAACGCGATTACCGTGGCGATCAGCAGACCGGTCGCATAGAAGTGAAAGGGTGCCGCATCTCCGAAGTACTTGGCGATGACTCCCCCGAAGAAGGGCCCGATGCCGATGCCCACCAAGAACGAAGACCTGAACTGTCCGGTGGCGCGACCCATCGCGGCGGGCTCGATGGTCCGAATAATGCGGTTCATCAAGCCGGCGATGAACAGCGCTGACCCCGCGCCCCCAAACCCGCGCGCTGCAACCAGTTGGGGGAAAGAGGCAGAGAAGCCCGCTGCATACGAGGAGGCAGACACGATTAGCAGCCCTGCAATCACGCTGAACCGATCGCCGAATCGATCCACTACCAAGCCGCCTACCAACCCGAAGGCGAAGCGGGTCAGTCCGAAAACGAAGAACACGAGGCCGATAGCAGCGAGGCTGACCCCAAAGCTGCGGGCATAGTTCGGCAACACAGGGATGACGAGGCCGAAGCCCAACGCTACGGTCACGGAGATCGCGAGCAGATTGCGAAAGGCCGGGTTTCGCAGCGGTGAGGGAACCTCCTGCTTCGGCGGGCCACCAGGTGCGTGTTGCATGGCGGTCCTAGTCGTTTCTTTTCATCAGGGGTCGGCGCGCTGGATCAGCTCGACGAGCAGCCCGTGATTGGACTTCGGATGCACGAAGGCCACCATGTGGCCCCGGCCGCCGAGTCTGGGTTGCTCGTCGATCAACTCCACGCCCTGCTCTTTAAGCGACGCAAGAGCGGAGGGCAGATCATCCACCTCGTAGGCGATGTGATGGAGTCCTTCGCCGCGCCGTTCGATGAACTTGTCGACGACTGTGCCGGCACCGGTCGGGCCTAGAAGTTGTAGATGCGAGTTGCCCAGGGGCAACATGGCCTCCTCGACGCCCTGATCGGCTACGCGCTCGCGATGGGTGACCTTCAGGCCCCAAACTTCTTCGTAGTGAGCGACGGCGGCATCGAGATCGGCCACGGCGATGGCGACGTGTTCGATGTTGTTCAGCATTGCCGCATCCTACGGTCGCGCCTAACGTCGGGGTTGAAAGCCCGTGCGCGCTACGCGGCCAGGCGTTCGGCGCGCGCCAGGGCCTCACGCACCGGAGGGGGTGGCGGGACCAGGAGCCTTAGCGATCTGAGCAGCGCCGACGTCGAGGTTCGAACGAACGGTGTTGCCGGCTTGAACCATGGAATGCCGTAGAGGTCTCGAATGTCCTCCGGCAGGATGGCGATGGCCGCAAACGCGGGGATGCTCCACAGAGGCTTTAGTGCGAGTGGTAGAGGAGGGGCCAGGATGTAACTCATGCCCTCGCGCGCGGCGGGGGTCAAGGCGAGTTCCGTCCGGCTCGTGACGTACGCGTCAAGCTCGGCGAAGTTATGCGGTGCGTCCTCGGCCTGGAGACCGACGAGCTCCGCGTGGCGGACCATCTCCTCCACATAGCGGTCGGCATCCGCGTCCGAAACCCGGCCCCCGTACGCCCGATAGCCGGCGAGGAAGGAATGGACCTCGATGTTGTGCACCCACAGCAGGAGATCGGGGTCGTCGGCGCGATACGCCCTGCCCGTCACCGGATCGACCCCGCTTATGCGGCGGTGAATGGCGCGCAGGCGCGTTGCCGCTTCTTGCGCCGCGCGCGTGTCCCCGAAGGTCGTGACCGTGAGGTACTCCGACGTGCGCATGAGTCTGCCCCAGGGGTCGTCGCGATAGTTGCTGTGCTGCGACACGGCGGCCATCGCCACGGGGTTCAGCGCTTGTATAAGCAGTCCCCTCAGACCGCCGATCAATGACGCTGGGCTCGCATGGATGCGCCACACCATGCTGTCAGGTCCGAACAAGCCGACATCGGTCATTGTCCGGGTGGCACCGGAGGCCTCTCGCCGCGCTTCGGCCGCGAACGTTGATACTCGGGACGGGGAGCGTCGGGGGTCATGTCCCTATTGTAGGGAGGCGATTCATATACTACTGATCTCGACCATCCGAAGCGAAACCTCCGGGGGTCGAGCGCGAGAGGAAGGTTCACGATTCGGCTCGATGCTCGCGCTGCAGCCGAGAGGAGGTCGCGCTTTCTCATGAAGAGCTACATCCGCGGCGCAAGAAGAGCCGCCTCCACCGATAGAAGGCTGCGTTATGCCGTCGTCGGATTGAAGAGCCGCGGGCTGACAGACTCCGACGTCCTGCTCGCGTCCTACCCGCGCACGGGGTCGACCTGGCTGCGGTTCATGTTGCACAACGCCCTTACGGGTAAAGATGCTGAGTTCGGTCAAGTGCTCAAGGTGATTCCATATCTCGGCCGGCACGGCGATGCACCGGCAGTGCTGCCGGGACAGGGCAGGGTGATCAAGAGCCACGAAGTGCGTTCTTTCGGATCTGCCCGCGCCGTCTACCTGACCCGTCATCCTCTGGATGTCGCCCTGTCCGAGTACAGGTACACGCAGCGCAGGGGACTCTTCGACGGCGATCTCGACGAGTTCATCGAGTCGTTCCTAAAAGGCCGAGTCAATCCTTATGGGTCGTGGAAAAAGCACGTTGAATACTGGGCGCGCTACCCGAAGCTGCTCTCGGTGGTCAAGTACGAGGACCTGAGAAGGGATCCCGAAGCATCTCTCGGCTTACTTCTCGACTCCCTGGGAGTGTCCCTCGATCCCGAGGTCACCAAGCGAGCGGTCGAGGAGAACACGCTCGAGAAGATGCAGGCGAAGGAGGACAGGTCTCCCTTCAAGAACAGACCCAAGCGCCCAGACATCAAGCACGTTGGTTCGGGATCGGTTGAAGGATGGAAAGAGAGCCTGAGCCAGGAGCAAGCCAATCGAATCACCGTCGCGTTCGGCGATGCCATGCGTCTCGTCGGCTATACACCCTGAATCCGATCACGCAACGCGACTTCGGCGGTCGATCGTAGCGGCGACCAGGGCCTGCGCTCGGATCGCACGGTGCCCACGACTCGAAGCTTTCGGGGCGTGCGACTAGACTGGGCCTCTTCGATTTCGATCCCGATCCGTGCGGGCTAGGCGTTGCTCGCAGGCTCTCGAAAGGAGCGTCTCCATGACCCGTTCGGTAATCGTCTCGGCCGCTCGCACGGCCATCGGAAAGTTCGGGGGAGCGGCCTCTGGGGTGCAGGCGACCGAGCTCGGCGCACACGCGATCAAGGGTGCGCTCGCGCGCGCCGGCATCTCCGGCGAACAGATCGATTACGTCATCATGGGCCAGGTGCTGCAAGCCGGGACGGGCCAGATAACTGCTCGTCAAGCGGCGGTCGCGGCCGGCGTCCCCACCAGCGTCCCCGCCATCACGATCAACAAAGTCTGCCTCTCCGGTCTCAACGCCATCGCGCTCGCAGACCAACTCATCCGCGCTGGTGAGGTCGGCGCGGTGATCGCCGGGGGGATGGAGTCGATGGACCAAGCCCCCTATCTGCTCCCCAAGGCCCGCACCGGCTACCGCATGGGCGACGGCAAGATCGTCGACTCGATGGTCCACGATGGCCTGTGGGACGCCTTCAGTCACAAGCACATGGGCGATCAGTCCGACGACGTCAACACAGAGTTCTCGATCGGTCGCGCCGAGCAGGACGCGTGGGCGGCCCGCAGCCACGAGCGCGCCGCGGAGGCGATCGAGCAAGGGCGCTTCGCCGAGGAGATCGTCCCGCTCGACATCCCGCAGCGCAAGGGCGACGCGGTCGTCTTCGACACCGACGAGGGCGTGCGCGCCGGCACGACGGCTGAGTCACTCGCCAAGCTCAAGCCGGTCTTCCAGAGCGACGGCACCATCACCGCCGGCAACGCCTCGCAGATCTCCAACGGCGGGGCCGCGCTCGTCGTCATGAGCGCCGAGCGGGCCGAGGAGCTCGGGTTGACGCCACTCGCCGAGATCGTGGCTCACGGTATGTCGGCCGACGAGCCGCCTTATCTCCACACGGTTCCGGCTCTGGCGATCCAGTCGGCGCTGAAGAAGGCGGGCCTGTCGGTCGAGGAGCTCGATCTCATCGAGATCAACGAGGCGTTCGCCGCAGTCGCCCTGCATTCGACCAGGATGCTGTTCGACGGCTCGGGGGCCGGCGAAGAGAAGGTGAACGTCAACGGCGGCGCGGTGGCGCTTGGCCACCCCATCGGGTGCACCGGAGCTCGCCTGGCGGTCTCGCTCATCTACGAGCTCAAGCGCAGGGGCGGCGGCACCGGCGCGGCCGCCCTGTGCGGAGGCGGGGGCCAGGGCGACGCGGTGATCTTCAAAGTCGGCGCCCGACCAAGCCACTGAAAACCGCACCAAAGGGAGCCGTAGAGGCCCTCGCAGGCCACTCCCAGGTCGACTTACCCCCAGACCCCAGATACCGTCGTCGTTGGGTAACTCAACCCCACATGCCGCCGAGGGGGCGGGCTCGAGTCCACCGAAGATCACTTCGGCCCCCTCGATGCGGATTTGGCTTTGGTCTCGACCGAGATGCCTCTGAGGGGGGCTCGGGTCCACTGAAGAGCACTTCGGCCCCCTCGATGCGGGTTTGGTTCTTCGGCCCTCGACGCGGGTTCGGTTCAGCCTCTCGGTGCGAGTGGGCTCGGAGGCCCGGTCAGTCGCCGAGGTTGCCGAAGCTGCGCATCTTGTCGAGGTGCTGCGCACGCAGCTCGGGGTCGCTCACTCCCAGACCGTCTTCGGGGGCGAGCACCCGGATGCCGAGTTTGCCGCGATGGAGATTCTGGTGGACCTGGTAGGCGGCCTCGCCGACCTCGCTCAGCGGATAGGTCTCGGACAGGATCGGGTGGATCTTGCCGAGATAAGCGAGCCGGTTCGCCTCCCACGCTTCTTTGTAGTTGGCGAAGTGGCTCCCGATGATGGTCTTGAGGTGCATCCACAGGTAGCGGTTGTCGTATTCGTGCGTGTAGCCGGAAGTGGACGCGCAGGTCACGACGGTTCCGCCCTTCTTGGCGACGAAGACGCTCGTTCCGAAGGTCTGCCGGCCCGGGTGCTCGAAGACGATGTCGGGATCCTCGCCCGCGAGCGCGCGCACCTGCTTGCCGAAGCGCCGTTGCTCGCGCGCGTCCTGCGCGCCGTCCTTCCAGAACTCATAGCCCTCGGCCCTGCGGTCGATGACGTGCTCGACGCCGATGTCGTGGAGAATGGCGGCCTTCTCCGGTGACGACACGACGCCGACCGGGATCCCACCTCCGTTGAGAACATACTGGCAGGCGAAGCCTCCGAGGCCCCCGGTCGCGCCCCAGACGAGCACGACGTCGCCCTGCTTCATGTTTGCGCCGTTGCTCCCGACGAGCATGCGATAAGACGTCGAGGAGACGAGGCCGAGACAAGCCGACTCCTCCCAGGTCATGTGGCGCGGCTTGGGCATGAGCTGGTTGGCCTTGACCATGGCGATCTCGCTCATACCGCCGAAGTTGCTCTCGAAGCCCCAGATGCGCTGGCTCGGATCGATCATCGAGTCGTCGTGACCCTCGGGGGCCTCCATGTCGACGTAGTTGCAGTGGACGGTGACCTCGTCGCCGATCTTCCAACGGGTCACCCCAGGCCCGGTGCGCACTACAACTCCCGAGGCGTCGGAACCGACGATGTGATAGTCGAGGTCGTGCCGAGCCCCGAGGTCGCTCTCGGTCCCGTAGCGTTCGAGGAACACGAAGGTCGGCAGCGGCTCGAAGATCGAGGTCCACACGGTGTTGAAGTTGATGGCCGACGCCATCACGGCGATGAGGCACTCGTTCGGACCCAACGGGGGGAGGTCGACCTCGTCGACGTGCAGGGACTTGCGGGGGTCCTTCGTGGCCGAATCGAGACCCTCGAACATGGCCTGTTCGTCCTTGCGCACATAGGCCGCCGTCACGGCATCGGGCAGCTCGAGGGCGGCAAGCTCGTCGCCGGGCGCAGCGGCCAGGATGGCGTCCCTTATGGCGTCGATCGATCCAGCCACGTGCGAGTCCTTTCCCCGGATCATGCCTGTGGTCCGGACCGAAGCCTACCTAGTTCTCCGACCACGTGGTCAAGTTGCCCGTCGAGCAGGAGGCACTAGAGTCGGGGGGTTCTTCGTAATGGAGTCGAAACCGACTGGGGGTTCCAAGTGCGACGTCTAGCTCTTGTGTTCAGCGCATTGTGTCTGCTCGCAACCGGACTGGCGCCGGCGGGCGCGGACGAGGGCTCGAGATACCGAGAGCCGATCAAGTCGCGCAAGGGAGTGGTCGCCACCGAGGCCCCCGCGGCATCGAAGGTCGGCGTGCAGGTGCTCAACAGGGGCGGTAACGCCATCGATGCAGCCGTCACCATGATGATCGCGATGACGGCGGCGCGCCCGCAGTCGTGCGGGATCGGAGGAGGCGGCTTCCTCGTGTACCGCGGCGCCGACGGGAAGGTCGACACGATCGACTTCAGGGAAACCGCGCCGGCCAAGATGGAGCCCGACACCTTCGAGGAGCCCGGCCCCCACGACACGTTTACCGGTCATCTGACCGTAGGCGTCCCCGGCATCCTGCGCGGGGCGGAGGAGGCCCTCGAGCGTTACGGGACGATCTCCATGCGCAGGGCGATGGGGCCGGCCCAGCGCTTGGCAGAGGAGGGCATCGAAGTGCTGCCCTCGCTCAGTGCTGCGATGACCACCAACGCGGAGCGCCTCAAGCTCTACCCACCGGCGGCGCGCATCTACTTGAAGAACTCGACGACGCCCTATGCGCCTGGTGACACCCTCCGCAACCCACGGCTGGCGAGGGACTTCGAGATCATGCGCGAGCACGGGATCAAGGCGTTCTACCAGGGTCGCATCGCCAACCGCATCATCAAAGACATGCGCGAGGCCGGCGACGTGCCCGGCGATCGCGGCATCATGCAGCGCCGCGACCTCGTGCGCTACGAAGCGCCGCGGCGCAGGCCGGTGCGGGGCACCTACAACGGCCACCGCATCATCGGGATGCCGCCGCCGACCTCCGGGGGCATCGCGACGATCCAGATGCTCAACCTGCTCGAAGGCTTCGACATCTCGGGTGCCGGGCAGTCGAGCGCCGATCATCTCCACTACGTGGCGGAGTCCGAGAAGCTCGCCTTCGCCGACCGCGCCGAATACGTCGCCGATCCCGACTTCGAGGATGTCCCGACCGAGGAGCTGATCTCGAAGGACTACGCGGACGAGCGGCGTCCTGAGATCGAGCAAGACCAAGCGAAGGCATACGAGCCGGGCGACTTCGGCGGCGGCGGCATGGCCGACAACGTCGTCAATCCCAACGGGCACACCACGCACATCTCGGTCATCGACCGCAAAGGCAATTCAGTCGCGCTGACTTGCACGATCGAGCAGGAGTTCGGAAGCGCGGTCGTGGCCAAAGGCACCGGCTTCTTGCTGAACAACGAGATGACCGACTTCGGTGATCCCGGGACGGCGAACGAACCCGAGCCGTTCAAGCGCCCCCGCTCGTCGATGTCGCCGACGATCGTGGTGCGTAGGGGGGAGCCGGTGCTCATCACCGGAGGGGCCGGAGGAGTGCGCATCATCATGGGCGTCCTGAACGCGATCGTGGGCGTCGTCGACTTCGATCTCAACATCGGTCAAGCGCTCGACGCGGAGCGGGTCGAGGCTGCAGGCGGAGTCACGGGACCACCGTTCCCGCTGGAGCTCGAGGACGGGCGGGTCGACGAGGACGTCGAAGTCGAGCTCGGAGCACGCGGTCACACGATCACGCCGAACAACGAAAGTGAGTACCTGATCCGCCCGCGCATGAACGCGACCGGTGTGGATCTCGATACGGGCAAGAACCTGGGGGTGAGCGACCCCCGCACCGACGACGGGGCGCGTGCACAGAAGTAGGCGCGGAGGAGTCAACCGGGCCGCTTCGAGAGGGTCTCGCACCTCATGGCGACTAGTACGCTTAGCCGAGTAGCGGCTAGCGACTGCTCGCGCCGACGATCGTAGGAGAGAGAGTGAACGGCGGACTCAATTTTCACCTGACGGAGGAGCAAGAGGCCTTTCGCGCCTCGGTGCGCCAGCTCGTCGAGGACAAGCTCGCACCTCGGGCGGCCGAGATCGACGAGGCCGACGAGTACCCCTGGGACATCGATGAGCTTCTGGTCCGCAGCGGCTTCGCCGGTGTCTCGTACCCCGAGGAGCACGGCGGCGCGGGCGGTGGAGCGATCGAGCTGTGCCTGCTCGTCGAGGAGATCTCGCGCTGGAGCGCCGGTACATCGCTGATTCCGGCGGTCAACAAGCTCGGGGCGATCCCCGTGCTTCTCGCCGGCGACGACGACCAAAAGCGGCTCGTGTGCGAGGGCATCACCACCGGCGAGCACCGCATGAGCTACTGCCTGACCGAACCCGGCTCGGGAAGCGACGCGGGCGCAATGAAGAGCAAGGCCGTGCGCGCGGGCGACGGTTGGGTGCTCAATGGGACCAAACGGTTCATCACGGGGGCCGGCGCAAGCGACCTCTATACCTATTTCGCCGTCACCGACCCCGACGGCGCGAAGAACAAGAACATCACCTGCTTCCTGCTGAGCTCTGACATGAACGGCTTCGAGCTCGGCAAGAAGGAAGACAAGATGGGGATCCGCGGCTCACCCACCCGCGAGGTCATCCTCAACGACGTGCGAGTTGACGCCTCGGCCGTGGTCGGCGAGGTCAACGGCGGCTTCGGGATCGCGATGCGGACGCTCGATTTCTCTCGTCCGACCGTCGCCGCTCAAGCGCTCGGTATCGCGCAGGGCGCGTTCGACTTTGCGGTGGACTACGTCAACGAGCGGCAACAGTTCGGCAAAGCGATCGCGGCTTTTCAGGGCATGCAGTTCATGTTCGCCGATATGGCCATGAAGATCGAAACAGCGCGCATGGCGGTTTACAGGGCAGCGGCTGCGGTCGACGAGGCCGACACGAATGTCAGCTACTGGGCCGCCATCGCAAAGTGCTATGCCAGCGATGTTGCCATGTCGGTTACGACAGATTGCGTTCAGGCCCTCGGTGGTTACGGCTACGTCAAGGAGTACCCGGTCGAACGCCTCATGCGCGACGCAAAGATCACGCAGATCTACGAAGGCACGAACCAGATCCAGCGCGTCGTGATTGCGCGCAAGGTTCTGGGTAATCGCTAGCGGGAGGAAGATAGCTACCCATGTCGGTACGACTCGAGCCCCCTGCATCTCCACCCGCGCTCGACGATGAGGAGCGCGGCGGGGGCGGACGCGATTGGGTCGAGCTCTTTCGTGCCTCCAACGACATCGATGCGGCGCTCTTGCTGGGCATGCTCGACGACCAGCAGATCGAGACGCGCTCGGTAAAGGATCGAACCGTGCCGGGATCGTGGCTCTACGGAGGATCGAATCCGTGGGCGCCCGTCCTCATCTACGTGCGGAGGCACCAGCTTGACGACGCCCGCATCATCCTGGCAGAGATCTCTCTGACGAGTCAGGACGCGCCGCCACCCCTGGACGAGCGCTCTCGGCGCCGCATTCCTCGCATGTGGTGGGCGACTGCGCTGGCGCTCGGAGTGGTGCTGTCCGCAATCGCCGTGCAGCAGGTCGCCGACCAGGGACGCTTTTGCCAGCTTCCCATCCTCTGCGGGACCACAGACACCCCGTAATTGTGTGGGCTTTGTGGACTTTGGACAAGGACGTTCTCTCTTGCCCAGGACCGGTCTCATAATCGTCTTTCGTCTAAGCCGGGCACTGGGCCCGGCTGTGTTCTCCTAGGTTGGTATGGGCATCTTTCGTAAGAAGAGGAGTTCGTCGTCGTCGTCGTCGCAGTACGCCGACGTCTTCAGGAGCGCTCGCGCGCGCCAGCGCAAGCACTTTCGCCATCGCTGGCAATGGATATTGCTCGGGCTGTTCCTCTTGTTGGGCAGCGCGTTCGGGTATGGCGCCTACTACTACTACTCGCTTCAGGGCGAGGTACAGCAACCCATCGAGGGTGTAGAGCCGACCGAGCAGCGAGAAGACCCCTTCAACGTCCTGATCGTGGGATCGGACTCGCGCGCGGGTCTGACGGAGGACCAGAAGCTGGACCTCGGTGCGGGGGACGTCGAGGGTGGAGACGGCGCGGCCCGCGCGGACACGCTGATACTTGCGCACGTCGACCCCGCCACCAGCAAGGTCACGATGGTGCAGTTCCCGCGCGACCTCTGGGTGCCGGTCGGCCGCAAAGACGACAAGATCAACGCGGCGTTGATGGGCGGAACTAGGAGGATGGTCGCGACGGTCGAGGATCTGACCGGCCTCCCCATCAACCACTACGTGCAGATCAACATCGCGGGCTTTCGCGACTTGATCGAGGCGATCGGCGGTGTCGAGGTGTGTGTGCCGGAGGCGATCCCCTTCGACAAGCAGACTGGACTCGAGGTGACCGAGGAAGAGGTCGGCATGGTCGAGTTCAACGGCGACGATGCGCTGCGCTTCGTTCGCTCGCGCGACTTCGCAACCGGGGACTTCGCGCGTATCCAGAACCAGCAGAAGTTCATCGCGGCCGCACTGGACAAGGTCTTGTCGAGCTCGACGATCTTTCGTCCGGGACGCATCAACACTCTTGCCGGCGTTGCCCGCCGTAACGTCGTTATCGACGACCACACGACGCTCAAGGGTCTGGCCGAGATCGGACAGCGGCTTCGCAACTTCGACCCCGCCACCTTCGAGGCCTATACCGCGCCCAACCTCGGAATCGGAACGGCGACCACTGCCGGCGGAGACGAGGCATCCATCGTCGTGGCGGACTTCGACACGATGGAGGTCATGTTCCGGGCGATCGGGAACAACGAGTCGCCCGCCGAGGCGGACGGCGTCCCCAACATCTCGCCCGCTACGATCCGGGTCGGCGTCTACAACGGAGTGGGTCTCGAGAAGACGATTGCCAAGCCGGCAGCCGACAAGTTGCAGGCGGCCACCACAATCGGAGACTCGCAGGTGCAGATCGTGGACATCGACAATGCGGACAACTTCCGGTACAGGGGAACGACGATCGTCTACAACAAAGACGAGCCCGAGGCAGAGCGCATGGCAGACGTGGTGGCAGCGGCCGTCCCCGGGGCCGCGGTCGAACCGGGTAAGACCGCGAGGGACGTGGACGTCGCTGTGATCGTGGGGCGAGGCAAGTTCAAGACCGAGAAGATCACGCAGATACTGCCTTTGCCCATTCCGCGGCCGGGCGATCTTCCCGAGGTGTGCGCCGAGGACCAGGCCGCAGGTGATTAGTGCGGCGATGAACGTCGACCCCATCCAGCACCTCGTCCGGCCGGCGTCGGGGTCACCCGGGGGGCCTTGGTCCTCATCCACGGCCGGGGGGCGGACGCCCGCGACCTCTACCCGCTGCTCGACATCCTCGATCCCGAGCGGAGGCTCGTGGGACTGTGCCCCCAGGGGCCGCTCGCGCTCCCTCCGGGCGGGGCGCACTGGTACGTCGTGCAGCGCGTCGGTTACCCCGATCCGGCCACGTTCTTCCCCACCTACGCGCGGCTCACGGAGTGGCTGGACGGGATCGAGGCCGAGCAGGGTGTGGCCATCGACACGACGATCGTCGGAGGATTCTCACAGGGGGCCGTGATGACCTATGCGACTTCGCTCGGCCCGAACCGGCCGCAGCCGGCCGGGTTGCTGTGCTTCTCGGGCTTCATCCCGCAGGTCGGCGGCTTCGAAATTGATCTGAGCGATCGGGCCGGGCTTCCGGTCGCGCTCGGCCACGGGACTCAGGATCCGGTCATCGGCGTCGAGTTCGGCCGCGCTGCGAAAAAGCAACTCGAGGCGGCAGGCGCGGACCTCGTCTACCGCGAATCACCGATGGGCCACAGCATCGACCCGGGTTTCTGAAGACGCTGGGGCCGTGGGTCGGCAAGGTCGTGGACGCCTTCGAGGCGGGCCGCCCAGACCGGATCTGAAAGCTGGGTCGCGGTGGTGAGTGAGGCCAAATGGCTGCTGTGCGCCCCTATCGCCGCAGCGCCACGCGCACCACTTCTCGGAACCTGCTCGTGGGATAGCTCCCGCCGGCTCCCGCCGGGACGATGTCGTCCGGGGTCACGGCCTCGAACTCGTCGCTTGACTCCTGCTTCTGTTCGGCGGCGCGCACCAGTCTTTCCCTGCGCACGACGTCGATGGCATACGCGGACGCGAGCAGGCAGGCGAAGCCGCTGATGAAGAAGCCCGCGCGCACGCCGAAGGTCTCGCCGATCCACCCGACGATGGGGCTGCCGATGGGCGTCGAGCCAAGAAAGACCACGGAGTACAGCGCCATCACCCGGCCGCGCATGGACGCGTCGGCGTTGAGTTGCAGTGTCGAGTTAGCGGTCGCCACGAAAGCGAGTCCTGCTGCGCCCATCGGAACGAGGGCGATCAGCTCGAGCCTCAGTGTGGGGGCCATGCCGGCGATGATGATCAACACTCCGTAGGCGATGGCGGAGTAGATGAGCGTCTTGCGCGTCGGCTCCGCCCGGCTCGCCGCGAACAGGGCTCCGAGCACCGTGCCGACTCCCATCAGGGCCGACAGCGCGCCGTAGGTTCCGGCACCTCCGCCGAACTCTTCCTCGGCCATGACCGGCAGCAGAATGCGGAAGTTGAAGGCAATGGTCCCGATGATCGCCATCATCAGCAGGGAGGTCCGCAGAATGGGTGTGTTCCAGACGTAGCGAAGCCCCTCTCGCAGCTGACCTTTGGAGCGCTCGACCGGCGCGCTGCGATGCAGTCTCTCGGGGTCCATCTTGACGAGACTCACGATCACCGCAGCAAACGAGAACGCGTTGATGAGAAAACACCACGCGATTCCGACGCCGGCAATGAGCAGTCCGGCCAGCGCGGGTCCGATGACCCGGGCGGAGGTGAATACGGTGCTGTTGAGACCGACCGCGTTGGAGAGTTGATCCTCGCCCACCATCTCGATCACGAAGCTCTGGCGGGTCGGAACCTCGATGACGCTTATACAGCCAAGACCGAAGGCGAGAAGGTAGATCATCCACAACTCGACCGCTTCGAACGCCGTGAGCAGACCGAGGATGAGGGCGAGGGTCGCGGCCGCTGCCTGGGTTATGACGAGGATCTTGCGCTTGTCGAAGCGATCCGCGACGATCCCGCCCCACATGCCCGCGAGCAGCACAGGGGTGAACTGAAGAGCCGTGACCACACCGAGGGCGAGGCCACTACCGGTCAACTGATAGACGAGCCACATCTGCGCAACGGACTGGATCCACGTCCCGGACATCGACACGACCTGACCGAAGAAGTACAGGCGGTAGTTGGGTACGTGCAATGACGAGAACGTCCGCCGGGCGGCTCTTACAACTGGACTCAAACTATTCGTCCTCCAAGATCTTTTCGATGACGGCGACAGCCTCTTCGAGCTTCGCCACTTCTGCGGGTTCGAGAGCGCGCAGCTTGCGAGCGAGATACGCGTTCTTGCGCGACCTGCTGCGCTCGATGAAGCGCTCACCGTCCTTGCTGAGAGACAGGCGCTGTATCCGCTTGTCGCCCTTATCCTTCGCGCGGATCACGAGCCCGGTCTCCTCTAGCCGCCCGACGATCTTGCTCATCGTCGGCGGGGTGACCCGCTCGGCCTCGGCGAGCTCGCCGAGCGTCACGGGAGCCCGGTATTCGATGCTCGACAGAGCCGAGAGCATCGACGGCGTCGCGTCCCCGTCCGCCTGCTGACGAAGCCGGCGTGCGAGCCGCAGCACCGCGAACCTGAGCCTGGTGGGCAGCTCTTCCTCGCTGGTCGCGCTCCGTTTCCTGAATGTTTTCGGCATACAGTTAGTTAAACTAATTAGCTAGGCGAAATATTTCCACCCCAGGCCGCACCAGCGCCGGGTCGTG
>Ga0136627_1000083_pt1 | contig 26801 bp, 22 predicted proteins | sample AntDrymUQ4892206_2_FD_104652 | JGI IMG/M metagenome (GOLD analysis project Ga0136627, IMG submission 104652) | Polar desert sand microbial communities from Dry Valleys, Antarctica - metaG UQ489 (22.06) | ecosystem: Environmental > Terrestrial > Soil > Desert | place: Antarctica: Dry Valley... | reverse complement strand
CGAACACGATCGTGGATGTCGTGGCATGGCCGCTCGGAAAAGCAAAACCGCCGATCTCGAAGACCTGTGAGAACTGGGGCCGTGGACGCTGGATCACGACCTTGATCAAGGGAGAGAGTCCCAGCGCCCCGACCACGCAGAACGCAAGGAAAGCCGGGTAGCGGAAGTCCTTGGTTCTGAAGTAGGACAGTGTCACCGCAGTCGACATGATCACCAGCGCAACCACCGAGCCGCCATGAAGGTGATCACCTTCATGGCGGCTGTGACCTCCGGCGAGCGATGGTCCACGAAGAAGGACAGCAGCGGGTAGTCGATGAAGCCGGTGTCCCGCTCGGCGACCTCGTCAAAGATCTCCCCGAATACGAAGCCGATGATTAGCACGACGGACACGCCGATCGTCATCGACAGCCCGAAGCGAGCGCCGGGATCGAAGCGCCGTCCGAGAAAGGCGATCTGCTTGACGTAGCGCTCCCGCAGCGCTCTTACACGCGACCGCGCCAAGAACCGCTCGACGCGCGCGTGTAGCCGCGCGTAGTTGCTCGCGACCCACCTCGCAGCGATCACGAAGACCACGAGGACGACCAGCACGATCAAGATCACGAGGCTTGCCTGTCCGAGGTAACCCTCGAGCAGGTGCCAGCTCGAACCGGCGAGGTAGCCGGCAAGGACAAGCCCGGACGCGAAGATGAGGGCCGCGGGAACGTTCCACGCGAGGAAACGCCGGTAGGGCATGTGCGCGGATCCGGCTACGGGCGGAGCCAGGGTTCGGAAGATGCTCACGAAACGGCCGATGAAAACCGCCTTGCCCCCACGTTCGCGCACGTAGGTCCTGGATCTTTCCCACCGCTCCCGCCCGACCTTGCGGCCCACCTTCGTAACCTCGAGCCGTCGTCCGTAGCGACGCCCGATCCAGTAGCCGAGAGAGTCGCCCACAACTGCGCCGAGGCACGCCGCCACCAGCACCACGACGAACGACACCCTGCCCTGATAGGCAAGGACTCCGGCGATGATCAGAGGCGCTTCTCCGGGCAGAAAGAGTCCGATGAGAAGCCCCCCCTCTGCGACGGCGAAGGCGAACACGAGCAGGATGGCGACCGGACCCGCGAGGTCGAACAGAAAGTCCATCGCCTAGCGGTGTCTTAGGGTTTCGGGCATATGAGCAACTGGGTCGAGCGCGACACGGCGGTGGTGTGGCACGGGTTCACGCAGATGGCCACCTTCGCCGACAACGCTCCCGTGATCGTGGAGCGCGCCGAGGGGCGCGAGCTCATCGACGTCGAAGGTCGCCGCTACCTCGATGCCATCTCCTCCCTCTGGGTGACAACGCTGGGGCACAGGGTTCCCGAGCTCGACCGGGCCATAGAGGACCAAGTCGGCCGAGTAGCCCATTCCACCATGCTCGGCCACGGAAATCGCGTGACCATCGAGTTGGCCGAGGCGCTGGCGTCCGTCGTGCCGCTCGACGATCCACACTTTCTGTTCGCGTCCGACGGCGCGGCCGCGGTCGAACAAGCCATCAAGATCGCCTTTCAATACTGGAGGAACATCGGCGAGGCCGGGCGCGACATTTACCTCTCGTTCGGCGACGCCTACCACGGGGACACCATCGGGAGCCTTTCGGTGGGAGGCGGCGGCTTCGGATCGGAGATCTTCGAGCCGCTGCGGTTCCCCGTCCTGCGAGCGCCCGGCTTCGACGACCCTGCATGCATGAGCACGGCGACGAAGATGATCTTCGAACACGCGAAGGACCTCGCCGCGGTCGTGGTGGAACCCCTCGTTCAGGGGGCGGCGGGCATGAAGATGGCGCCGCCTGAGGACTTCTCGATGCTCTCCGACGCGTGCATCGAAGCCGGAGTGCTGCTCATCTGCGACGAGGTCGCCACCGGCTTCGGACGCACGGGCACCTTGTTCGCGAGCGAGCAATGCGGCATCCAGCCCGACCTCATGGCGCTCGGAAAGGGCCTGACGGGCGGGTATCTACCCATGGCTGCAACCGCTGCGAACCGGCGCGTCTACGACGCTTTCCTCGGTGAGGACCTCGGACCGAAGACGCTGTATCACGGGCACTCCTACTCGGGCAACGCGCTCTGCGCTGCCGTTGCACTCGAGCATCTGGCCTTGCTCAACGAGGGCGACGTGATGAACAACGTCGCCGAGCGATCGGCACAGCTCGGCGCTCTCCTCGACGAGCACGTCGCGCCGCTCAGCGCCGTGAGAGAGGTTCGGCTGACGGGCCTCATGTGCGGAGTCGAGCTCGAACCCGGACGCCGGCGTGGCCGTGCGGTTTGCGCCGCCGCAGTCGAGCAAGGGGTGCTGCTGCGTCCGCTCGGCGACGTCGTGATCATCATGCCGCCGCTCACGATCACGGCAGCCGAGATCGAGAGAATCGTCGGGGTCGTGAGCGAGGCGATTCAGGAGGTGGCGCCGGGATGAGCTGGGAGTCCTGGGCCGAGAGCGCCAACGATTCGATCCGAGCCGAGGGACGCTGGCGCGCGCTCCGTGACTTCGACGCGCTGGGTCCGAACGGAACGCTCGAAGGGCGACGCGTCGTGTCCTTCGCCTCGAACGACTATCTCGGACTCAGCGCTCATCCCGAGGTCCTCGCCGGCGCTGCAGACGCGCTCGCGCGCTGGGGCGCGGGCTCTGGCTCGGCCCGGCTAATCGTGGGGTCTCGGCCCGTCCACTCGGAGCTCGAGGCTGCGCTCGCCCGCTGGAAGGGAGCAGAGGCCGCACTGTTGTTCCCGAACGGCTTTGCGGCCAACCTCGGTGTCCTCGCGACCTTGGGGGGGCCGGACGCCACCATCTTCTCCGACGAACACAACCACGCCAGCATTATCGAGGGCTGCAGGCTGGCGCGGGCGCGCGTGGACATCTTTGGCCATCTCGATTACGACTCCGTCGAACACATGCTCGGTCGCGCCGGGCGCGCCATCGTGGTCAGCGACAGCGTGTTTTCGATGGACGGCGATGTCGCCGACGTCGAACGCCTCGCCGCTGCATGCCGCCGTCACGGCGCGCTGCTGGTCCTGGACGAGGCCCACGCCGTGCTCGGCCCCCACGTTGATCTCGGCGGAGTCAATTGTTTGCGGGTCGGCACGCTCGGCAAGTTCCTCGGCGCCATGGGTGGCTTCGTGGCCGGTCCGCGATCGCTCATCGAGCTACTGACCAACAGGGCGCGACCGTTCATCTTCACGACCGCGTCGTCGCCCGCCGACGCGGCAGCCGCGTTGGCGGCGCTGCGCGTGTTGTGCTCCGACGAGGGCGAGCGACTCAGGGCGCGTCTTCGCACTCTGATCGAACGGGTCGCGCCCGGCCACCTCTCCCCCATTCTGTCGATCGTCATCGGAGACGAACGCCACGCGCTGAAGGCGTCGGCCACGCTACTCGAGCGCGGCATGCTCGTTCCCGCCATCCGGCCCCCCTCGGTCGCGCCGGGCACATCGCGCTTGCGAGTGACTCTGTCCGCGGCCCACAGCGACGAACAAGTAGAGGCACTTCGGCGCGCGCTGGACGAGGTCGCTAACGGTGCCTGATCGGATCGTCGTGGTCAGCGGCACGGACACAGGAGTCGGAAAGACGTGGGTGACCGTCGAGCTGGCGCTGATCTTACAAGAGCGCGGCTACGAAGTGGCGATTCGCAAGCCGGTGCAGTCGTTCGATCCGGGCGACAGAACCACCGACGCCGAGGTGCTGTCCGAGGCGAGCGGCGAGGATCCTTTCGACGTCTGTCCCGGACACCGCCGCTACCCGCTGGCCATGGCGCCACCCATGGCGGCCGACGCACTGGGGAGTCCACCGTTCAAGCTCGACGAACTGCTCGGCGAGCTGCGACTTCCGGCAACCGGCACGGCTCTCATCGAGGGCGTGGGCGGCCCCCGGTCGCCCCTGGCTCACGACGGCGACACCGTCGCTCTCGCCCGGGCGCTGGAGGCAGAGCGGATCATCCTGGTTGCGCCAGCGGGGCTCGGCACGATCAGCGCGACGCGCCTCGGCGTCGAAGCGTTCCGTCGCCACAAAGTGACCGTGTTCCTCAACCGCTTCGACTCCGCGGATACCCTGCACGCTGCAAACAGACGCTGGCTGGTCGAGAGCGATGGCTTGGACGTGGCCACCGACCCGCACGAGCTGACGACCCGCCTGAGCATGGAGGTTCGATGACGCGCCCCACCCTTGCTGCCGCAGAACACGCGCTGCTCGACGAGCGCCGCGACCTCACCGCCGGCGAGCTGACCGCACTCGCGACTCTGGATCCGCAAGCAACTCCGTCCCTCGCCGCGCTGGCGCATGAGGTTCGACTCGAGCGCTGTGGACCGACCGTCGAGGTCGAGGGCATCTTGTCGGCCAAGACGGGTGGGTGTCCCGAGGACTGCCACTTCTGCTCGCAGTCGTCGCGCTTCGCCGACTCGCCCGTTCGTCCCGGCCCGATCCTCGATCTCGACGAGATCCTAGCGGCGGCGCGCGAGACTAAGGAGCTGGGGGCGAGTGAGTTCTGCATCGTGTGCGCGGTGAGGGGGCCGGACCAGCGGCTCGTCGACCGCGTGCTCGATGCAACAGAGCTCGTCATGCGCGAGACGGGGCTCAACGTCGCCGCCAGTCTCGGCATCCTGACGGCCGCTCAAGCGCAAACACTCGCCGAGGGCCGAGTCCACCGCTACAATCACAACCTCGAGACCGCCCGCTCGTTCTTCCCGAGCATCGTGTCGACCCACACCTGGGAGGAGCGCTTTCAGACCTGCGAGTACGTCCACGAGTTCGGTATGGAGTTGTGCTGCGGGGCGTTGCTCGGGATGGGCGAGACGGACGACCAGCGTGTCGAGTTGCTGATGCAACTGCGGGATGCGAAGCCGGCCGAGGTCCCCCTCAACTTCCTCAATCCGCGTCCCGGCACTCCGCTCGGCGAGCGCGCTCTCGTGGAACCGCTCGAAGCCATCAAGTGGATCGCTCTCTTCCGGCTCGCACTTCCCGAGGTGATCCTCCGTTATGCCGGTGGACGAGAGGTGACTCTGCGTGAGTTGCAGGCGATGGGTATGACTTCGGGCATCAACGCGCTGATCGTCGGCAACTACCTGACGACTTTGGGCCGGCAGCCTCAGGCCGACCTTCAGATGATCACCGACCTTCGCATGCCCATCGGCGCGCTCGGCAAGGTGATCTAGAGAGACTCGTGTTCTGCCTCGGGTGCGGCCGGGAGGTCGGTGAGTGCGACGGAACCTGTCGTCGCCCACTCGACCCACCCCGCTTCTGTTCCACCTGCGGCAAGAGGCTGTTCGTTCAGGTCACACCGAGCGGCTACGAAGCGCACTGCCGCGCGCACGGCGTTCCGAGCCGTCCCTCAGATTCGACACCCGACCGGGGACGCGACGCGGGTGGCATTAGCGACCCATAAGCACGGCGAGTTGGCGCGCCTGGGCGACGAGGACCCCGCGATGGCCAGCGCCGCACGTGCGGTCCTCGTTCGACCCACCAGTCCGGGTTGGTCGCGCCGAGCCACGTTTCATCGTCCTTACGTTCGAGTCTCGTGTCGAGATCGAACTTGTGGGTCACCTGGCCTCCTAACGAATCCGGCTGCAGGATAGGGTCTGGCCTCGTGAACGCCCACTCCCGCATCGTGATCGCGTGTCCAAACCTGTCTTTGGACCGAACCATAAAGGTCGAAGCGACGGCGCTCGGCAAGGTGCATCGTTCGATCGCGTCCGACGTGCACGGAGGTGGCAAGGGTGTCAACGTCGCACGAGCACTTAAATGCATGGAGCGCGACTCGCTCGTCATAGGCGTCTCGGCGGGACGCACAGGAGACGCGGTCCTCGGTCTCCTCGAAGACGAGGGAGTCGAGGTGGTCGCCGTCGACGCACCTGGGGAGACGCGTTCTTGCCTCACGGTCCTCTCCGAGGAGTCCCCGACGGTATTCAATGAATCGGGTCCAATCATCCACGACGGGGTGTGGTCGCGCTACGAACGATCCGTGCTCGACAACCTGCGCTCCGGCGACCTCTTCGTGTTCTCGGGAAGCCTTCCGCTCGGAGCGCCTCGAACGGCGGCGGCGGGGCTGGTCGCCGGCGCGCGCGAGCGCGGCTGTTCGACGATCTGCGACACCTCGCACCCCTATCTCGGGGCCGCTCTCGCCGCGCAACCCGACATCATCAAGCCGAACCTGCATGAGGCCCTCGCGCTGTTAGGCCAAGACAACGACGAGACGGTCGACTTTTCGTCCGACGCGCTGGACCGGGCCGAGGAGGCAGCGCGGCGGTTGCTCGATCAGGGCCCGCTCACCGTCATAGTCACGGTGGGAGCCGCCGGGCTCGTCCACGCCACGGAGAGCCGCACGCAGGTAGTCGAGGCACCGAAAGTGAAGGTCCTCAACCCCGTGGGGGCAGGCGATTGCTTCATCGCCGGTGTTGCCATGCACCTGGCGGTCGATGCGTTGCTCGACGAGGCGGTCCTCTTCGGCACGGCCATGGGCGCGGCCGGCTGCGAAACCTTCGCCGCCGGACTCGTCGACCCGAGCAGGGTGCAAGAGCTACGCGCCGAGATCAGCGCCGGGTCCGCGCGAGGCCGGAGCGCAGAACCGACCGGTCCTTGCGGATCTGTCGGACCGCGTTGAGGCCGGGGATGCCCGTCACTCCTCCGCCCCCGTGCGTCGCCGAGCTCGCCTGGTAGAGGCCCTTGATCGGGGTGCGGTAGTCGGCGTAACCGGCCGCGGGACGCAGGTGGAAGAGCTGCTCGGGACTGAGCTCGCCGTGGAAGATGTTGCCTCCGATGAGGCCGTAGCCCTCCTGCATCTCGTGAGGGCCGATGACCTGTCGGTGGAGGATCGAACCCTTGAGGTTCGGCGACAGCTCACCGACCGCATCGATCAGACGATCGGCGTACGCGTCAAGCGCGTGCTGGTCCGGTTCGTCGGCCCACGTGTGTGGGACCCATTGGGTGAACATCGACATGACGTGACGGCCCTCGGGAGCGAGGGTCGGGTCGAAGAAGCTCGGAATGCACATGTCCGCGAAAGGGAGCTCGGCGGGCCGGCCCGAGCGGGCGTCTTGGAACGCCGCCTCGATGTGCTCGACGCTCTGAGCGAACGCGATCGTGCCGCCCTGGATGTGCGGGGCGGCCCCCGGCGCCGCGCTGAACTCGGGCAGCTCCGCAAGCGCCAGGTTGACCTTGACGACTCCGCTGCGGCTGTTCCAGCGCTCGATGTCGGTCACGAAGTCATCGGGCAACTCCGAGCGATCGAGATGCTGAAGGAACGCGATCTTCGGATGCGTGGCGGTGACGACGATGTCGGCGGACAGCTCCTTGCCGTCGTTCAAGGCGACGCCGGTTGCCCGGCCCCCGCTGGTCAGGATCCGGGCAACAGATGCACCGGTGCGAACCTCCGCACCGAAGCTACGCGCCGAGGCCGCAAGCGCGTTCGCAACCGCGCCCATCCCACCTCGAGCGAAGCCCCATTGCCCGACCTGCCCGTCCCCCAGATCCCCGATGTGATGGTGCAGCATGACGTACGCGGTCCCCGGCTCGGCCGGTCCCGCCCAGGTGCCGATCACCCCGCTCACCGCAAGCATCGCCTTGACCTGCTCGGACTCGAACCAGTCGTCGAGCAGGTCCGAGATGCTCATCGTCATAAGCCGGGTGATGTCAGCCACCCCCCGAACTCCGAGGTTGCGCAGCTTCCAGCCGATCCCGGCCTGCGCGGCGAGATCCCGGGGCCGGCGCGAGCCCACTGCGGGGGCCGGTTGCAACAACAAGGGCGCCATGACCGCACCGAGCGCGCCGATCCACTCGTCCCACTTCGCGAGAGCATCCGCGTCGCGCTTGGAATAGCGGGCGACCTCCGCCTTCTTCTCGGCGGGGGTCTTGCCGCCCATGACGAGCGCGTCGCCGTCCGCGCGGGGCATGAAATAGCCCTCCTGCGGATAGACCTCGTAGCCGAACTGCTCGAGCTTGAGATCTCTGGTGAGCTCCGGCGGCATGAGGCTCACGACGTAGGACAGCGCGCTGACGCTGAACTCCGGACCCCAGGGACGTTCGGTGGTCGCGGCCCCGCCCACGTTGTCCCTCGCCTCGAGCACGACGGTGCGCGCACCTCCGCGCGCCAGATAGGCGGCCGCAACGAGGCCGTTGTGACCGCCTCCGACCACGATCGCGTCGTAACGATTCGCGTGACTCATTCCTGTCTCCATCTCATGAACACCGTGTGATCGCACAATACCGACGTCGGGCTCCCGCTCGGACCGAACCCGGTGCGCGCTCGGCACCAATCGCGACACCTTCGCCCGGCCGACGCGCCCGCCCCTCGAAAGGCCTCACGGCGCGACCCGATAGTCGGTCCTAGGACGTTTTCCCCCGGCAGCCACGGGTATGGAGGGGAATTAATCCGCTTTCGATTTGACGAAGGAGCTGGTTGATCGTGCTCACGATCACCACGGACGCCGTCACCGCCATCAAGGGAATCGTCGAGACGGCCGAGGTCCAGGGGGCCGGACTGCGCATCTATGCCGAGCCGCAGAACGACGCCGAGGCAAGCCTCGAAATCGCCCTCACGCCCGAGCCCTCCCCAGACGACAAGGTTCTCGACGCCGCGGGCGCGCCGGTGTTCCTCGAGCACAACGCCGCTGAGTACCTCGACGACAAGCAGCTCGACGCGGACGTCGACGGCGAGCAGGTTCGCTTCAGCATCACGGAGCAGCCGCCGGCCGTCTAGCCTCTCGATACAAGTCCTTGAAACGCCCAGCGACGCCTCTTCGGCCGTTGGGCGTTTCGAGTTTCCCGCCGAGGTTTCGGTAGTCGCGAATAGCGAACCTCGCGTTGGACGGGCTTGACCTGAGCCGCCCGCCGCTGTTCTGTTAGGACATGCCCTCGCTTCCCGAATCCGCGAAGCAGTTCCTGTCCTCGGGGCGCATCGGGCATCTCGCGACCGTGACCAAAGACGGTCGTCCCTATGTCACCTGCGCCTGGGTTGGGGTCGAGGGCGACGATCTCGTCATCGGAACCCTCTTCGACCAGCGCAAACTTCAAAATATGCGGCGCGACCCGCGCGTCACTCTGTCGTTCGAGGATGACGAGCCCGGCGAGTCGGGGCTCACCCCCTATCTGGTCGTCGACGGGGTGGCCGAGGTTACGGACGGCGGCGCGCCCGAACTCCTGCAGACGCTCGCCCACATCTATCTCGGCCCGGACGTGACCTTTCCGCCGATGCCCGATCCGCCACCGGGCTACGTGACGCGCATCACGCCTGAGCGCATCGGCGGCGTCGGTCCCTGGAGGGACTGAGGAAGCAGAAGCACCGCCGCGACAACCGACTGATTGCTAGCCCGGTGCGTCTTTAAAATCCTCTCGCAGCAGGTCCATAAGGAGCCCGTCGTGCCAGACGTCGTCCGGGCCACGCTCGTATTGCCGCATCACTCCGACTCGGCGGAAGCCGACCTTCTCATAGCTGCGGATAGCGGCACCGTTGTCCGCCGCCGGATCGATCGTCAGGCGATGGTGATCACGCTCGAAGAGGAGGTGGCGCGCCAGGATACGGACGGCCTCGGTTCCAAGCCCAAGTCCATGACGAGCCGTCGTTAGAAAGAGGTCCATCCCGGCATGGCGGTACATCGGCTCGCTCTCTTCATAGAATTGGATGGCGCCGATGACCTCCCCATCGCACTCGACGACGAACCCTCCGGTCGTTCCGATGAAATCGCGGCTGATCTCCTCGGAATCGAACTCGCCCCACCGCCGCAGCACCTCGGGTTCGCGCCGGATCTCGATGAGCCGGGCCAGATCCTCGGGGCGCCCCGCCCGCAAGACGATTCGTTCTCCCACCAGGACATCACTCTCGGCCACGATCCGAAGACTAAGCTCAGGAGCACGCGCCGGGGTGGGTTCGAGACTCGGTCTCGGTGGTGAGTGAGGCTGAATGGCTGCTGGGCGCCCTAAACGCCGCAACGACCGGGCCGAGCCCGATGCGCGGCCCGGTCGGCTTGGTAAACACCTGAAAACCATTGCGCCGCCCCTCGGTTTGACGTAGGAAAAGCACAATGACTTGGGGACCTCCACCGGTTGGGCCTGCGAGCGAGACGAACGCGCCTCGACCATGACCACGTACTCGATAATCGGAGACGGCGCGGTGGGGACGACCGCCGCCTTTTACATCCGTCGCCACGACCCCAACGGGCGCATCACGATCTACTCGGACGAGCCCACGCCGGCCTACTACCGCGCCGCGCTGACCAACTACCTCATGGGCGAACTCACCGCTCAGCAACTCTTCGCCGTGCCACCGGACTTCTACCAGCAGTTCCGGGTCGAGCGGGTCCACGCCAGGGTCACCGAGATCGATACCGACCAGCGGCGGCTGCGCCTCAGCACCGGCGAGACGCCCTCGTACGACAAGCTCCTCATCGGGGCAGGCGCGCGCTCGAGGATGCCGGAGTTTTCCGGCGCCGAGCTGGGCGGGGTCAAGGTCCTGCGAACGATGCAAGACGCCCGCTACGTCATGGACGGGATCCAGAGCGGTCGGCTGCGTCATGCGGTCATCGTGGGCGGCGGCATCCTGGGACTGGAGTGGGTCGCCGGGCTGCGCACCCGGCGCGTCGGCGTCAGCTACATCATTAGGGGCAACGAGTTCATGCCGGCCCTACTGGACCAAGCGGCCTCGGACCTCGTCAAGAGCCGCATGCGCCACTACGGCGTCGATCTGCGCACCAAAGAGGAACTGGACGACGTCTTCGGGGGGCCGCACGGGCACCTGCAAGCGGTCAAGCTCAAGAACTCCGGCGAGGTCGTCGAGGCCCAAATGCTGGGCTTCGCCATCGGGATCGTCCCCAACACCGAGTTCCTCGAGGGCTCGAAGATCAAGGTCAAGCGAGGAATCCCGGTCGACCACAGGATGCGCACCAACGTCGACGGGGTCTACGCGGGCGGCGACATCGCGACGGTCGCAGATCCGGTGAGCGGCGCCATGCGAGGACTCGGTCTGTGGGAGCCGGCGCGCCACCACGGCCGGACCGCGGGCATCAACATGGCGGGCGGCGAGGCCTCGTGGGATCTCAAGGTGCAGTACAACGCCACCCGTCTCTACGACCTCGACCTGGCCGCGATCGGCGAGACCAAGGAGAAGCCGGCCGACGAGGTCGTGGTCGAGTTCCCCGAGAAGGGTGCTGCCATCTCCTACAAGAAGTTGGTCTTTAGAGAGGGCAGGCTGGTCGGCGCCATTCTGCTGGGACTCCGCAAGGAGAACCCACGCGCCCGGGGACGCGCACTGCACAAGCTCGTGGCCATGGGGGCCGAATGCTCGTCGGTGCGCAACGAACTACTCAATCCCTTCTTCGACGTGAGCCGCTTCATCGATTCCCTCAAGTCCGAGTCCTCCAAGGCCGGGGCCGTCGCGAAAACCGGTGCGGTCCGAACGGACGTATCAAGCATCATGGATCGGCCCAAGATCTTCGGCGCGCCAGAGGCGGGCCCCGCGCGCCCCGACACACCAGCGCCCGACGTTGCCTCTCGTCCCGTCGGGGTCACCGAGGCGCGCAGCTTGTCGATGCTGATGACGCGCGCCGAGGCCGCTGCGGTCGTGCCCCTCGACGAGCGTCAGACGCCGGGCGGGGGGGAGAGTAACGGCAACGGGGCCGTCGCTCTCGGCCCGACCACGCGCAGCGCCGCAGTGCTGCGTCTCGAGGATGGAACCCTCAAGACGCTCGGAGACGTGCTGACCATAGGTCGGGGGCCGGACAACGGTCTCGCGCTGGACGATCCCCAGGTTTCCAGCCGGCACGCCGAGATCCGCCTCGGTTCGGACGGCCACGTCATAGCCGACCTCGAAAGCTCCAATGGAGTCCTCGTCGACGAAGTCAGGATCTCGACACCGCAGACTCTCGTGGACGGCCAGACCATCCGGCTGGGCCAGACTCGCCTGACCTTCAGTCAACAGGTGACTGCACCGCGCGCTACCACCGGGCCCGCAGGCCTGCCCGACGAGCCGTTGCGTCCGTCGGCCGCCGGAGAGTCCTACGGACGCCTGGTGTGGTCCGGCGGCGCCTTCGATATAACCGAGCCGCAGACGCAGATCGGCAGGGACCCAGCGGAGTCGGACATCAATCTGGATGACCCGGCCGTCTCCTGGCTCCACGCCGAGGTCGGCTATCACGACGGCGGCTGCTACGTCCGGGACCTCGGAAGCAGCAACGGCACCTACGTCAACACCAAACTCGTCACCGTCCCGCATCTCCTGCGCAACGGCGACGTCATCCACTGCGGCACCACCGATCTCACCTTCACGGCGAGCGCCGCCTCGAGCGCGGCCGCCGACCGCACCCCGGAGACCACGGAAGATGGGGCGAAGTCAGAAGGCGCTCGCCTGAGAGCCGAGGCCGGACCCTTGCTCGGACTCTCTTTCGCGCTGAGCGGCGAGCGCGTGACGGTGGGACGGGACGATTCCTGCACGATCGCGCTGACGGACCTGACCGCCAGCCGCCGTCATGCCGCCTTTCAATCCGACCGTGACCGCTGGGCCGTCGTCGATCTCGCCAGCACGAATGGCACCTGCATCAACGACGAGCCCATCCAAGCCCATCAGGCGATTTCGCTGAACCAGGGTGACAAGGTCAAGATCGGCGACACCGTCTTGGTCTTCGACACGGGCGCAGTCACCGTCGAACCGACCCGGGACCGTACGGTCGCCCAGGGACCGGCCAGGGGCGCCACGGTGGTCGCGCCGACCGATAAGCCGGCGCCCGCGGCAACGGTTCAGCAGCCCGTCCCTGCTCCGGTCCCCGCGCTCACTCTCGTCGTGACCGCAGGACCGCGCGCCGGAACCAGCTTCGCCCTCGACGATCTTCCGCTCATCTTTGGGCGCGAGCAGGCCGAGGGTGTGACGGGACTCGACGATCACTTCGTGTCGGGGCGACACCTGCGCATCGAGCGCACCGACGACGCGCTCACGGTGACCGACCTGGGCAGTACCAACGGCACGCAAGTAGACGGCACGGCACTCGATGCCAACTCACCCCGCCCGATCGAGCCGGGCGATCGCATCCACGCCGGTCCCCGCACCGTGCTCGAAGTGAAACCACCACAATCATCGGAGAAGACGTCGTGACCGACTTCATGCAGGACCTCATGGGTCAGGTGCGTCACGACATGATGGCGTGCATCGGCTGCAACGACTGTCTCCTCGCCTGTCCCCTGCCCGAATCCCGTCTCGTCACGATCGCCGAGTTGAACCAGGCCGTGACGAGCGAGTCGATTACGGCGCCCAACGTCATGGACTTCGTCATGAAATGCACCCAGTGCCAGCAGTGCGTACCGGTGTGCCCGGCGGACCTCAGACGGGCCGACATCGTGCTATGGAACAAGATGAAGGTCGAGAGCGTCGCACCCAACTTTGTGCTGCCTCTTCAGGTTGGTGAGCAGATCTACGCGTCGCAGTGGACCGTCGACACGCTGACCGGTCATCTGCTGACGATGCCGCTGTTCACAGGAGTGCAGCCCTTGTCCATGCGGCGAGCGCTGCTCGGATCGACGTTGCGACGCCTCGCGGCCGGCGAAGTACTCGTCCACGAGGGCGGCTATCACGAGCGCCTCGTCGTCGTAGTCGACGGCTCTCTCGAGCAGACCGCCGAGGTCGCCCAGGGTTACCGCAACCGCATCCTCGTGCTCGGCCCAGGAACCTTTCACGGCCATATGGCGGTCATGAACGCATCCAACGAGTCCTACACCGTTTCGGCTATGGAGGACTCGACCATTGTCGAGTTCAACAAGCCGGTGGTCTTCCAGATGATGAAGGAGGCCAAAACTTTCGCCGACACGATGGAGTCTCTCTACCGCCAAAGCGCGGTGTGGACCCAGGCGAAGTCATCGTCGGTCTTCGGCGTGCTCCCCGAGGAGGCCATCCAGTGGTTGCTCGAGCAGTCCCGCTTCGAGATCCTCAAGCCGGGCCAGGTCCTCTACCGAGAGAATGATCCACCCCAAACAATGTACCTAGTCCGCGACGGCTTTCTCAAGGTGTCGAGGCACTTCGGCGAGCGTGAGCGGGTGCTTCAATACTTCCGCGATGGTGACGTCTGCGGCGCCGGGGCCGTGCTGTTCAATCAGCCTCACACCGCCACCGTCGAGGCCAACACGCGGTCAGAGGTCATCGCCATCCCTGGAGACGCGCTCAACGCGCTCCTCCATCGCAATCCGCAGATGCGCGACCAGTTGATGGCGGAATCGCAACAAGCCGAGCAGTACCTCTACAACGTCGCCCACAGCAACGCCCTGCGCACAGACGACAGCGCTCACGCATCGGATCACCTCATCTCGCTCGAAGGTCTTCTCGAAGAGGGCGTGGTCCAGGGCTCCGAGGTTCTGCTCATCAACACCGCGGTCTGCACGAATTGCAACAACTGTGTCGATGCGTGCGAGCGTCGTCACGGTTACTCGCGCCTCTACCGGGGCGGGCTCCAGATGGGCGACCTCTTGTTCCCGACCGCGTGCAGGCACTGCGAAGATCCCGTATGCCTGATGTGCTCCGTCAACGGTATCGTGCGCGAGCCGGACGGAGAGATCCGCATCGTCCCGGACAACTGCATCGGCTGTGGCGCGTGCGCAGAGCGCTGCCCCTACGGGAACATCAACATGTACCCCCGCGTCAAGCAGAGGTCGAACCGTTGGGGCAAGCTGCTGAGCTTCTTCAAGGGCGAGATCGAGACCCAGGACGACGACGAGTTCATCCACTCGTCTGAGGTCAAGGGCAACCGCATCGCAGTCAAGTGCGACCTCTGCGCCGGCTACAGCGACTACGCCTGCGTCACGGCCTGCCCCGTCGGAGCGGCCATGCGCATCAATCCCGTTGAGGTCTTCGGTCGCAGCGACGTTGTGGTGGGTATGGAGATGTCCTCCCCGAGCCCAGTCGCAGGCCAATACTAAGCATGTCCAAACGAAAGCCGAGCATCCGTCGCCCCACGACGCTGTTCGAGAGGCCGGGTCCCTGGATCGGCCTCTTCGGGTTCATCGCCGTGCTGTTGCTGATTCTGGCGTTCCTCGGGATTCGCGCCCTGCAAGACGATCCGTCCCGCTCGGCGACGTGGTTGCTCATCGTCCTGATCGGCTTCATCGCCCTGGTCTTGATCCTCGTCACTTTCTTCTACAGCGCCCGGAAGAGATCCCTTCAGGAGCGGCTCGGCGGGACGATGATGGCGTGGTTCAAGTCTCACATCTGGCTCGGATTGGTCGCGCTGATCGCTGCTCTCGTACACGCCGCCCTCTTTCCGTTCAGCGGAAACCTGACCTCGGGAAAGATCACCACGATCCTCCTCATACTTCTCGTCGCGAGCGGTATCGCGTGGCGCGTCGTATACGGATCGACGCCGAGGAAGGTGCCCGGTGACGTCGGCAACCTCTCGCTCATAGATACGCGCAAACGCGTCGACGAACTGACCATCGAGATCGAGAAGATCAAGGTCGGGCGGTCGGAGGCCTTCCAGTCGGCGGTGGATGACCTCGCCATGCGCCGTCGGTCACTTCCGGAGATCGAGCACTATCTGCGCGGCCTCGACGAGAACGAGCTGCAGGCATGGGAGCGCGCCAAGATCACGGCTATGAACCTGGAGCGGGAGAGCGCGCGCTCGGAGCGCCAGCGCAAGTACGCGCGCTTCATGCAGGGTTGGCGTTCGGTCCACCTTCCCCTCGCGGCACTCCTGCTGGGCGCCCTCATCTTCCACCTCGGGGACGCCTTCAACGTCGGCCGCGTGTTCGACAGTGAGCCTGAGAAGACGTTTGCCTCGTCCGAGGACTGCAGCACCTGCCACGCCGAGATCGTCGATGAGTGGAAGCTGTCGATGCATCGCAACGCACAGACCAGCACCACCACGCGCGCCCAGACTCCCGTGACTCTCCGAGAAGAGCCGGGCTTCGGCAAGGCATGTGTGAACTGCCACGCGCCGACGGGTGTGAAGTTCACTCAGACGGCGGTCTTTCCTCTGTTTGAACCAGACCCGGTCAATAATCCGGCCGGCGTCGAAAACGAGGGGGTAACGTGCGTCATCTGCCACACGCGCGAGGAACCCCCCGACGAGGGGGAGGGCGCGTCCGACGACTTCGCGATCGGCGAGCGCGGCCACTTCGACCTTGGGACGATGTTCGGGCCCCCTCTGGACGACGCAATCCCCAACTCGGCCCACGACATCGAAACCGGGTTCATGGGTGACGACAACTCTTCGTCCCAGATGTGCGCCGCGTGCCACAACGTCATCGTCGACATCGACCCCAACGACGGCAATCCACCGGTCGAGGTGGACCCCGACGCCGACCACAACGACTCCGATGGCGACGGGGTCCTGGACGAGAACGACTTCTCAGACCGTGATGACCTTCTCATCCTGCAGACGACCTACAACGAGTGGGAGGACTACCTCTCGGAGTTCGGCGACGACGCCGAGAGTTGTGTTGACTGTCACATGTTCCCCCTCGATCCCGGCGAGATCGCCTCTCAACCACCCGCACTCGGTGCTCCCGAGCGAGAGCGCAACCTCCACTCGTTCACCGGCGTCGACTACGACATGAACGCGTCGTACTACACGCAACCGGGAATGCCAGAGGACGGCATGGAGATCGTCTTAGAGGAACGAGAGCTGCTGCTTCGCAACACCGTCGCGCTCACGGTCGACGTTGGTGAAGTGAACGAGAACGGCAACGTCAACGCCACGGTCAACCTGCGCAACCTCACAGGGCACAGCTTTCCATCGGGATTCGCCTTCGCCCGCCAGTGGTGGATAGAGATCTCGGCCCAGACGGCCTCGGGGCAGGAGGTCTGCCTCACGGCAATCAACACGCCGGACGGGATCCAGATCCCCTCTCCATGTGCCTCGGGGGTGATCGAGGAGGTCCAGGACGAACTAAAGACCTGCGACTTGACCGGCACGTCGCTGGACAACTCCGACGCCGCGTCCAAGGGCTTCGACGGCGATGTCATCTTCAACCCCGAATCCATCAGCCCTCTCGAGGACTGCGACCCGTGGCTCACCAACATGCAGAAGATCCTCACGGACGGCGACGACAACGGCGACAGAGTGCTCGAAGAGGTCTCCTTTCAGAGCTTCAAGCCCGACATCGTAAGGCTGCGGACGCGCGTGATAGACGACGATCTCACCGACGATTTCCCTCAGACAATTCTGAAGGAGATGAAGCCCGAGGAAACTCGTTCGTTCACCTACACCTTCGATGCGTCGGGTGCCGGTGGTGAAGCGATCGACGTCACCGCCACCATGCGGATGCGCCACTCACCTCCTTACTTCGTTCGGTCCTTCGACGACGAGGGGACGTTTGCCGGAGGCCTCAACTCGGACGACCTCCTGGCCAACATGACCGTGGTCGACATCGCCTCCAACAAGGAGCTCCCCGACGACATCACGACTCCGCCGGCCGCCGACTTCGCCACCGAGCGTCTCTTCGCCTCGGGCCGGGCAGAGCGACCTCGGGTTACGGAGAACGCCGGCTCGGCGCCCGTCCGCGGAGGCGCTCTGTTGCTGGCCCTGCTCGTGTTGCCGCTCGCCGTTGGGGTCCGAAGAGGCCTGCGCCACGAACCATGACGCCGGCTAAGCGGGCAAGCGTCGCAAGCGCGGCGCTCCTCTTCATCTGCGCGTGGCCTCCTGCGGTGGTGGAAGCGGCTCCCGAGAGACTGCGCGGCATGATCGACAACGGCACGAAGGGCGAGGCGGTTCCCGACGACCTCGAGGTAACGGTCGCGCAAGTCTCGGCGTCGGGAACCGAACTTGACAAGGCCACCGTGACGCTCGATGCCAACGGCCGCTTCGTGACTCCGCCCCTGGATCGGCAACGTGCTGAAACCGTGATCATCGCCACGGTCTACAAGGGAGTGAGCTACCAAACGACAGCCGAGCCCGGACGTGGCGGCGTCGTCCGCTTGAGGGTTTTCGAGCCGACCAGAAACGAGGGTGTGATCTCGATCCGCTCTGATACATCGGTCGCAACCCGCGAGGACGAAGACGAGCTGGCCGTGCTGCACCTGCTTCGAGTATTCAACCGCTCGGACCGGACCTTCATCGGGGATGACATCGGGGGGCGGCCGGCCGTGATCCGTCTTCCTGTGCCGTCCGACGCGTTCGATCTGCGGGCCGTCGAGGGACTGACCCATGAGGCCATCAGGGATGTCGAAGGCGGCATCGCCTCGGGGGACCCTGTGCAGCCTGGTGAGTCGCGCCTCTCCTACTCCTACGGCGTACTTGCGCCCGGCAGGGCCTGGTCTCTCGGGCACCCAGTCGAGTATCCGACGACGAGGTCCGACGTGCTCGTGGAGCCCGACCTCGTGGTGAGTTCTCCGGGACGCAATCTGGGTTCGCTCGACTTCGAGGGCAGACGCTACAGGCAGTTCGAGTTCGGCCCCCTGCTATCGGGTCAGGAGACCGCCGTCATCGTGACGCCCCCCGCCACCGGCCTCGCACTGCTGCCCATCGCCGGCGTGGTTGCGGGCCTGGTGCTCCTCGGCCTGCTGCTCCTGCGTCGTCGGACCAACAACAGGCCAGTCCCCGAGCACGAAGATGAGCACCAGAGACTCGTGACGGCGATCGCAGATCTCGACGACGACTTCGCCGCAGGACACATCGACGAAGATGCATACCTCTCGGAGCGCAAGGCGATCAAACGCGCGTTGCTGAGCCTCGAGTCCTGAGCCAACAGAGGGCCCTGGTCCGGGGGCCCCCTGTCACCGCTGGTGGTTCAGTCGACGGGAATCGGCCGGCCGAAGGGCCCCGCGTTGATCCAGAACTCGAACAACTTCTTGAGGTTTCCGTCCGAGCGAGTCGCGAACGAGTAGATCCCAAGAGACTCATGCGTCCAGTCCATCGACCCGTCCCCCCCATCGAGGTAGCACATGAGTCGGCCCGGCTGCTTGTTGGCCCTGGTGTAAACGCCCTCGGAAGGAACTCCGTTCTGGCATCCAGCACTGCCGCTGTTCTTGATGACATCCTCGCCCTCGACGGCGCTGTTGTAGTCCCGGTTCATCGTGTCCCGGGTGTTGTACTGGATGTAGCCGATGAAGTCGGCGCCCTTCGGAAGGCAAGTGATGGCCGCGTTCGCCGACGCGGGAAGATCGAACTCGAGCCGAACGCAGCTGTCGATGAACCCCTCGGGTAGATGGCTCAGCAGCGTTTCTTCGAACTGGTTGGGGAAGGCTCCCAACTCAGCGTCTCCGCCGTTGCCTCCGTCATCAGTCTCGGTCGGCGAGGGGGCCGGGCTCGGAGTGAGCGTGTCACTCGGCGAGGGTGACGGACTCGTTTCCGTCGCAGCGGTGCTCGAGGCGGACTCGGAGTCACCGTTATCGTCGCCCCCGCGCGTCAGCACAAAGACGATGCCTCCGATCAGGAGCAGCGCCACCAGACCGAGAGCAACGAAGAGGCCGGTCTTGCTGCCCCCACCGCCACCTCCGGGCGGCGGACCGCCGTAGCCCGGTCCGCCTTGCGGGGGGCCGCCGTACCCAGGCCCCCCCGGTCCGGGCTGAGTCGGTGGAGGGCCGCCGTAACCCGGCTGCTGTGGTTGCTGCCATCCGGGCCCCGAGGGCCCGGGCTGCTGTGGTTGCTGCCATCCTGGGCCCGAGGGGCCGGGCTGCTGTGGCGGCTGCTGCTGCGCCATCGGACTCGTCGGAGCCGGAATACCCGGCTGACTAGGTGCCACGACCGTACCGCTGTGGGCTGCGAAGCCCTGTTGGTTCGGCGCCGCCACGGTTCCACCCTTGGCTGCGCCCGGCCGGCTCGGTGCGACGACGGTGCCGCTGCCACCCTGGCTCGGTGCGACGACGGTGCCGTCGTGAGCCGGTCGCGCTGCTACCCCGCCACTCGGTGCAACGACCGTCCCACCGCCGGGCCCGTTGGGTTGTCCCCCTACAACCGTTCTGTCCGCCGCGGGTCGCGCGTCATCGTGGCTCATCCCTGCCTCCTGTCTAAAGGTGCTCAAAAGTTCCGTGCATGTCGAGAAACGGTCTTCGGGTGACTTCGCCAGCGCGCGAGCGATGACGCTGTCAGTTCCAGTTCCGAGGTCTGGTCGGTTTGCGCTCGGGCTGGGTGCCGGATCGTTGATATGAGCCAGCATGGTCGCGACATCACTGTCCCGGACGAACGGCACGCTCCCGGTGACGCACTCGAAAAGAACGCAGCCGAGCGCGTAGACGTCGGCCCGCCCGTCGAGGGGCTGGCCTTCGATCTGCTCGGGCGCCACGTAATCGATCGTGCCCACGAACTGGCCCTCGGCCGTGACCTCGCGCCCGACCTCCTTCTCCTTCATGAGCCCGAAGTCGGTGAGGTAGACGTGGCGTCCGCCGGTGGAGCCGGGGCCGAGGGAGATGAGCACGTTCTGCGGCTTGACGTCCCTGTGTATGAGTCCCTGCTCATGGGCGGCATCGAGGGCCCCGGCGGCGCCTTCCAGGAGGTCGGCGGCTTCTTCTGGTTCCAGAGGCCCGCGTTGGGCGAGATATTGCTTGAGATCGAGGCCATCGACGTAGCGCATGGCGATGAACAGTGCACCGGGCTCTTCCCCCGCCTCGAATATCGGGATCATGTTGGGATGGTCGATCGAGGCCGCCGCCTCGGACTCGCGTATGAACCTCGTCCGAAATGCGTGATCTGCGGCCCCCGCGGGAGGAAGCACTTTGAGCGCCACCTTCCGCTTGAGACGCTCGTCCAGGGCGCGATAGACGTAGCCCATCCCGCCGCGACCAATCAAGGCCTCGACTCGATATCCGGCGAATTCAGCTCCGGGTTGGAGCGCTGCCAAACCAAGTCCTCCTGAAACCCCTAAGGGGTCTCGGCACCGGCATTCGGGCGAGGAGACCCTCACTGTGACTCCGTGCGCCATCATCCGACGATGGGATTGACCCATCAAGCACTTTCGGGGTTTTTTGCGGAGATTGCGGAGCGGGCTTCCGTCCCCAGCCGAGCACGATGGCGGGCTCCGACTGGAGGCTAACGCGCGACGACGCGGGAAATCGTCCCCCCGCCGAGGTCGGTCACGTACAGCTCGGCGTCCTCGTCGAGGCCGAACGAGCTGATCGACAACCCGCTCTGCAAGAGCTCGACCGGCTCCGTGAAATCCCTCGAGCCCGCGTCGATCCCCCAAATGGTTCCCGAGCAGAAGTCACCGAAGATGTACCCGCCCATCAGCGACGGCGAGGCCTCGCCTCGGTAGACGTAGCCTCCCGTAACCGAGCATCCGAGGTCGTGGTTGTAGCCGGTGACCGGGGTGACCTTGTCGGCTCGGTCACAGTCATCGCTCTCGAAGCAGTTCGGGCCCTCCATGACGTTCCAGCCGAAGTTGAGACCCGCGTCGTCTGACGGAGTCCTGTTGATCTCCTCGAAGTCTCCCTGTCCGACATCGGCAATCCAGAGTTCGTCCGTGGCCGTGTCGAAGCTGAAGCGCCACGGGTTGCGAAGCCCGTAGGCCCACACCTCCGGCGCACCCCCACCGTCCGCGAAAGCGTTGTCGTCGGGTATCCCGTAGGGGTCTCCCGAATCGACATCGATCCTCAGGAGCTTGCCAAGCAGAGCGTCCGTGTTCTGGCCGTTGCCCTCGGGGTCGCCGGCGCTCCCCCCATCCCCGGTGGCGATGTAGAGGAAGTCGTCCGGGCCGAAGGCAACCTGCCCTCCGTTGTGGTTTGAGAAGGGTTGGGGGATCTGGAGCAGCGTGCGAGCCGAGGTCTCGTCGGCACGGTCGGGGTCGTCCGAGGTGGCGAACTCCTCGATGCGGGTGTCGCCGTTGACGTCGGTGTAATTGAGAAAGAATCGGCCGTTGCGTCTGTAGTCCGGGTGAAACGCGAGCCCGAGCAAACCCTGCTCGCCCCCGGAGACGATCGCCTCACTGACATCGAGAAACGGTTCGTCGAGAATCTCTCCGTCCTGCATGATCTTGATCGCGCCGGTCTGCTCCACGATGAAGAGCCTTCCGCTATCGTCACCCGCGTGGGTGACTCCCAGGGGCGACTCGAGGCCCTCGGCCACGACCTCGAGCTCGAGCTCGACCGCTCCCGGGTCGAAAGCAGATCCTTCGTCGGAGGGCTTGTCGTTGGCCTCGGATGGCTCCCGTGTCGAACGCTCGGGAAGCGGGGGTGTGCCCACGACCTCATCGGCTTCGTCCGCGCTGCACCCGACGGACAAGACGGCGACTACGACCGCGATGATTGCCAAAAACCTCGTAAGGGACTTTCTCTCCATCATCCGCTTATCTTCGCAATCCCGGCGCTTTAGCTGTGCGCCTGTACCACAGGCCGCAGATCGGCTAGAAAGCAATGAATGAACACCGATGTGATTGTGCTCGATTACGCCGCCGTCATGCGAGCGGTGACTCCTGAGCTCGCAATTGAACGAGTGCGGGAGGGCTTCATCCACTATGCCAAAGGCGAGTGGAACATGCCGGCCAAGGTCTACCTCGACAGCGCTCCACACGGCGACTTTCGCGCGATGCCCGCCTCGGGAGACGGACTGGCAATGCTCAAGTGGGTGACCTCGTTTCCGAGCAATGCAGTGCGCGGGTTGCCCACGGTCACCGGCACGATTCTCGTCAGCGACGCCGAGACGGGCCGCTGGCTGGCACTCATCGACGGGCGATCCGTCACGGCCCTGCGGACAGGAGCGGCCGCCGCAATCGCGTCCCAAGCACTCGAAAGTGATGACGCTGAGAGCGTCGGCCTCGTGGGTTGTGGGCTCCACGGACGGTGGGCGGCGCTCTGCCTCAGGGCCGCCGGGTACGAAGTCGGTGTCTGCGCGGATCGCAGCACCGAAGCAGCAGCTAAGCTCGCCGACGACCTCGGCTGGCGCGCCGGCAGCGTCGGGGACGCGCTCGGCTGCGACGTGGTCACCTTGGTGACACCGGGTTATGAGCCGGTCATGACCGAGAGCGACCTCCGTCCCGGGATGCACATCAATGCGCTCGGGGCCGATGGGCCGGGCAAGGCCGAGCTCGAGATCGATGCCGTGGCGGCGTGTGAGCTCTACTGTGACGAATGGCTGCAGGCCAGTCACGGAGGCGAGCTGACGGGAGGGATCGAGTCGGGCGCCGTAACTCGGGAACAGGTCACCGAGCTCGGGGCGGTGCTGACCGGCACGTCGCACGGCCGCAGCTCGTCGGACGCAGTTACTCTGTTCGACTCGACAGGGCTGGCCATCCAGGACCTCGCCATCGCAAGGGCCACCCTCGACCACTACGAGGCCGAGCGCATCAAGGCTCCCACCATCTCGCTGTAGGCGTCCACGCTCCTAATTACGACGAAAGGTGCTGGAACGCTTGAGCCCGGCGTGATACGACCGATAACCACAGGGTAAGCGAACCTCGATTGAAGCAGTCGGCGACTGCGGCGCGTTGCAGAGTCGACACTCAACAATGGCGTGGGAGAAGCACGCAATGAACAGTGACGGCAGCATGTCGGTACAGGAGTACGCGACCAGGCCCCCTCAGGCCCCAGCATGGGGCGCGGACCACTGCCTCTCGGAGGCGGAGTGGGCGAAGTTCCGAGATCATCTCGCCGGAATGACTTCCGATCGAACGAGCATCGTGCTCTCGATCGCCGAGGTTGAGCGCATCATTGGACGGCGCCTACCCGCCGAGGCCGGCCTGCCGCAGTGGTGGTCTCAGTGTCCCGGCCTGGGCCGGTGCGGCCGGGGAACGGCGTGGTACGTGACCGGGATGCCCGGCCACTACCTCCTCGAGCTCGCCCGCTGCTAGAAGGCTGCACCCTCACCGGCGGCTCTTGCCCCCGGATTACCGGAGTCCGGCGCTCCGCTTAGGTCTGTAAACACTTTCCCGGGATTCATGATGTGGAGCGGGTCAAGTTCCCGCTTGATCGCTCGCATGACATCTATCGCTCCGGGCAACTCTTTCTGCAAAGAGGCCATCTTCCGAAGCCCGATGCCGTGCTCCCCGGTGCAGGTTCCGTCCATGGCCAGGGCCCGATCGACCAGTCTGTCGTTCAAGTCTTCGGCCGCCTTCATCTCGACGGGATCCTGCGGATCGACCAGGATCATGACGTGAAAGTTGCCGTCGCCGACGTGTCCGAAAGAAGGCAGGAACCGCTTACCGCAATCCTTTACGCCACCCGTTGTGCAGGGCTTCGTTAGCGTCCCTAGGGAGCGATGAGGCGGTAGTGAAACACCGACCCTACCGGGATCGTGATCGGACCCCCCTGACCCTGGTGGCACACCATGAGGACCGGAACGGCCCCTCCCTGCGATGTCTTGCTGACCATTGCGGGCATAACGGCGGCGGCGTTGGGCAGTACGGCATCGCCTTCGTCATCGGTGATTGTGGCGACCACCAGGCTTCCGAGGATTGAGTCTCCGAAGTTGCCCGTCAGCTGCCCCCGGCACTCGCCGGGTGCAAGAGTAATGGCCGTGTTAACCGTCTGAGTGCGGTCATTGAGCGACTCGCTGCCCAAGTCGCCGAGCCTCAACCCGAAGTCTTTTGTCTTCTTAGTCCCGACCGCCCCGTCGCGCAGTTTGCGCGTCGTTACGGCCTCATTCTTTATGTGCTTCGTCCCCACGCTGTTGCGAGTGAGTCCAGCTGCGTAGGCGACACCACTGATGGCGAGCAAGAGGGCCAGTGTTGCGGCCACATTGGCGTAGGACAAATGCCTGCGGATCATTTGGGAACCTCCGGTTTCGGCCTCTAGGCTGACAACAGCGTGTCAGAGGGGTCTCCAGACGTCCATGGGGTTCGAGGCTTTTCGACTACAAGCTTTCGTCCGATCAGCGCTCCGCGGACAGCGGTCGCGATCCTCTCTTCGCCAAGGTCTTGTCAAGGCCGCGAGAGACAAGGGTACGCAGGCGCTGCCGGGCGACACGGTTGGTCACTCATCGAGCTTCTTCTCTTGGAAGCCATCTGGGAGCTCCAGCTCGACGCAGCAAACTATCAACACCCTCTCCCCTGCCGCGAGGCCTCCTCGATCGCGCAGTCCCTGCACAGCAGTCATCCCGGCGAGGGGGGTCGTCGCGGCTTGCTCGAAACTCACACCGGCTGGCTTGAGAGCTAGGACGTCTTCACGGGTTGAGACGTACTCGGCGAAGGCTCCGTGGCCAACAAAGCCGAACACCTCGTTACCGGGACGGAAACGCGTCACGTCCTTCCCGACCGCCTCTACGTGTCCGGCCACGTCGCCGCCCAGCACCTCGTTCTTTGGTTTGCGCCACCCAGCTTGCGGTCGCGAGATGTACGGAAATCCCCGCATGAAGCGCCAGTCCCACGGATTGGGAGAGGCCGCTCGCACGCTCACGAGTACCTCATGGGCGTCGACCGTTGGCTCCTCGATCTCTCTAAGGTCCAAGACGTCCGGTGGACCGAATTCGTCCTGAGCAATCGCTTTCATCACACCTCCTTCGTGCGAGCGGAGGGCGCCCGACAAGTGGGGGCGCCCTCAACCCTCAACTTCACGACGACAACTCGCCGCAGTGGATACCTAGGCCATCGACATACTTGGCTTCGTCGTCTCCTCGCGAAGATCCACGGTCCTCGTGATCGGGCACGGCTTGAACCCCTTCCATGCCGCGTAGATACCAAGCGACGCTTCCCAAACGATCTCGGGGAGCGCCATCAGGAACGCGGGCCCGGACCCGTTCTCGTAGACCCCGAAGAGGATGAGCACGAACGAGGCGATCAACATCGGGCCGCCGATAAGCCCCAACATCGCCATACGACGAGGCACGAGACCAGAGCGGTACATCAGGTAGCCCAGCATCAACCCGTTACCGAAACCGACTACGAGCCCCGGACCGAACAGGAACGCCCAGTCGTATGTGGCCGCGAGGGAATCGCCCTGGACGGCGAGCGCGGTGGCCTCGGCTCCTGTAGCTCCGGCCAAGGCATTGCTCACAGACACCATGGAAATGATGCTCATGAGGCCGACCAGGATGAAGGCGCTCTCCATGATCCGGGCGGTGACGTATCCGAGCGCTACGCGTTCGCTCAGCCGCTTGACGATGGGGTAAAGGACGACCGCGGTGGCGATATTGGTCACGATGACCCCGAACTCGAGGATCGCACCCAGGTACACAATGTTCTCGGAAACGGCGCCCGGGATGAAGCGCAGCTCGCTGAAGGTACCGCCCAGTCCATTCACGAAGAGGACCTTTGCTCCGATACTGGTGATAAAAGTGGCTATGAACAACCAGCCAAACATCCGTGCAGTCTTCTGAGTATTCAATTCACTATCCTTTCGTACGCCTCTTCAGAGGCTCTCGATCCATCCTCCGCGCTTCAAGCACGCGCTAGCACTCCACAGCGTCATGCTGAGATCATGAGCATCCCCCCTCGGCTGCCCGCATGGCGCTCCGGCTATCCGGGAGACCCATCGTCTGCACCCCGACCTTCAATACCTCGCGATCGGTACGGCCGGCGTGCTGTGCAGAAGCATCCAAGAGAACGCCGACGTGAAGTCCGGGGTTGGGAATCAGCGCATACGGATAGCCCCCGACGAGCGCTGATCCCCTACTCGGCGATGTGAGACCAACCAGAATCCGCAACGTCGTTGTCCTACCTGCCCCATTGAGTCCGAGGAGCCCAGTCACCGAGCCAGGCCAACAAACGAATGACACATCGTCGACGGCTGTGAACCTTCCGTAGGACTTCGAGATAGACGAGACCGTGATCATCTGTGTCCCTTCTGCGAGTGATTCGTCCCCGGCATGCGTACACCGTACGCACCGACTGTGCTAATGTATGCGTACGCTGTACGCGTGTCAAGAGGGAAAGCAAAAAGACCGCTACGAGAGGGAGAGATGGCGCGGAAGAAGAAGTCACCTGGTGGCCGGAACCGGCTCCGCAGAGACAAGGTCGTGACTGCCGCCGTCGCT
>Ga0136627_1000082_pt1 | contig 27125 bp, 28 predicted proteins | sample AntDrymUQ4892206_2_FD_104652 | JGI IMG/M metagenome (GOLD analysis project Ga0136627, IMG submission 104652) | Polar desert sand microbial communities from Dry Valleys, Antarctica - metaG UQ489 (22.06) | ecosystem: Environmental > Terrestrial > Soil > Desert | place: Antarctica: Dry Valley... | reverse complement strand
TCCTTCAAGGTCTTCCCGCGTCCGGAGGCGACCACGACGCTGCGCGTCGATCTCGGCTCCACCGAGGCCGCCCTCGAGACGATGGCGGCGCTCGGCCTCGGCCCGATCGATCTCGACGCGCTCGACTTCGAGCCACCTGGCCGCCTGCTGCTGCGCCTCGGCGGGGCGAAGGAGACGCTGACGGCACGCGCCGACCGCCTGGGGTCGCTGCTCGGCGCGCCGGCCGAGCGCCTCGATGACGAGGCCGACGTGCAGGAGTGGCGCCAGGCAGCCGAGCTGAGCTGGGCGTCGACCGGAGGCACGCTGGTCAAGGTCGGGCTCACCGCGCGGCGAATTCCCGGCCTGGAGGCCGCCCTGGCCCAGAGCGGCGCTCGCACGCGCTACAGCCTGGGTGGAAACCTGGGCTGGCTGGCCTGGCCCGGCGATCGGGACATCGCCGAGCTCGACGGAGCTCTGCGGTCGCTCGAGCTCGCCGGCGTCGCGCTCACCGGAAGTCCGGGCCGCGTCCTGCTCGGCCGGATCGGCGGCGGGGCGTTCGCCACGCGTGTCCGGGCGGCGCTCGATCCCCACGCCCGCTTCCTGGAGGTCTGACTGATGCAGCACGCCATCCCGGTGGACAAGCTCGGGCCGCAGGCCGAGAACATGGCCGCCGCCATCGGTTCGTGCGTGCACTGCGGGTTCTGCCTGCCGACCTGCCCCACCTACGTCACGATGGGAGAGGAGATGGACTCCCCGCGCGGGCGGATCTTCCTGATGAAGGAAGTTCTCGAGGGCGGCCTCGAGCTCGAGACCGCCCTACCGTTCATCGACAACTGCCTGGGCTGCCAGGCGTGCGTCACGGCCTGTCCGTCGGGCGTGGAGTACGGCGAGCTGATCACCCCGTTCCGTGCCCACGCCGAGGAGCGTCGCAAGCGGCCGCCGATGGAGCGAGCGCAGCGCGAGATGATCCTGCGCACGCTGCCCTACCCGGCGCGCTTCCGGCTCGCCGCGCGGCTCGGTCGGCTTGGACGCCCGTTCGCTCGCCTGATGCCGGACAAGCTGGCCGCGATGCTGCGCATGCTGCCCGCGACGCTGCCCAAGGCCCAGCCGCTGCCCGAGGTCCATCCCGCCGAAGGCACACGGCGCGCGCGCGTCGCGCTACTCGCCGGCTGCGCGCAGCAGGTGCTGGAGCCCGACATCGGATGGGCCACGCTGCGCGTGCTGGCGCGCAACGGCGTGGAGACCGTGATCCCGCGCGGCCAGGCGTGCTGCGGTGCGCTGGCGATGCACTCCGGGGCGTCCGAGCGCGCCAAGCCCTTGGTCCGGCGCAACCTCGAGGCGTTCCCTGCCGACGTGGACGCGATCGTGACCAACGCGGCCGGTTGCGGGTCGGGCATGAAGGAGTACGGGCTGCTGTTCAAGGGCGCACCGGAGCAGGAGGCCGCCGAGGCCTTCGTCGACCGGGTGGTCGACGTCAGCGTCTTTCTCGACGCGCTCGGGCTCTCGGCCGCGCCGCCCGCCATGCCCGTGCCGACGAAGGTCGCCTACCACGACGCCTGCCACCTCGCGCACGCCCAGGGCGTCCGCGGCGCGCCGCGCGCGCTGCTCGAGGCGGTCGAGAACCTCACGCTCGTGGAGCCCGACGACTGGGAGATCTGCTGCGGCTCGGCCGGCACCTACAACGTCGAGAAGCCCGACACCGCCGCCGAGCTCGGCGAGCGCAAGGCGCGTAACCTGCTGGCCACCGGAGCGCAGCTGATCGCGACCGGCAACATCGGCTGCCTCACCCAGATCCAGACCCACCTGCGCGCCCTCGGGCACGAGATCCCCGTCGTGCACACCCTGCAGGTGCTCGACCAGGCGTATGCGCGCAACGCTTGAGGCGTCCTTTCGCGCCGCGCTGGAGGCGACGGACCCTTACGCGCTCACGCGGGCGCACCTTCCCGACGAGCCGCCGGCGCTCGTCCTGGGCGTCGGCAAGGCCGCCGTCCCGATGGCGCGCGCGGCGGCCGAGGCCTACCCGGACGTGCCCGGCCTCGTCGTCACCCGCGACGGCTACGGAGGGCCGGCCGGGCACTTCATGGTGCGCGAGGCCGCGCACCCCGTGCCCGACGAACGCAGCCAGGCGGCCGCCCAAGAGGCGCTCGAGCGCATCGACCGGCTGTCGGAGGCGGACCTCGTCCTCGTGCTCGTCTCGGGCGGAGGCTCCGCCCTGCTGTCGGCACCGTGGGGTCTGCCGTTCGAGGACAAGCGCGCGGCCAACCAGGCGCTGCTGCGCAGCGGCGCAGCGATCGGAGAGATCAACGCCGTCCGCAAGCACCTCTCGCGCATCAAGGGTGGACAGCTCGCTGCCGCGACCGCGGCGCGCATCCTCGCGCTCGTGCTCTCAGACGTCCCCGGTGACGACCTTGCCGCCGTGGCCTCGGGGCCCACGGTCGGCGACCCCACCACCTTCGCCGACGCGCTCGCGGTGCTCGATCGCTACGCGCTCGATCTGCCCGCCGCCCGCACGCACCTCGAGCGCGGCGCGCACGGGGAGCTGCCCGAGACGCCTAAGCCCGGCGACGCGCGCTTCGCGCGCGTGGAGAACCGGCTGATCGCCGGTGGCTGGCAGCTGCTTGACGCCGCCGCCGACTTCTGGCGCGCCGACGGCTGGCGGTCCGAAGTCGCCCAGAGCGACACCCCTGAGGCCCCAGCGGTCGCGACCCTCTCGGACCGCTTCGGCGGTGAGGCGCGCGAGCTGGCCCGCTTTCACGCGAACGTCGTCCAATCGATCCGGGCGCACCACGCGCCGTTTGCTCCCCCGGTCGTGCTGCTCTCCGGCGGCGAGGCCTCAGTCACTGTCCGCGGCGACGGCCTGGGCGGACGCAACCAGGAATTCCTGCTCTGGCTCGCTCACCACCTCAGCGACGACGGCGTCTGGGCGATCGCCTGCGACACCGACGGCATCGACGGCAGCACCGACGCCGCCGGCGCGATCATCACCCCTGACACCCTCGCCCGCGCGACCGCGCGCGGACTGGACCCCGAGCGCAGCCTCGAGCGCAACGACGCCCACCATGTCTTCACCGAACTCGGCGACCTCATCCGCACCGGCCCGACCCGCCACAACCTCAACGACTACCGCGCCATCCTCGTCACCGACTAGCGCCGTGACCGCAGCGACCGGGGGGGCCGCACCCAACCACCAGGTTCCCGATGACCACGTCATCGTCCTGTTCGGCGCGGGCGGCGACCTCGCGCGACGCAAGCTCCTGCCCGGGCTCTTCCACCTGGCCGGGGCCGGGCTCATGCCCGACCGTTTCCGCATCATCGGCACCTCGCGTCGCGAGCGCTCCGACGACGACTTTCGCGCCCTCGCGCGCAGCGCGATCGGGGACGACGCGGCCGACCCCGAGGCCTGGGCGCGCTTCGCGGCCTGCCTGTCCTCCGCCCCGTTCCGCCTCGAGGAGACCGAGCCGCTCGAGCGGGCGGTGGAGCGTGCCGAGCGTGAGCTCGGAGGCTCCACTCGGCGCCTGCACTACCTCTCGGTCCCGCCGGGCGCTGCCGGTGAGCTCGTGCAGGCGATCGGCGACTGCGGCCTGGCCGAGGATGCCCGGGTGATCCTCGAGAAGCCGTTCGGCACCGACCTCGACAGCGCCCTGAGCCTCAACCGGCTCGTCAACCGCGTCTTTCCCGACGAGCGCGTGTTTCGCATCGACCACTTTCTCGGTCGCGAAGCGGTGCAGAACCTGATCGCGCTGCGCTTCGCCAACGGCATGTTCGAGCCGATCTGGAACCGCAACCACATCGATCACGTCCAGATCGACGTGCCCGAAACGCTCGCCGTCGACGCCCGCGCCGGCTTCTACGAGCAGACCGGCGCCTACCGCGACATGGTCGTCACCCACCTCTTCCACGTGCTCGGCTTCGTGGCCATGGAGCCGCCCACCTCACTGGAGGCCAACGCGGTCGGCGAGGAAAGCCGCAAGGTGTTCCGGGCGATGGAGGCGATCCGCCCAGAGGACGTGGTCCGCGGCCAGTACGACGGCTACCGCGAGGAGGCGGGCGTGGACGAGGACTCCCAGACCGAAACGTTCGTCGCCGCACGCGTCACGATCGAGAACTGGCGCTGGACCGGCGTGCCGTTCTTCCTGCGCACCGGCAAGCGCCTCACCGAGCAGCAGCGGCTGCTCACGATCGTCTTCCGCGAGCCGCCCCGCCGGATGTTCGAAGTCACCGAAGCCCTCGTCGAGGACTTCGGACCCGACCACATCACCTTCAACCTCAGCGACCCCGGCGGCATCGCCGCCAGCTTCCTCGCGAAGGTCCCCGGGCCCAGCATGCGCCTCGGACAAGCACGCATGCAGTTCTCCTCCGAGCAGACGTTCGGCACCACGGGCGTGCTCCAGCCCTACGAGCGCCTCATGTACGACGCCATGACGGGCGACCGCACCCTTTTCACCGACGCGGAAGGGATCGAGCGGCTATGGACCGCGTCAGCGCCGCTGCTCCACGATCCGCCTCCCCTCCAGCGCTACGCCCCCGGCACCTGGGGCCCACACGCGATGCACGAACTCATCGCCCCGCGGCGGTGGCGACTGTCGGCGACCTGAACGCAACCCGCCCGGCGGCCCAGACCTCGCGATGCGCAATCTCGGGCCGCTCGACACGTCCGAGAATGCCCTTTCCCGGACATGCGGACCCATCGAGAACTCGCATCGGGCCGAGTTCCGTGGCGCTCGCCGCGCCGAATTCTCGGGACGCGTTCCTCGCCGTAAGCGAGAAGGAATGCCGCCCGGTCGATGCGTCGCTCGCTGTCGGATTGGACGAGGAGGAGCGGTCCCAGAGCGCCGCCGCCCGACGTGCGGCGCTACCGCTGCGCGTCTGTCGCGTTCTCGTCAGGAAACCGTCTGAACCGGCACTTCGTAGAACTCGACGGACGTGCGACGCTCGCTCGAGCCGGGGTTCATGGCGTTGAGTGCCTCGTCGCCGCGGGCCATCGCTTCCTCGGTCTCGAAGAGCGTGACGCCGAGGCCTTTACCGCTCTCGCGGTTGACCAGCATCAACATCTTCGCGCCCTCGAGCCCGTCCGGTGTGTGGCCCGATTCGACTTCGGCACGAACCATGTCAATCGCATCGTCGACGTCGGCGGAATCGCCTTCGAATGTCGCTACGCGTGCGTACATCCTGCCTCCTTCGGTCAAGTTGGACGAATGCCAGCCTACGCCGTTCGAGACACATGGCTCGAGGCAGGCTGGTGAATTCGGTCTCCGGCCTGGCCCCGTCCGCTGCGCCGACGCCGCCACGGCATGACCGATCCCGCCGGCTACCGGGCCCTCGTTGAGCGCGGCGGTCTGCGCGGGCGCCTTCGGAAGATGGGCACCGGATAGGGAGTTCTCCCGATGTGCAGCCGGCCGCGGAAGCGGATCCTTCGGCAGGAAGTCGTACCGGCAGATCCGAAGGGAGGACTCGAATGCACGTCGACGTGGCGGATTCGGAGTTGAAGGCGCGGCATCGCGCGATGTGGGGGTCGGGCAACTACCCCTTGATGGTCGACACGTTCCTGTTGCCCCTCGGGCCGCGGCTGGTGGAGGCCTGCGGGATCAACTCGGGCGTGCGCGTCCTCGACGTGGCGGCCGGCACGGGTAATGCTTCCATCCCGGCCGCGGAGCGCGGAGCGAGCGTCACGGCCAGCGATTTGACGCCCGCCCTACTGGAGGCGGGCCGGCGTCGTCCGGAGACCGAGGGACTGGACCTGAGTTGGGTCGAGGCCGACGCGGAGAACCTGCCGTTCGAGGACGAGTCGTTCGACGTGGTCATGTCGGCGATCGGCGTGATGTTCGCGCCGCACCACCAGGCCGTCGCTGACGAGCTGGCTCGGGTGTGCCGTCCCGGCGGCACGCTCGGACTGCTGAGCTGGACCCCGGAGGGCATGCTCGGCGCCCTCTTCCGCACGATGAAGCCGTTTGCGCCGTCCCCTCCGCCGGGCGCCCAGCCGCCGCCGCTGTGGGGCAGCGAGGAGCACCTGGCCGGACTCTTCGGCAACCGCGTTGAATTCCACACGCTGGAGCGTGACATGCTCGAGATCACGGCCTTCGAACAACCCCGCGACTACGGTGAGCACTTCAAGTCGTACTACGGCCCGACGATCGCGGCACGGGCCAACGCTGTCCGCGCCGGGCGGGAGGACGAGTTCGACGAGGCGCTGGACCGGTTCTGCGACGAGTGGAACCGCGGCGCGCCGGACCGCGGTCGCTTCGAGAAGGAGTACCTGCTCGCGGTGGGGACGCGGCGCTGACGCCTCGTGCACCGGGTGCACCCGGCTTGTGACCTGAGGCGGGCGCGGTGATACTCGGGGGCATGGAGGCGGTGCACGGGAGCGACGGTCTGGTCGACGGGACGCTGGCCCTGGAGCGAGCGGACTGGGACGCGGCGCGCGCAGCGTTCCAGTCCGTGCTCGAAGCGGTTGATGCTCCGGATGCGCACGAGGGGCTCGGCCAGGCGCTGTGGTTCCTCGGAAGCGTCACGGAGGGCATCGCGGCGCGCGAGCGCGCGTTCGAGGGCTTTGTGCGTGCTGGCCGTTGCGACGACGCGGCGCGCGTCGCCGTCTGGGTGTCCCACCAGCACCTGCTCGGGGGGCGCGCCTCCGCGGCGCGCGGCTGGCTGGCCCGCGCGGAACGATCGCTCGAGGGCATCGGAGGGTCGTGCGCCGGCCGTGGCTGGGTCGCCGTGGAGCGGGCGCGCCATGCGGACAGCGTCGAAGAGCAGATCGCGCAGGCGCAGCGAGCGTTGGAGATCGCGCGGGAGTCGGGCGACGGCGACCTCGAGGTCTTCGCGCTGAGCCTTCGCGGGCGGGCGGTGGTGAGCGCCGGGCGGCGAGAGGACGGACTGCAGCTGCTCGAGGAGGCGATGGCCGCCGCCTCTGCCGGGCGCGTGCGCAACGTGCACACGCTGGCCGAGGCCTACTGCAACCTCATCGAGGGGTGCGCGAGCGCCGGGGAGTGGGAGCGGGCGACCGAGTGGTGCGAGATCGTCGACGAGTTCGCCCGCACGCACGCGACGGCGCCGCTTCTCGGCGCATGCCGCACGATCCACGCCAACGTGCTGCTGGCCACCGGGCAGTGGTCCGAGGCCGAGCGCGCCCTGGAGAGCGCGCTGGCAACCCACGCCCGGTACGTCCCACAGATGAGTGCGCCGACCGTGGCGACCCTGGCGGAGCTGCGGGTCCGCCAAGGGCGGCTCGTAGACGCGGAGCATCTCCTCGCCGGTCGGGAGGAGCACCCTTCTTCGCTGCGCGCGCTCGCGCTGCTGCGCATCGTCGAGGGTCGCGCGCAGGAGGCGGGCGTGCTGCTGGAGCGAGGCTTGCGTGCCACCGCAGACCATGCGGTCCGCGCCTCCCAGCTGCTGGCGCCGCTCGTCGACGCCCGCCTTGCCTGCGGCGATATCGACGGCGCCGGGGAGAGAGCGGCCGAGCTCGCCGAGCTCGCGCGTGCCACCGGCATCCGCCTCATCCAGGCGCGTGCCGACCTGGCCGCAGACCGCGTGGCGCTTTGTGCTGGGCGGCCTGCCGACGCTGTCGAGCCGGCGCGCCGTGCGCTGACGGCGTTCAGCATCCTCGCGATGCCGTTCGAGGTCGGTGAGGCACGACTCGATCTCGCCCGCGCGCTGGCCGGCGAGGCGCCGGCGCTCGCTCGCGACGAGGCCCGCACCGCCTTTGTGGCGTTCCGCGAGCTCGGCGCGGCGCGGGCGATGGACGCCGCTGCCGGGGTCCTCCGCGACCTGGGCGGCGCAACCGGGCCGCGTCCTCGCGCCGCCGGGGAGCTGACCGCGCGGGAGCAGGAGGTGCTCGGCCTGGTCACGTTGGGAATGTCCAACGCGCGCATCGCCGCGACGCTGGTGATCAGCGAGAAGACGGCTGGTCATCACGTGAGCCGCATCCTCATGAAGCTCGGGGTGCGCAACCGCGCGGAGGCGGCGGCGTACGCCGCGCGGGCAGCGTCCCCCTAGCGCACCTCTCCTCGCCGCCTCGCATGGAAGGGCAGCGCTGGGAGGTACGCTCCCTAGCTCACGCCGGGGCATCGGAACCACCGGCCCGACGAGGAGGTATGGCGTGCTCGACCATCAGCTCGCGTGGTACGTCGCCGGCCCCGTCCTGGGACTGTGTGTCGTCGTCTGCCGCGCTCTGTTCAACGGTCGCTTGGGCGTTACGGGCGGCTACTCGGAGGTGGTCGCCCAACTTGTGCGCGGTAGCGTCCGCTTCGACTGGCGCGGCTGGTTCCTCATCGGCATCGTAGTCGGCGGGATGCTGTTCGCGGTGCTGGGGGGCGGGGCCGGCGTTGGCGGTTACGGATGGTTGACCGGCACCTTCCACGGTGTTCTCGGTCAGGTCGTGATCGCAGCCGTGCTGCTGGTCGCCGGTGTGCTGATCGGGTTCGGCGCAAAGACGGCGGGCGGGTGTACGTCGGGCAACGGGTTGACCGGCACTTCGATGCTCTCACCGGCGAGCCTGGTCGCCACCGCAACGTTCTTCGGAGCGGCGATCATCGTGAGCTTCGTCATCGAGGCGGTGATCTGAGTGCGCTCGCGCCTCGCCGGGACGCTGATCGGAGTGGTGTTCGGGATCACCCTGTGCTGGAGCGGGATGAGCAACCCGACCGTGATCCGAGAGGCGCTGCTGTTCGAACGCGCCTACCTGTTCCTGATGTTCGCGTCGGCGGTGCTCGTCGCGGTCATCGGCCTGCAGACTCTACGCCGCCGGAGGGCACGCGCCCTGCTGACCGGTGCCCCGCTGACATGGACGCGCGACCAGCCCGGCCGTCGGCACGTGACTGGGAGCGCGCTGTTCGGGCTGGGGTGGGGGATCGCCGACGCGTGTCCCGGGCCGATCGCCGCCCAGATCGGGCAGGGCGTCCCGTGGGCGCTGTTCACGATCGCCGGTGTACTCGCCGGGGTTTATCTGTTCCTTCGCCAAGGCGCAGCGGAGAGCGAGCCGGCGGCCGATGCCACGCCCGAGGCGATGACGGTGGCGTACCGGCCGCTGCTCGCCCCACGCGCATAGGACGCATCGGTCGCTACGACGAGCTATCGGCGGCGCTCGTCCCCCGGACCCGGGCGGGATCCGTGGCCGGCCCGACCACGACGTAGTCGTTGTGCATCACGGTCCGGCGCGAGCCGCCCTTGCCGTCGGCCATCAGCGCCTCCTCGGCCGCGGGCGAATGCGCGAGCACGACGTCGGCCTCGCCGCGGGCGCCCATCTCGATCGCCTCGCCGCTGCCGGCAGCGATCGTCTTGACCTGATAGCCGCTCTCGCGCTCGAACGCGGGGATCAGGGCGTCGAGCAGTCCGGAGTCCTGCGTGCTCGTCGTGGTCGCGAGGAGCACGGGCGCTCGCCCGGCCTCGGCGTCACCCCCGCAGCCCGCGAGGCACGCCGCGGTGAGCCCGACCACGAGCATCTGTCGCAATCTGTCATACATCAGTTGCCTGCATCGTACGATGGCGCTGCATGGCTACGTATCGCGCCATCGCCGAGCGCCTGCTGGAGCGGGTCGCGTCCGGCGAGCTGCTCGCCGGGACACCGCTGCCCAGCGTGCGCACCGCCGCCCGCGAGCACGGCACGACACCCGCAACCGTGGGCCGCGCCTACGCCGAGCTCGCCCGCGCCGGCGTCGTCGACGCCGCGCCGCGACGGGTGGCGCGCGTCGCACGCGACGGCCCCGTCCTCGCCCACCGCGCACTCTCCGGCTCGAGCGCGCTGCGCCTGGCCGGCAGCGACGACCCCCTGCTCGACCGGATCGCCACGGGCACGGATCGGGTCGGGGCGCCCGGTAGCTTCGGCGGCCTCAGCGCCCTGTGGCAGCGGCGCGCCGACGGCGCGACGCTGCACCTCCGCCACCGCGACGGCGATTACAACGCCCCGTTCGCCGCGCGCATCCTCATGGGCCGCAGCCCCGTCCTCGTCCACCTCTGGCGGCGCGAGCAGGGCATGATCGTCCCGCGCGGCAACCCCGGTGGCGTCGAGACGGTCGCTCACCTGAGCGGACGCACCGTCGCGCTCCGCGCCGCCGGGACCGGCACGCGCGTCCTGCTCGGCCGCCTCCTCCGCGAAGCCGGCACGGATCCCGCGACGCTGCATGGCCCGGAGGTGCCGACTCACCTCGAGGCTGCGCTCGCGGTCGCCAGCGGCATCGTCGATGGCGCGATCGGCCTGCGTGCCGCGGCGGCCACGCTCGAGCTCGACTTCGTGCCCCTCGCTTGGGAGCCGTACGAGCTCGCCCTTCCCGAGGCCTCGCTCGACGCTGTGGCTGACCTGCTCTCCGCTGTGCCGTCCGCTCCCGCGTTACCGGGCTTTGACCTCGGGCAAAGCGGCACGATTCGACGCCCTTGAATCCCTTCGAGCCCACCGACAAGCGAGGCGCCTCGACGCGCAGACGATCCCGGATCAGACGGCATCTGGGGCGGGTGGCGCAGCCAGAGCGACACGTGCGCCGGCTGGACGGTCTCGGCGACCACGCCGCGCAGGTCGGCGCTGAGCGCATCGAGACCGACCTCGTCGCGCAGGCTTCGCGACGAAGCTCTCGAGCGTCTGCGCGGCGTCGTAGCGATGGCGATAGAAGCGGCGGTCGACCAGCTTCTGGATGCGCAGGCGCACTGGGCGGAACAGCGCCGCCACCGCCAGCGTCGAGGCCGCAACCGCGAGACTTGATGCCTCGGTCAGTGGGCTGAGGGCGAACTGAAGCAGGAGGACGAGTCCCAGATAGGCCGCCGCCAGCGTCGCCGTCAGCGCCCCGTAGACCAGCGTCCGGTTGATCACGACGTCGATGTCGTAGAGGCGATGACGGAGGATCGCGACGCCCGCGGCGAGCGGCAGGCACAGGACTCCGGTCATGCTCGCGACGTTGGTCGCCGTATTCCCCCACAGTTCGGAGCCGATGGAGGCGGCCGGGATCGTCACACCCGCCACTGCCCCTGCCAGGGCGAGCCACTTGATCTGCTGGCGGCGCTCGCCGTGCGCGCCTGAGGATGAGCGAAGCGCACGAGCCCGCGGCCACCCCCACTGCCAGGAAGATCCAGCCCGTCGCGTTGCCCGGATGGCGAGACGCGATCAGCGCGCCGACCCCGGAGAACACGAGCGTCAGCGCCGAGAGGAAGACGCCCTGGCCGAGATCGAAGCCGGCGAACCCCCAGCCGCAGATCAAGAGCGTGGCCGCGACGAACGCCAAGGCCCACGGCAGGCCCGGTCCCGCGCGGCTGCTCACCGCCCCGCCTCCGGTGCCCGCAGGCACAACGACAGGTTCATCGGCTGCATCATCTCGGCGACCTGTGCTCCCATGAGCGGACCACTCTCGTCCTGGAGCGTCCGAGAACCGTTACGAGTCCTATCCGGCGTGTAGGTTGCGACGGTGCAGGTCATGCTGGGGGACGGGCTCGAGATCGCCTACGAGCGTGTCGGCGAGGGGCCTCCGCTGGTGTTCGTGCACGGCGCCGCGGAGGACGGCCGCGTGTGGCAGCCGCAGCTCGCCGCCCTGGCCGACGAGTTCACGGTCGTCGCCTGGGACGAACCGGGGGCGGGCCGCTCCTCGGATGTGCCTGCGGACTTCGGCCTAGCCGACTACGCGAACTGCCTCGCGGCGCTGATCGACGCGCTCGCGCTCGGCCCGGCACACGTCGCCGGCCTCTCGTGGGGCGGCACTGTCGTACAGGAGCTCTACCGCCACCATCCCGAGCTCGTCGCGACGCTGATCCTCGTCGATACCTACGCCGGCTGGAAAGGGTCGCTGCCTGAGGAGGAGGTGCGCGCCCGCGTCGCGGGCGCGCGTCAGATGCTCGCAGCGCCCGCCGAGGATTTCGATCCCACTCTTCCCGGGCTGTTCGCCGGCGACCCGCCGACCGAGTTCGTCGCTCTGCTCGAGGCGATCGCCGCCGACGTGCGCCCCGATAGCCTCGAGACGCAGCTGTTCGTGATGGCCGAGGCCGACCAGCGCGACCTGCTGCCTCGCATCGCCGTGCCCACGCTGCTGATCTGGGGCGAGCTCGACGCGCGTTCGCCGCTCAGCGTCGCCCGCAAGTTCGAGCAGGCGATCCCGGACACGAAGCTCGTCGTGATCCCCGGCTGCGGTCACGTCAGCCACCTCGAGCAGCCCGAGCAGTTCAACGAGGCCGTGCGCACGTTCTGCCGCGCCCACTCGGCGCGTACAAGGAGACGATGAATCCTCGCCCCGGCCGGAGTCCTCTAGGCCGGTTCATCGCCCGCCGCGTGACCGGGCCGCCAGGCGCTCGACGAGCGCGGCGCCCTCGCGGGCCATGCGCGAGCGGGGGACGACCAGGTCGAAGCCCGCCGCCTCCGCGCGCAGCTTCGTGTCGTGGTCGACGTGCGAGTAGACGCCGAGGGTGTGCGTGGCGGCCAGCTCACCGGCGGCGGTGAGGCGCTCGACCAGCGCCACGCCGTCGAACCCCGGGCTGGCGAGGTCGACGATCAGCACCGCCGCGCCGCCCGCCGCGACCGGCTCCGCCCCACCCGTGAGCTGCGCCTCGTGGCCCGCCGCGCGGAGCATTCCGAGCACGTTGGAACCGAGCAGCAGGTCGTCGAAGACGGCGAGGACGCGGGCCACTACTGCTCGCTTCGCTCGCACGCCTGGTTACAGGAACCGCTTCGCTCCGTCGCCTTCGGCCTGCTCACTGCGAGCGGACGCGGCGGAACTCCTGGCGCACGGACTCGCCGCGGCCCCACATCTGCACCGTCTCCACCCGCCCCGTGCGCAGCTCGCGCAAGACGAGCTCGCCGCGGATCCCGGCGGCGTCGAGCAGCTTGAGCGTCCCGTGCGTGGTCGGCGCCGCCGCGGCATGGCCGAACTGGTGGGCGACGAGAATCCGCCAGTGCCAGTCGTGGTGGGAGTAGGGCTGCGCGTTGACCGTCACGACGAGCGTCGCCGCGTCGATGTAGCGCGACTCGTCCACGCGCAGGTCGAGCTCCAGGTCGGTCCAGTCCGACGGGAGGGAGTCGACGATCTCCTGGAACGTCTCCGCGAGCGCCATGATGGGCGTCAATCTAGCGGTCATGGCCCATTCGCAGCCCTCACCGGACCCCGAGGATCCGCTCGCCGCCGCGCGCGGGCTCGGCCTCGACGGCCTGCTCGACCTGCTCGAGCGACTCGACGGCGCCGAGGAGTGCGCGGTCGTGCGCGGCGCGCTGGTGGCCGGCGTGCCGTCGATGGTGGTGCTCGACGAGCTCCAGCGCGAGGTCGAGCGACGACTGGTCCGCAGCCGCCAGTTCTACGATGAGACGGGATGGTGATTCCGGCCGCCACGTCAGAGCAGGACGCCTACCGCGCCGCCACCGAGCGCTGCGCGCTCGTGGACCGGTCCGAGCGCGGCAAGCTCGCGCTGACGGGCGCCGAGGCGAAGGAGTTCCTGCAGGGCCAGGTGACCAACGACATCGAGGGGCTCGTGCCCGGCGGCGGCTGCTACGCCGCCTTCCTCACCCACAAGGGCAAGATGCTCGGCGACCTGCGCGTGCTCGACGCCGGCGACGAGCTGCTCCTCGACTGCGAGCGCGTGGCGCTGCAGGAGCTGTTCTCCATGATCCGCCGCTTCAAGCTCGGCCGCGCCGTCGAGCTGCACAAGCGCACCGTCGAGCACGGGCTGCTCTCGCTCATCGGCCCCGCGGCACGGGCCGTGGCGGGTGCCGCTGACCTGCCGGACGCCGAGCATGCCCACCGCGCCGGCCTGGTCGGCGAGATCGGAGTGCGGTTGATCGGGACCGACCTCGGCGTCGACGTGCTGTGCGAGTCCGCCGACACCGAGCGTGTCGCCGCCGCGCTGATGGGCGCCGGGGCGGTGCCGGCGGGCGAGGCCGCGGCGGAGATCCGCCGCGTGGAGACCGGCCGGCCGCGCTACGGCCGCGACCTCGACGACACCGTGATCCCGCAGGAGGCCGGCTTGAACGCGCGCGCAGTCTCCTTCGAGAAGGGCTGCTACGTCGGCCAGGAGACGGTTGCGCGGCTGTACTTCCGCGGCAAGCCCAACCGTCACCTGCGCGGCCTGCGGCTGAGCGGCCCGGCCGCGCCCGGCGATCCGTTGCGCAAGGGCGAGCGCGAGGTCGGGCGCCTCGGCTCGGTTGTCGAGTCGCCGCGGCACGGGCCGATCGCCCTGGCGCTCGTGCGCCGCGAGGCCGAGCCGGGCGACACGCTCGGCGTGGGCGACGGCGACGTGCGCGGGAAGGTCGTCGACCTCCCGTTCGCCGCCGGGTAGTGGCTCAGCGGGCACGTTCCACGGAGCGCACCCATTGCGTGAGGCGCTCGCCCACGAGCACGGCGGCGTCGAGCTCGAGCGCGGGCGGCTCGTGAGCTGCCAGCCAAGCGCCCACCAGCCGTGATTCGGCCACCTCGTCGGCCGGCAGCCAGCCGCCGAGCTCCGGCCGGGGGGTGGCGCGCAGTGCGGCGGCGGTGCGTGAGGCGAGCTCCTCCGGACCGGTCGGAAGCGCACCCCAGTCGACCACCCGCCCGCCGGCGATCCAGAACGCATCGAACCGTCGCGCCTTGAACGGATGTGGTGCCAGCACCAGGCGGGCGCCCGCGTGGGTGGCGCGCAGGAGCCCGCCCAGCCGGCGCAACAGCGCTTCCAACCGCTCGCGCCGGCGTTGCAGCCAGGCCGCGCGCTCGTAGTTGCGCGCGCTTGCCGCGACGCGTTGCTGGCCGTCGAGGTGCGCGAGCAGCGCAGCGCCGCCGTCGCGGCGGTCGACGAACAGCCGCAGCGCCGCGTCGAGCCGCTCACGGTAGAGGTTCGGGTCAAGGTCGCCGAGGCACGGTGAGAGGCAGCGGCCCATCTGGCCGTAGGCGCTCGGGTGCCGGCGGCGCGGCAGCTTGCGACCACAGTGGCGCAGGCCGAACAGCGAGTTGAGCTGCTCGACCAGCTCGGTGGCGGCGGCGCGCCCGCGGACCGGGCCGACGGTGACGGAGTGCCCGCCCGCCGGCTCCCGCGCCACCTCGAGGATCGGAAAGGCGATGTCGAGCCGGCAGCGCAGGTAGACGTAGCCGTCCGCGCTGCGCTTGCCGCGCACGTTGCCGGGCGGTCGCAGCGCCTTGATGAGGCGGTCCTCCAGCACCAGCGCGCCCAACTCGGACTGCGTCGCCTGATAGTCGACGTGCTCGGCCTGCCCCGTCCACTCCGCCGGCGTCGCGAAGTGCGCCCGCGCGCGCGTCCGCAGGCAGACCGACTTGCCGACGTAGAGCGGGTGGCCGTCGGCGTCGCGGAACACATAGACGCCCGGATCGCGCGGCAGCGCCGAGAGGTCGGGCCGCCGCTCGGGCGAGCGCCGTCGCGCTGCCGCGCGCGGGCGCCGCACGCCGCTTCCGCCGCGCCTGGGGCCCAGCAGCGCGACCGCCTCGTCGACCGTCGCGGCGTGGGCGCTGAGCCGCCCGAAGAGCGCGCAGAACACACGCGCGCAGGTCTCGGCGTCCGGCAGCGCCCGGTGCGCGACGTCGACCTCGATGCCCAGCGCGTCGGCCAGCGCGGCGAGTCCGCGGCGACGCTGCAGCGGCGCGAGCCGCCGGGCCATGGCGACGGTGCACAGCACGGGCGGCTCCGGCCAGTCGAGTGCCGCGCGCGAGAACGACGCGCGCAGCACGCCCAGGTCGAAGCGCGCCGAATGCGCGACGAGCACACGGCCGCGCAGCATTCGTCCCAGCCCCGGCAGCACCGCCTCGGGCGGCGGCGCGTCGTCGACCATGTTCTGCGAGATCCCCGTGAACCGCTGGATCCCGGGCGACAGCGGCGCCGAGACGCCGACGAGCGAGGACCAGCGGTCGTGCAGCTCCCCACCGCCCACCAGCACCGCACCGACCTCCGTGAGCTCGCAGCGCTCGCGCGCCAGGCCGTTCGTCTCCGTGTCGACTGCCACGAACTCGGCTGTGGCGAGCGGGTGGGAGAGCAGGTCCTGAGCGGCGAGGAGAGGCGAAGCCGGTGACGCGCGTGCCGAGGGAAGCGGGGGCGAGAGCGCGAGGCGCGAGAGATGCGAGGCGGTTGACATCGGCCCGGTGTGATACGCCCGCCGCCGGACGGCACGCATGCGCAGTTGCACCACTGGCCGCCGGATAGGCTCTGCGCCGTGACGAGGCGAGCCCGGCGAGGCACCGGCTGTGCGCTGGCCCTGGCGGGTGCGCTCGGGCTCATGGGATGCGGGAACGGCGAGGACCACGCCAACCGCGAGCGTCCCGCCGCCTCGATCAACGTCACCGTGGCGATCCTCGACGAGCAGATACGCGTCTCGCCGCGCAACCTGGGCGCGGGGCCGGTCCGCCTGATCGCCTCCAATCAGACGGATTCCCCCCGGGCGCTCACGTTCGAGACCGCGGGCAACGACCCCGGCCTCACGCAGACCACCGCGCCGATCAGCCCCTCGGGCACCGCGATGCTCGAGGTCGACGCGACCGAGGGCGAGTACGCGGTCACCACGGCCGGCGGCGACATCAAGCCGGCGGCCGTGACGGTCGGCACGCCGCGCGCGTCGGCCCAGAGCGAGCTGCTGCAGCCCTAGCGGGAGCCAGCCGTACCCGGCGGGGCGGTCAGCCCTTAGCAGATCCTGAGGCCGGCTTCATCGTGCACGCAGGCAGCGGGTGAGACAGTGCCTGCGTCCTCCCCCCCTCTCCCCTCTCCCGGAGCCCCGCATGTCCCCCGCCCTCGAGCTCGCCCGTACCCACCTCGCCTCGCTTCGTGAGGAGCGCGCCGCCGCCGTCGCCGCCGGCCTCGCCGACCACCCCGCCTACCAGGACGACCTCCGGCAGGAGATGGCCATGGCGGAGGTCGCCTACGTCACGGCCGCGGTGAGCGAGATCGCGTCCTTCCGCGCGCAGCTCAGCGGCCCGCAGGTCGGCTGACCGGCGTTGACGGCGGATGACGCCGTCAACGCCGGTCGGCAGGCGCTCGATGCGGGCGTGAACGGCGTTGACGGCGAGGGTTGCGCACGCCGCGGCTAGGATCCGGCCCATGGCCGTTGACATCAGCCGCGTCGCGCATCTGGACGCCGAACCGGGCGAGTTGCCCGCCTCGATGGCCGCCTGGGTCATCCGCGAGGAGCGCCAGGGGGAGCCGCTGGACGCCTTCCGGCTCGAGGAGATCGAGGTGCCCGCGCCGGGCGCCTTTGAGATCGTCGTCCGCGTCATGGCTGCCGGCGTCAACTTCAACAACGTGTGGGCAGCGCTCGGCCGGCCGGTCTCCGTCTTCCGCTTCCACGACGAGGATCACCACATCGGCGGCTCGGACGCCTCCGGCGTCGTCTGGAGGGTCGGCGAGGGCGTGACGCGCTGGAAGCCGGGCGACGAGGTCGTGCTGCACTGCAACCAGGCCTCCTACGAGGACGTCGAGGTCCATGGCCTCGATCCGCTCGCGGCGCCGTCGCAGAAGATCTGGGGCTACGAGACCTCCTGGGGATCGTTCGCGCAGTTCTGCAAGGTCCAGGCCCAGCAGTGCCTGCCCAAGCCGGCGCACCTCTCGTGGGAGGAGGCCGCGTCCTACGGCCTGACCTACTTCACCGCCTACCGGATGCTGATCGACCAGGCGAAGATCCAGGCCGGCGACCGCGTGCTGATCTGGGGCGCCGCCGGAGGCCTTGGCGTCTTCGCCGTGCAGCTCTGCCGGCTGGCGGGCGCCGACTGCGTCGGGGTCGTCTCCTCCGCCGAGAAGGGCGAGCTGTGCCGGTCGCTCGGCGCCGGTGACTTCATCGACCGCAACGAGTTCGCCGGCATGATGCGCAGGGGCGGCGAGACCGACGAGGAGGAGGCGGCACGCGCCAAGGAGTCGCGCCGCTTCGCCAAGCGCGTCAAGCAGCTCCTGGGCGCGGCGCCCGACGTCGTCTTCGAGCACGTCGGCCGCGCCACCTTCCCGACCTCGGTGCTGACGGTCAAGCCGTTCGGCAAGGTCGTGATCTGCGGGGCCACCTCCGGCTATCAACTCGACTTCGACGTCCGCTACCTGTGGACGCGCCAGAAGCAGATCATCGGCAGCCACTTCGCGAACGCCTACGAGGCCACGAGGGCGAACGAGCTGATCGAATCCGGCAAGATCCAGCCGGTGCTGTGGAAGACCATGACCTTCGACCGAGTCGCCGAGGCGCACCAGTCGATGTACAAGAACGAGCACCAGGGCAAGATCGCCATCCTCGTGGGCGCGGAGGCCGAGGGTCTCGGGCGCAGCGGCGAGGGCCCGGGTGCCATCCGCGCGGAGGTGGGAGCCTGATGACCGGAGTGGTGCACATCCCCTGGTACGCCACGCTGTTCCGGGGAGACAGCTTCGAGGCCGCGCTTCAGGAGATCGCGCCCCTGGCACAGCGCTACGGCGCGTCGGAGTACCTCGTCTACCGCTCGCGCGACGACCAGTACCGGTTCCTGCAGCTCGCGGCGTTCGAGCACAAGGCCGACTTCGACCGCTACTGGTACGGCGAGGAGTTCTCCGTCTGGCGGGCCGAGCACTCGAGCTGGTACCAGGTGCCGATCCTCCCCGCCTGGAACGACCTCGTCATCCGCGGCGGCATGGGGTCGGAGATCGGAAACGGCGTCGCGTAGCGCGCTCAGCCCTGCTCGAGCGGCGCCATCGTCAGGCCCGCGTCGCTCAACTGCTCCCAATAGAGCTCGGCCGGCTCCTTCTGCCCCGCCCAGACCATCGCCTGACCCTGGTTGTGGATGAGATCGGCCAGGGCGAGGCCCTTGGCGACCGAGACGCCGGGAAGGTGGCGAGCGAGCGTGTTCGCCACGTGATCGAACGTGTTGTGGTCGTCGTTGCGGACGATGACCCGCCAGTGACCACCGAGGCCCGAGTCGGGCCCCGCCGGACGGGGAAGCTCGACCGTCTGGGACATGGACGGCAAGGGTAGCGCCGCTACGCGGGGGCGCGCTTGTCCAGGTAGCGGCGCGCGCCGAGGTAGAGGTGCTCGGCGGGCGCCGCCTGCGCGTATTCGAGGGCGAGGTCGCCGGCGTTGCGCTCGATGCGGTCGCGGATCCCGGCGACGAACGCCTCCTGACCGTGCTGGGACGCCAGCCGGATGACCTCGTGCAGGCGCTCGCGCATCGCCGCCAGGTGGGAGCCGACGTCGTCCACGCGTCCGAAGTGCGTCAGTGCGAGCGTCTCCGGCGCCCAGCCCTCGACGGTCTCGATCGAGGCGTCCCATGCCTCCACGTCGACGTCCGGCGGCGGCGTCGGCGCCATCACGTAGGGCGACGGCGGGATCCGGACGCCCGCGACGTCGCCGACGAACGCGGTTCCGGTCGGCTCGTGCAGGAAGGAGACGTGATGAGAGGCGTGCCCGGGCGTGTACTGCACCCGGAAGGCGTCGAGGACGGTCTCGCCGCCGGCGAGGGCGTGGAGGTTGGCCTCCGGCACCGGCACCACCTCGCCCCACAGCCGCGCGAGCTCCTCCTCGCCGCCGTACAGCCGCGCCGCGCTGGCCACCAGTCGCTCCGGCGAGGCGAGGTGGGGCGCACCGCGCTCGTGCACGTAGACGGGCAGCGAGGGCCAGCGGCGCACCAGCGCGCCGGCCGCTCCCGCGTGGTCGAAGTGGATATGGGTGAGGAGCAGGGCGCTCGGCGCCTCGTCGCCCAGCGCTTCGCGCACCGTCGCCTCGGTCGACTGCGGGCCGGGATCGACCAGGACGCCGTCGACCTCCCAGCAGCAGATGACCTTCTCGTTGCCCAGGTGGCGGGTGTCGATCGCTCGCATGACGCGGAGTCATACCCGATGCGGGACAATCTCCGAATGGACCACCGCCTGCCCGAGCGCGACAAGCCCTGGATGATGCGGACCTACGCGGGCCACTCGACCGCGGCCAGGTCCAACGTGCTCTACCGCGGCAACCTGGCCAAGGGGCAGACCGGGCTCTCGATCGCCTTCGACCTCCCCACCCAGACCGGCTACGACGCGGACCATCAGCTCGCGCGATCGGAGGTCGGCAAGGTCGGCGTGCCGGTCGCCCACAAGGGCGACATGCACGCGCTGCTGGACGGCATCCCGCTGGACCGCATGAACACGTCGATGACGATCAACGCCACCGCCGCCTGGCTGCTGGCGCTCTACATCGTCGCCGCCGAGGAGAACGGCATCGCTCCGTCGGTGCTCCAGGGCACGACCCAGAACGACATCATCAAGGAGTACCTGTCGCGCGGGACCTACGCGTTCCCACCTGCGCCTTCGATGCGGCTGATCGCCGACACGGTCGCCTACACGGTCGAGCACGTGCCGAGGTGGAACCCGGTCAACATCTGCTCTTACCACCTGCAGGAGGCGGGCGCGACGCCGGTGCAGGAGATCGCGTACGCGATGTCGACCGCGATCGCCGTGCTCGACGAGGTGCGCCCGCGGGTCGGCGAGGAGCTCATGGCCGCGGTGTTCGCGCGCATCTCGTTCTTCGTCAACGCCGGCGTGCGGTTCGTCGAGGAGCACGCCAAGCTGCGGGCGATGTCGGTGCTGTGGGAGGCGCTGGGGCGCGAGCGCTACGGCGTCGAGGATCCGCGCCACCTGCGCTTCCGCTACGGCGTGCAGGTCAACTCGCTCGGGCTGACCGAGTCCCAGCCGGAGAACAACGTGCAGCGGATCGTCCTCGAGGCGCTCGCGGTGACGCTCGGTCGTGACGCCCGGGCGCGCGCGATCCAGCTGCCCGCCTGGAACGAGGCGCTCGGCCTGCCGCGTCCGTGGGACCAGCAGTGGTCGCTGCGCATCCAGCAGGTGCTGGCGTTCGAGACCGACCTGCTCGAGTACCCGGACCTGTTCGAGGGCTCGCACGTCATGGAGGGCCTCGTCGGGGAGCTGCTCGAGGGCGCGCGGGCCGAGCTGGCGCGGGTGGCCGAGCACGGCGGCGCGGTGGAGGCGGTGCCGTACATGAAGGCGGCGCTGGTGGAGTCGAACCGCCGGCGGATCGCACGGATCGAGTCCGGCGAGCAGGTGCTCGTCGGCGTCAACCGGTTCACCGAGAGCGAGCCGTCGCCGCTGATCGAGGACGGTGGGATCCTGGTGGTCGACGCGGCGGTGGAGGACGAGCAGACGGCGGCGCTGGCGGCGTGGCGGGCGCAGCGCGACGGCGAGGCGGTCCGCGGCGCGCTCGACGAGCTCGCCCGGGTGGCCGCCTCCGACGAGAGCATCATGCCCGCGACGATCGCCGCCGCCCGCGCCGGCGTGACCACCGGCGAGTGGGCCCAGTGCCTGCGCGACGTGTTCGGCTCCTACCGGGCGCCGACCGGGGTCGGCGACGCGGCGGCGCCCCCGTCGAGCGAGGAGATCGTCGAGCTGCGCGACGAGGTCGCCCGCGTCGCCGAGCGGCTGGGTCGCGGGGTGAAGATCCTGGTCGGCAAGCCGGGACTGGACGGCCACTCCAACGGCGCGGAGCAGATCGCGGTGCGGGCGCGCGACGCCGGGATGGAGGTCGTCTACGAGGGCATCCGCCTCACGCCGGCGCAGATCGCCCGCTCGGCGGTCGACGAGGGCGTTCACGTGATCGGCCTCTCGATCCTCTCGGGCTCGCACCGCGAGCTGATCCCCGACGTGCTCGACGCCCTGCGCGGGGCCGGCGGCGGTGACATCCCCGTGGTGGTCGGCGGGATCATCCCGGAGCCCGACTCGGAAGCCCTGCGCGCGGCCGGTGTCGCGGCCGTGTACACACCCAAGGACTTCGACCTGACCCGCATCCTGCGCGACGTCGTGGGGGTCGTGGCGGAGCGCAACGGCATCGCCGCCGCCGCGTGAGGGGAGGTGAAGACGTGGGTCCGAGCGGCGGCGAAGACGCGCTCGCGGCCGCCGCCGCACTCGGCGCGCGCCTGCGCGAGCGCGAGCTCGCGGCGGCGCCCGCAGCGCTCAACCTGCTCGAGAACCGGGCGCCCGGGCGCCGTGGGGAGATCGCCGCGCTGGCCGCGGAGGTCTCCCCTGCGCGGCTCGGGCGAGAGGCGCCAGGGCACGTCGTCGGCGTCACGGGGCCGCCCGGCGCGGGGAAGTCGACGCTCCTGAGCGCGCTCGTGCGGGTCTGGCGGGCGAGCGGGCGGACCGTCGCGGTCCTTGCCGTCGACCCGTCGTCCAAGCGTTCGGGCGGCGCGCTGCTGGGCGACCGCGCGCGGATCGACGCCGACCCGGCCGACCGCGGGCTGTTCGTCCGCTCGATGGCGGCGGGAGAGCGGCTCGGCGGCCTGGCGCCCGCCACCCGCGCGGCGGCGCAGGCGCTGGCGGCCGCCTTCGACGTGGTCGTGGTCGAGACGGTCGGCGTCGGACAGTCCGAGACGGAGGTGGCCGAGACCGCCGACACAGTGGCGGTGATCGTGCAGCCGGGCTCCGGCGACGTGCTGCAGTTCCTCAAGGCCGGGATCATGGAGGTGCCCGACGTGCTCGTCGTCACCAAGGCCGATCTGGGCGCCGTGGCCGACCGCGCCGTGGGCGACCTGCGCGCCGCGCTCGGCTCCCTAGGCGACCTCGCGCCGGTCGTCGCCGTGTCCTCCGTTCCCCCCGTGGCGGGCATCGACGCGCTGGCCGACGCGCTGGAGGCGCATCGTGCCGACCTGGACGTCGCGGCGACCCGCACGCGCGCCCGCCGGCTCGGCGCGCTCGCGGACTTCGTGGCCGAGCACGGGGAGCGCGGCCTGCGCGCGCTCGGCGGGCGCCGCGCCGCCGAGCGCTTTCTGGCCGACCAGGATCCCGTCCTCGAAGGGCCCGCGCTGGTGCGGGCGCTTCGAGGCGCGGTTCAGCGCTCGACCGTGACGGCAGGAGTGCCGAGCATCGGGATGTCGGCAGCACGCTCGTGGGACAATCTCGCCGTAGCGGATATGGCTGGGCTCAGGCGCGACGAGATCGCGACTCCCGGGACGCCGGCCGCCAGCCCGTGGCAACTGCGCAGGGGATCGTGGCCGGCGACGCTCAAGCGCACCGGCAAGGAGTTCCTCGACGATCACCTGCTGCAGTGGGCGGCTGCCCTGACGTTCTTCGGCGTCCTGGCGCTGTTCCCGGCGCTGCTCGTGCTCGTCTCGGTGCTGGGGCTCCTCGGGGCTTCCGCGGTGCAGCCTCTGATCGAGAACGTCTCCCAGCTTGCTCCAGGCACCGCGCAGAAGATCACACTCGACGCGCTGCAGACCATCGAGCGCACCAGCGGCGACGCGGGCCTCACTTTCGCGCTGGGCCTCGGTGCCGCGTTGTGGTCAGCCTCGGCCTACGTCGGCGCGTTCATCCCCGCCGCGAACGTGGTCTGGGAGGTCGACGAGGCGCGACCGGTGCTCGAGAAGCTCCTCGTCCGCCTGGCGCTGACCGTGGTCATGCTCGTGCTCGTGGCCATGACCGCGCTCAGCGTCGTGCTGACGGGGCCGATCGCGCAGACGGTCGGCGGGATCGTCGGTCTCGGAGAGCAGGCGGTTACGCTCTGGGCATACCTGAAGTGGCCGTTCCTCGCGGCCGTCATGATCGTGCTTCTCGCGATCCTCTACTGGGCATCGCCGAACATCCGCCATCCCGGATGGCGCTGGGTCGTCCCGGGGAGCGTGGTCGCCGTCGTCCTGTGGATCGCCGCTTCGCTGGGCTTCACGCTCTACGTGACCTTCTTCGGATCGTTCAACGCGACCTACGGGAGCATCGGCGGTGTTGTCGTCTTCCTCATATGGCTATGGCTCACGAACATCGCCATCCTGCTCGGCGCAGAGCTCAACGCCGAGATCGAGCGAACCCGGGCGATCGAGGCGGGGATGCGCCCGGCCGACAAGACGCCATTCCTGCCATCGCGGGACGCCACGCGCTGAGCAATCGCTGTCATCAACATACCTTTGTGGCGGCTGACCCGTTGGTCCCAACGCTCGAGCAACGCGTCGCCGGCCGTCTGGCCTCACGGGCCCGGACACTCCCGACGGATCCGACGGGGAACGATCGAAGAAGCGGAGGCTTCATGGCCTCGGTTGTGCCACCCGGCACGATGCGCGCATGCGAGATCGTCCTTGCCATGACTAGTCCCGTGGCCATGCCCCGAAGACGACGCCTACGGCTCGACGAGCCCCCGGCGGATCGCGTAGCGGGTGAGCTGCACACGGTCGCGCAATTCGAGCTTGTCGAACACGTTCGCCCGGTGGCGCTCCACTGTGTGCTCGCTGATCGAGAGGATGCCCGCGATGTCGCGTCCGCTGTATCCCTCGCCGATGAGCTTGACGACTTCCGTCTCGCGCGGCGACAACGGGTTGTCGGGAACCGATTCGCCGAGGCGAGCGCGTTCCAGGTAGTCGCGCACGAGCGCGCTGATCGCCGCCGGGTACAGGAACGCCTCCCCGCGCAGCGCGGCGCGGCAGGCCGCGACCAGGTCATGCTCCGCCGCCGATTTGAGCACGTACCCGGACGCCCCGGAACGCAGCGCCTCGAAGAAGAACTCTTCGTTCTCGTGCATTGAGAGGATCACGACCCGAAGGTGAGAGCGGTGCGCGAGCATCTGGCGCGCCGCGTGCAGGCCTGTGAGTTTCGGCATCGACACGTCGAGCACGGCCAGGTCGATCTCTTGCGCGAGCGCCCGCTCGACCGCTTCGACGCCGTCAGAGGCCTCGGCGACGACGCTGAAGTCGGGCTGGCTGTCAAGGATCCGCCGCAGCCCGGCCCGGACGAGCGCATGATCGTCTGCGAGAAGCAACTTCGCCCGAAGCGTCATCGGCACTCGGACGGCACGGGGACGAGCAGGCGGACTTCGGTGCCTCCCTCGGGACGTCTCGTCACCGCGAGGAACGCCCCGACGGCGACGGCTCGCTCGCGCATTCCCCGGATGCCGTTGTCATGCCGTCTGGCGGCTTCGGGGAAGCCGAGGCCGTCATCGCGCACACGGAGCTCGATTGCCGCGCCATCGCGCTGGAGCGCCATCTCCGCGCTCTGCGCCCGGGCGTGGCGGATGACATTCGTGAGGCTCTCCTGGGCGACTCGGTAGATGACAAGCTCCATCTCGCCGTCGAGCTTCGGAAGCGGTAGTGCGAACCGCCGCTCGATTCGCAGACCGCTGCGGCTGGACATACGGTCGCAGAGACTCGTCAGCGCCGCCACGAGGCCCAGCTCATCGAGGACCTCCGGGCGCAGCCGACGCGCGAGCCGGCGGACGTCGTCGGTCGCCTGGGCGCTCGTCGCCTTGGCGTTCTCGAGCGGATCGTCGCCATCGGTCGAGATCGACGAGCTGACGTGGTTGAGCTCGAGCGAGAGCGCCGTGAGGGTCTGGCCGATCTCGTCATGCAACTCGGTCGTCAGGTGCCGTCGCTCGTCCTCTTGCGAGCGCAGCGCCCGCAAGGCGCTTTCGCGACGCTCGGTCTCCACGCGATCCAGCATCGAGTTGAAGGCGTCAGTGAGGACCGTCACCTCCGATTCCGGCCCCGAGATGGGAATGCGCTGTCCCGGTTGCAGCGGATCGATCGAGTCCATCATCGAGGTCAACCGCGCGAGCGGCGCGAAGGCCCTGCGCATGAGCACGATGTTGAACACGATCATCAACGTCAGGCCGCCGGCGAGGGCGACGACGCGCCCGTTGGCCGGCTCCAACCACAACACGACGCAGGCTGCGATCAGCACGGACGCGTTCGGCACGAGCAACCGCCAGAACAGCGGCACATAGCTCTCCCGCCGGAGGGACGTCCGCGCGTGCATCGTCATGCCGACCGTCTGACAGCCTAGCTCAGGAAGGACTTCGCGGTGACATCTCAGCGGGCGACCGGCTGGCGGGACTCCCGGCAGTTCACCGCGGCGGCACTCCATCATCCCGACGAATCCGGGCCCGACCCGATGTAGCGCCCGTGAAACAGTCGGATCGCGTCGATCGTCCCGTCGGAGAGTTCGCGGCATCCGAGCAGTCGATGCCAGCCCGTGACGGCGAGGGCGAACCGCATCTCGAGGTTCGGCGTGACGATCGTGCCACGCGGCACAGCGGCCTGAAGCTGGCGCAGCGCCTCGATCTGGTCGTCGGCCACTTCCGGCCGGTATTGGATGACGATGATCCCGCGTCGCAGCGCGCCGACCAGTGCGGTCGTCCCCGGCGGGTCATCGTAGACGCCGGCCGGTGCTGGATCCGCGGGGGGTCCGCTGACGGGAGGGTCCCCACCAGCCTGGTCTCCGGAGCGCAGCACGCAACCGGCCTTGGTCGCCGCCAAGGGCAGTTCCGTCTCGCGGACGGGAGGCAACGCGACATCGTCCTCCACGCCGCGCAGCAGCGCCGAGACCACGAACACCAATGCGGCGCCCAGACCGAGCCAACCGACGACGTAGACGAGCAGCGCGCGCGGCGCTGCTCGCCTTCGCTGGCTCGGTTGGGACGATCGCCGCATGCCGGTCCGTGAGCGTATTGGGCCGAATCGCGTGTCATCGCGCGGCGACCGTCGGTCAAATGACGACTGGCGTCGACTCCCCTTCGCGCTAGCCATCGCGCCCGGACCCACCGACCCGGCGGGTGGCGCGCCGCGCAAGCGGCGCGCCGTCGTGTCCGGGGTCCTCGCGGTCGCGGTGGCGCTCGGCGTCGTCGAGCTCGCCGCCGGGCTGCTGGCGGACGCGCGATCGCTCGTCATCGCGAGCGGCGACGTCATCATCGACAGCGTTCCCGGCTTGGCTGGAGCGGGCCGCGATCGCCGCGCTCGGCACCGCGGACAAGCCCGTCCTACTCGTCACGATCCTCGCCGGTGCGGGTGCGCTCGGTGCGGGAATCGGCATCGTGGGCGCTCGGCGGTTCCTCGTCGGTGCCGCTTCGCTTGCGCCATGACTGCGATCGCCGTCGCGGCCGCGCTCGCAGACCCGCAGGCGCGCGCCGGCGCGTCGATCGTGACCGGGCTCGCCGCGGCGCTGAGCGGCATCGCGGCGCTCCGAATGCTGCTTCGAGCGGCCGCGCAGGACGCGCCGCGCCCGGCGCACGTGGCAGCCGTGCCGCGCGCCGGAGATGCCGACCGGCGCGGATTCCTGCGAGCGGTCGCGGTCGCGGTGGTCGCTGTCCCGCTGCACGTGCTGCTCGAGCGGGCGGGCGTCCAGGGCGGCGCGACGCAGCTCGTGGGCCGGTCGGTCGACGGGTTCACCGCCGGCTTCCCCACGCGAATGGCGCTCGACGTCAAGGAGACGATGGTCGCGGTCGCGATGAACGGCGAGCCGCTCCCCGCCGCGCACGGCTTCCCAGCGCGACTGGTCGTGCCCGGCCTCTACGGGTACGTGTCCGCGACCAAGTGGCT
>Ga0136627_1000081_pt1 | contig 27280 bp, 32 predicted proteins | sample AntDrymUQ4892206_2_FD_104652 | JGI IMG/M metagenome (GOLD analysis project Ga0136627, IMG submission 104652) | Polar desert sand microbial communities from Dry Valleys, Antarctica - metaG UQ489 (22.06) | ecosystem: Environmental > Terrestrial > Soil > Desert | place: Antarctica: Dry Valley... | reverse complement strand
CGCCGCCTGAGCCCAGCACCGTCCGAGACCACAACCTCACAAACGATTCCCGGCTCCGCCGGGAGTTGTCGCGCGCCAATCACCGTTCCATTTTCGGATTAGTAGAGGGAGATGATCATCCAGACGAGGGCGCCGCCGGTTAGCAGCAGGACCAGCAGCATTGCGGTGATGAGCAGCCACAGCAGCACGGTGGATACGCCCTGAGCTGGGCCCGAGGCTTGGTCGGGGCGCTCCGCGTCGCTCACTTGGACCACGGCTCGGTCTCGATCGCGCCGACGATCTTCTCCGCTTGTTCCAGGAGCCCGCGACGATCTAGACCAGCCATCTTCTTCACCGTCGTCCCCATGTGACCCGAGTCATACCAACCACGGTAACCGCAACTCTCACCGAATGAAATCGTCTGGTTACGCTCCGTCTCGAAATCCTGTTGCGGCTTAGAGATCCGCGGGTTGTGGGTTCGGTCCCACGGGGCCCACCGCGTCCTCAATCCGCTTGGCCTGCCGGTCAGGCGCGTGAGTGGCACCATGTCAGCAACAGGCCGACCCGAGAGAACACGCGTGCAGCATTCCGACTTGAAGTCCATGACGCGGCAGGAACCCTCGCGGTGATGGCCAAACCTCGCCATCCGCTGGGCGTCGACGTCGGCGGCAGCGGTATCAAGGGGGCGCCGGTTGACCTGGACGCTGGTGCCTTCGCCAAGGACCGGATGCGTATCGACACTCCTGTGGAGTCGACTCCCGACAACGTGGCCGACGTCGTCGCCGCCATCGCCGAGCACTTCGAGCGTGACACTGGCGACTCGCCCATCGGAGTCACCGTCCCAGCCGTGGTGACACGTGGGCTGGTGCGCACAGCAGCCAACATCGATAAGACGTGGATCGGGACCGACGCCGGGACCCTGCTCACCGCGAGGCTGGGCCGTCCGGTGACGATCGTCAACGACGCTGACGCAGCTGGTGTGGGGGAACTGCACTACGGCGCGGCCCGCAGTACCGAGGGTCTCGTCCTGCTCGCCACCCTCGGCACCGGTATCGGTACCGCTCTGCTGCACCGCGGAGCACTCATCCCCAACAGCGAGCTGGGCCACCTCGAGATCGACGGCGTCGACGCCGAGGCCCGCGCGTCGTCCAAGGCCCGCGAGGGCGAGGACCTGTCCTGGGAGGACTGGGCCGGTCGCCTCCAGCACTACTTCGGTCACGTCGAGGATCTGCTCTCCCCCGACCTCATCGTCGTCGGCGGTGGCGTCTCGAAGCATGCCGACCGCTTCCTACCGCTGCTGCATTTGCGGGCGCCGATCGTGCCAGCCCAACTGGGGAACGCCGCCGGGATCGTCGGGGCAGCCTGGCTCGCGACACACGAGGAGTCACGATGACCGACCGAACTGTAGGACTTCCGCGCTTCCACCTGGCGATGCCGGTCGACGACCTCGACGCGGCGAGGATCTTCTACGGAGAGTTGATCGGCTGCGAACAGGGCCGCAGCTCGGACTCTTGGGTCGACTGGAACCTGCGCGGCCACCAGTTCGTCACCCACCTGGCGCCCGACCGGCAGCAGGCGGTGCACAACCCGGTCGACGGGCACAACGTACCCGTGCCGCACTTCGGCCTCATCCTCACCGTCGCGGCGTTTCACGACCTCGCTGACCGGTTGAGAGCAGCCGGGACCACCTTCGTGATCGAGCCCTACCTGCGCTTCGAGGGTGAGCCGGGCGAGCAATGGACGATGTTCCTGCACGATCCGGCGGGTAATGCCTTGGAGTTCAAGGCCTTCGCCGACGACGCACAGGTGTTCGCGGTTTAGGCCTGCGACGGGGTCATTCCAGCCAAACATCCGATCGGCGCCGGACGTCGGTCGAACGGATGGTCCTGAACGCACTCCGAACCTTCGGACGAGCCACGACGACATCGACATCGACAGGTGCTGGAAGCTTGTCGGGGTCAACCGCTACCTGTTCGCCCACGCCTGTCACTTCAAGAGCGGACAGAGCTCGCTTGCCGACTGGCGGAGCTCGTAGCCTGTTCCCCTCGCGCACAAAGGCCGTAGGGTGGCCGTCCAGTACGAGGACGCCCTTCAGAAGGAGCACCCATGCGTATCGTCGGAATCGTCGTGGTGATCTGGCTCGTCATCGGTTTGGTGGCTGCCTTCCAGCGGGACTACTTCTCGGGCAGCGACGCCAACTGTGCCGAGGTCAGCACGATCGCCGTCACGATCATCGCCGGCCCCCTCAACTACGCGGGTGTGAACCCGAAGGCCGACTGCCCTCGACCCTCCGAGTAGCGCGGGTCAGTTCACCTCGACGAACGTCGCGCACTCACGAACGAAGGCTTCTACGTCTGCGAGGTCCATCAGCCGGGCGATCACGACCGAGTCGTCCACCTCGACGTACTCGTGCACTAGTACGTTGCGGAACCCGACTGCTCTGCGCATCGGTTCCGCGACCTCCGGCGAGATGGCGTCGTTGGGTGCCGAGCAGCCTGACGGCATCTCCGTTGTCGGCCGCAGACCCCACCCCTGCGTCGCGCAGGTCCGCCTGCGCTCGTCGCCCGCCTCGGACTCGCGAGACAGTACGGACAGGTCGAGCGCCCGCCTGGCGCAACACCTCGATGGCCTGTGCCACCACCCGCTGCTCGTCCATGCCGCCAGTCTGGCATCCTGCACCAGCGTCAGCGCACTCCGTCAGACGAAGCACCGATTGGGCCGCAGCCCCCAGCTCAGGCGACGATGGAGGACATGGACAGGACGAACCAGGCGACTGTCGGCCGCCGTCGGGGCGCAGCCCTCGCCGCCGCCGGCGTAGCACTGGCCGTAACCGTGGTGGTGGTCTTCGTCCAGCGCGACGACGACAGCAGCACTGCTGAGGTGGCCGGCACCCTCACCGCCACCTCGTCCAGCCCTCCCAGCCCGCCAACCCGGTCGCCCAGCCCGTCGCCCAGCACCGACCCGCCCGAGGTGGACCCCGAACGGAATCCACGACAGCGGGTGGACATCCCTGAACGGGGCAGGGGGCGCTTCGAGCGCGCCCCCGGTCGGCGGCCGCAGGTCGGTCGCGGCACTGCGCTGCGCTACACCGTCGCAGTGGAACGCGGGCTGCCGTACGCGCCCGCTGACGTGGCGCCCGTCGTGGACGCCACGCTTGCCGATCCACGCGGCTGGACGAAGGACGGGCTGCACGCCTTCCGGCGGGTGCCCCAGCGACCCGACATCCGAGTGCTGCTCGCCAGCCCGGACACGACCGACGAGCTCTGCGCCCCACTGCAGACACGTGGCCGGGTGTCGTGCCGCAACGGCGCCCTGGTGGTGCTGAACGCGAGGCGATGGGCGTACGGGATCCCGGACTACGACGGCGACCTGCGCCGGTACCGGCAGTACGTCGTGAACCACGAGGTCGGCCACGCCCTCGGCGCCGGGCACGTGGAGTGTCCCGGGCCGGGCCGGCGCGCCCCGCTCATGCAGCAGCAGAGCTACGGGCTGGACGGCTGCCGGCCCAACGCGTGGCCGCGGTGAGCGCTGCTGAGCAGCAGTCACCGCCGCTCGGACGCGGTGCCGCTGCGGCGCTGGTGTTCGGCTCGTCGGCGGCTGTGCTGGTCATCGAGCTGGTCGCCCTGCGGCTGCTGGCTCCCTATCTCGGTCTGACCCTGGAGATGAGCACCACGGTCATCGGGGTCGCCCTGACAGCGATCGCCACGGGGTCCTGGCTCGGTGGCCGGGCGGCCGACGTGGTCGCGCCGCAGCGGGCGCTGGGACCGCTGCTGCTCCTGTCGGGCGCTCTCGTCGTCCTGATCCTGCCGGCAGTGCGCTGGACTGGGGAGATCGCGCGCGGCGGCGACGTCGGCGGCGTCCTGTTGATGGCCGCGCTCACCTTGTTCGCCCCGGCCGCCCTGCTGTCTGCTGTCACACCCATGGTGACCAAGCTGCGGCTGACCAACCTGTCCGAGACCGGCACGGTGGTCGGGCGGCTGTCCGGGATCGGCACCGCCGGCGCGATCGCCGGCACCGTGGCCACCGGCTTCGTGTTCGTCTCGGCCGTCCCGAGCAGCGTCATCATGCTCACCCTGGGCGTTCTGCTCGTCGTGGCCGGTGGTCTTCTCAGCGTGCGACTGCGGGGCTGGCGACCGGTGGCTGCCTCGGTTGCCGTCGCCCTGGTGGGCGGGCTGGCGACGCTGTGGGGGCCCAACCCGTGCGAGGTCGAGACCACGTACCACTGCGCCTCGGTGGTCAGCGACCCCGAGCGGTCCACCGGAAGGGTGCTCGTGCTCGACACCCTGCGTCATTCCTACGTGGACCTCGCCGACCCGACGTACCTGGACTTCGACTACGTCCAGGCCATCGCCTCGGCTGCGGACGTCCGGTGGCCCGAAGGCGAGCCGCTGAGCGCGTTCCACATGGGCGGAGGCGCTCTCACTCTCCCTCGCTACCTGGACGCGGTACGCCCGGGGACCCGCAGCGTGGTGGCCGAGATCGATGCCGGCGTGCTCGAGATCGCCGCCGACCAGCTCGGCCTCCAAGCCGACGGTGCCATCGTGACCCGCACCCAGGACGCCCGGCTGGGCCTTGCAGCCGAGGCCACCGACAGTCGTGACCTCGTGGTCGCCGATGCGTTCAGCGGCGTTGCCGTGCCGTGGCACCTCGCCACCCGTGAGATCGTACGGGAAGCCCAGCGGGTGCTCGTCGACGACGGCGTGTACGCAGCGAACGTCATCGACCACCCGCCCATGGGATTCGCCCGGGCGCAGGCCGCCACGGTCGCCTCAGTGTTCGACCATGTCGCGCTCGCCACCTCCCCCGCGACACTGGCAGGTGGCAGTGGAGGCAACGTCGTCCTGATCGCCTCGGACACCGAGCTGGACACCGAGGCGATTCAGGCCGTGATCGACCGACGCGGTACCGGCTACGACGTGCTGTCGACCGGACAGGTCGAGGACTTCGCCGGCGACGCCGCGATCCTGACCGACGACTTTGCGCCGGTCGACCAGCTCCTGACTCCGTACCCGACCCTGTGAGCGGCAGGCGACGGCCAGGAATAGTCCCGATCGTGCCACCGTTGACAGAGGTAGTTTACTAGTCAATCACTGCAAGCAAGGAGCCGAGATGCAGTTCGGGATCTTCAGCGTCGGAGACGTCACTCCCCACCCGACGACCGGCCGCGCACCGTCGGAGGCCGAGCGGATCGCGGCCATGGTGACGATCGCGCAGAAGGCGGAAGAGGTCGGTCTCGACGTCTTCGCCACCGGCGAGCACCACAACCCGCCGTTCGTCCCCTCCTCGCCGACTACCCTGCTCGGCTACGTCGCTGCGCGGACACAGCGGCTGATCCTGTCCACGGCGACCACCCTCATCACGACGAACGACCCGGTGAAGATCGCCGAGGACTTCGCGATGCTGCAGCACCTCGCCGGCGGGCGCGTGGACCTCATGATGGGCCGCGGCAACACCGGCCCGGTCTACCCGTGGTTCGGCAAGGACATCCGCGACGGCATCTCGCTGGCGGTCGAGAACTACGCGCTGCTGCGCCGGCTCTGGCGCGAGGAGGTCGTGGACTGGGAGGGCCGCTTCCGTAGTCCGCTGCAGTCGTTCACCTCGACCCCACGACCACTGGACGGGGTGCCGCCGTTCGTGTGGCACGGGTCCATCCGCAGTCCGGAGATCGCCGAGCAGGCGGCGTACTACGGCGACGGCTTCTTCCACAACCACATCTTCTGGCCGAAGGCGCACACCCAGCGGATGGTGGCCCTCTACCGGCAGCACTTCGAGCACTGCGGCCACGGGCAGGCCGACCAGGCGATCGTCGGGCTCGGCGGCCAGGTGTTCATGCGCAAGGACAGCCAGGCCGCAGTCCGTGAGTTCCGCCCGTACTTCGACAACGCCCCCGTCTACGGACACGGGCCGTCGCTGGAGGAGTTCAGCACCCAGACGCCGCTGACCGTGGGCAGCCCGCAGCAGGTGATCGAGCGGACCCTGGAGTTTCGCGAGTACGTCGGCGACTACCAGCGCCAGCTGTTCCTGGTCGACCACGCGGGCCTGCCGTTGAAGACGGTTCTCGAGCAGCTCGACCTGCTCGGTGAGATCGTCCCCGCGCTCCGCCGGGAGCTGGACGCCAAGCGCCCGGCGCACGTCCCGGACGCACCGACGCACGCCTTGCTCTGGCAGCGACCGATGCTCCGGCCGGACTGCAGGAGAGCGTTCGATGACGGTCCGCACCCTGGCGGTCGTCACCGCGGGACTGAGCCAACCGTCCTCGAGCCGGCTGCTGGCCGACGGCCTTGCCGAGTCGACCACGCAGGCCCTGCGCGAGCACGGGGTCGACTCCAGCACCCACGTCGTCGAGCTGCGCGAGCACGCTCACGACCTCGCCAACCATCTGCTCACCGGGTTCCCGGGGGAGGTGCTGCGCGAGGCGATCGACGGTGTGGTGCGGGCCGACGCGTTGATCGCTGTGACACCGATCTTCACCGCGGCCTACAGCGGGCTGTTCAAGTCGTTCTTCGACGTGCTGGAGGTCAACTCGCTCACCGGCAGGCCGGTGCTCATCGGGGCCACCGGCGGCACCGAGCGCCACTAGCTCGCCCTCGAGCACGCCGTGCGTCCGCTGTTCGCGTACCTGGGCTCGGTCGTCGTGCCGACGGCAGTGTACGCCGCGTCCTCGGACTGGGGCAACGCCACCGACCAGGGCCTGGCGCAGCGAATGCATCGAGCCGGCCGCGAGCTCGCGGCGCTGGTCGAGGGTCGACCGGCGGCCCGTCCGGTCGATCTGTTCGAGGACCCGACACCGTTCGAGCACCTGCTCCGCGGCACCTGATCCACTGGCGGTAGAGGACATGTGCGACTCACCGGGCGTGTCGCACCCCTTGTCTACCCCCAGCGGGAGCACACGTCGGTGACACGCAACCCAGCGTGCGCGGAGTACCGCCGGTTGATCGCGATCAGGTTGGCGGTCAACGCCTCGACCTGACCGGCGTTGCGCAGCCGGCCGGCGTAGATTCCGCGGCAGCCGGCGATCCGGGACGCCAGCGACTGCACGAGGTCGGTCGCCGCACGGTCGTCACCGAGCACCAGCACATCGGCGTCGACGCTGTCCACCGCGTCGTCCAGCAATGTCACCGCGGACAGGTGGTGGAAGGCCGCCACCACAGTCGAGGCCGGCAGCAGGTTACGCGCCTGCATGGCCGCACTCCCCTCGGCGACAGACTGCGCGTACGGACCGTGCCGGTCGAAGGCCAACGGGTTCACGCAGTCGACGACCACCTTGCCGGCGAGGGCTCCGGCGAGCGATGCGAGGGTCTCGCGGTGACCCTCCCAGGGGACCGCGATGACCACGATCCCAGCCGCAGCGACGGAGTCCTCGTTGGTCGCACCGGCCACGCCCGGCCCCAGGCCGGCAGCCGCATCGGCAGCCCGCTCGGCGTCTCGCGACCCCAGGACCACCCGCACGCCACCGGCCGCCAAGCGCTTGGCCAGACCCCGCCCCAACGCGCCTGTCCCACCGACGATCGCCACGACGGGAACGTCCTGGTCAGGTGGCTGCGACATGGGTCTCCTCGGGCATCACGGTCCTCTGGCGGCGTACCGCCTCGCCATCCTCCCACCAGCCGGGTCTCGCCCGTACCAGCGGTTCGCGGGCACAATGCCCCATGCCCACCTTGCGCCCCGACTCCCCCGACACCGACCACGTGGAGCGGGTGTCGATGCTGTTCAAGTCCCTGTCCTCACCGGTGCGGCTGACGCTGCTCATCCACCTGATGGAGGGAGGTCACACCGTCCACGAGCTCGTCGACCACCTGAGCGTCAGCCAGCCCCTGGTGTCCCAGCACCTGCGCGTGCTGCGCTCGGCGGGGCTGGTACGAGCCGAGTCGGTGGGCCGTGAGCGCGTCTACACGATCACCGACGAGCACGTCAGCCACATCGTGCGCGATGCACTGCAGCACGTCACCGAGGTGCATGACGGTCCCGCCCACTGACTCAGGCCAGCAACAGCGTGCTGACCAGCAGCACGGGGACCGACAGGATCGTGGTCACCAGCGTGGCGTCACGGGCCAGCAGCACACCCTGGTCGTAGCGCACCGCGTAGCCGAAGACGTTCTGCGCCGTCGGCAGCCCGGCGGTCACCACGACGGCGAGCAACGAGACGCCGTCGAGATCGAGGAGCAGCACGCCGACGAGGTACGCGAGGACCGGGTGCACGACGCTCTTGAGCGCCACGATAGTCCACAGGGAGGCGCCGATGCCGCCCTGTCCGGGCCGCTGGAACCCGTGCAGGGAGATTCCGAACGACAGCAGGATCGCCGGGATCGCCAAGGCGCCGATGAGCTCCACGGGGGCACCGATGGCGCCGGGGACCTGCCAGCCGGTCGCCGACACCGTGAGCCCCGCGACCGACCCGATCGTGATCGGGTTGCGCAGCGGCGCGGTCGCCGTCCGCAGCAGCGACCGAGCTCCGGTGACCTGCTCGCGCGCGGCGGCGAGGTCCAGCACGGTGGTGAAGACCGGTGCCATGACCGCGAGCTGGAACAGCAGTACGGGGGTGACGATCGAGGCGTCACCGAACACGTACAGCGCGATCGGGATGCCCAGGTTGCCCGCGTTGACGTAGCTCGAGGCCATCGCCCCGACCACCGACTCACCGAGCGGCGGCCGCCGCAGCACCACAGTCAGGACGTACAGCGACGCCACGACCGTGCAGCTGACGACCGTGACCACCAGGGCCACCGAACCGAGAACACAGCCGGCAGGTCGGTCTGCACCAGCGTCGTGAAGAGCAGGCACGGCGTGGCGACGAGGATCGCCGTACGCGACAACACCGTGCGGGCCTCCGGCCCGAGCACGCCGAGTCGTCCGACGACGTAGCCGACCGCGATGATCGTCCCGATCACCGTGAAGCCCTCGAGGATGCCGCTCACGTGAGGACATGCTCCCGCACGTCGTCGGTCACAGGTCGGCGGACGCCAGCAGCAACGCGCCACCCGCGAACAGCGATGCAGCTGTGACCGTCAGGAAGATCGCCACCCACGCCGGGGCAGGCAGGAAGGTCAGCCGTCCGAGCTGGTCGGCGTCGGATCCCCGAACACCGCCACGACAGCGTGCCGCGTGCAGCTCGAGCACCGGCCGTGGCGCCGCCAGCAGGAGGAACCAGGCAAGGACGTGCGCGACAGCCACCTGGACCGGTTCGTCGAGCCACCGGGTCACCGCCACGACCGCGGCGCCGCACACCAGTACGACCCACAGACCGAAGAAGTTGCGGATCTGCACCAACAGCAGCGCAAGGCCCAGCAGGAGCGACCAAAGCATTGCCACGGCGTACCCAGCAGACACGAGGGCCGCCGCGCCCAGTCCGAGCACCGCCGGCCCGATGTAGCCCGCGCTGGCCGTCGCGGCCATGCCCGGTCCCGCGGGCCGGCCCCTCGACACGGTGACACCGGAGGAGTCCGAGTGCAGCCGGATACCGCTCAGCCGGCGACCTCCGAGCGTCGCCACCACACCGTGAGCGCCCTCGTGGACGACCGTGACGACGTGTCTGGTCAGCGACCACGCCGGGCGCAGCCATACGAGAGTGAAAGCGAGGGCAGCCGAACCGAGGACCACTGCGGCGCCGGGTGCCGGCTGGGTCGCGATGACCTCAGCCACGAAGTTGCGCACCCGGTCCGACATCCCTCGGCATGTTGTCACCTCCCATGGGAGGCAACCCATGGGAGGTGCGGTTTACCAGGGGACCCTGGTAAACCGCAGCCGCGCCGCCCGCACGCGTCAGTGCAGTCGGCTCAGGACCCGGCCGCCACGTTGGCGAAGGCGAACTTGTCCCCACGCAGGAAACGCGTGCCGAGGGCCTGGTTGAAGGCCCGGGCACCTGCGAAGGTGAAGGTCAGCCGCGTGTCGCCGAGCTGGCTCTTCGACGGTGTGAGCCGCAGGACGGCGTCACGGTCGCCACCGTTGACGACGGCGTTCACCAGTCCGCGGTTGGTGTTGATGCGCAGGTTGCGAAGCGACACCCGCTCGCCGCCCTTACGGAAGGCGACCGTCCCATCGTGGCGGACCGAGTTCCTGGTCCGCCTGACGATCGGGAAGTGTACGGCCGTAGAGCCGGCGTGCAGGTAGGCGAACGCACCGCCGTACGCGCGGATGTTGACCCCATCACGCTCGAACTGGCGTGCCACCGGGGGGGCGATCACGACCCTCGTGTGCGTGTGCCGCAGTTCGCTCTGCGACGGCTTGTCGGCCGCCTGGGCACTGGTGGCCACCAGTCCTGTGCTCGTCGTCACCAGGGCCGTCATGATGACGGCCATGATCTTGCTGAAGGTCTTGATCATTGTTCACTCCCTGTCCGAGTTCACGGTGTGTGGTAGGAGCCTGACCGACGACCGGTCGACGCGCAAGCCCAAGCCGTGATCGAGGTCACACCTCCGGACTCGCCGGCGTGACGCCTGCTAGGTACCGCAGCGCCGCGGCGTATCCCTCGATGCCCAAGCCCACGACCACACCGGACGCGATGTCGGAGAGGTACGAGTGCCGCCGAAACTCCTCACGCCGGTACACGTTGGACACGTGCACCTCGACCCACGGCGCGCTCAGCAGTGCCGCGGCGTCGCGCACTGCGATCGAGGTGTGCGTCCATGCACCGGCGTTCAGGACGACGGATGCGTGGCGGTCGGCCGCGTGGTGCAGCCACCCGATCAGCTGGGCCTCGACCGCGGTCTGCCGCACCTCGACGCTCAACCCGCAAGCCTGCGCCGTTCGCTGACACAACCGCTCGAGATCAGCGTAAGTGTCAGTCCCGTACACCGTCGGCTCGCGGGTGCCGAGTCGGTCCAGGTTGGGTCCGTTGAGCACCAGGGCGGTCATCGGCTGCTCCTCGTGTGGCCGCTGGGCGACCTCGCGCCGCCCGCCCGAGCGTACAAGTCGGTCCAGCTCACGGGCCGAGGCTCCCCGGAGCCGATAGGTACGAAACGGGTGGTCCGTGACAGAATGGGCACCGATGAGAGGCGGCTGGCGGTGGCGATGGATGCCATGATCGTGCTGGAACCGCACCCCAGCTCAGCAGCGCGGGCCCGCCGTTGGGTTGGCGAGCAGCTGCGGCTCCTCGGCCGTGACGATCTCGTCGACTCTGCAGTGCTGGCCACGTCGGAGGTCGTCACCAACGCGATCCTGCACGCGCGTACCCAGATCACGGTGCGCGTGGTCGGCAGCAGCGATACGTCCGGCGCCGAACGCATCTGCGTCAGCGACCTGTCCGGTGAGCCCCTGCGTGCGGTCCAGGAGCGCGACGAGGTGTGGTCCTCGGGACGGGGCCTTCGCATCCTGTCGGCCGTCACCCGACAGTGGGGTGTGGACGCCGAGCACCCGGGCAAGTGCGTGTGGTTCGAGCCCGTTCCACAAGCGGAGACACCGGCTGACGCCGACCTCGACCTGGTCGGCTGGGAGGGGCTCGACCTGACCGGGCTCGCTGACCTGTCCGGCGCCGAGGAGGGGTCGTCACCTGCGTCCGGATCTGTCGTCGTCGTGCTCCAGGACGCGCCGCTCCAGCTGCTCTGGCGGGCGCGCCGGCGATACTGCGACATCAAGCGCGAGATGATCCTGCTGCTCAGCGTCGAGGAGTGGGACACACCACGACGACTGGTGGAGCTGGCCCATCAGATGGACCCGCTGCCTGCCGGATTCATCGGCGACATCGACGAGTCGGGACCCGCTCCCACCGGTGAGCAGACAGTCAATGCGTACCTCGACGTCGAGACTGTCCAGCAGCTGACCGCGGCGGCAGACCTGTTCGACGAGGTGGACGCCTACTGCCGGGCCGAGCACCTGCTGACCCTGGCCGCATCGCAGACCGAGGCCACGGCCAGGCGCTGGGTGCTGTCCGAGATCGGTCGCCAGGTGAACGGGCTGGCACCACAGCCGTGGACGGCGTACCTCCCGCGGCAGTGACCGCTAGCTGTGCAGCTCCCAGACGAGCAGCTCAGCCGGCTGCGTAGCGGTCACGACCAACGGACCGGCGGCCACGCACCGCAGCGCGTCGCCGGGGGTCAGAACCCCTACCCGCTCCACCTCGACCATCCCGTGGCTGACCAGCAGATGAATGAAGGGCGCATCGGGCAGCTGACGAACCGCGGCTGTCGCCGGACGGGTCACCCACAGCGCGGCATCGTGCCGACCCAGCTGCACGATGGCCCTACCGCCCGCCGCGGCGCTGCCCCCGACGACCGGGACCCAGCCGTGGGCCAGCGCCTGGGTGTCCACCTTGCCGATCAGGTACGACGGCGCAGCATCGGGGTCGTCGGGTGCCACCCAGGTCTGCACCAGGTGCACCGGCTCGTCGGCCGATGCATTCACCTCGGCGTGCCGGATGCCCGAGCCGGCGCTGGTGAGCTGGACCGTGCCGGGCACGACGACGCCTCGGTTTCCTTCGGAGTCCTCGTGCACGAGCTTTCCGGACAGCACCCAGGTGACGATCTCGATGCCGGCGTGCGCGTGCATCTGGAAGCCTGCACCGCCCTGCACGACCTCGTCGTTGCATGCCAGCAGGCTGGCGAAGCCCATGTTGTCGGGGTCGTAGTGGGATCCGTGGGAGAAGCTGTGCCGTGACTCCAGCCAGTCGGTGCGGGTGTCGTACCGGTCGGCCGCGGCGATCACCGTCACGCTCACTGGTACCCCAGTTCGTGCAGCCGGTCGTCGTCGATCCCGAAGTGGTGAGCTATCTCGTGAGCCACCGTGATCCGGATCTCCTCGATCACCTCCGCCTCGCTCTCGCACATGGCCAGGATCGGACCTCGGTAGACGACGATGCGGTCCGGCAGTGTGGCCGCGTAGGTGTCGCCCCGCTCGGTCAGCGGGGTGCCGTCGTAGAAGCCGAGCAAATCGGGATCGTGCGCGGGGGCGTCGTCCTCGATGAAGAGGACCACGTTGTCGAGCAGTCCGGTGAGTGCCGGGGGGATCCGCGCGAAGGCCAGCTCGACGAGGTAGTCGAAGTCCTCGTCCGGCATCTCGATCATGGCCCCATTGTGGCCGGGTCACTCGGTTTGGATCACACCAGCGTCGACCTCTATGCTGAGGCGGTTCCTGACGGTTCGAACACGGACCTCGCCCTCATCGTCTAGAGGCCTAGGACGCCGGCCTTTCACGTCGGTAGCACGGGTTCGAATCCCGTTGGGGGCACGTGACACGCGTACGGTAGGCTCGCGCACCGTGCCCGTGGAGCTCCGCACCACCTGGTAGTGCACGCGAGGCCCCGTAGCGCAGTTGGTTAGCGCGCCGCCCTGTCACGGCGGAGGCCGCGGGTTCGAGTCCCGTCGGGGTCGCAGACGACGCCCTGGTCCATCTGGACCAGGGTGTCAGTGCTGTTCCGAGAGTGCCGCCGGCTCGTCCGGGAGGTGGCCACCGGACAGGATGCGCTCGGCCAGCTGCCCGAGCAGGCGGGCTGCGTCGCCCATGCAGACCGACGGGTCCGGCTCGAGGTCGAGCAGTGCATACGCCGCGTCGATGTCCACTTCCTGCAGCTGGGCGTCGCTCAGGGTGCAGCGGCCGCAGACTGCGACAACCCGTGTCCCTGCTGCGCGGCCAGCGGTGGCGACACCGGCGACGGCCTTGCCCCGCAGGGTCTGCTCGTCGAGCGAGCCCTCCCCCACCACCACGAGATCCGCCGTACCGACGAGGTCGTGGAACCCGATGAGGTCGAGCAGCAGGTCGATGCCCGGGCTCAGCCGGGCACCCAGCAGCGACAACGCGGCGAAGCCGACGCCACCGGCGGCTCCCGCACCGGCCGACTCCCGCAGGTCCATCCCGGTGGCAGCGGTCACCACGTCGGCCCAGTGCGCCAGCGCCGCATCCAGTGCCGTCACGTCGGCGGTGGACGCCCCTTTCTGTGGCCCGTACACGGGCGCCGCTCCGTGCGGTCCGGTCAGCGGGTTGTCCACGTCGCAAGCCACGACGACCTCGGCGTCTGGCAGGGAGGGGTGCAACCTGCTGACGTCGAGGACGCTCAGGTCGGACAACCCGCTCCCCCCGGGACCGATCTCGGCACCGTCACGGTCGAGCAGTCGTGCTCCCAGCGCCTGCACCATGCCGGCACCACCGTCCGTGCATGCACTGCCGCCGATCCCGAGCACGATGTGTCGGCAGCCGGCGTCCAGCGCGGCGGCTACCAGCTCACCGGTGCCCCGGCTCGTCGCGGTACGGGCGCACGGGCGACCGCCGGGCAGCCGGGAAAGTCCGGAGGCATCGGCCAGCTCGACGAGGGCGACGTCGCCGCTGCGCGCGTACGCACTGGTGACCGGTTCGCCGGTGGGGCCAGCGACCGTCACCGGGACCTGCTCGTAGCCGGCAGCCAGGGCAGCCTTCAGGGTCCCGTCACCACCATCGGCCACCGGTAGGGTGAGCACCTCGAGGTCGGGACGCCGGGCCAGCAGCGCGTCGCGCAGCGTCTCGGCGACGGCGTCGGCGGCCAGGGAGCCCTTGAACTTGTCAGGAGCGATGAGGATGCGTGGCACGGCGTCAGTCAAGCACTCACGCCGATCCGTTTCCATCACGGACGAACCGAGCACTACCCGGGCAATTGAACACTTCGGAACCGCCCGACCCGTTGGCCGCGTCGTCGACCGGTCCGATAGACTCATCGGCGGCCCCGGGGCACCGGGGCTGACTCGCGGATACACCGTCCGACCAGGTCCGATGACGTGTCCGAGGGCAGGTAGCTCAGTTGGTACGAGCGTCCGCCTGAAAAGCGGAAGGTCGGCGGTTCGACCCCGCCCCTGCCCACCTGCAGGGCGGGCCTCACCCGAAAATCCCGGGCACCCATTTCTGATCGTCACCGCTCGGCGGCTGGGAGCGACCCGATCAGATGACAACTACTGGGCGGGCCGCAGGAACGACGCGGGTGCTCAGGCGTTGTCGGACGTGCGCTGCTCGGGAAGGGCGCCGCTGAGCAGCGCCCGCACCTCCGACTCGCGGTACCGGCGGTGGCCGCCCAGCGTACGGATCGAGCTGAGCTTGCCCGCCTTGGCCCAGCGCGTGACGGTCTTGGGGTCGACGCGAAACATCGCCGCGACCTCGGCAGGGGTAAGCAGGGCTTCTGCCTCAGAAGTGGTCGAGTTCATGGTGTCCTCCGGGTCCAGCAGTCGGGTGCGATCTGCTCCGACTCGAATGTAGCCGGTCGGTACCGAAAAGGCAGCGAAACGGGTAAGACGCCGCATACTCACTGAGAGCGTACCTTTGTGTCACCCTGAGTGACCGTGGCACCCGAGTGGATAGGCCAGGCGATGCCACCTCCTACCCTGTCCTCAGTGCCTCCCACATCCTGGAGGCTCCGATGGAAGGACCTCACGGTGACCGAAGATCCGGCACGTGGCGTGTTCTCCCGGCTGAGCGGCCATGAACAGGTCGTCCACTGCCATGACGCCGGCTCCGGCCTGCGCGCGGTGATCGCCGTCCACTCGACTGCGCTCGGCCCCGCCCTGGGAGGCACCCGCTTCTACCCCTACCTCGACGAGTCCGACGCGCTCGACGACGCCTTGGCCCTGTCGCGGGCGATGTCGTACAAGGCGGCGCTGGCCGGCCTCGACCTCGGCGGCGGGAAGGCGGTCATCATCGGCGACCCGCGCACCGACAAGACCGAGGCGCTGCTGCGTGCGTACGGTCGGTTCGTCCAGTCACTCTCCGGTCGCTACCACACCGCGTGCGACGTGGGCACGTACTCGGTCGACATGGACGTCGTGGCCCGCGAGTGCTCCTACGTCACCGGTCGCTCGGTCGCCCACGGTGGTGCCGGTGACTCGTCCGTGCTGACCGCCTTCGGTGTGTTCCAGGGGATGCGGGCCGCCGCCGAGCGGGTCTGGGGCGCCCCCACGCTGGAGGGTCGCCACGTCGGCGTCGCCGGTGTGGGCAAGGTCGGCCGGCACCTGGTGCGCCACCTCGTCGAGGACGGTGCCCGGGTGAGCGTGACAGACGTCGACGCCGGTGCGGTGGCCACCGTCGTGGCGCAGCTACCGGGCGTCTCGGTGCTCACAAGCGCCCACGCATTGGTCGCCTCGGACCTCGACGTGTACGCCCCGTGTGCGCTCGGTGGTGCCATCACCGACGACGTGGCCACGACGCTGTCGGCCCGCATCATCTGCGGGGCGGCGAACAACCAGGTCGCACACGAGGGGGTGGAGAAGCTGCTGTCGGAGCGCGGCATCGTCTACGCGCCGGACTACTGCGTCAACGCCGGGGGCTTGATCCAGGTCGCCGACGAGCTCGAGGGGTTCTCCTTCGAGCGCGCAAAGAACCGGGCGGACACGATCTTCGACACCACCCGCCGGGTGCTCGAGCTGGCTGCGTCCAGTGGTGTCCCCCCGTCAACCGCCGCGGACGAGATAGCCGAGCAGCGGATGGCCGGGATCAGTCAACTGCGGTCGATCTGGGTGGACGGCAACTAGCGCCCGGAACGTCCGGAATCGCTGCGATCCGCGTAGGCGGCGTCATCGTCGTTGGGCGCGTCGGTGGGTCCGGATGCATGATCCTCACCGTGCAGCTCACGCTGCAGCTGGGAGAAGTCCGTCTCTTGGGCACGGTACTTCAGGTCCCGGGCCACCTTCGTCTGCTTGGCCTTGGCTCGGCCGCGACCCATAGGTTCGACCCCCTCGCACAGGTATAGCCGGGGTTCCCTACGGGTACCCGGTCTTCGTCAGTTCGTTCGTGAACACAACGGTACCTGCCGGCCACGTCGATCGGCACATCGGCCCGACACCCCGTCGCACAGTTTCGCTTCATGCGTAGACCCCGCGCATGATCACCGTGCCACCGGTGGCGGCCTCCACATGGTCGACCTCGCCGGCCACCCATGCCGGCACACCCGACTGTTGAAGACTGCTGAGGGCGTCGGTCGCCTGGTCGGAGGCGACCACGGCCACCATCCCGACGCCCATGTTCAGTGTGCGCTCGAGCTCGTCCCGCGGCACGTCACCGGCCTGCCCGACCAGCCTGAAGACGGGGGGCGGGCTCCAGGTGGCGCGGTCCAGCGTCGCCGTGACACCGACCGGCAGCACCCGCTCGAGGTTGGCTGCGAGGCCACCACCGGTGACATGGGAGAAGGCGTGCACCAGACCCTGACCGATGAGCTCCAGGCACGGTCGCGTGTAGAGGCGGGTGGGCTCGAGGAGTTCCTCACCGACGGTCCGGCCGAGGTCGTCGACGTGACGGTCCAGCGACCAGCCGGCACGCTCGAGCAGGACGTGTCGCACCAGCGAGTAGCCGTTGGAGTGAAGTCCCGACGAGGCCATCGCCACGACCACGTCTCCGGCCCGCACCCGGTCGGCACCCAGTACGTCGGCGGCCTCGACCACGCCGGTGGTGGAGCCGGCCAGGTCGTACTCGTGTGGACCGAGCAGGCCCGGGTGCTCCGCGGTCTCGCCGCCGATCAACGCGCAGCCGACCTCGCTGCACGCCTGGGCAATGCCCTTGACGATGTCGGCGATGCGCTCGGGCACCACCGAACCGGTGGCGATGTAGTCGGTGAGGAACAGCGGCTCGGCCCCCACGACCACCAGGTCGTCGACGAGCATGCCGACCAGGTCGAAGCCCACGGTGTCGTGCTTGTCCATCGCCTGCGCGATCGCGACCTTGGTGCCAACGCCGTCGGCGGACGTGGCCAGCACTGGCCGTTCGTAGGCTTTGAGCGCGCTGGCGTCGAAGAGCCCGGCGAAGCCGCCGATGCCGCCGAGCACCTCCGGACGGCGCGCCTTGTCGACCCACTCCTTCATCAACTCGACCGCGCGGTCGCCGGCCTCAATGGAGACTCCGGCGCCGGCGTACGTGGAGCCCTGGCTCATGGCCGGGTCAGCGAATCAGCGGCGCCGCCACCGGCCAGCAGGGTCTCCAGCCCGTCGATGTCGGTCGTGATGGTGTCATCGCTCGTCAGCAGGTCGATCGCCATCGGGTTCGCCTCCGGGACGCCGATGGGATACACGCCGTCGAAGCAGGCCCGGCAGAGGTCGTCGGCCGGGACGGTGGTCGCCTCGACCAGCTCGTCGAGGCTGATGTGCGCCAGCGAGTCCGCGCCGATCGAGCGGCAGACCTCGTCCACGGACAGGCCGTTGGCCACCAGCTCGGCGGGGGTCGCGAAGTCGATGCCGTAGAAGCATGGCCACTTCACCGGAGGCGAGGAGATCCGTACGTGCACCTCCGCCGCACCGGCCTCCCGCAGCATCCGTACCAGCGCCCGCTGGGTGTTGCCGCGCACGATGGTGTCGTCGACCACCACCAGCCGCTTGCCCTCGATCACGTCGCGCAGCGGGTTGAGCTTGAGCCTGATGCCGAGCTGGCGGATGGTCTGGCTGGGCTGGATGAACGTGCGCCCGACGTAGGAGTTCTTGACCAGCCCCTGGCCGTACGGGATGCCCGACGCCTCGGCGTACCCGATCGCCGACGGCGTGCCGGACTCGGGGACCGGGATCACCAGGTCCGCCTCGACGGGGTACTGCCGGGCCAGTCGTCGACCGATCTCGACCCTGACGCTGTGCACGCGTCGGTCGCTGATCATCGTGTCGGGACGGGCGAGGTAGACGAACTCGAACAGGCAGCCCTTGGGCTTCGCCTCGGCGAAGCGCCGGCTGCGCAGCCCCCGCTCGTCGATCGCCAGCAGCTCGCCCGGCTCGACCTCGCGGATGTACGCCGCACCCACGATGTCCAGCGCAGCGGTCTCGCTGGCGACGACCCACCCGCGTTCGAGCCGGCCGAGCACCAGCGGACGGATGCCCTGCGGATCGCGGGCAGCGTAGATCGTTCCCTGGTCCATGAACACCAGCGAGAATGCCCCATGGAACTGCGGGAGCACCTCCATCGCGGCCTCCTCGAGGCTGCGGTCGGGGTAGGACGCGAGCAGCGCCGTCATGGCACCGGTGTCGCTGGTGGAACCCTTGTGCGTACGCCGGGACAGCTCGAGCTCTCCGGCCTCGCCGGCGCGGGACTCCGCGAGGGCGAGGAGTGCAGGAGTGTTGGTCAGGTTGCCGTTGTGGCCCAGCGCGATCGATCCGGTCGCCGTCGGCTTGAACGCCGGCTGAGCGTTCTCCCACACGCTGGCACCGGTCGTGGAGTAGCGGGTGTGACCGATCGCGAGGTGGCCCTTGAGTGAGGCAAGCGTCGACTCGTCGAAGACCTGGGAGACCAGTCCCATGTCCTTGTAGACCAGGATCTGCTGTCCGTTGCTGACCGCGATGCCGGCCGACTCCTGTCCACGGTGCTGCAGTGCGTACATGCCGTAGTAGGCGAGCTTGCCGACGTCCTCACCGGGAGCCCAGACCGCGAAGACACCGCAGGCGTCCTGCGGGCCCTTGTCATGGGGGTCGAGGTCGTGCGAGAGCCGACCGTCAGCGCGAAGCACGAGCCCGAGTCTAGGCGAGCCTGTGCAGCAGCAGCGCCTCGGCGGTGCAGACCCGCTCGAACTCCGCGAGGTGCAGTCCCTCGTCGGCGCCGTGCGCACGGGTGTCCGGGTCCTCGACCCCGGTCACCAGGATCGACGCTTCGGGAAAGGCGTGCGCGAACAGCGCGATGAACGGGATCGAGCCACCGATGCCCACGTCGACCGGCTCGGTGCCCTCCCAGGCGTCGCGGAAGCTCGTCCGGGCGGCGTCGTACGCCGGGCCGTGGGCGTCGATCGCGAACGGCTCACCCGCGTCACCAGGCATGACCGTGACCTGCGCTCCCCAGGGCGCGTGCCGTTGCAGGTGCTCGGCCAACGCGGTGCGGGCCTCGACAGCGCTGCCTCCGGGCGCCACCCGCAGGCTCACCTTCGCCCTGGCTGCAGGCACCAGCGTGTTGGATGCCCCGTCGACGCGCGGAGCGTCGATGCCGAGGATCGCGACCGCGGGCTTGGCCCACAGCCGCTCGACCGCGCTGCCGGTCCCGATGAGCTCGACACCGTCGAGGAGTCCCGATTCCGCGCGCAGCCGGTGCTCCGGGTAGGCCAGGTCCGCCGCCGTGGCGCTGCCGAGTCCGCGTACGGCCACATCTCCGGCGTCGTCGTGCAGGGTCGCCAGCAGTCGTACGAGCGCCATGAGCGCATCGGGCACGACACCGCCCCACATGCCGGAATGCACCGCATGCTGCAGCGTGCGCACCTCGACGACGCAGTCGGCCAGGCCGCGCAGCGAGGTGGTCAGTGCGGGGACACCAATGTCCCAGTTGGCGGAGTCGGCGATGACGATGACGTCCGCGGCGAGCCGGTCGCGGTGCCTGGTGAGGATCTGCGGCAGCGACTCGGAGCCGGACTCCTCCTCGCCCTCGACGAAGACCGTGACGCCGACCGGCGGGTTGCCGTCGTGGGCGAGGAACGCGGCCAGGTGGGCGGCGATCCCGGCCTTGTCGTCGGCGGCGCCGCGGCCGTACAGGCGCTCACCGCGCTCGGTCGGCTCGAACGGGGGCGAGCTCCAGGCGGCCTGGTCTCCCTCGGGCTGGACGTCGTGGTGCGCGTACAGCAGGACGGTCGGTGCCCCGACAGGGGCGGGGTGGCGGGCGATGACCGCCGGGGCGCCTCCCTCGCTGACCATGTCGACCTCGGCAAAGCCCGCTTCTCGTAGCAGCTGGGCGGTGGCCTGGGCGCTGCGGTGGACCTCGGGGCGGCGGTCGGGGTCATCCCACACGGACTGGATGCGGACCAGGTCCTTGAGGTGGGCACGGACGGCGGGCATCAGGTCCCGGATGCGGGCGGTCAGGTCGGCGGTGTCGGGCATGCGTGGCAGCGTAGGCGGTTCGCCTGCGCTTGCCAGCACGGACAGAGGGGACGAGGCTCGGCGACATGACTCCGCCACGCAGCTCCGCGTCCTCTGTCGAAGAGGCCCCGCAGTCGACGCAGAAGGTTGACTCCGCCTACTACGACAGGGAGGTCGCGCGCCTGCAGGTCGAGCTGGTCAAGCAGCAGGAGTACATCCGCGCCCAAGGCCTCAAGGTGGTGGTGATCTTCGAGGGCCGCGACGCCGCAGGCAAGGGCGGTGCGATCCAGCGCATCACCGAGAGCCTCAACCCCCGTGCCGCCCGGGTGGTCGCGCTGGCCGCGCCGACCGAGCGGGAGAAGTCCCAGTGGTACTTCCAGCGCTACGTCGTCCACCTCCCAGCGGCTGGCGAGATGGTGCTGCTCGACCGCTCCTGGTACAACCGCGCCGGCGTGGAGCGGGTGATGGGATTCTCGACTGACGAGGAGTACGAGGAGTTCCTGCGCTCGTGCCCCGAGTTCGAACGGATGCTGGTGCGCAGCGGCATCACCATCGTCAAGTACTGGTTCTCCGTCAGCGATGCGGAACAGGAAAGGCGCTTTCAGAAGCGCCTGAAGGACCCGACCAAGCGCTGGAAACTCAGCCCGATGGACCTCGAGGCCCGCAATCGCTGGGTGGACTTCTCCCGGGCCAAGGACGCGATGTTCGCCGCTACCGACATCCCGGAGGCGCCGTGGTGGGTGGTCGAGGCCGACGTCAAGAAGCGTGCCCGACTCAACGTGATGACCCACCTGTTGAGCCAGGTGCCGTACGAGGATCTCACCCCCGGCGCACCGGAGCTACCGCCGCGCCCACCGATCGACGACGACTACGTCCGCCCACCCAAGGAGAGCCAGCACATCATCCCTGACGTGGTGCCCTGACCGACGGCCAGTCTTGACCAGCCCCCTCCACTCCTGCGAGTGGCGTCAAACGCGGCTCAGACCGGGCTTGGGAACCCGGTTGTGCACCACTCGAGGACTCCGATCTCGCAGGAGATAGTTCACGGCTCGATGTCAGTCAGAGTGGCGCAGGCATCCGGCGATCTGCTCGATGACCACAGTTCCGTCCGCGGCGCCCATGACTTGGTCCGCACGCGAACCCGGCGACGGCGTCTGGCGGTCGTACGGTGAGTCGGGTGGCCTCGCTCCTCGGCGCCTGGCCAGCTAGCCTGCAGGGACTGACGTTGTCTCGAGCAAGGAGCATCTGGTGACCTCTCGCCTCAACCCGTACATCAACTTCTCCGGCAACGCGCGGCAAGCCATGGAGTTCTACCAGGGCGTCTTCGGTGCCACCCTGGCTCTCAATACGTACGGTGAATTCGGCGCGCAGGACTCCTCACACGCCGACAAGATCATGCACGGCAGGCTCGAGTCCGCCGGCGGATTCACGCTCATGGGCGCCGACACCCCACCTGGGGTGCAACACAACCCTGGGAACAACATGGCGGTCAGCCTGAGCGGGGACGACACCGACGAATTGCGCGGCTACTGGGAGAAGCTGTCCGATGGCGGCACCGTGTCGGTCCCTCTGGAAAAGCAGATGTGGGGCGACGAGTTCGGCATGTGCGTAGACCAGTTCGGCATCCCATGGATGGTCAACATCGGCCAGGCACAGACCTGATCCGCCGTCGCTGGAGCCTGAGTCAGAGTCCGGCGGGTACGGCGAGGATCAGGGTTGCCGGTCGTCGACGAACCCGAGCCGACGGTTCATGGCGATGGCCGAAGCGTTGCCCGGGGCGTGGAACGTCCGCAGCCACCGCGTACCGGCTGAACGAAAAGCTCACCTCTCGCTGCAGGGACGTCGTGGGACATGCCGACCAGCTGTTCGCGTGGCCTGCCGGGTCGAGCAGCACGCGTACGTTCTGCTGGGGCTGACGTCAGAGGTTCGAGACCTCGAGCATCCTGACACCGCCATGCCGCGCGACTGGGAGACTAGCGTGCGAGGGCGGCCCGGCGGACGGCTTCCACGGTGAGGGCTACGTCCCGCGCGTCGGTCGACCAGTTGCTGACCGAAACACGCAGGACATCACGTCCACGCCACCGAGAACCGGACATCCATGCGGTTCCATCCGCAAGTATCCGGGCGGTCACGGCCCGGGTGCGCTGGTCGTCGCCGAAAGCGGCGCACACCTGGGTGAACACGACGTCGTTGAGGATCTCGGCGCCCTCCACCGTCGCGATGCCCTCGGCGATCGCTCGTGCGTGTCCGGCGAGTCCATCCACCAGCTCAGCCACGCCGGAGCGGCCCAACGACCGAAGGGCTGCCCACACCGGGATGCCGCGGGCGCGGCGCGACAGTTCAGGCACCTTGTCCAGCGGATCACCGGGCCCCTCGGCATGGACGAGGTAGCTGGCCTGGATACCCATCGCATCACGCACGGCGCGCGAACGGGCCACGATCGCGATGCCGCAGTCGTACGGCACGTTCAGCGTCTTGTGCGCGTCACTGGCCCACGAGTCCGCAGTCTCGTACCCCTCGACGAGGTGCCGCAGCCGCGGGGATGCCCCCGCCCACAAGCCGAACGCGCCATCGACATGCACCCAGGCGCCGTGCTGCTTGGCCAGCGCGATGGCCGGCCCGAGCGGGTCGAAGGCACCAGAGTGAAGGTTGCCCGCTTGCAGGCAGACGATGGTCGGGCCGCTGCCGGCGTACAGGGCGTCGGCGAGAGCGTCCAGCCTGATGCGGCCCGCAGCGTCCGCCGCCACAGGGGTCGGGGCGCCGAGACCGAGGTAGCGAAGGGCGAGGTCGACCGTTCCGTGCCGCTCCTCGCCCACCAGCACCCGTACGCGCGGTGCGCCGGTCAGGCCGAGGCGGTCGAGGTCCCAACCGTGGTCGGTCAACACCTGCTGGCGTCCGGCCGCCAGCCCCGTGAAGTTGGCCATCGTCCCACCGGTCACGAATCCCACGTCAGCGTCAGCAGGCAGCCCCAGCAGGTCCAGCAGCCATGTCGCGGCCGCCTCCTCAACGGCGACGGTCCCCGGGGTGGCGAACCTCATCCCGCTGTTCTGGTCCCATGCGGCGGTCAGCCAGTCCGCGGCCAACGCGGCCGGAAGCGTGCCGCCGATGACCCAGCCGAAGAACCGGCCGGACGGCATCGCCATCAGACCCGGCTCGACGCACTCCGCCAACAGGTCGATCACAGCCCCCGCATCCGTCGGGCCGTCTGGTAACGGCCCGCCCAGACCGTCTGCGAGTTCGTCCACGCTCAGCCGTGGCGGGATACGTCGACCGGGCAACGAAGTCAGCCAGGTGCGGGTGTGCGCGACCGCGCGGTCAAGCGCGGGGAGGTACGCGTCAGCTCGAGACGTCACAGCGCCACTGTCCTACACAGTGTCGTGCGGAGTGTCATGGGCCCTCGCTGAACTGCGAGAGTGCGATTCCTGCCCGGCTGTGGCCGCTGCAGAGACTGTCGGAGGTCTTGGCCACGATGGTGACAAGTGTCGTTGGGCACGGGCCTTGCGGCTGCAGATCGGAGACACTCATGGACTGCAAGATCGAGCTCATCTTCGTACCGGTGACTGACGTTGACAGGGCCATCAACTTCTACGTGGACAAGGTCGGCTTCACCCTGGACATCCAAGCCCGGGTGGATGAAAACACCAGGTTCGTGCAGGTCACGCCCCCCACGTCGGCGTGCTCGATCGCGTTCGGAGAGGGCATCACCGACATGACTCCGGGGACGCAGAACTGCATCCAGGTCGTCGTGCCCGACGCTGAGGCGGCACGTCGAGAACTTCTCGAGCGCGGCGTCGACGCGCCCGAGGTCGAGACACTCGCCTGGGGTTCGTTCACCTCGTTCACCGATCCAGATGGCAACACCTGGACCTTGCAGCAACTCCCGCCTCCGGGGTCGTACGACGACGCCTAGGGAGTCCGAATCGACGCTCTGCGAAGCCCGGGCCGACGGCGCGCGAAGCTGATCGCCGCGCAGCATCACTCCAGGGGCAACCACTGGGACAGGTCCGAGCGCTCACCCGAAGCGCGGACCTGCCCGGCAGCCACCGCGTCGCCCCACGTCAGCTCTCCGGTGCCGAGGGCGATCCACGTCAGCGCGTCGGTCTCGACCACGGCCGGCGGCGTCCCCCGCGTGTGGCGCGAGCCCGGGACACACTGCACAGCGAAGTACGGCGGCACCCGTACCTCCACGCTGTTTCCAGGAGCGACGTCCACCAGCAGCGCCAGCAGGTGCTTGGTCGCGGCCTTCAGGTCGGCGCGCTCGGGGCTTCCCTCGGCGAGGCGACCACGCAGGGAGTCGAACTCCTCCGGGGACAGGGGCTTCAGTCGTGTTGGCACCCCACGACGCTAGCCCCACGTCGCGGGGCCGTGATGCAACAGTCCCGCACCTATCCCGCGTCGGACAGAGTGTGAGGGTGCAGCCGCCGAGCACGTTCGATGAGTTCGCGCGTAGGCATGCCCGGTGGCTGGTTCGCTTGGCGTACCTGCTGACCGGCGACCGCGAGAGTGCCGTACGTCGCGCGGACCATGATCAACCTGCACCGCAGCGCTGCCCGGTGGCGAGGTGTCAGCACCGTGGCCGGTGTGACCGAAAGGTGCGATCCGACCGATCTGGCTGCCCGCGGACTGGCAACCCTGCGCAGCGACCCACGGGTCGGCGAGCACGACATGGAGACACGATGAGCATCGAGACGCGGTTGCGGGACACGTTGGACCAGCATGCCGGACAGGCCCCTGACCACGAGCCGATGCTGGCACGGTGCTGGTGGACACGGAGAGGGAGCCGGTACGGACCCGCCGGCGGTGGGTTGCGCCAGCGGCAGCGGCAGCGGCCGTGCTCAATGGTCGTGGGCGTGACGGTGGCTGTCATGCGCGACGGTGATTCGCCCGCACCGACCCGAGCGTTCCCGGCCCCGGCGAGGGCATGCAGGAGTTCGGCGCCGGACGCATGGCCTTCTCGGTGCCGCAGGAATGGCCGGTGAACCCGCGACTGCGCTGCGCAGTGCCACTCACCGAGGGCGCATCGAACGCGGTCGACCTCGCCGGCACATCGGCCGGTGACGCGCTGCGCGGCCGAGGACGGGATCGTGCGCTACCCGGTGGGGCGGCACGACGGCGTCTTCGCCGCCGCAGCGACCCGCGGCAAGATAGGCCTTCTCGTGCGGTCCCCGGATCAGGCACTGGTCGAGCGCATCTTGGCCTCAGTGCGTGCGGTCGGCGACGACGAGGCACTGGTGCGGCCGGACCTGGTGGAGGTCACTCCGCCGGATGCGTCACCTGGCGAGCTGGTGGAGCTGACGTACCCCCGGCGCACCATGCGGGGTGTCGCGTTCGCGCTGGACGAGCTGGTCGACGTCACGAGGGCGCGTCGCTACTACCTGACCGCGGCCCGCCTGTCGGTGGACGCGGGGCCGGACTGGTGGTCCGTCGATGACGCGGACGGCGAACGCCGTCGATGACTTCTGTGCCGCGATCACCGTCCGCTGACCCGCTGGGGTCGCGGCTCAGTGGGCCATCGCGGCGGGGATCGTGGCCGACCAGGCGGACCGCAGCTCGGCCAGCGGTACGTCGAGCACGCCCTTGACCACCAATGAGGCATCCCCGGTCACCTCCCCGAGCACGCGTACCGGGACTCCGTGGTCCCGGCACAGCTCCGTGAACGCCTCCTCGTGCGAAGCCGTCACCGCGATCAGCGCCCGGGCGGTCGACTCGCTGAACAGCTGCACGAACGGGTCCCCGTCGAGCTGCACCCGCACCCCGAGGTCGCGCCGTAGGCAGCACTCCACCAGCGCCTGGGCGAGCCCGCCGTCGGACAGGTCGTGCGCGGAAGCGACCAGAGCGTCCCGGCAGGCGGCGACCATCACGGTGGCCAGCGCCTGCTCAGCGGCAAGGTCGACCTGCGGGGGCAGCCCGCCGAGGTGACCGTGCGCGACCTGCGCCCAGGTGGACCCGTCGAGCTCCTCACGGGTCGTGCCGAGCAGCAACACCCGTTGACCGACGCAGGAGAAACCGGACGGGATGCGGCGAGCCACGTCGTTGATCACACCGAGAACGCCGACCACCGGGGTAGGCAGGATCGCCACGGCGCCGGTCTGGTTGTAGAAGCTCACGTTCCCGCCGGTGACCGGGATGCCGAGCGCCTCGCAGCCGTCGTACAGGCCGAGCGTGGCCCGCTCGAACTGCCACATGACACCAGGATCCTCCGGCGACCCGAAGTTCAGGCAGTCCGTGACCGCGAGCGGCAGCGCCCCGGTCACGGCGACGTTGCGGTACGCCTCGGAGAGGGCGAGCTGTGCTCCGGCATAGGGGTCGAGCTTGGCGAACCGGCCGTTGCAGTCGGTCGCGACCGCGACGCCGAGGCCGGATGCGGCATCGACGCGCACGACGCCGGCATCGTCGGGCTGCGCCAGCACGGTGTCACCACGGACGTAGCGGTCGTACTGGTCGGTGACCCAGCTCTTGTCGGCGAGGTTGGGGCTGGCGACCATCTGCACCAGGGTGGCGTGCACATCGGTGGGGCGGGGCAGCGGCGCGGCCGTGTCGGCCTGCAGCGCGTCCTGCCACTCCGGGCGCGTGTACGGGCGCTGGTAGACCGGACCGTCGTGGGCCACCGAGCGCGG
>Ga0136627_1000080_pt1 | contig 27399 bp, 32 predicted proteins | sample AntDrymUQ4892206_2_FD_104652 | JGI IMG/M metagenome (GOLD analysis project Ga0136627, IMG submission 104652) | Polar desert sand microbial communities from Dry Valleys, Antarctica - metaG UQ489 (22.06) | ecosystem: Environmental > Terrestrial > Soil > Desert | place: Antarctica: Dry Valley... | reverse complement strand
TGCTCCGGTTCCACGGGGTCTGAGGCGTCTGAAAGCGCAAGGGTCACTGTCTCGTTACGGTTCCCGAGAGGTTGAGCCCCTAACCAAAGGCAGACTCCTGGCGCCGACGCTTCGTATCGTTTCGTACAACCTGTTGCACGGCATCGATGTCACCTCGGGGGTCACCGACCTGGCGCCGGCGTTGGCGGCGGTCGCCGCGCTGGAGGCCGATGTCGTGGCCGTCCAGGAGGTCGATCGCTCGCTGGAGCGCAGCGGCGGGGTCAATCAGGTACAGGCCATCGCCGAGCATCTCGGCTGGGAGTGGGTCTTCGCAGCGGCATTGCAGGGCAGTCCCGACGCCAGCTGGCGGGTACCCCGACACGATGATCCCGACGGGGCCGCCTACGGCGTGGGAATCGTCAGCCGTTATCCCGTCCGCCACTGGGAGCAACGCAGGCTGCCGGGCGGTGGCGCCGGCCAGCGCACGCTGCAGGCGTCGCCGCAACGTCCCGGCTGGGACCACGAGCCGCGCACCGCCTTGGCCGCCGACCTGGACGTCGAGGGTCAGGCGTTGCGGGTGACGACCACCCACTTGTCATACCTGCCCTGGCGCGGTCTCGTCCAGCTGCAGGTGGCCGCCGGCCTGGCCCGCGCCACGGGTGGCCCGACGGTGTTCCTCGGTGACTTCAACCTGCCGCGCTGGTCGGTCCGAGCCAGTCTTGGGGGCTGGCAGCACGCGGCGCACGGGCCCACCTACCCGTCGTGGGGTCCGCGTGCGGTGCTGGACCAGCTGCTGGTGCACGGTGGCGTGCGCCTGCTCGAGGCCGCCGCCGGGCCGCGGGGGCCCAGTGACCACCTGCCGCTGGTGGCCACGATCGCCCTGCCGGCCTGACAGCCCGGACCCGGCAGCGGTATGCAACGTAGCCACGGTCCCACCAGCGCGCGGCCCTGCAAGGCACAGGTAGGCTCGGCGCGCCATTGGTCCCTCGAGGAGTGAGTTATGCCCACGAATTCCGAAGCGCTCGTCAGCACCGATTGGGTCGTCGACCATCTCGGCCAACCCGGCATCGTCATCGCCGAGGTCGACGAGGACGCCTCGGCGTACCACCACAACCACATCGAGGGTGCCATCGGCTTCGACTGGCAGGCCGACTTCCAGGACGGCGTCCGCCGCACGTTCCTGGATCGGGAGCGCTTCAGCGAGCTGATGGACTCCCGGGGCATCGGCAACGACGACCACGTCGTGCTGTACGGCGGTAACAACAACTGGTTCGCCGCCTATGCCTACTGGTACTTCAAGGTCTACGGCCATGACCGGGTCAGCCTGATGGACGGCGGCCGCAAGCTGTGGGAGCAGCAGGGTCGGCCGCTCACGGGCGATGCCACCAAGGTGGCGCCGGGGTCGGGCTACCAGGCCAAGGAGCCGAACGCCGACATCCGCGCGAAGCGCGACCAGGTGCTGAGCACCTACGTTGGCGCGCCGGAGGGCACCGCGATGGTCGACGTGCGCTCGCCCGCCGAGTTCGCTGGCGAGCTCGTCGCGCCACCGCACCTGCCGCAGGAGGCGGCGCAGGTCGCCGGCCACATTCCCGGTGCCGCCAACGTGCCATGGGCCTCGGCCGTCAACCCTGACACCGGCGCCTTTCTGCCCGCCGGCGAGCTGGCGACCATCTATTCGGCCAAGGGCGTCAGCGGCGACAAGGACGTGGTGGCCTACTGCCGGATCGGCGAGCGCAGCGCCCACACCTGGTTCGTGCTGCACGAGATCCTGGGGTACGACAAGGTGCGCAACTACGACGGGTCGTGGACCGAGTACGGCTCCCTGATCGACGTCCCCGTCGAGCGCTGACCAGGGCAGACGCCCGCGCGCCGCAGCCAACCGCGGAAATGGCGCGGGCCGGCGTCGCTCCCCCGAGCGACGCCGGCCAGCAGGATGGACGTCTGGCGTCTAGCGGGACCGTCGCTGCGTGAAGTTCGGGTTGTTGTCGAACAGCTGCACGTCGCGGACCTCCAGGGGCATGCGCCAAGCCTGGCTTTCCACATTGACCCCGGCGCGGGCGCTGCCGGTGATGCTGCTGTCGACGATCGAACCCCTCGAGTGGTCCGTGAACTCGACACCGATGCCCGGGTTGGGCTCACCGACTCCGGCGGTGTTCTTGCGGAAGCCCGAGGCGTTGACCTGGCTGTCGCTGATCGACACCTTCGAGCGGTTCCTGGCGCGGATGCCGTAGTTGAGGTTGTTCTCGGAGATGACCTGGTCAAGGTGCAGATGTGAGAAGCCGCGGGCCTGGACCCCGTCGGTCCAGTTGCGGGTCACGATGTTTCGCACGGTCACCCGGCAACGGCGGCAGCCGTCGACGATGATGCCCGGGCTCTGCTGACGGGCGGTGCTGCCGGGGTCACCTTGGACCACGGCGTCGATGTTGGCGCTGACGCCGGGAGCGGCCTCCAACGTGACATTGGCCCGTTGCACCGGGTTGATGGTGACGACTTCACCGTAGGTGCCGTTGGCCACGATGGTGACGCGACCGTTCTGCGCCACGGCGGTCAGCGCGGCGTTGATGGTGCCGAAGTTGTTGTCACCGTCGTTGTCCTCGGCCATGCCGATCCTGCCGTCGCCGTCGTAGTCGCCGCAGGTGCCCGGCTCGACCGGTGACTGACGCAGGCCAGTGGCGGTGTCGCCCATCCCGGGCCCGAAGCAGTTTCCTTCGACGAAGACCGGGTGGTTGGCCCACGCTGGCGGGGCGATGACCAACACGGAGGCGGCCATTGCCACCGCCAGTGCGGCTCGGACGCGGACGCTTGTCCGCAATGCCGTGGTGCTCATGTCCGTCCTTATCTCGATTCGGTCGAGCCCTGTGCTCGGCCGGAAGTGGATGCGCCTACTGCCGGCCGGGTGACGAGGTCCGCATCCGATTCCCGTCGCCACCTTGCTGCTGCCGCCGGCCACACCAATGCCGTCAACCTCCGGCCTGTCGCGACACCGCGGAGCGCCGCTCCAGCCGTCTGCCGTCACCATCCGTCGCGATGACCGCGTCGACCCTCGCGCTGTCCGGCAGCTGGGCGGCGAAGAAGACCGTGCGAAAGCCGTCCGAAGGCGGTTGCGGATCCACCCGCACACGCTCGCCGCCGGCCAGCTGCACCTCCAGCACTGCCACGTCGCTGGCGGCCACCCCGGCGACCACCCAGGCCGAGCCGTCCCTGCGGTCGTGGGTCACGAAGCCGACATCGTGGTTGCGTGGCACCTCGAAGCCGCAGCTCACGGTCTCGGTAGCGTCGTCGCGCAGCTCCAGACAGGTCCCCAGCTGGCTCTTCTGTGCCACGACCGTCCAGGCGTTGTCGCCCCGCCCACCCTCGGCGACCTGCACCGGCTCCCCGACGCGCCGGGGGAACTCGGTCTGCCGTGCGCCCTGCTCGGAATCGGGCGCGGCGGGCGTGCAGGCTGTCAACGCCGACGCGATAACCGCCGAGGCCAGCCAGGCCATGCGGGTGCAGCCCCTGGCGTCGTGCCGCCTTCCGCGCATCGCTGTCTCCCGCTGGTTGGATGCCTCGGCCCTCCCTACGGCGCTGCCCGCGGCGGCGTTCACCACGCCGCGCAATCGCCGGTCCGCTGAACGCCGCGGGCGTGGGCGCCGTATGGTCGGCTGCCTGGTCGATTGCGTTGCACAGCGGGAGTGAGAGAACGATGCGGCGCTGATGTTCAGCGTTCTGGGGATGATGGGTCGCCCGCCGACCCATGCCCCGACACTCGACGACGAGGCCGGTCTGCGCGCGGCGTACGCCGCCCACGGTCCCGAGCTGTACCGCTTCGCCCTGCGCGCGCTGGGCGACGCCGGCGCGGCGGAGGAAGTCGTGCAGGACACGTTCGTCCGCGCCTGGCGCGCCGCCGATCGCTACGACCCTCTCCTGTCCAGCCTGCGCGTGTGGCTGTTCGCCATCACTCGCAACGCGGTGATCGACCACGCCAGGGTCCGGCGCGCCCGTCCCTGGCAGCGTTCGGTGATCGACCTGCGCGACGAGCCCGACACCGGCGGCGCCGTCGCCGACCAGACCGACGAGGTGTTGCGCGGCTGGCTGGTGGAGGAGGCATTGCGACGCCTCACCGAGGATCACCGCCAGGTGATCGTGGAGACCTACCTGCGCGACCGTTCCCACGAGGAGGTAGCCGCCGAGCTCGGTGTTCCACCAGGCACGTTGCGCAGTCGCCTGTTCTACGGTCTCAAAGCGTTGCGCGTGGCCCTCGACGAAATGGGCGTGACCTCGTGACCCCCGAGCACCGTCGCGTACGCGAGCAGCTGGGGGTGCTCGCGCTGGGCCAGGTCCCCGCCACCGAGGCACGAGCGCTCGAAGCGCATCTCGAGGGCTGCGAGGCCTGCCGGGGCGACTACGCCGAGATCGCGCCGCTGGCGGGACTGTTGGCCGGTGTCGAGGTGAACCGGCTGAGCGACGAGCCGGCGCCGCCGGGCGACCTGGGCGATCGGATGATCGCGCGGGTGGCAACGGAGCGTCGCAGCCGCCGCCGAGCCCGGTTCCTTCGTGCCGGCGCCGTGGCCGCCGCCGCTGCCGCTGCCGCGGTGATCCTGGTGGTGACGCTCGCCCCACCCTCGGCGCCGCCTCAGGAGCCGGTCGCCTTCTCGACCCAGGACCCCGCCGTCGAGGCCGACGTCAACCTCGTGGCCCATACCTGGGGAACGGAGTTCAAGCTCGTCGGCTCGGGATTCGATGACGGGCGCACCCATGTGGTGACGTTCCGGCGGGGGGACGGGACGACGGTCGCGGCCGGAACCTTCATCGGCGTCGGCGACAAGACGGTCACCTGCGACCTGAATGCCGCCCTGCTGCGCGAGGACGCCGTCGCGGTGACAGTCTCGACTCGCGGTGGACGGACGGTGTTGCAGGCCGAGCTGTAGCTCGCCGGCGGCGACCTGCCCGCGGGCATCAATACGGGTGAGAGGGGGCAGGAAGGAGAACATGGACAATGACGTCAAGTTCGCCGACCACAACGCCATCGCCACCTTCCCGGACCTACCCGCCGCGCGCGAGGCCATCGGGGCCCTGGAGGACCGGGGCGTTGACGGTTCACACATCTCCCTGCTGGGCCGCCAGGGCGAGAAGGCGGTCGAAGACCCCGACACCGCTGGGCGCGACGAGCGGATGATGGACACCCACGCCAAGACGGCCGCCGGGGGGATCGTCGGAGGGGCCGGCGTCGGTGGGGCGGTCGGTTTCTTGGCCGGCATCGCCGCCTTCGGGATCCCGGGGGTTGGACCAGCCGTGGCCGGCGGCATCTGGGCGCTGACCCTCGGCGGGGCGGCGGCCGGCAGCGGCGTGGGCTTGGCCGCGACCTCCTACGCCAAGATCAAGCAGTCCGAGGCCTGGGACCTGACCTACGACACGGTCAGCAACGGCCAGGTCGTCGTCGGGGTCCACACCGCCGACGAGTCCGAGCTCGAGCTGGCCGTCGGCGTCCTACGCGAGCATGGCAGCGGCGACGTGACGCACTTCGACGGCGAGGGCAACCGCCTGCCAACGCCCTGAGTCCCCAACGTCGCCCTGAGTCCCCCACCTCGCCGTGAGTCCCGCACGTCTCATCTGCCGCCCGAGCTGGAAAGGGACGGCATGGCCCCGGTGATCCCCGGAGCACAGACCTGGTCGGCGCCTGGTGCACCCGGGCCGCCGGGCAACGTCGGGATGCTGTTGCTGCACGGCTTCACCGGCAATCCGGTCAGCCTTCGACCACTCGCCGAGGCACTGTCGCACCGCGGCTTCGCCGTGCACCTGCCTCGGCTGCCGGGCCACGGCACCCGTTGGCAGGACCTGCAGCGCACCACCTGGCATGACTGGGTGCGTGAGGCTGCTGGCGCCTTCGAGCAGTTGCGGACAAGCACCAGCGCGCAGGTCCTGGTCGGCCTGTCGATGGGTGGAACGATCGCGCTCCACCTGGCGCAGACCAGCGCCGCCAGGGTCGCTGGCCTGGTGGTGATCAACCCCTCCTTGTTCTCCACCGACCGGCGGCTCAAGGCGCTGCCGCTGCTCAAGATGGTCGTCCCCGGACTTCCTGGCATCGGCAACGACATCTGTAAGGCGGGGGCCGACGAGCAGCCCTATCCCACCACCCCGCTGAAGGCTCTGGCCTCGGTCCTGGCCTTGCAGCGGCAGGTGCGCCAGCGCCTCGCCGAGGTGACCGCACCGACGCTGATCCTCACCTCTCGCCAGGACCACGTGGTCGAGCCCGCCAACAGCGCCTTGGTGCTCGACTCGATCGGCTCGGCTGACAAGGAGCAGCGTTGGCTGGAGCGCAGCTACCACGTGGCGACCCTGGACCATGACGCTCCCGAGATCCTGGAGGCGACCGCAGCGTTCGCGCTCCGCGTTGCCTCAGATCGCTGACCAACATCGAGCAGCTGGAGGCCCACCCGTGACGATCAACTACTTCCGCAGCGTGGGCAGCGTCGCCGAACGTCCCGCGCGACTGCGCCGGTCATGCCTGGCCGTGCCGGGGTCGAACCCTAGGATGATGGCCAAGGCCGCCGGCGGCGAGGCCGACCAGATCTTTCTCGATCTGGAGGACGCGGTGGCTCCCGAGGAGAAGAAGTCGGCGCGCGCCAAGGTCGTCGAAGCGCTCAACACCAACGACTACCGCGGCAAGGTCGTGGTGGTGCGAGTCAACGACGCGACCACGCGCTACTGCTACGACGACATCATCGAGCTCGTCCGTGGCGCCGGTGACGCGATCGACTGCCTGATGATCCCCAAGGTGCAGGATCCCGGCCAGCTGTGGTTCGTCGAGTACCTGCTCAACCAGCTCGAATCTGATTCGGAAGCCTTCAAGCGGGTGGGGCTGGAGGTGCAGATCGAGACGGGCACCGGTTCGTTGAACATGAGCGAGATCGCCCAGGTCACCGACCGCACGGAGACGCTGATCTTCGGGCCAGGTGACTACGCGGCCAACATGGGCGTTCCGCAGCTGGATCTCGGCATGATCGAGCCGCAGTACCCCGGTCACCAGTGGCACTACATCCTGGCCCAGATCGTCAACACGGCCAGGGCCATCGGGGCCGACGCCATCGACGGGCCCTACGGCGACTACGGTGACCTCGACGGGTACCGCGAATCGGCGACCCGCGCCAAGCTGCTGGGCATCGACGGCAAGTGGTGCATCCACCCGTCGCAGGTCGCCGTCGCCAATGAGGTCTTCACGCCCAGCAATGAGCAGTTCGACCTCGCCGAGCGGATGCTGGCGACCTACGGCGAGGCGGTCGCGGCCGGTAAGGGCGCGGCGTCGCTGGACGGCAAGATGATCGACGAGGCGTCACGCAAGATGGCCGAAAAGATCGTCGCCCGCGGGAAGGCAGCCGGCCTTGCATGACGCTGGAGACCTCGACCGGGTTCGGGGAGGCTGACGTGGCCATCAGCGCCGAGCTGTACCAGGTCAGCGGCCGCACGCCCGAACAGCTGTGGGAGGTGGTCGGCGACCCGTGGCGACTTGCCGAGTGGACCGACGCCGAGCGGGTGGACAGCGTCGAGCCACAGCCCGTGACGGTCGGCACCCGGATCACCACCTCGCAGGACGGCGGCGAACGGGTCTGGCGCGTGATCACCGTCGAGCCGCGCTTGTTGGAGATGACAGCGGAGACCAACCGGGGCACCCTCGGCGTCGGCATCCGGGTGGTGGGCGATCCGCTCGGAAGTCGGCTGATCATGGCCGCGCAGCTGGCGGCGTCGGGTTTGCGGGTCCAGATCGTGGACGGCCCGGCCCTGCGCCGTAACCTCGACCGCTGGTGCTCGGCGGCCGTACGGGTCGCTCGCGCCACCACCGGGTAACGCCAGGGTTATGGACATCGACGGACGCGACGCGCAGTACGCCCGCGACCCTTCCAGCCTCACCGCGATCCTCGCCGACCTTGAGGCCCAGGGCTACGGCGGCCAGTTCGCGGCTCGGGAGGGCGCGCGGCTGGTGTGCTTCACCTGCTCCACCGAGCACGACGCGGCGACCACCCAGATGACCGCCCTGCGTCGTACCGAGGGCGCGTCAGACCCCGACGACATGCTGGCGATCGTCGCCCTGACCTGCCCGTCCTGCCAGGCCAAGGGCACCGCCGTGCTCAGCTACGGCCCCGAGGCGCCGATGGCGGACGCCGAGGTGCTGCCCGCCCTGGAGGATGACCGGGAGGGCACCGGCACCTTGGATTAGCTGGCGATCAGAGGCGAGCAGCCGTTCAGGGGGCGAGCAGCCGCTCAGGGACGAGGCACGCGTTGCGTCGCCGCGGTGCTCGCACGCTGGCGGATGACGACCGTGTCGCTCAGGAACCGCGTGTTGGGCACCTCGGCCTCCGTGCCGTCCTGGGCCAGGCGAACGCTGGCGTGCCCCAGCGCCACGACCCTGCCATCGCGCCCGTCCACCTCGACGATGTCCCCCACCGCGATGATGGCGGCCACATGGCGCCCGGCAACGATCGCGCCGATCAAATCACGGGTGCCCAGGCCCAAGGCCAGCGCCAACGCCACCATCAGCCCGCCGAAGACGATGAGGACCAGGCGCTGCACGAACCCCGTCTCGATGCCGAGTTGGTCGGCGGCGAGCAAGACGGCCAATCCGATCACCAGCCAGTACGTCAGTGGCGCCACGATGTCGGCGAAGCCTCCGCCACCGACGCGGGACAAGCCACCGTGCACCAGGCCGCGCAGCGCCGGTGCCACGGCGACGCCCAGAACCACCAGCAGCACCGCCGTCACCACGTTGGGCAGCGCGAACAGCAGCCGCACTGCGGCGGTGTCGCCGGTCAGCCGTCCGATCAGGGTCAGGACGAACACCAGCAGCAGCACCCACACCGTGGCGCGCGACAGCTGCCTCGCACGCGCCTCGTCGCGCAGCACGCGTAGCGCCACGAAGCGGACAAGCACGCCGACGACGACGGTCACCAGCAACGCCGCGACCACGTAGGCGATCAGAACGAACACGGGCTGGGCGGTGTCTGTGAGCACCTGGCCTCACTCATCCCTTCTGTGCCGGGGCACAAGGTAGTCGACGGCGGCGGCGGCGACACGCGCGCCGGCGTCGGCCAAGGCGGCAGCCAGGGCCGTCGCGGCGCGTTCGATCCGAATGCGTCCAGCCGCTCGTTCGGATACAGCCACGGGTGCTGCCGGACCGGCGTTGCGCAGCACCAGACCCACCTCGTCGCTGCCGGCCACCGCGGCCACCACCGCTTGACACGCCTGGCAGGTCGCCACGTGGGCGGGCATGTCGACGTCGTCGACCGGCTCGCCGTCGACGGCCCAGGCGGCGACGTCGGCGGGCAACAGGTCCAGCGGACAGTGTGGGGCCTGACTCACGGCAGGTCCTTGCTCGGGGGCTTCTCGGTCGGGGTGTCCTCGGTCGGGGTGTCCTCGGTCGCCGTGTCCTCGTCGTAGCGTGCCAGCGCCGCGGTCAGCTCGGCCCGCGCGCGGAACAGCCGGCCCTTCACCGCCGCCAGGGTGAGTCCGAGCACCTCGGCAAGCTCGTCATAGGACAGGCCCTCAACCTCACGCAGTACCCAGCAGGCCCGTTGCTGAGGCGGAAGGGAGGCCAGCGCGGTGGTAGCAACCGCCAACCTTTCGCGCTGTACCACCCGGCCGGCCGGGTCCAGATCCGGCCCCAGCGGCTCCGGCAGCTCAGCCATCACCACATCCTTGCGCCGGCCCGCCCGTTTCAGCGCGGTGTTCGTGGTGATGCGGTACAGCCAGGTCGAGAAGGCGGCGTCGGACCGGAACCGGTCCAGTGACCGCCAGGCGCGGACCAGCGACTCCTGAGCGATGTCCTCCGCCTCGGCCGGGTTCAGGCAGATGCGCAGCGCCACCCGGTAGGCGGTGTCGCGATGGCGGCGCAGCAGCTCGTCGAGCGCGACCCCATCGCCGCGGTCGCGGGCACGCACGACGAGTTCTGCGTCGCTGATCTGCTCCATATGTGCGGCGGCCACGGGCTCCTGCGGCAAGGTCGGGTAGCAACTTCTACTCCCGCGGGGGTCCGGGCGGGGTGAACAGCTGCTGCGGTGGTTCGTCGGCGGCTTACTGTCTGCGCCATGGCCGCCCGCTCACCGCTGCCGTCACTGACCGGGCTGGTCCTGGCCGGCGGGTCAAGCCTGCGCATGGGTGTCGACAAGGCCTGGCTGGTAGTCGACGGCCGGCCGCTGGTGCAGCACGCGGTGGACGTGCTCGGCGAGACCTGCAACGAGGTGCTGATCGCCAGCGGGGACGGTCGCCGCCTGGCAGTCGCGGGAGCGCGGCAGGTGGCCGACGCGGTGCCCGGCTCCGGCCCTCTTGCGGGCATTCTCGCCGGGCTGCAGGCGTCGCGAACCCCACTGGTGGCCGTGCTGGCGGTCGACATGCCGTTCGCCAGCGCGGCGGTGTTGGCCCTGCTCGCCGAGCTCGCGGCGACGGGCGCTCATCCCGTCGTCGCTCCTGTCGTCGACGGACAGCTGCAGCCCCTGCATGCGGTGTGGGCGGTAGGAAGCGCCCCGGTCCTGCAGCGCCGCCTGAGGCAGGGACAGCGGTCGGTGACCGACGCGGCCACGGCGCTCGGGGTCCACCGTGTGCCCGAGCAGGTGTGGCGACCTGCCGATCCCACCGGTCGGTTCGCGCAGAACCTCAACCGCCCGGGCGACGTACCTCGACAAGGCGGCGCGCGATGATCACGGCGGCGGCCGCGGCCACCGCACGGAGGTCGGGTTCGCCGCTGAGCCGCAGCAGGGCCGCGGCCACCCACAGATCCAGGCCGAAACCCAGGCCGGCACGCCAGCGCCGGCCAGTCATGCCGGCCAAGGCCACCGCGAGCAGGCCGGCGGTGGTACAGGCCAACGCCAGCGCGTCGGTGACAGCGATCACGTGGCTTGCGACTTGTGTTCGAGTTCGGCTCGCTGCTCGGCGTTCTCTCGAGCCAGGAAGAAGTTCAGGGCCGTCCGGATCGCCGCCACCGCCGCCAACTGGCCGATCTCGACGAAGGTCGGGGCGATAGCGGTCCGCAGGATGTCACCGGCCAGCTGGAACTCCAGGCCAAGAGCCAGGTAGCGACCGAGATCCAGCCGCAGCGGCACGAAGGCGCCGGCCGACCGGGTGCGCACCGCCGTCGCGGCGAAGCGGACAAAACCGATCGACGCTCCCGTGAAGATGACGACGGCGCCGGCCATCTCGACGAGCCGCACCAGCACGTCGACGATCGCGCGCACCGTCGCCTCGCCGAAGAAGCCCTCCACCGGCGGTCACGCTAGCGCTCAAGTAGCGAAGCGGTCGCGCACCAGGTCAGCGCTCAAGCAGCGAAGCGGGCGGACACCAGACAATGGCATCCTGTCGGCGGGCTTGGCGCGCCGAGCCGGGGGAATCCATGCGAACGCTGTTCAGCATCGCCGTGATCGTCGCCGTGCTGGCGACCGCGCTGCTGACGGTGGACGGCTGGTACCCGCTGGTGGCCGGCGCCCCGAGCCGCCCCGTGCCGACCGCTACCGCGCGGGCGCTACTCGACCGGGCCGCGACCCACGCGCTGGCGGGCCGGATCGACGAGCTGTGCGCCATGGGGGACTCCCCCCGCTCCTGCCAGCAGTCCGTCGCGGACCTCGGGGCTCGACGGGGCATCCCGCGCCAGCCGCCTCGCGTGCTCGCCACCGAGATCATCCTGCCGAACACCGACAACGGCGGGGGGACCGTGCTCGTGGTGGGAGGAAGGCGGCGCGACGGGACGCGGTATCGCACCGACTTCTTCGTCCACGACGCCGGCGTGTACGGCTTCAAGCCCGCCGATCCGGTGTGGTGGTCCGGTGAACGCGTGCCCAGCCCTGCGGGTTCTCGAGCGATCCCCAAGGGCGCCGTCCCCGTCCCCCGCCCAAGTCCATCGGCACCTGCACCACGCAGGAGCGAGCGGCAAGGCTGACCGGCGTCAGAAAGGCGCCCGGGAATCTTGCGCTTCGCTCCATGAAGACCTACGCGTCCCCGCTTCGCTACGTGAGGACATACACGGGAAACGGCAGCGGCTTACGCGCATGCGCGCGGCGCTCATCGAGATAGGTCGCCAGCTCGTCATACACCGCGTCGCTGGTCATCGCCCGCAACTCGGCGGCCATGCTGACGTACACGGGGTCAACGCCGACGTGGGCCAGCGGTGAGTCGGTGCACCACCAGCCGAAGTCGGAGCCGCCCGGCCCCCACGCGCCGCGGTCGTAGGAGGTGATCGTGGTCGTGACCAGCGGTCCGCCGTCGTCGGCGACGCCCTCGCTGATCTCACGGCGGAGTGGCACGATCCAGCAGACCTCGGGCTTGTAGGTCATGTGGTGCTCGCCGCGCGCCAGCGCGTACTGGTGCAACGCGCAACCGGGACCCGCGTGCCACTCCCCCCGGTTGAGGAAGATGCAGCCACCGTCCTTGACCCGGGTGCGGTACTCACCTCCGGGCACCGCGGCCGTGACGCCGCGGCGGGCGGCATCGGCGTAGTACTGCATGTGCTCGCTGCCCAGCACGTCCACCATTGCCTCGACGCGCTCGCGATCCTCGGCGTCGACGTAGTGCGCCCCCAAGCTGCAGCAGCCCAGCACGGCGGACGGCTCGGCCGCAATGCTGGGACAACCCCGCCCGTAGATGCAGGTGTAGGCCGACAGCAGGAAGGTGATGTCGAATACATAGCGGTCGTGCGGATCGTCCGGGTCTGTCACGGAAAGCCACTCGCGTTCGAGCATGCGGGCAGCGTAGGCGCTGGGCTCTGTCTGCGTGGAATACTGCCCGCCAATGGACCACGACTACGAGATGGAAGACGACTACGGGCCGCGGGTCCTGTGGGGTCGGGTCGTGTTGTTCGTGATCGCGGCGCTGCTGTTTGCGTTTCTCGGGCGCTGCACGGCCGGCGGGGGCGTGGCCCAATCGCAGATCGAGCTTGAGCGGGATCGCGTTGCGGAGCTGACCTCGGAGAACGCGGTGCTGCAGCAGCGACTCGACGTAGCCGAGGCACGCCAAGCCAATGAGGGGCGGGGCGGCAGCGGCAACGACCAGGATCGCGAGGCCACCGAGGAGGCCGAGGCCACCGAGGAGCCGGCCGAGGAAGGCGAGACCTACACGATCCAGCTCGGCGACACCCTGGCCGGCATCGCTCAGGAGTTCTACGGCGACGCCAGTCAGTACGAGATCATCGCCGAAGCAAACGACATCGACAGCTCCACGCCGCTGCGAGAGGGCGACGAGCTGACCATCCCGCCCGAGCAGTAGGCGCCATCGCCGAGCGTTCCGGGCCGGTCGCTATCCTCTCGACTGCCACACCCGCCGACCCTCGCGCGCGCTGCACGCCCGCGGGACCGGTCCCGTCTGCCGCAGGAGGCCACATGGACCCCTCGACCGCACCCGACGAATCCCAGCACAACGACACGGGAAGTACGCCCGGCGCTGACGACATTGAGACCGCGCCGACACAGGGTGCTCCGGTCGAGGCGGAGCCCACCGAGGCCCCCGCGCCGACAGAGCCCGCCGCCGAGGCAGAGCCCGCCGAAAGCCCTGCGCCGACAGAGTCCGCGGCCGAGGCGGAGCCCGCCGCCGAGGTAGTGGCCCCGGCTGGGGCCGGCGAACTCGACGACCACGACGAGGACCACGACGACGAGGACGCCGTCGAGCCGGGTGAGGTGGAGCCCAACCCCGAGGCCATTCCCCCCGTGGAAGCCGTTCCCCCAGCGGAAGCCATGCCCCCAGCGGAAGCCATGCCCCCAGCGGAAGCTCAGGCCGAGCCAGCCGCCAGGGGTGAGCAGAAGGGCGCCAGGTCGAAGCCAAAGCCAGCGCCCAAGAAGCCGGCGGGCCCCGACCCCGCCGCCGTCATCAAGCGGATCGGCACGTCCAACGAGGCGGCGCTGCGCTACGTCTTGTCCCCTGACCCGTCGCTGACCCGGCTGTCGCGCAAGGTCCGCGAGTCGCTGATCACCGACGTGCCCCCCGTGACGGCAGGTGCCCTGCTAGGGCCTGCCGCCCTCGCCCGCCACTTCGTGGCGTCGGCGGCGGCTGGGCGCTACCGCGACCTGTTCTCGCTGTGGGAGCTGTTCCGCATCCGGCCCGACGAGGTCAAGCCGGTGCTGGCCGAGCGCCAGCGCGCCTTGGAGCGTGCCCGAGAGATGCTGTCCAAGGCTGCACGCCTGGGCATGGGCGGTCGTGCCGAGCGAGTGGCCGAGGACATTGCCAGTGCTCAGGGTCTGATCTGGACTTGGCTGCGGGAGATCGTCACGGCTGACCTCGCCGCCGTGGGTCGCCGGCCACAGATCGCCACGGCGCTGCTTGAACGCGAGCCTGGCCTTGACATCCCGCTGCCCGACAAGCCGACGGACTCCTGGCTCGCGGAAGCCGCCTCGGTGCGGCAGGCCAAGCCCGTCCCGGCTGGCGTGGATGCGCTGCTGTCCGCCCACATCGACCGTCTGCCGGCGACGGTGGCGACGCTGTCGCTGACCGCCGAGCACTACCCCGAGCGCCTGCCCGCGCTGCTGGACCGGGTGGATCTCGACAGGGACGACATCGGGTCGATCATGGCCTGGGCCCGTGACCACGGGATGGGTGACCGGCTACGCGAGCGCATCCGCGAGTCGGTCGAGGCCGCTTCCGGCGACCGGGCGCAGGGTCTCGCTCGGTGGCAGTTCTGGCGCGAACGAGGTGTCGACCTGCCGCTGCCCGACGCGCTGCGCACCCCGACGATCGAAGGCTTGGATCTGGCTCGGCCCGAGTCCGCCCACCTCATCGCCGGCCTAGTTTCAGACGGCGTGTCGATCGACCCCCAGGGCGAGCTCGACGCGCTGGCCACCCGCAACCGCCAGCTGGCCGAGAAGGCCTACGAGGCGTTCGTGTGCGCCGAGCTCGACGTTCATCTGCCGCTGGCCCTTGAGGGCAACCCGATCGTCCGTGACGGCACCCGTTGCCCGTCCTGTCAGGCGTGGACGTGGGTGCGACCGGGTCACGAACAGCGTTGCCCGCGGCGGCGCGAGGAGGAGCTGGCTCGCGCGTGAGCGTGTCCTTCCCGCGGCAGTCCGCACGGACCCAGCGGTTCACCCTCGGCGCTCCCCGCAGCTTCCGCGTGGCCGACGACGGCTCCCGCGTCGTGTACCTGCGCAGCAGGGGCGGCGAAGATCCGCTCGGCTGCCTGTGGGCGCTGGACCTGGCTGATCGACAGGAGCGGTGCATCGCCGACCCGCGCGACTTGGGGGCCGACGACAGCCAGCTGCCGCCCGAGGAACGGGCACGCCGTGAACGCTCTCGCGAGTCGGCGGGCGGCATCGTGGCCTTTGCCACCGACGACCAGGCCACCGTGGCCGCGTTCGCCCTCGGCGGTCAACTTTTCGTCGCCGACCTCGTCGCCGGCGACGCCCGCGCCTTGGCAGTCAGCGGCGCCGTCATCGATCCACGACCCTCGCCGGACGGCAGCCTGGTGGCGTTCGTGCGAGACGGTGCCTTGCACGTCGTCGGCATGGATGGCAGGGGCGAACGCCGGGTCGGAGGCCACGACGATCCAGAAGTGACCTGGGGTCTGGCCGAGTTCATCGCCGCCGAGGAGATGGACCGGCTGCGCGGCTACTGGTGGTCGCCGGACTCCCGGCGGCTCGCGGTCGCCCGAGTCGACACGACTCCCGTTCAGCGCTGGCACATCGCAGACCCAGCCGACCCCGCCACGGCGCCAGTGACCCTGGCCTACCCGGCCGCCGGAACCCCCAACGCCGACGTCAGCCTGTTCGTCGTCGACCTCGGCGGGCAGTCGTTCGAGGTGACATGGGACCACGGCGCCCTGACCTACTTGGCCGAGGTGGTGTGGTCGGCGTCCGGCCCGTTGACGTTGGTGGTGCAGTCACGCGACCAGCGCGAGCGTGTCGTCCTAGCCGCCAACGCCGATGGCGCCGATGCGGGCGGGGTGCGCGTGGCCAGCCGCGTCACCGACGAGACGTGGGTCGACCTGGTGGCCGGCGTGCCCCGCTGGCTGCCCGACGGCCAGCTGGTGGACACCGCCGACGAGCAGGACACCCGGCGGCTGACGGTGGGCGGACGTCCCGTCACGCCGGTGGGACTGCAGGTCCGCGCCGTCGTGTCGACCTCGCCGGCGGGCCTGATATTCACCGCGTCACAGGAGGATCCCGCCGCGGTCAGCGTCTGGCGGGTCGGCGTCGACGGCCAGGAGCTCGAGCGCCTGACCGCGTCCGACGAGGTCGCAGTGGCGGCCGGCAACGACACCACGCTGGTCACCGCCACCCGGCGACTCGACCGGCCCGGCGCGACCACCGTGGTGCGGCACCGGTCAGGTTCGTTCCCGGTGCGATCACTGGCCGCGACCCCGGTGATCACGACGCAGGCTCGGCTGTTGTGGCTGGGCCAGCGCCGGCTGCGGTCGGTGCTGTGCCTGCCTTCCGGCCACCCGCCCGACGCCCGGCCACTCCCTGTCCTGCTTGACCCCTACGGTGGTCCGCACGCACAACGCGCCGTTGCCAGCCACGATGCGCTGCTGACCTCCCAGTGGTTCGCCGACCAGGGGTTCGCGGTGCTGGTGGCCGACGGCCGGGGCACGCCGGGACGCGGACCCGCCTGGGAACGGTCAGTGGCCGGCGACCTGGCCACCGCGCCGCTGGACGACCAGGTCGACGCGCTGACGGCCTGCGCCCAGGCACATCCAGGACTGCTGGATCTACAGCGCGTCGCCATCCGCGGCTGGTCATACGGGGGCTACCTCGCCGCCCTGGCGGTGCTGCGCCGGCCGGAGGTGTTTGGCGCTGCCATCGCCGGCGCTCCGGTTACCGACATGACGCTGTACGACACCCACTACACCGAGCGCTACCTCGGTCTGCCCGCCGAACGCCCCGAGGCCTACGCGGCCAGCTCCCTGCTCGGCGAGGCGTCGTCGCTGCGCCGGCCTCTGCTGCTCATCCACGGGCTGGCCGACGACAATGTCGTGTCTGCCCACACACTGCGGTTGTCCCGCGCGCTGCTGGAGGCCGGTCGCCCGCACACCGTCCTGCCATTGTCAGGTGTCACGCACATGACTCCGCAGGAGGCGGTCGCCGAGAACCTTCTGCTGTTGCAGCTGCAGTTCCTACGCGACGCTCTCGGCTGAGGCGGGTGGCGCTGCGGTGGCCTCCAACAGGATGTAGTCGAGCAGACCGCGACGGCGCAGCAAGCTCCATTGGGCTAGCATCAGGCGCGCCGCCAAGCGCTGGGAGCGGGGTGCAGGCACCCGCTGGACCTTGCCCGCCGCCCATCGCAGCATCGGCTCGAAGACGCGATGCCCGATGCGCTCCACGCGGACGTCGATCAGACCGGCGTCAGCCGCCTGCTGGCGGATCGTTGCCGCGCTGGCGGCGGCGGTCAGCCGCAACCCCCAGAACCGCAGGCTGGTGGCGCCGGCCAGCAGCTCGCCGGGCGTGCGAGGCAGCCGCTCGGTGCTGATGTCGGACATGACCAGGCGGCCGCCGGGGCGCAGCACCCGTCGCACCTCGGCGAAGAAGGCCGGGCGTGACGGGAAGTGAAACGCGGCCTCGACGCTGATGACGGCGTCGACCGAGCCATCGCCCAGCGGGATGCGCGTCGCGTCAGCGACCACCGGGTGCACCCCGGCGTCCGCCAGGTGGGACCGTCCGGCGCGTAACTGCGACTCGGTGATGTTGATCGCGATCAACGCGTGCGGCATGGCTACCTCGGCAATGACCGGATCCTGAACTCCAAGGCCGTTGCCGACATCGAGCACGACGCCTCCGCGAGGCAGCCTTGCCGCCATGACCTCGACCAGCCGGCGCGGCGCCACTGCCGCCTCCGCCTCGTCACCCGCGCCCTGCCACAGCCCCAGGTTCAGCCAACCCGGCGCGGGCGCCAGGAAGAAGTCCGCGCCGATGCTGTCATAGACCGTCGCCGCCGGATTGGACGAGAAGCGCCAGAGACGCCCGACATGCCGCAGCTGCTCACGCGTCCACCCGTCCACAGTGCAAGCTTACGAGTTGACCAGTGCCGCGAAGTCCGCCCCCTCCAGCGGGCGGAACAGGTGGTAGCCCTGGACGAGATCGCAGCCGAGCTCACGGATCCGCTCCAGCTGCGTCGGGGTCTCCACGCCCTCGGCCACCACCGCCATGCCGAGGCTGTGAGCCAGACGGACCACCGCCGTGACGATGGCGGTGTCCTGCTGATCGGATCCGAGGCCCGCGACGAAGGTCCGGTCGACTTTGACCGTGTCGGCGGGAACGCGCTTGAGGTAGGTCAGCGAGCAGTATCCGGTGCCGAAGTCGTCGATAGCCAGGCCCACGCCGAGTTCCTTCAGCTCATCGAGCGTGCGGATCACCTCAGGACCCTCCTGGACCAGGACGTTCTCGGTGACCTCGAGGCAGACCTGAGCAGCGGCGGTCCCGGTGTCGTGCAGCGTCGCCGCCACCGAAACCACGAAGTCGGGTCGCGCCAGCTCCACCGCCGACATGTTCACCGACAAGCGGAGCGTCTCGGCACCGGTGCGGTGTCGCCACCGTTGCAGCGCCTGACACGCGTGCGTCAACACCCAGGCACCGATCGGCACGATCAGCCCAGTCTCCTCGGCCAGTGGCAGGAAGTTGTCGGGAAGCAGCAGGCCACGCCGGGGATGCTGCCAGCGCAGGAGCGCCTCCACGCCTTCGAGCGTGCCGTCGGTGGCCGACACGATCGGCTGGTAGACCAGCAGCAGCTCGTCGCGTTCGATGGCTCGACGCAGATCATTTTCCCTGCGCAGCCCTTGCTGCGCTTGCATCCGCACCTGCTCGTCGATGACCTCGTACCGCGCGCCGCCTTGCTCCTTGGCCCGGTACATGGCGCTGTCGGCATCCTGCAGCAGGATCTCCGGTGTCTCGTGCCCTTCATGCGCGTACGCCATGCCGATGCTGGCGGTGATGAAGACCTCGTCCTCGTCGAGCTGAAATGGTGCCTTCAGCTCGTTGGAGATGCGCTCAGCGAGGGCCAGCGCCTGGCCCGCCTCGGCCAGGTCGTCGCACAGCACGACGAACTCGTCACCGCCCAGCCGGGCCAGCGTGTCGCCGGCGCGCAGGGCACGTTGCAGGCGCTCGGTGACGGCCACCAGCAGCCGGTCGCCGGCACGGTGGCCGAGACTGTCGTTGACCACCTTGAAGCGATCGAGGTCGATGAACAGCACGGCGGGAACGACGGGTTCGCGACTGGCTCGAGCCAACGCGTGGGCAATCCGGTCGTACAGCAGCACGCGGTTGGGCAATCCCGTGAGCGGGTCGTGCAGCGCTCGGTAGCGCTGCTCTTCCTCGGCCTCCTGGGAGGCGACCCGTCCACGAGAGTTCATGATGTAGGCGGCCGCGACGTCGGCGAGGACCTGGCCGGCGGCGGCGTCTTCGGGGGACAGCGCTCCAGGCTTGTCCCGGTACAGGTCCGCGGCGCCGATCTGCGTGCCTTCAATGCGCATCGGGAAGCTGAAGACGGCGGCCATGCCGGCCTCGACCGCCCGCGGTCCGAAGCGCGGGAACCGCTGGTCCGCAGCCAGATCGGCGATCAGGACCCGCTGGCCCGTGCGGAACGCCTCCAGGCACGGTCCCTCTCCCAACTCGATCTGCAGTCCCTCGATCTGCAACAGCACCTTGTCGGAGGCGGACGCAAAGTGCATCTCGGTGTCGCTGCCCATGATCATCACCCCGGCGCCTGTGACCGGCAGCACCTCCAGGATTCGCGAAGTCAGGTGATCCAGGATCGCCTGGATGGGGAAGTCGGTGACGAGGGTCCGCGCGAAGTCGACCAGCAGTTCCGATAGCCGCTGCTCGTGTACCAAACGCTTCACGCCCCCAGGATGACTCAGAGGAATCAAGTCATAACTGTAGGCGAGTTGGGCAAAACGGGCAAAACCTCCCGCTATAGGTTCCGTGGCGGGATCCAGCGCGGCCGGGCACGCTACGGCCATGTACCGCGACGACACCTGCGCCGTGTGCGGCGACCCGTTGCCGCCAGACCACTTCTACTGCCGCCGGCACGCCGCCACCGTCGACGACCGTCTACACGAGATCGGCGAGTTGCTCGGTCGTGCCGTCGCTGACCTTCCCCGGCTGGCGACACTGTTGGGCCAGGTGGCTCAGGAGACCTGGGATTACCTCGCCGACGGCGAGGTCGACGCACCGCAGTGGCCGCCCGTCCCACCGGTGGAGCTGCGCGCCCACGCGGACGAGGTCGACGTCGACGTGGACACGGAGCCAGGACGCGTGCGCCTGTCGGTGACGGCGGGCATCTCACCGTTGCTGGCGGCGCTGGCCGCCGGGCTGGACACCGCCGACGTGCGCCGACTTGCCCGCGCCTGCTCCGCCGCGCAGGGTGCCGACGCGACCCACTGAGGCACACTGGCCCGCCTGCGTCGACGGGGACGGCCCCGTCGCTGCGGCCAACGCCCGTCGAGGCACTAGCATGAGCCGCCGCTGCCCGACGAGAGGACCACCCGCGATGCAGTACCGCAAGCTCGGCCGTTGGGGCGTGCAGGTGTCAAGCGTCGGCCTTGGCTCCTGGCTCACCTACGGCGGATCGGTGGAGGCGGACACCGCCAAGGAGTGCATCCACCGGGCCTATGACCTGGGGGTCAACTTCTTCGACACCGCCAATGTCTACATGCGCGGCCAAGCCGAGGAGATTGTCGGCGAGGGGTTGTCGGGCTACCCACGGGACTCGTTCGTGCTGGCCACCAAGGTGTTCTTCCCGATGGGCGACCGCCCCAACGACACCGGCCTGTCGCGTAAGCACGTCACCGAGCAGTGTCACCACAGTCTGCGCCGGCTAGGCACCGACTACATCGACCTGTACCAGTGCCACCGCTACGACGAGGACACGCCGCTGGAGGAGACCTGCCGGATCATGGACGACCTGATCCGCGCCGGCAAGGTGCTGTACTGGGGTGTGTCGGAATGGTCGGCCGACCAGATCGCCCACGCGGTCAGCATCTGCCGCACGGAGGGATGGGCCCTTCCGGCCTCCAACCAGCCGCAGTACTCGGCGTTATGGCGTCAGATCGAGGATCGTGTGCTGCCGACCTGTGAGGACCTGGGACTGGGCAGCGTCGTCTGGTCGCCGTTGGCCATGGGGATCTTGACCGGCAAGTACACCTCGGTCGACGATGTGCCCGACGGCAGTCGCGCCGCCGGTAGCGACGCCAAGTTCATGGACCGCTACTTCAACCAAGACGTCCTCGACGCCGTCGCCGAAGCCAAGGCCGTCGCCGACGAGGCGGGGTGCACGCTGAGCCAACTGGCGCTGGCGTGGTGCCTGCGCCAGGACTTTGTCTCGTCGGTCATCGTCGGCGCGACCAAGACTCAGCACGTGGACGACAACGTCGCCGCGGCGGACCTGGACCTCGGCGACGAGGTCATCGACGCCTTTGACGAGCTCCTCGAGCCGGTCGCCGCATCCTGATCCGCCCCACTTCTCCCGACCGCCGGCCGGGCTGCGGCCGCCAACCGCCATGACGACGCGCGCCCAGCCGCTGCCCGACCAGCCGCTGCCCGACCAGCCGCTGCGGGACAAGCCGCAGCTGCGCACGGCGCTGTTGCGCTTCGCCGTGGTCGGGGCGCTCGGCACGCTGGTCAACCTTGCCGTGCTGGAGTTGCTGCACGGCCAGCTCGGCTACGGGTTCACGCGCTCGTCGGCCGCCGCCACCGAGGTGGCGATCATCGGCAACTACCTCGGCAACGAGCTGTGGACCTTCCATTACCGCCGGCTGAGCCTCCGGCGCCTGCTGCAGTTCAACGCCACCATGCTGGTGGGCGCGGCCGTGCAGGTCGGCAGCGCCACGCTGCTCAAGGAGTTCCTGCCCTACCTGCTGGCGCAGACCCTCGGGATCGGCATCGGTGCCGCGGTGAACTTTGCGTTCAACTTTGGTTGGACGTGGCGACGCTAGCCACCGCGGGGATCCACCAGCTCACCGCCGCCGCGCACCGACAGCTCGTTGCGCAGATCCCACAGGTGCGGGAAGTAACGGTAGCGCGTGGTGCGCTCCAGGTACCCGATGGCGGTGCCGGCCGTGCCGCGGGCCCGGGCCCCGAGCGTGCGCTCGACGAGGGTGACGTGCTCGGTGCGCCAGCGGATCCAGCGCTCGTCGTAGTCCACCAGCGACTCGCAGACGACGTAGAAGATGCCGTCGGGTCCCGGGTCGGCGTAGAAGTCGGCCCACGAGCGGCCCACCTGCCCCGCCTGCCTCGCCGCACCGCTGTGGTTGCCGATGCCGAGTCGCGCGGCGGCGTCGCCGTGCGCCTCGGCGAGACTGCGCTGGGCCAGCCGCGCCTCCAGGTCCGGTTGCAGCCGGCCGCCCGAGAAGGCCGCCAGCGCCTTGAGGTGCGCCGGCTCCCGCAGCCCTGACAGGAGCTCCAGCTCGCGGAACTGCACCGACTGCAGGCCGCTGGCCGTTCCCAGGTAGCTGCGGAACTGCTGCAGGCTCCACGGCGGCATGTCGTGCAGGCTGCGCATCTGGTCCAGCCCCGTCTCCATGACGTCGTTGACGCGCCGCAGCAGCACCAGCGTGCCCGCCCAGTCGTCGGCGTCCAGCGCCGCGATTATCCGCTCCAGGTCGTGCAGCAGCAGCTTGAACCACAGCTCAATCGCCTGGTGGACGATGATGAAGTGCAGCTCTTCGGGGTGCGGCGGCTCGCTGCGTAGCTGCTGCATGCTCAGCAGCTGTGGCACCTTGAGGTAGGTGAGGTAGTTCAGCTCCTCGTCGGCCATGGCCGGACAGGCTACGCCACCCGGTCTCGAGCGAATCTGGCGTAGTTAGGATGCGGCATGGCACTCAGCGACGACATCCAAGCCGACCTGACGACGGCGATGAAGGCCCGGGACGCTGAGCGGGTCGCGACGCTGCGCATGGTCGTCGCCGCGATCCGCACTGCCAGGGTGGCGGCCGGGTCGACCGGCGAGGTGTCGGACGCGCAGACGCTCGAGCTGCTGGCGAAGGAAGCCAAGTCCCGGACCGAAGCTGCCGAGGTCTATGCCGAGGCGGGTCGCGCGGAGCTGGCCGACAAGGAACTCCGGGAGCTGGAGGTCATCCGCGGCTACCTGCCGGCGCAGTTGGACGATGCCGAGCTGCAGGCCGTCGTGGACGCGGCGATCGCCGACACCGGCGCCGCCGGACCGGCGGATCTGGGCAAGGTGATGTCCGCGGTGATGCCACAGGTCAAGGGCCGTGCCGACGGCAAGGCTGTCAACGCGATGGTCCGCCAGCGCCTCGGCTGACCGCCTGGCGGGAGGCGTCTAGCCCGGCACCAGGCGGTAGACCGGCCCCTCCAACGACAGCACGTACAGCTCGCCGTCGTTGTCCTGACCGAACGACACCACGGCCGGGGCTTGGAGGTTCAGTGAGGCGCTCTGCTCGACGTCGCGACCGTCCAGGCGCAGGGCTCGGATGACGCCGTCGCAGTAGTCGCTGAACAGGTAGGCGCCGCGCAGCCCGGGAATCGCGTCTCCCCGGTAGACGTAGCCACCGGTCACCGAGCAGCGGCCACCATCCCGGTTGTAGTCGAACACCGGCTCAACGTTGTCCTGCGGTGGCTCGCCGCTGTAGGAAATCGCACCCTCCCGCAGGTTCCAGCCGTAGTTCGCTCCCGCGCCCTGTCCGGAAGGCGCGTAGTCGATCTCCTCGCGAGCGCCTTGGCCGACGTCGGCGATCCACAAGTCGCCGGCGTCCCGGTCGAACGAGAAGCGCCAGGGGTTGCGCAGGCCGTAGGCGTAGATCTCGGGCTGCGCGCCGGTCTCGTCGACGAACGGGTTGCCTTCGGGAATCGCGTAGGGATCACCGCCGTCGGGATCGATCCGCAGCAGCTTGCCAAGCAGGGTGCCCCGGTTCTGCCCGTTGCCCTGCGGGTCGCCGGCCGAGCCGCCGTCGCCGAGGCCCAGATACAGCAAGTCGTCGGGACCGATGGCCACGTTGCCGCCGTTGTGGTTGGGATACGGCTGGTCGACCGCCAGCAGCTCCCGGCGGGAGCTGGGGTCGGCGGCACCGTCGACGAAGTCGTAGGCGTCAAGCCGGGTGTCGCCCTCGAGGTTGGTGTAGCTGGCGTACAGGGTCCGCCCACCGGGCGAGAACACGATGCCCAGCAGTCCGCGCTCCCCCTCGGCGGCGGTCTGCTCGGACAGGTCCAGCACCGCCTGCTCGGCGACGACGCCGTTGCGCAGGGCAACGATCCGCCCGGTGCGCTCGGCGATGAACAGGGTGTCGTCGCCTTGGCGCACGGCCATCGCCGTGGGCTGCTCCAGGCTTGCCATCTCCTGCAGGCCGACGGCCACGGCGTCCAGGTCCTGTTGGCCCTGTTGGCCGTCCTCGCCGTCCTCGTCGCCCTCGCCGCCTCCGCCGGTCCGCCGCTCAGGCTCGGATCCCGGTGTCGTTGGAGCTGACGCTTGCGCCGTGGGCGCCCGACTGGTGGCCGCCTGGCTCTGGGCGCCCGACGGAGCGGCGGTTGGGCCACCACCCGCTGCGCAGCCGGCCAGCAGGCCAACCGCGGCCATCGCGGCGAGCGCTCGCCGGGGGTCAGTCACTGCGATCGCGCAGGTAGCGCTCCAGCTCGGCGGCCAGCTCGTCGCCACTCATGGTCGGGGCAGGCAAGTTGTCGTCGGCGTGTGCGGTGGCGAAACGCTCCTCGAGCTCGGCAACGTACTCGGCGAGATCGTCGTCCTCGGCGAGCAAGGCCTGGATGTCGTCAGCTTGACCCGCGGCGTCGCGGGCCAGCTTCTCCAGCGACAGGTCGGCACCGACCAGGCCGGCGACCCGCTCGGCCAGGGCCAAGCTGGCCGACAGGAACGGCGTGCCGGCCAGGTAGTGGGGCACGCCAGCCCAGAGGCTCACCGCCGTCAGGCCCGACTCGACGCTGGCGTGGTACAGCACACCGGTCATGCCGGTCGGGCCCTCGTAGTTGCTGCGCGGGAGGCCAAGCTGCGCGGCCAGCTGGCCGTCGGAGGCGCCACCGGTGATCGGTACTGGTCGGGTGTGGGGCACATCGACCTGCAACGCACCGAGGGTCACGACGAGTTCCACCCCGAGGTCGACGGCGAGCTCGGCGACCCCGCCGGCGAAGGCCCGCCAACGCAGGTTCGGCTCGGTCCCGTCGAGCAGGACCACATCGTGTTGCGCGCCCTGCGGGGCCGCCCACGAGAACTCGTTGTCCGGCCAGTCGATGGTGCGGCCACCGTCTTCGGTGCGGCGAACGGTTGGCCGGGTCGACTGGAAGTCGAAAAAGTCCTCGGCCTCGATCCCGGCGAACTCGGTGGCACCGAGGGACGTGTGCAGCACCTCAAGGGCGCCGCTGGCGGCCTCGCCGGCGTCGTTCCAACCCTTGAAGGCGGCGAGAAGGACGGGCCGCCGCAGCGGTGGGGGCTGCCGACGAATGTGTACGACGTCCAAGGCCTGCTCCTGTCGGATGCCTGGCGCAGTGTGGCAGGCGAACCCCGTCAGGGTTTGCGCTTCGCCCTGTCCAGAAAGTCAACCAGGGCCGGTCCCACAAGCCGGGCGCGGGTCAGCTGCACGTCATGGCCGCCGCCAGGGACCACCAGCTCGTCGGCGTGGGGCCACAGCTCGCGCAGTTCGGCATACTGCGCGGGTTCCACGGCCATGTCGCGGTCGCCGCGCACCAACATGGTCGGGCAGCGCAGACCCCGCAACGCCTCGGTGTCGATGTCGATGCGCAATCCCTTGGCGTCGCGCCGGCAAACCTCCTTCCAGGCGTTGGGACCGCCGAGCGGCTCGTGCAGCTTGGACAGCTGACGAGCCCAGAGGGGGAACTCGGCTTCCAGGTTGTCCGGGTCGAACTTGGAGCGCCAGCCGTCCAATCCCTGGTGTTCGCGCACGCTCACCCCGATCAACACCAGCGAGGCGAACAGATCCGGGTCGGTGGCGGCCAGCGCCAGGCTGGCGTGCCCGCCCATGGAGAAGGCCAGCACATGAACCGGCGGGCCGAGGTCGCACAGGAGCCGACGAACCGGGTCGACCAGCACCTGTCGTGAGTAGCCACCGTCGTCGGGCAGCGGCGTGTGACCGTGTCCCGGCAGGTCAGGCAGGTGCACGCGGTACTCGCGGGACAACGCTTTGACGTGCTTGGACCAGTGGAAGCGTCCGGTGCCGGTGCCGCCGTGCAGGGCGACGAGCTCGGTCACCGCTTTCCCGCCGCCTGCAGGAGGCTGTTGACTTCCCCCGGTGGGCCCTACGCTCTCGGAGTACATGGCCACCGATGGTAGCCACGGCAGCAGTGGACCGGTCTGGGACGACCGGCCCTGGGCACCGCTGCCGCGACTGACCGGCCGCGTCGATGCCGGGGTCTGTGTCGTGGGGCTCGGCGCGTCGGGGTTGACCGCGGTCGGCGAGCTGCTTGACCTGGGCGTCGACGTCGTGGGCGTCGACGCCGCGGGGGTTGGAAGTGGAGCCGCCGGTCGCAACGGTGGTTTCCTGCTTGCCGGGGCCGCCGACTTCTTTCACCACACCGCGGCGCAGCTGGGCGCGGATAGGGCCGCGGCGCTGTACCGGCTGACCCTCGACCAGCTCGACCGCATCTGGTTGGAGACCCCGCAGGCCGTACGGCGCACCGGCAGCCTGCGTATCGCCGTCGACCCTGACGAAGTCGCCGACTGCCGGGCGCAGCTCGTGGCCCTGCAACGGGCCAGCCTGCCCGTGCAGCCCTACGCCGGCCGCGAGGGTCCCGGCCTGCTCTTCCCGATGGACGCCTCATCACAGCCTTTGCGCCGCTGCCAGGTGCTGGCTGGGCGGGCACGCATGCGCCGCGCCCGGCTGTACGAGCACTCCCCCGCCGTCCAGATCGCCGGGAACCGCGTCGTCACACCGCGCGGCGAGGTGCGTTGCGATGCCGTGATCGTTGCCGTTGATGGTCGCCTCGACCGGGTCCTGCCGGAGCTGGCAGGTCGTGCTCGGACCGCCCGGCTCCAGGTCGTGGCCACCGCACCTGCGCCAGAGGTCGCCGTCCCCCGCCCCGTCTACGCGCGTTGGGGCCTGGAGTACTGGCAGCAGCTGCCCGACAAGCGCGTCGTCCTCGGCGGCTTCCGCGATCTCGGCGGCGAGACCGAGTGGACCGACGAGGCGGTGCCGACCGCCCCGGTTCAGACCGAGCTGGAGCGCTTCCTGCGCCGCGGCATCGGTGTTCGCGCGTCGATCACGCACCGATGGGCGGGGGTGATCGCCTACACCGACGACCGGCTGCCGATCGTCGAGCAGATCCGGGATCGCGTGTATGCCACCGGGGCCTACAGTGGTACCGGCAATGTCCTCGGCGCGGTGTGCGGGCGTGCGCTGGCACAGCTGATCGTGACCGGCCGCAGCCTGCTCGACGGTGTTCTGCTGCCGTCGCAGCGCGCCACGACCGGCCCTTCTGTCTAGGAGCTGCGCAGCATGGGTTTGCAGGTCGGCATCGTCGGGCTGCCCAACGTGGGCAAGTCGACCCTGTTCAACGCCGTCAGCGCCGC
>Ga0136627_1000079_pt1 | contig 27441 bp, 22 predicted proteins | sample AntDrymUQ4892206_2_FD_104652 | JGI IMG/M metagenome (GOLD analysis project Ga0136627, IMG submission 104652) | Polar desert sand microbial communities from Dry Valleys, Antarctica - metaG UQ489 (22.06) | ecosystem: Environmental > Terrestrial > Soil > Desert | place: Antarctica: Dry Valley... | reverse complement strand
GCTGCCACGGGTGCTCCTGCATCCAGGCGTACGTCTCGCGGATCGTCTGCTCGATCGGCCGGGCGCTCAGTCCGGTAGCGGTGGCAGCGGTGGGGTCCAGTGCCAGGCCGCCCTCGTCCTCGCATGCGGCATTCAACGGACCGTAGATGGCGGCGGTCATCGCGAGCGCATCCGGATCCTGTCCACCGCGCCCGGCAGCTGCGCGAGCGGGGCGGACTCATCGGCGCCGTGCGGCACGGGGTCGGCGTAGGCGGGCACCGACGAGACGTGCAGCTGACGGCCTCCCCGGTGCTCCAGCGCTGCTGCGAGCGCGTGCACCCGCCCGGGCCAGTAGGCGCAGACGTCGATGGTCGCGTCGAACTCCCGACCACGCAGCCCGGACAGGTCCGGCTGCCCCGGCGACCGGTCGATGCGTACCCTCTGGGCCTCGGGGAACAGGTCGGGGTTGCTGCGGCCGCGATTGGCCAGGGTCACCGTATGACCCCCGGCGAGAGCCGCCTGCGTGAGGTGCCGACCGACGAACGACGTGCCACCCACGATCAGCATGCGCATGGTCGACAACGTAGTCCGAACAGTCAGACTTCTGCTCCAGGGCTGTCTGGATCGTGTGCAGACAGTTACCGTGAGTTACCCGTGTGGCGCGTGTTGCCCTTGACTTCTCCTGATCTGCGAGTAGCTGGATGAACCTCCTGACCCGACGGCTGGCCTGGCCCGCCTGCGTGGCCGTGGCAGCCGTGTGCCTGCCCGGCCCGCACGCCGCAGCCGTCGAGCGACCCGACTTCGACGCTCCCTTCGGCTGTGCAGAGGACTGGTCGGCGAGCACCCGGTCGGGTCACAGTCCGAGCTACTACTCCGTTGACTTCAACAAGGAGGACGACGACGGGGCGCCCGTCCTGGCTTCGGCGCCCGGGCAGGTGACACTGGTGCGTGACCTGGGTGACTCCTCGTACGGCCAGCACGTGGTCCTCGACCACGGTGAGGGCTGGACCACGTTGCACGCCCACCTGCAGGCGATGTACGTCGTCGAGGGTCAACGCCTGGACCAGGGTGACGTCATCGGGCTGCTGGGCACCTCCGGAGGGAGCACCGGACCGCACCTGCACTACGAGCAGAACCTCGAACGAGTCAACCAGCATGCGTACTTCGACGGCACGCAGCTGACCTACGGCACCACCATCCGCTCCACCAACTGCGGCGACGTGCCCGTGGTAGGTGACTGGAACGGCGACCGGGTCAGCGACGTCGGTGTCTTCCGCCGAACGGCCGCCCCCACGTTCCGGCGTCGGCTGCCCGACGGCACCGTCAGCCGGATCCGGCTCGGATCCTCCGTCCACCTGCCGCTCACCGGCGACTGGAACGGCGACGGGCAGAGCGAGGTCGGCACCTGGTCCCGGCTGGACCGAATCTTCACCCTGCGGGGTCCGGACGGCCGGTTGCAGACGTTCCGGTACGGCGGCGTGCGTGACCTGCCGGTCACCGGCGACTGGGACGGAGACGGGCGTACCGACGTCGGCGTCTACCGCCCGCGGACCGGTGCGTTCCGGCTGCGGGCAACGGACGGCAGCCTGACCCGGTACGCATTCGGTTCTGCCTCGGTGGCACCGGTGACCGGCGACTGGAACGGCGACGGGCGTACCGACGTCGGCACCTACAACCAGCGCACCGGCACCTGGCGCCTGCGTTCCACCCGTACCGGCGAGGTCACCCGCTTGCGCTACGGGGGGCTGGGACGGCTGCCGGTGACCGGGGACTGGAACGGCGACGGGCGTACCGACGTCGGCACCTGGTCGCCCTCGACGGGCAGGTTCGCCCTGCGCACCGACACCGGGAAGGTCACGACCCGCCGGGTGAGCTTCGGCCGCCCGCGCTGACCAGGCCCACCAGATGCGGTGACCCGTCGTCCGTCGCCGCGACACCGAACACGGTGCGGTCAGGCTCGTCGCGGACGCCGAAATGCACGGTCGTCGGCAGCAGCACTGGTCTGCGGAAGGTGACCTGCATCGTGAACGCGTCGCAAAGCCGCCCCTCCAGGGCGGCCAGGCAGCGGGCCATGGTCCACATGCCGTGGGCGATCTGGCGAGGGAAGCCGAATGCTCTCGCCGTGAGGCTGTACAGGTGGATCGGGTTGTGGTCGCCTGACACCGCTGCGTAGCGGCGACCGGTGTCATCCGGCAGCCGCCACCGGACCTTGCCGCTCGGCGGCTCGACGTCGCCCAGCGGCAGCGGGTCCGCCATGTCGTCGTCGCGGCGGCCGCGACTCAGCAGGGTCGTGACCTCCTCCCACACGGTCTCCCCGTCGACCGTGCCGGTGCTGATCAGGTCGATCAGCCGTCCGCGCGGGTGTGCTCGCAGATCGGCGGCGTGCACCCGTACGTCGAGGCTCTCCGCCACGGTGAGCGGCCGGTGCTGGGTGATGCTGTTGGCGACGTGCACGACCCCCATCGGCGCGAACGGGAACGCCGCGTCGGTCATCAGTGCCAGGTGCAGGCCGAAGACCGCGAGGTGCGGGTACGTCGCGGGCAGGGTACCGGTGAGACCGAAGCCGCAGACGTCGGCGTAGTCCGCGAGGTGGGCGACGTCTGTCCGTACGCCGGCGCGCGTCAGGGTCAGGTCCGGCGCACCGGTGCCGGTGTGTCGGACGCCGGGCAACCAGCCGAGCAGCGGGATCGCGGGCAGCGCTGCTCTCACGTAGAGCGGCAGGCTGGACGGCGCCCGGTCGTAGGTACGCGTGCGTCCCATGCCTCACGCCCCCAGCAGGCTCTGGCCGCAGACCCGGACTACGTTGCCGCGGACGGCGCTGGAGCGCGGATCGGCGAACCAGGCGATGGTCTCCGCGACGTCGACCGGAAGGCCGCCCTGGCTCATCGAGTTCATCCGTCGCCCCGCCTCTCGGAGCAGCAGCGGAATCGCCGCCGTCAGCTGGGTCTCGATGAAGCCGGGGGCCACCGCGTTGACCGTGATGTCGGTGCCTGCGAGGCTCGAGCTGAGCCGATCGACCATGCCGATCACACCGGCCTTGGAGGTCGCGTAGTTGGTCTGGCCCGGGTTGCCCGCGATGCCGGCGATCGAGGCGACACCGATGATCCGGCCGTTCGGGCGGATGAGATCCTGCGCGAGGAGCTCGTCGGTGATCCGCCGCGGAGCGCCCAGATTGACATCGATCGTCGAGGTCCAGTGGTTCGCCGACATGTTCGCAAGCTTCTTGTCACGCGTGATCCCGGCGTTGTGGACGACGATGTCGACGCCGCCGTGGCGCTCCGCCAGCTTGGCGGCTATGCGCTGGGGTGCGTCGGCGGTAGTGATGTCGAGCACGACGGCCGAGCCCCCGAGCCCGCGAGTCGACCCGAGCAGCTCGTCGGCCGCCTGGGCGACGTCGAGGCCGACCACGGTGGCCCCGTCACGCGTCAGGACGCGCGCGATCGCGGCGCCGATCCCGCGCGAGGCGCCGGTGACCAGGGCGACCTTGCCGCTCAGGGGCGTGGTGGCGTCGACGACCGGAGGGGCCCCCGGTGACCCGGTGGCGCCCACCCGGATGACCTGCCCGCTCACGTACGCGGACTTGGCCGAGAGCAGAAACAGCAGGGTCGAGGTGAGCGCGTCCTCGAAGCCCGGCTCGACGTACACGAGCTGGACGGTCGAGCCCCGTCCGACCTCCTTGGCCAGCGAGCGGGTGAAGCCCTCGAGGGCGCGCTGGGCGATGGCGGCTGACGCGTCACCAGCCGCGCTGGGAGGGGTGCCCAGCACGACGACACGGCCGTGCGACTGCAGCGGGCGCAGCCGCGGAGCGAAGAAGTCGCGCAGCGCGACCAGGTCGGCGACCCCGGCGATACCCGTCGCATCGAAGACCAGGCCGCAATGGTGCTCGCCCTCGGCGGTCTCGGTCGCCACCGTGACGCCGGCGGCGTCGAGCTGGGCCTGCACCGGACCGAGCAGTCGGCCGTCGGTTGTCGCACCGAGCAGCACGCTGCCGTCCACCAGCGGCTCACCAGGGCCGTGCCGCCGCAGCGTCGGCGGATCCGGGAGCCCCAGGCTCTTGACGACGAACTGTCCGACGGGGGTGTGGGCGAGGAACTGGTAGCGGTCGCTCATCCGGCGGTTCCCCTCTCTGGCTACGTTGGTCGGACCGCGTGCCCTGCGCACTCGAACCCGATCCGCGATCGCGCAAGGAGTCACCATGGCAGCCCAGGCCGCGAGCTCGTCCACCGCCCCGAGGCCGGGAGGGGGGTTCCTGCGCCGGGTGGCGGTCGTCGGGGGCAATCGCATCCCGTTCGTGCGCTCCGACTCGGTGTACGCACGCGCGTCCAACCAGGACATGCTCACCGCGACGATCGACGGGCTGGTCGAGCGCTTCGGTCTCGACGCCGCGGAGGTGGGCGAGGTCGCAGCCGGCGCAGTGCTCAAGCACAGCCGCGACTTCAACCTCACCCGTGAGTGCGTGCTCGGGTCCCGGCTCGCCGCCACCACGCCCGCGTACGACGTCCAGCAGGCGTGCGCCACCGGCGTCCAGGCGGCCATCCAGGTGGCCGGCAAGATCGCCCTCGGTCAGATCGAGGTCGGCATCGCCGGTGGCGCCGACACCACCTCCGACGTGCCGATCGCGGTCAACGAGGGCCTGCGCAGCGTCCTGCTCGCCGCGAACCGGGCCACGACCCTGCAGCAGAGGCTGAAGGTCCTGACCAGACTCCGGCCCAGCCACATCGTGCCGTCCGTCCCAGTGAGCTCCGAGCCGCGCACCGGGCTGTCGATGGGGGAGTCGGCCGCGCTCACCGCCCTGGAGTGGGAGGTCGGCCGACAGGAGCAGGACGAGCTCGCTGTCGCCTCACACCACCGTCTCGCCGCTGCGTACGATCGGCACTTCTTCGACGACCTGATCACTGCGTACCTCGGGGTCGAGCGCGATCAGAACTTGCGTGCCGACACCTCGATGGCGAAGCTGTCGACGCTTCCGCCGGTGTTCGGCACCGGCGAGACCGCGACCATGACTGCGGCGAACTCGACCCCGCTGACCGACGGCGCCTCGGCCGTGCTGCTGTGCTCGGAGGAGCACGCCATGCAGCGTGGCTGGGAACCGCTGGCGTTCCTCACGGCGTACCAGACCGCGGCGGTGGACTATGTGCACGGCACCGAGGGCCTGCTGATGGCCCCGGCGTACGCGATGCCTCGGATGCTGCAGCGTGCAGGGCTCGGGCTGGGTGACTTCGACTTCTATGAGATCCACGAGGCATTCGCGTCGCAGGTGTTGGCCACGCTCAAGGCCTGGGAGGATCCGATCTTCTGCAAGGAACGTCTCGGGCTCACGGTGCCCTTGGGGCCGATCGACCGGACCAGGCTGAACGTGACCGGGTCGTCGTTGGCAACCGGCCACCCGTTCGCCGCCACGGGTGGCCGGATCATCGCCACCCTGGCCAAGCTGCTCGCGGAGAAGGGCTCCGGGCGCGGCGTCATCTCGATCTGCGCGGCGGGCGGGCAGGGTGTGACGGCGATCCTGGAGCGGTGAGGGTCGTACGGTGGCAGACGACGCGCTCGAGGTTGCCACGGTCTGGCGGCCCGGCCGCCCGGTTCCGTTACGGACCATTCTCGGCCCCACGCGGCGCGGCAGCGGCGACCCGACCCACGCGGTGCGTGCCGGCCTGCTGTGGCGCGGCCAGCGGACCCCGCAGGGGGCGGCCACCGTCGCGGTCCGGGTGGACGCCACGCTCGGTGAGGTGCACGCCCGGGCCTGGGGGCCAGGTGCCGACTGGGCACTGAGCTGGCTGCCCTCGTCGCTGGGCGGGCTCGACGACCCGAGCGGGTTCCTGCCTCCGCACGCGAGCATTGCTGCGCTCTGTCGTCGGCACCCCGACTGGCGGGTCCCGCGCACCGGGTTGGTGCTCGAGGCACTCGTGGCCGCAGCCATCGAGCAGAAGGTCACCGGCCAGGAGGCGTTCGCAGGCTGGCGGGCGCTGGTGCATTTGCACGGCGAACCCGCCCCTGGTCCGGCCGGCTCGTGGGGGCTGAAGGTGCTGCCGGCGCCGTCGGTGCTACGGCGCATCCCGAGCTGGCAGTGGCTGGGGATGAGCATCGATGGTGCTCGCTCCCGGGTCGTCATGCGGGCAGCGATCCGGGCCGAGGCGCTGCAGCGCACCCTGGACCTGCCGGTGGCGGCGGCCGATGCCGCACTGCGCTCCCTGCCGGGCGTCGGGGTGTGGACGTCAGCGGAGGTGCGCCAGCGAGCGCACGGTGACGCCGATGCGGTGAGCTTCGGTGACTACCACGTCGCGTCCAGCGTCGGAGTGGCTCTCACCGGCGAGCCGGTTGACGATGCGCAGATGGCCGAGCTGCTTGCTCCCTACCGGCCGCACCGCTACCGCGTGCAGCGCATGGTCGAGCTGGGACGGATCCGCCAGGAGCGCCACGGTCCCCGGATGGCGTCGAGACGCCACCTCCCGGGGTCGCGGTAGCCCATCAGTCCGGGTTGCGTGGCCAGGCTCCGCGGGGCAGGTGCAGCCACCCACGGTCGGGGACGACGTCCTGGCAGGTCACCGGATAGCCGTCGGTCCAGCCACAGGGCTTGAAGGCCAGCCGGTGGTAGCGGGAGTGCCAGAAGATCTTGCGGACGCCGATCTGCTGGCGACTGCCCCGGACCCGCAGCCGGCGGCCATCGAGGTGGCGCACGTGCAGCACCGCCACCACTTCACGGGTCGCGTTGGAGATGAGGTCGGCCCGCAGCGCTCCGTCGCGGTGGTAGATGGTGATGTTGCGCTCCGCGCCCGGCCGGCCGTCCGTGTCGAGCTCGGCGACCACATGCCGGTGCCTGCGGTGCAGGTCGGAGGAGTCGAACGCCCGGTCCATCGTGACCGTGTAGCGCAGCGTGGCGGTGGTGCCTCGATCACGGACCGCGTGCGTGACCGCGACGATGTCGAGCGGTCCCGGGGTGTCCCGCGGATCGGTCATCGTCGTGGTGCTGATCACGAGCCCGGCGTCCGGTGCCGCATCGGCGACCTGGCCGGCCGTGGCTGCGCCACCACCAGCGAGTAAGGCAGCCGAGGCCAGGGCGGCAGCGAGGCGTACGGGTGGGCGGGGTGCGCGCATGGGTAGTCCGATCCGGTGGGCGGGTGATGTCGCGCGCACCGTAGGTGCCGAATCGGCCCGGATCCGGTTGTCCACAGGGACGGCTCTCGTTACGGCTCGAGCGCATCCAACCGCTCGAGGACCCAGGCATAGATCTCCGCCTCGTACGCCAGCGCTGCGTAACGTCCGGTAGGCCCGAAATGCGCCCACTCGCCCAACTCACAGCGGAACTGCGCGTGCGGTGACCAGTGCGGATCCGTGGCGCGGAGCCGGGCGACCCACTTGGCCGGCTCCCAGACCATCACCCGCGCGTCGTGCACGGCGCCGGTGACGAGCAGGTCCGGCCGCGGTCCGGCGGGAGGGTTGTCGAAAGGGGAGTACGCCAACATCCAGGCGAAGTCCTCGGGCCGTCGCGGGTCGCCCCACTCGTCCCACTCGTTGACCGTGAGCGGCACGGTCTGGTCCAACATGGTGGTGACCACGTCGACGAAGGGCACCTCCGCCACCACCGCCCGCCAGCGGTCCGGGCGTTGGGAGAACACCGCCGCCTGCAGCAGTCCGCCTGCGGACGATCCACGGGTGGCGATGCGGGTGCCGTCGACGAGACCGTCGGCGAGGTGGTCAGCGACGTCGATCAGGTCGGAGAAGGTGTGCTGCTTGGCGGCCAGGCGGCCGTCGAGCCACCACCGGCGACCGTTCTCGCCCCCTCCACGGACGTGGGCATGCACGAAGACCACACGGCGGTCCAGCAGGCTCAGCAGACTCACGTCGAAGTTGGGCTCGAAGCAGCTCTCGTGGGCACCGTAGGCGTACAGCAACGCCGGTGGGCGCCCGTCGAGTGCCACATCGCGTCGGCGCACGACGGTCACCGGGACGAGCACGCCGTCGCGCGCGAGAACCTCCCGGCGCTCGCTCAGGTAGTCGTCTTCGGAGTAGCCAGGCACCTGCCGGCGGTGCCGTTGCGAGCGCACACCGGTTGCGAGTTGCACGTCGCTCCACACCGGCGGACAGGTGTAGGACTGCTCGACGACCGTCACGGCGCCGGTGTCGAACACCTCGTTGCGTGCCAGCCTGATGGTCCCGGCCGCGGGGGTGCTCCTGAGGTCATAGGGCTGCCCGGCTGCCAGCGGCAACACCCGCAACCAGGGCGAGCCGTTCCCGCGTTGGCTCAGCACCAGGTGTTCCGCGAAGGCGTCCACCCGTTCCAACCGGTGCCCTGTCCGCGCCGGCACCATCTCGGTCCAGTGCTCACGTCCGGGTGTCGCAAGGGGTGCGCGGACCAGTCGGAACTCTGCGCAGAGATCGTCGGTCACCACGAGAGCGACGTCCTCGCCCCCGATCCGAGCATGCTCGACGTGGTAGGAGAGACCGGGCCAACGTGGTTCCACGCAGCGCGGGGGGGCCGTCGGGTCGTGGGCATCGAGCAGCCACACCTCGCTGGTGTCTCGGCTCTCCATCCAGGCGATGACGACGGCACCGGAGCGGCTGCGGCGCACCATCAGCTCGAACCGCTCGTCGGGCTCGGCGAGCACCAGTTCGTCGTCGGCGACCGCGGTGCTGAGGTCGTGCCGCCAGAGCTGATAGGGCCGGTAGGCAGCGTCGTGGACGGTGTAGAAGAAACTGCGGGAGTCCGCGCTCCAGGCCCCGCCGTAGTAGGTGCGGGCCACCGACTCGGGAAGGTCGCGTCCGGTGTCGAGGTCGCGGAACCGCAGCTCAAACACCTCGTCCCCGACTGTGTCGACCGAGTACGCCAGCACCCGTTCGTCTGGACTGACCATCTGCAGGCCCAGGTCGACGTGCGTGGAGTCACCGCGCAGCGACGACGTGTCGAGCACGACCTGTTCGGTTGTCTCGTCGCCGTCCACGGGTCGACGGACCACCTGAGGGAAATCTTCTCCGGCAGGTGTGCGCGGGTAGTAGACACACGAGGAGAATCGCCAACTGACTCCGCGGTCAGTGGGCGGTACCCGAGAGGACATCTCCTGCGTGAGCATCCGGACCCAGGGATGCAGGTGGCTCGTGCATGCGTCGTAGAACGCTCGCTCCTCGGCGAGGTACGTCTGGGTCTCTGGCGCGTCGACCTCCCGCATCCACGCATAGTCGTCGGTCCGGCGGACGCCGTGCAGCTCGTGCACGACGGGACGTCGGGCAGCTACCGGGGGCACGGACCGCGGCCTGACCGGTGTGGGCGGCGGGTCGGTGCTCACGCTTGTCAAGTTACCCCGCGAGGGGTTCACGCGAGGAGGAACCGATGAAGGGCTGACGGCTGAGAAGGCTGACGACCTGAGCCTCGCCCTCCCTGACCTCGACGTCGTACCGTGGGCGGGTCTGCTTTCTCCTCACGTAGGGAGCACCCTGATGCGTTCCTCTCACCGTCGGCTCGGTGTCGCCGCGCCCGATGACGGCGAGGAGGTCGCCGGCACCGAGCTGCTCGTCTACGAAGCGCCGCGATGACTGCAGCTGGCCTTGCGTTGGACCCCGAGCTGCTGGACCCTTGCGGCGGCGAGCCCGAGGGTCTGGCCGGCAGCTGTTCGCGGGCAGCTGGACCTGCCTGGGTCGCGAGCGCGACCTGCGCGCGAGCGGCGGCGCCGGCCCGGCAGCGCGCGGTGATGGCCGGGGAGGTGCCGCTGACCTGGCCCGAGGACCGGCTGCACGCCTTCGCCAACACCTGCTCGCACCGCGGCCACGAGCTGTGCCGGACGGGACCGGCAGCGAGTGTTTGTCGATGGTGTGCCCGTACCACGCCTGGTCCTACGACCTGGCCGGCTCCGTGCTGGCCGCGCACGGCTCTCGTGACGCGACAGACTTCGAGCCGTCGGAGCACGGTCTGGTCGAGCTCGGCGTACGGCTGTGGCAAGGCTGGGTGTTCTGCCACGCGGCGAGACCCCTGGGCGCCGAGCGGATCGGATTCGAGGAGCACGTCGGGAGCCTCGCAGAGGTGGTCGCTCCGTACGCGCCGGAAGATCTCGTGCTCGGCGACCGGCACACTTACGAGGTGGCTGCGAATTGGAAGGTGGTGGCCGAGAACTATCACGAGTGCTACCACTGCCCGCTGATCCATCCCGAGCTCTGCCAGGTGTCCCCGCCGACGTCAGGGGACAACTACGACCTGCCCGGTTCGTGGATCGGTGGCCGGATGGACCTGCGCGCGGGTATCTCCGCGCACCCGGACTACGCCGCACTTCCGGGCCGGTCCGCTGGCCCCTTTCGGTCAGCCGGGGATGCGGCCGTCGCGGGGAGCGAACGCGGTCAGGGCGTCGGCGTCGCTGTTGACGGCGCGGAGGTACTCCTCGGCCCAGGCCCGCCGGTCAGGGTAGCCAGACGCGGCCACGACGCTCTCGATCGCAGCATCGATGTCGATATCGGCATGGTGGAGCGTCACCGCACCGCCCCGCAGGAGCGCCCAGGAGGCGCCCGCTCGGCCGTACGGCATCCCGATGCTGCCGGGGTTGACGACCAGGCGCCGGTCCACCAGGCGGATGAAGGGCATGTGGGTGTGTCCGCACACCACGGTCCGCACGTCGCTTGGCAGGTCGGCGAACACGTCGGCCCAGCGCTCCAGTCGGGTGTCGACCAGCACAACCTCGTCGTCATCGCGAGGTGTGCCGTGACAGAACACGACGGGCCCGAATCCCTGTACGTCAAGGGTCACCGGATGCGGCAGGCCGGCCAGCGACCGGACGTGCGCCGGGGAGAGTTGCTGCGCAGCCCACGAGTCCACGCCATAGGCGGCATCGCCCAAGGTGGACGGTTCGCCGTGGGCCAGCGCGACCAGTTCACGATCGGCGTTACCTCGGACCAGCAACGCCTGATCGCCCAACGCACGAAGCCGGTCGAGGACCTCGACCGGTTGCGGTCCCGCAGCGTGGTCCCCGGTGACCACGATGAGCTCGGCCCCGGCCACCTCGGGTTCGGCGAGCACCGCGTCGAGGACCGGCAGGACCCCGTGTACGTCGGACAGGACGGCCACCTCGCTCACCATGGCAGCCAGCATGCTCAGCCCCTGTCGCGAGGGCAAGAGACACCGTGACCGGTGGAAGCGATGTCACGCCCGTCCGCTCGTCGGGGTCACGACCCGGTCAGTCTGATGACGCTGTCGAGGGTGTCGACCTCGGCGGCTGACTTGTCCTCGCGGTAGCGCAGGACGCGGGCGAAGCGCAGTGTGACGCCGCCGGGGTAGCGCGAGGAGGTCTGAATGCCGTCGCAGGCGATCTCGACGACGAGTGGCGGGTCCACGTGCACGGTCCCGGCGGTACGGCGGACCTCCCGCGCGAGCAGTGCCTGCGTCTGCCAGGCGAGGATCTCGTCGGTGAGCCCCTTGAAGGTCTTGCCCAGCATCACCAGCTCCCCGGTGGCGGGGTCACGCGCGGCCAGGTGCAGGTTGGACAGCAGTCCGTGTCGGCGTCCGTGGCCCCACTCCGCCGCCGTCACCGCGAGGTCGAACGTGTGCCGGGGCTTGACCTTGACCCAGGCAGCGTCGCGACGTCCGGCCGCATACGGCGCCTGCAGATCCTTGACGACTATGCCCTCGAAGCCCCGGTCCACGGCTTCCGCGAAGACCTCGGCGACCTGCTCCGAGTCGATGGCCACGACCCGAGGCACGACCAACGCCTCTGGCAGCAGCTGTGCCATCACCGCTGCCCGTCGGTCCAACGGCGCGTCGAGCAGGTCGAGGCCGTCGGCGTGCAGCAGGTCGAAGCAGAAGAGGGACAGCGGGGTGCGGATCCGTCCAGCGGCGACGTCGACCCTGCTGGCGGTCCGGGCCGCGATCGCCTGAAAGGGCGCGGGTCGGCCTTCGGCACCGAGCGCGAGGACCTCCGCATCCAGCACCACCCGCTCTACCGGCAGGTCGAGCACCGCCTCGACCACCTCTGGCACGCGGTCGGTGATGTCCTCCAGGCTCCTCGTCCAGACGCCGACGCTGCTCCCGTCGCGGTGCACCTGCACCCGGATGCCGTCGAGCTTGACGTCGACGAGGACGGGTAGCGACTTCCTGGCCAACGCGACGTCGGGATCAGGTGCGCTCGCCGCCAGCATCGGACGCACCGGCAGCCCGACCTGCAACCGCACGGCGTCCAGACCCGCTGGTCCGTCGCGGGCGATGACGGTGGCGGCGGCTGCGGTGGACCCGAGCAGCATCGCCGCTCGTCGGATCGCGGCCGCTGGCAGGCCATGAGCCTCGGCGAGACCGTCCTGGACCAACGAGTCCAGTGCACCCTGGCGTAGCTCGTCGAACACCAGTCCGCGCAGGTAGTCCTGCTCGGACGCGGTGGCTCGGGCGAAGAGCTCGTGCACCGCCACGTTGCGCAGCGCGGCTGAGCCGGGGCCGCCGATCGCGCTGATCCGCTCGAACGAGGCATGCACGTCAGCGACCGACAGCGACGCCTGATCGGCGGGCGTTGACAGTGGGTCCAGGGCCGACCAGCCGATGCCGGTCCGGCGCTGGGGCAGGGTGCCGGACAGGTAGCTCACGACGGTCTCCAGCTCGTCGGATCCGGTGTCGCGCAGCACCGTGGCGATCAGCTCCCGCTTGGTGGTGCGCGACCGGGTCGCGGCTAGCTGCCGGGAGGTGATGGCCAGGCGGGCGAGCTCCATGTGACCAGCATGACCCCCGGCAAAGACGGTCGCAGGAAAGCCCCTACAGCCTGCCGTGCGTCCGCAGCAACTGGACTACCGCGTCGACAGGCAGGCCCTCGCTGGTGTTGCCGTCCCGGCCGATGACCGTGGGGGAGGCCAGCAGCGAGTTGAGCACGGCTTCCTCGGTAGCGTCGACCACCGCCTCGAACAGCGGGTCGAGGTCCCGTCCGGATACCGCGGCACGTCCGTCGAACCGGCCATCGGGGTCGGTGCGCAGACCGGTCGCTGCGGCCAGGAAGATCTCCCCACTGCCGTGCCTGGCCACCGAACCCGTCCGGGCCAGCCCCAGCCCGACGCGGCGCGCCAGGCGCTGGCAACCCGATCCGTCGACTGCGGCGTCGGTGACGACGACGCCGATGCACGAGCCGGCGGGCGGTGCGGGGCGCGTCGGGGCCGCCGGGAGCAGGCGCCCGACCGGTACACCGTCGACCGTGAGCCGCGCACGGTCACCGAAGTTGGTCATCAGCAACACCGCCACGACGTGGCCCTCGGGGGTGACGCGCGAGGCGGTCCCGATGCCGCCCTTGAAGCCCAGACAGGACATCCCGGTGCCCGACCCGACGCTGCCCTCCGGCGGCGGCGAAGCCCCCCGCGACGCCAACGCCGCCGACCATGCGGTGGCGACGTCCGCGCGGGTGACCTGCATGCGCCGGGCGTCGGACAGGAACGAGTCGTCGCACTCGGCGACCATCGGGATGATGACGTCCTCGGCCACTTGCGGACACCGCTCGATGCTGAGCTCGCACGCGGCGTCGTAGACGCGGCCGAGCTGCATGGTCGACGTCAGGAACACCGGCGTCCGCAGCAGTCCCCACTCCGCGGCGGTGATGAAGCCGGTGCACTCGCCGAACCCGTTGAGCACGGCGCCACCGGCCGGGACGAGCCGCTGCACGGCGTCCTCGGCGACCACCAGGACGCTCACGCCGGTACGCGCTACGCCGCGTCCCAGGGGCGGGTCGGGCTCGTCCCGCCAGACCGTGCAATGGCCGAGTCCGACACCGGGGACGTCGAGCACCGAGTCAGTGGCACCGTGGGGAAGCTGACCGATGCGGATCCCGAGGTCAGTGGCGCGCGGCATCTGTGCATCCTCGCGCACCTACGCCGTCCCTGGCATCCCGGTGCCGGCCGATTTCGACTGGCTGGCGGGGCGTCACCAGTCGACCGGTCAGCTCCTGCCGGCGATCCGCCGGGCCAGGCGGCGCACCCTCGGTGAGCGCCAGCGACCCTCCGCCCGCTTCAGGGCGCTGGCGAGTCCTTGGAGACGCTCGTTGCGGGCCTGCGCACGTTCGGTCTTGGCCCGCTCCACCTGGACCATCTGCACGAGCTGGCGCGTACAGCTCATGGCGAGCTCGCTGAACTCTTGTTCAGTCACCCGGTCGTGATCGGGATCCAGCTGCGGCGGGTCGATCTCGACCTGGAGGTCGCTCAAGTCGCCGACGACGTGGAAGCCACGTGTCCCGATCTCAGTTGCGAGCGCCTGTGTCTGCCGGGCCAGGGCGGCTCGAGCTTCTCGGTCCGTGAGCTGGATCCTGCGCTGCCCCTCTCGCTGGCTCAGCAGCCGCGGGGTGAGGACCCGGCGGACGAACTGCTGGTGCTCCGGTCTCCAGTCCTCCCCGGCCAGGCTGTTCAGCCGGTTGAGGAAGTCGGCCTCGACCACACCTACGGACTCGTTGGTCCGCGTCGCCTCCGTCGTCCCGTTGCTCGGGTCGTGGCCGATCACCGAGCAGAAGCGCTCCCACAGCAACGTCCGTGGAGCCGTTGGTGGTGGCACGGTGACGACGTGCATCCGCTCCGGAGGGACGACCGCGCCCCACCGGCGCAGCGCGTTGCCTGCGCGGGTCTCCCACACCTGTTCTTCCGGCACCCCCGCGACGGCCCGGGCGACGTACTCGTCGAAGGTGAGCACGCGGCCGCGCTTGAGCATGGCGGGATAGGCGCTGAGCACGATCGCGAGCAGGTCCCTGATCGTGTAGATGATGTGCAACTCGCGCGCGGCGAAGTCCTCCAGCAGCCGGGCAACCGTGGCCTCGTCGCTCGTCGAGAGCCGTTCGTGCGATATCACCGCCGGTCCGTCGTGGGCCAGGACCTCGCCGGTCAACTCGGCCCAGGAGCCTGGGCGGGCCTGCTCGCCAGCAGGGACGCCCACGCCGTAGACGAGCTCGGTGACGGCCGCGAACTGCAGGCCCCTGACCCGACCGGGTACGCGGATGCCCTCCGAGTTCAGCTGTTTGCGGTTGGTCCACAGCAGCTGCTGCACCGCGGTCGTCCCGGTCCGGGGAGGCCCGACGTGCACGTACAGCGGGTGCCTCACCGCGTCACTCCTCGTCGGCTCGTTCTGATAGGCGAGACGCTAGCGCACGAGCAACCGCGAGCGGTCGACCGACTCCTGATTCCGCCTATCGGCGCAGCCCGTCGGGGAGTGGGGCGTCGCAGGCCTCCCCGCGGCACGACTGGATCTGATGCAGGAGGGCGGCGAGCCGGCGTCTGATTCCGTCGTAGGTCTCCACGTCGTGCAGCGACGTCTCCTGCTTCGGGTCAACGGTCAGGTCGTACAGCTCGAGGTCGCCGTTGAGGTGCTCGGTGTAGAGGAAGTCGCGTGTCCGCACGCCGATGATCTGGGGCGGAGCGCCCGGACCGTCGCTGCCCTTGGGGGGCGCGTTGTACAGCACCGGGCGCCGCCATGTCGTGCCACGACCCTCCAGGGCCCCCCGTCCGGACACCCCGTCCATGTCGACCTGGGGACCGGCACCGGCCCAGTCGAGGATGGTGGGCGCGAAGTCGGTGGACAGGAACGGCGCCTGCGTCCTGGATCCCGCAGGGATGCCGGGGCCACGGATCAGCAGCGGCGTCCTGAGTGCCTCCTCGTAAGGCAGAACCTTGCCGTGCTGGACGCGGTGCTCACCGAGGAAGAACCCGTTGTCAGAGGTGAAGATGACGTACGTGTCGGCCAGCACACCCTGCTTGCGCAACGTCGTGAGGTAGCGCGCGACCGCCCCGTCCACCACCGAGAGCGCCTCGGCACGGGTGCGCGCCGCGTCTCGGATGGCGTCCCAGTGCTGTCGCGAGATCTCCTCACGGCGTTGAATGATCCGCGGCTTGTCGCTGACGTCGATCTCACCCGGGTATCCCGGCGCCTCGGTGATGACCTCGTCGTACTTCCCGTGCGTCGTGGGCGGCGACACGGCGGTCGGCACCAGGTCGGAGTGTTCGGGGCGCTTTTTGCCGGCACCGACATGTGGGGCGGTGAAGTTGAGGTAGGCGAAGAACGGCTTGTCCTGCTGGGCTGCCTGGCGCAGCATCCCCGTACCGATCCGAGCGTAGGCCTTGGTCTGGTAGCCGCCGCTGAGGTCGGTCATGGCGCCGTTGTGGTTGAGCATGTTGCCGTAGAACTGGTACGTCCCGTCGGCCGAGCCCCGCCAGTCGTCCCAGCCCGGCGGCACGTAAGGGTTCCCGCCCTTGCGCTCGTAGCCGTTCAGGTACTTGCCGAGGAACGCGGTGTGGTAACCGGCCGTCTGCAGCCGGGTCGCCAGCGTGTCGGAGTCGTCGAACACGTTGAAGTTGAACGCTGGGTGCTGACTGTAGGTGCCGTGGTTGTGCGGGTACTGGCCGGTGAGGAGCGACGCGCGCGCCGGCACGCACAACGGTGACGGCGCCACCGAGTTCGGCACCCGGACGCCCTGGCTGCCGACCAGCTGCCGGGTGCGCTTCATCCACGGGCCGGACAGCTCGTCCTGACGCATGTCGTCGAGCATGATCAGGGCGATGTTGGGCGGGGCGTCGGTGGGCTGGGCGACCGGGGCAGCGCTGCTGAGCGGTGACCGGTCACCGCCCACCGCGCGGACGCCAATCCGCGTCAGCTCCCCGAAGCAGGAGTACTGGGAGGCGAGCGCGGGGTAGCTGCCAACGGACCCGCTCGGCGAGTCGGTGAGCTCCGCACAGGCCCAGGGGGCGAGCGAGGCAGCAACCGCGCGGACGGTCTGCGACGTGGTCGTGCCGGTCGAGCCCTGGCTGATCGGCCAGGAGACCGGCACGACCGGGGCGGGCCCGGCGCCCAGGGCCGCGGCCGCGACCAGCGCCACCGCAACCGGGACCACCGCGGGTCGGGACCCAGGGGTCACACCCGTCGAGCCGGTCGGTACGGCCGGTGACGACACGCTCGCCCCGCTCTTGCTCAGCTGCGCCGCTGGGCACTCAGATGCTCGCGCAGCCCCTGCCCGGCGACCCGTAAGGTGCTGATCAGTCTCCCTTGCTTCGTGCTCCTCGCCTGCAGCCCGCCGCCCCGCTTCCGGAAGCGCTTGCGCTTCCGCTCGGGCTCGGTGGCGTTGCGCACGAACCAGCGCAGGCTCTCCAGCGCGAGTGCGACCAGCTCGGCATCGGTGACGTCGTTGCTCTTGAGGCTGGTGGACGTCGCCGACTCCGCCGCCTCCAGCTCGGCGAGGTCCCCCACCACGTCGAAGCGCAGCTCCTCGATCAGCGCAACCATGCGCCGGGTCTGCTCGCTCGTGGCCCGGAGCACGTCGGGGTCGCGGAAGCCGATCCGGCGCTGGCCCTCGCGCTGGGCCAGGAACTTGGGGACGAAGTCGTGCTTGAGGTAGAACTGAGCCGACGGCGACCAGTCTGCACCTGGCTCGCTCGCCAGTCTGCGGAGCAGCTCGGCCTCGACCGCCCCGATCGACTCGTTGACCCGGGTGGCCTCCAGCACTGCGTCGGTGGTGTCGAAGCCGATGACCGAACAGAAGCGGTCGAACAGCAGCGTGCGGGGCGAGCCCGGGGGCGGCATCGTGATGACGTGGAAACGTTCTGGAGGGACCGCTGCACCCCAGGTCTGCAGCGCCTTGCCGCTGCGGCCGACCTGCAGCTCGCTGCCGTCCTTGGGGGTGGGCAACCGTTCGATGAACTTTTCGACGGTCCAGGTCCGGCCGTTCTTGATGCCCTCCTGGTACTGGCTCTCGAACAACGCGCGAGCGCTGCGCGCCGTGAACAGGATGTGCAGCTCACGGTCGGCCAGATCGGCCACCACCGTGCGTACGTTGTCCGGGGTGGCAGCGGAGAACAGCTCGTGGGAGACCACCACTGGTCCGTCGTGTTGGCGGATCAGGGAGCACAACTGCTGCCAGCGGCCCGCCAGGGTGGCCTTGCTGATGTGGATGGCGCCCCGGTCGACGAGGTCACCGGCGGCCTGGAAGTGCTGGGCCGGGTTGCGCGCTGGGTAGCAAATGCCCTGGGTGAGCAGGCGGTCGCGGTTGAGCCACAGCAGGTTCTGGAGGTAGGTGCTGCCCGTCTTCGGCGGCCCGATGTGGAGGTAGGCGGGGTGAGACACGTGCGGCAGCCTACTGGACCACTGCCGTTGCTCGTCGTTGCCTCACCGCGCTCGGGCGTCGTTGTCGGAGCCTGACCGTAGGCTTGCCGGATGAGGCCAGTCACCGATCTCGAGCGCAAAGTCGCCCCCTTCACGATGGTCGCCGACTGGGAGCCCTCGGGTGACCAGCCGACCGCGATCGTCGACCTGGACCGGCGCATCCACGGCGGCGAGAAGGATGTCGTGCTGCTCGGGGCCACCGGCACCGGCAAGACCGCGACGGTCGGCTGGCTCGCCGAAAGGGTGCAGCGCCCGACTCTGGTCCTGCAGCCGAACAAGCTGCTGGCCGCCCAGTTTGCCAACGAGCTGCGCGAGTTCTTCCCCGACAACGCCGTCGAGTACTTCGTCTCCTACTACGACTACTACCAGCCCGAGGCCTACGTCCCTCAGACCGACACCTACATCGAGAAGGACTCCTCCATCAACGAGGAGATCGAGCGGTTGCGTCACTCCGCCACCAACTCCCTGCTCACCCGTCGCGACGTCATCGTGGTCGCGACGGTGTCGGCGATCTACGGCCTGGGCACCCCGCAGGAGTACGTCGACCGGATGGTGCGACTCAAGGTCGGCGACGACATGGACCGCGACACCCTGCTGCGCCGGTTGGTCGACATCCAGTACGCCCGCAACGACCTTGCCGGCACCCGGGGCACCTTCCGGGTGCGCGGTGACACCCTCGAGGTCTTCCCCGTCTACGAGGAGCTCGCGGTGCGCGTGGAGTTCTTCGGCGACGAGATCGAGCGGTTGATGACGCTGAACCCGGTCAGCGGCGAGGTGGTCACCGAGGACACCGAGCTCTACATCTTCCCTGCGAGCCACTACATCGCCGGTCCCGAACGCATGGAGCGGGCGATCGCCGGCATCGAGGCCGAACTCGTCGACCGGCTCGCCGAGCTCGAGCGCGGCAACCACCTGCTCGAGGCCCAGCGGCTGAGGATGCGCACCACGTACGACATCGAGATGATGCGCCAGGTCGGCACCTGTTCCGGCATCGAGAACTACTCGTTGCACATGGACGGTCGCGAGCGCGGCTCCGCCCCCAACTGCCTGCTCGACTACTTCCCCGAGGACTTCCTGCTGGTCATTGACGAGTCGCACGTGGCGGTGCCGCAGATCGGTGGCATGTACGAGGGCGACATGTCACGCAAGCGCACGCTCGTCGAGCACGGCTTCCGGCTGCCGAGCGCGATGGACAACCGGCCGCTGCGCTGGGAGGAGTTCCTCGAGCGGGTCGGCCAGACCGTCTACCTGTCCGCGACGCCGGGACCGTACGAGCTGAACCGGGTCGGGGGCGAGGCCAACGTCGTCCAGCAGATCATCCGTCCGACCGGCCTGGTCGACCCCGAGGTCGTCGTGAAGCCGACCAAGGGTCAGATCGACGACCTGATCGAGCAGATCAGACTGCGCACCGAGCGCCGGGAGCGGGTGCTCGTCACCACGCTCACGAAGAAGATGTCCGAGGACCTCACGGACTACCTGCTCGAGGCAGGTGTGCGCACCCGCTACCTGCACAGCGAGGTGGACACCTTGCGCCGGGTAGAGCTGTTGCGAGAGCTGCGGATGGGGGAGTACGACGTGCTCGTCGGCATCAACCTGCTGCGCGAGGGCCTCGACCTGCCGGAAGTCTCCCTGGTGGCGATCCTGGACGCCGACAAGGAGGGTTTCCTGCGCTCGGGCACGTCGCTCATCCAGACCATCGGGCGAGCGGCGCGCAACGTGTCCGGCCAGGTCGTCATGTACGCCGACAAGGTCACCCCGTCCATGGCGAAGGCGATCGACGAGACGAACCGCCGACGTGCGATCCAGCGGGCCTACAACACCGAGCACGGCATCGACCCGACCCCCTTGCGCAAGCGGATCGCCGACATCACCGACATGCTGAACCGTGAGGACGCGGACACCGCAGAGCTGATCGGCGGGTCCGGCCGGGCGCAGAGCCGGGGCAAGGCACCGGTCCCCGGGTTGCGTCGGGACGCCGGACGGCGTGCCTCGGACCTCGCGGGCCTGCCCGCCGCGGACCTCGCCGACCTCGTGCAGCAGCTCAACGAGCAGATGCATGCCGCGGCGGCCGAGCTGCAGTTCGAGCTGGCCGCACGGCTGCGGGACGAGATCCGTGACCTGAAGAAGGAGTTGCGCCAGATGATCTCCGCGGGGGCGCGGTGAGTCGGTGATGAAGCCGGGGCAGCCGGTCTTCGTACACATCGGCGCGATGAAGACCGGCACCAGTTTTCTGCAGCGGGTCCTGCGGGACAACCCGGATGCGCTGCGCGAGGACGGTGCCGCGTTCGCGGGTCGCCGGGGGTGGCGGGACCAGGTCGACGGGGTGCGCGACGTGCTGCAGATGCACGGGAACAACGACCCCGCGCGCGACACCAGCGGCGCCTGGCAGCAGCTCGTGGACGACATGGGGCGCTCCGAGGTGGCCCAGATCATCTCCATGGAGTTCCTCAGTTTCACCGGTCCCGAGCGGGCTGCCCGCGTGGTCGAGTCACTCGCTCCGGCCGAGGTGCAGGTGGTGCTGAGCGTGCGCGACGCCGGTCGCGTCATCCCGGCCCAATGGCAGGAGCACACCCAGAACCGCGGTCGGCAGTCCTGGCGCGAGTGGTGCGAAGGCATCACCGACACCACGGCCACGCTGCCCTCCACCCCTCAGGGGCTCCTGCAGGCTCTGCGTGTCCCGCGCATGGTCCGCAGCTGGAGCCCGACCGTTCCGGCCGGCTGTTTCCACGTGGTGACGGTGCCGCCGTCGGGCTCGCCGCCCGATGAGCTGTGGCGGCGCTTCGCCGCAGCGCTCTCGCTGAGCGCCGAGCGTTACCGGCTGCCGACCAGGCAGGCCAACGAGTCACTCGGCCACGTCTCCGCCGAGCTGATGCGCCGGTTGAACGAGCGGGTACGAGACCTGCCGGTGAGCGACTACAACCGCGTCGTCAAGGCACTGCTCGGCAAGCGGGTCCTTGCCGCGCGTTCGGGCGAGCGAAAGGTGTTGCTGCCGTCGATGCTCGCCGCGTCCGCCGCCGCCTGGGACCGGCGATCCGTCCGCGCCATCCGGGCGAGCCCGGCACGCGTGATCGGCGATCTCGAGGATCTGGCGCTGCGTACGCCGACCGACCCGGATCTGGTGGAGGTAGGCGACGAGGAGCTGCTCGAGGCCCTGGGCGATGCCCACCAGAGGCTGCTGTCGATCGCGGCGACGCAGAAGGTCGGCACCGAGCCGTTGCACGCCGCGGAGGCACGCCGGTCGCCGATCAGCGGTGACCCTCTCGCCCGCGCCTTCGACGACCTCGAGCAGACGGTGCGGACTCTGGCGGCGGCCGGTAGCACCTCCTGAGGTCAGCCGCTGTCAGCCGGCGGGTCGCTCGCCTCGGCTGTCGCCGCGGCCTGGTGCCGGCTACGCCGGATCCGCTCGCGCATGCGGCGTAGCAGTCCGCTGCGCGCGGTCAGCCGACTGCCCACGAGCCGCATCCGCGGTGCGTTCAGCTGCTGCTCCGTGAGCTCGAGGCGTGCGGTGACCCTGCGCAGCTGTTGCTGCGTTCCGTGCAGTTCCCGACGGGTCTCGTGGAGCTCCCGGCGGGTCTCGGTGATCACACCGATGAGTCCGATCACCGAGTCGTGGGCCACCTGGTCGAGGGCCTGGTCCGGGACCGCGTTGTCGACCTGCTGAGGAGACCCGGTGACACTTGTCGACGTCAGGTCCTCGAGGTCACCCACGACGTGGTAGCCGGCCTCGCGAATCGTCTGGACGAATTGTCGGGCGCGCTCGCGGAACATGGCGCGGTCGGCGGCGCCGACCTGCACCGGGATGCGCGCCGTGCGGGTGGACAGCACTCCGGCCAGCGCCTGCTTGACGCCGATCCGGTAAGCCGCCCAGTCGACCTCGCGCTCGAGCTCCTCGTTGACCCGGCGCAGGTACGCCGCCCCGTCGGCCCCGACGGAGGTGTTGCTGCGCGGCACGGCGGTGTCGATGCCGTGCGGGTCCACGCCGAGCACCGTGGCGAAGCGCTCCCAGAGCAGCGTCGGTGCGGTGCCGCTGGGAGGCACCGTGACGACGTGGACGTCGGCGGGGTCCATTCCCGCTGTCCACCATCGCAGCGCCTCACCGGCATGCTGGTGCCAGAACGGGCTGGGTCCGGCCAGCTCGGTCATGAACTCCGGCCAGGTCTGGCGGCCCCGGTTCTTCAGGCGCTCCTGCCAGGCCGCGGGCGCCACAGCATGCGGCGCTCGTACCGTGGTGACCACGTGAAGTCGTGAACCGGCGAGGTCGGCGCGGGCGCGTTCCACGATCGCGGGGGCGGCTCGCGCGAGGTTCTCGTGGGAGACGACCACCGACCCCTCCCAGTCGTGCACCTGACGTACGAGCCGCTCCCATGCCGTGGCGACACGGTCCGCGCCCAGCTCCGTCGGGTCGTCGTCGAGCAGGTCGACCACAGCATGAAACTGGCTGACCGGACTTGGCCCCGGCACCAGGAGGCCTCGCGCGGCGAGCCGCTCACGGTTCCTCCACAGCACCTCCTGGAGGTACGTCGTGCCGGTCTTCGGCGGACCGATGTGGACGAAGACCTCCGTCGCCACGTGAGCTCCTCGGGTCGCTGGGTCGCGCCAGCATAGTGCGGAAGTGTCAGGCCGCACGGCTAGCCTTCGGGCAACCTGAGCCCTTCGAGAACGGGTGGACGACATGTCCTTTCTGCTACAAGTCACCATCGACTGTGCCGACGTCAACGCACAAGCCCGCTTCTGGTCCCACGCGCTCGGCTACGTCGAGCAACCGCCGCCCGAGGGCTTCGACTCCTGGGAGCAGCTGCTCGAGCACAGTGGCGTCCCACGCGACCAGTGGCACACCAGGTCCGCCCTGGTCGACCCGGACGGCCACGGGCCACGAATCTTCTTCCAGACCGTCCCGGAGCCGAAGAGAGCCAAGAACCGGATGCACCTGGACATCCACGTGGGGATCGGCACTCGCGGCGAGGAACGTCAACGACTGCTCGAGGCCGAGGCCGCCAGACTCACCGGCCTGGGGGCACGAATCCTGTGGCGCCTCGACGCCGAGAACGGCAGCGAGGCGTGCATCGCGATGGCCGACCCCGAGGGCAACGAGTTCTGCGTTGATTGAGCGAGGGGGTCCCCTGTGCTCAACCTATGGACACAGGGGACCCCACCGCTCGACCCGGGTGCTCAACCGGCGACGTCACTGCAGGCGCAGCGTCCACGGCAGGCTCAGCGCTCCGCCCGGCAGGGCGGCACCGAGCAATTCGCCGGCGACCGCACCCAGCAGGCTCTCCGGTCCGTCCGGCAGCAGAGCGTTGACCGCCGCAGGCGACCGGGTCGACTCCGCCGGCCGCAGGCGCTCCAGCAGCGGCACCTGCGGCACGGTGGCCAGGCGGATGCGCTCCCGATCGAGACCGGCCAGGTTGCACGCGAGCTGCACGGCACGCTGGCGTCCGCCGAGCTCGTCGACGAGGTCGCGCTCGACCGCGTCGGCACCTGTCCACACCCGGCCGCGGGCCAGCGGCTCCAGCCTGTCGTACGCCATCGCCCGGTCCTGCGCGGCCTTGCGTGTGAAGTCGTCGTAGACCCGGTCGAGCCAGCGGTCGAGCAGCTGCCACTGGTCCTCGGAGAACGGCTGCAGGGTCGAGAACATCGTCGCGTTCGGATGGGTACCCATGGATTCGGACACGATCCCTGCGCGGTCGAGTGCGCGCTGAAGGACGAGCTTTCCCCCGAGGACGCCGATGGAGCCGGTCAGCGTGGTGGGCAGCGCCACGACCCGGTCGGCATTCATCGAGATGAAGTAGCCGCCCGATGCGGCCAGCCCGCCCATGGAGGCGACCACGGGACGACCGGTGGCGCGCACCTGCTGCACGCCGCGGCGGATGGCGTCAGAGGCGACGTAGGAACCGCCGGGGGAGTCCACGTGCAGGACGACGGCCCGGACGTCGTCCCGGTCGTGCACTGATTCGAGTGCGGCCACCACAGTGTCCGAGCCGGCCGCTCGGCCGCCCAGGCCACCGTTGCGGCTGCGCCCGCCGGTGATCTGCCCGTGTACAGGAACCAGGGCGACGACGGGGTCCCTGCGGCGCCTCAGCTGTTCGGCGGGCTTGCTTGAGACCCGGTGCGCGTACCGGTGCGCGAAGAGCTGCTCGACCTCGCCGTCTCGCCCGACCGACTCGCGCAACGTCGTGTAGACCTCGTCGCGGTAGCCCACCCGGTCGATCAGGCCGAGCTCACGGGCACGGTCCGCGTCCACCGGGGACGCGGCGACGGCAGCGTTGACCTGCTCGGGGCTCAGCCGCCGGTGCGAGGCGATGGCGGCGCGCGCCCACTCCATGACGGAGTCGGCCAGGCGCTGCATCATCTCCCGCTGCGGCTCGGTGACGGTGGGTGCGCTGAACTGATTGGCGGCGGTCTTGTACTCGTGCCGCTGACTGAACTGCGGCTCGATGCCGAGCTTGTCCAGCGCGCCATGCAACAACGTCACCGAGACCGCGACACCGGTCATGGCGACGGAGCCGGAGGGTTGCAACCAGACCTCGTCGCAGGCGGTGGCCAGCGTGTAGGCCAGCGTGCCGGCGATCAGCTCGCCGTACGACTCGGCGAACGCGACGGTCCTGGTCCCGGCTGCCGAAACCTCGCGGAGCGCCATCGCCAGCTCGTCGGCGTGCGTGGTCGCGATGGGCGCACCGAGGAGCAGGACGACTGCCACCACCTGCTCGTCGTCCGCAGCGCGGCGCAAGCCACTCAGGACGTGGCCGAGCGTCGGCGTGTTGCGCTGGCGCAGGGCGCTCAGCGGGTCCTTCGGACCCTGCTCGGCCATGCCCCTGGCCAGGTCGATCTCCAGCAGCAGCGGACGCGGGTCGGACGCGGCGCCGGGTAGCCGGTCGAGCAGGGGCAGGGAGCGCAGGTGCATGGGACGAACGTACCGAACGGTGACCGGCTCCTGGTCGCCTCGCGGACCCGGCGCTCGCGTCCCGTGCAGTCCTTTGCGACGATGGCGACGCGCACGTCGACGAAAGTAGGGCACCCGTGACCGTCTCCACGACCGAATGGCTGATCACCATCGGTGTCACTGTTGCGGTGCTGCTGTTCGACGTGGTCGTCGTCGCCCGCAAACCGCACGAGCCCTCCACCAAGGAATGCGTCACCGCGCTGTCGGTCTACGTCTCGTTGGCCGTGCTGTTCGGGGTCTGGACCTGGGCTTACCACGGCCAGGAGTCCGGCATCGAGTTCTACACCGGTTGGCTGACCGAGTACTCGCTGTCCATCGACAACCTGTTCGTGTTCATCATCATCATGGGTTCACTGCAGGTACCCAAGAAGTACCAGCAGGAAGCCCTGATGGTGGGCATCATCCTGGCCCTGATCTTCCGCGGCATCTTCATCGCTGTCGGCTACACGCTGATCAACAACTTCTCCTGGGTCTTCTACGTGTTCGGGGCGTTCCTCATCTACACCGCCTACGGGCTGGTCAAGAGCTACCGCAGCCACGATGAGGAGCACCCCGAGGACTCCGCGGTCCTGCGGTTCGCGCGCAACCACCTCAACGTCGGTGAGACCTGGCACGGCCTGAAGCTGTTCGTGCGCGAGAACGGCAAGCGCGTGGCGACTCCGATGCTGATCGTCATCATCGCTCTCGGGTCGACGGACCTGCTGTTTGCACTGGACTCCATCCCGGCGATCTTCGGCATCACCCAGGAGCCGTACCTCGTCTTCACCGCCAACGTGTTCGCGCTGATGGGGCTGCGCCAGTTGTACTTCCTGCTCGGCGGCCTGCTCGAGCGCCTGGTCTACCTGTCGATCGGGTTGTCGTTCATCCTCGCCTACATCGGCGTGAAGCTCGTCCTGCATGCGCTGCACGAGAACGAGCTGCCTTTCCTCAACGACGGCGAGCCCGTGCCGGTGTACGAGATCCCGTCACTGCTGAGCCTGGGCGTGATCGTCGTGACGCTGATCGTCACCGCGGTGGCGAGCCTGCTCAGCCCGAAGGGACGCGCGGCCGCCCGCAAGCTCGACGACCCGGAGGACGTGAGCGAGTCGGTGGAGAAGGGCGAGGCCGGCGAGGTCACACACGGTGACACGCCGAGCCGCCCCTGACCGCGGTCGAGGCCACGTCGGGCGTCCGGGAATTGCACCCGCGGCAGTGGCCACGTACCGTGCTCGGGTCACACCACCACACCCGATGGGTACGCCGAGTTCCGCTCGCCCTGACACACCAGGAGCGGAAGTGGGGGAACCACGTTCGGACGGACGTCGTTGACGCTCCGTCCTCGGGGTGAAGCCGCAGAACTTGCGGCCGGGCACCTTCTAGCCCGAACCCGACAGCTCACCCCACAGGCGGCAGGAAGGAACAGTCATGTCCTCTCGTCATGTCCCCGGACCGTCGCGCGGCCGTGCCTCGCGCACGCTCCTCGCAACAGCGCTGTCTGCCGTGGTCCTCCTTCCCTGGGGGCACGGGGCGGCTGGCGCCGCCACCCAGGCCGCGATCCCGGAGGCGAGCATCTCCGAACGGGCCGCGACCGCCCACAAGTCCCAGTTCCCGAACATCAAGACCTGGAACCGGCTTGCCCAGTGCGAGTCCGGTCGCCGCTGGCACATCAACACCGGCAACGGCTACTACGGCGGTCTGCAGTTCTCGTCTCCCACCTGGCGCGGCTACGGCGGCGGCAAGTTCGCCAACTATGCGCACCGCGCCAGCAAGGTCGAGCAGATCAAGACCGCCCGCAAGGTGCGCCAGTCGCAGGGGTGGGGCGCCTGGCCGCACTGCTCCCAGAAGCTCGGCCTCGGCAAGCAGTGACGCAGACTGGTTGACCTCAGACCGGCAGGAAGCCGGCCGAGGCGACGAGGGTGTCGAAGCGGTGCGGTGCCAGCGGTGCGTCCTCGACGAGTCCGCCGTCGCCAGGATCGCCCTCGGGGGCGTGCAGCATCGTGAGCTCCCCGCCACTGCGCCGCTCGGGCGTGCTGGTGACGAAGCCCACGTGGTACGCGCGCTGCCCGGGTCGGGCGAAGAAGTACAGTCCGCCCGGTGCGGCAGCGTCGAGACTGATCCGGCGACCGGCGTCCAGCTGGTCGCCGGCGTCACGAGGGACGCCGATCCCGTGTGCCCGGTGCACGAGGTGGACCAGTCCGGAGCAGTCCAGACCCCAGCCACTGAGTCCTCCCCAGAGGTAGCGCAGGCCGAGGAACTGGCGGGCCGAGGACACCAACGCATCGGCGCTCACCGACCCACCGGTGCGGCGCACCCTCGTCGACGGCAACCGCGCCGTACGTCCATCCGGCAGGGTCACCACGGCGTGGTCGGCCCCGCCCGCCACCAACGGGAGCATCGTGCCGTACGACAGGTCCATTGCTGCGCCGGTGTCCGGGATGCACTGCGCGATCAGTGCGGTGACCACGACCGCCTCGGT
>Ga0136627_1000078_pt1 | contig 27442 bp, 26 predicted proteins | sample AntDrymUQ4892206_2_FD_104652 | JGI IMG/M metagenome (GOLD analysis project Ga0136627, IMG submission 104652) | Polar desert sand microbial communities from Dry Valleys, Antarctica - metaG UQ489 (22.06) | ecosystem: Environmental > Terrestrial > Soil > Desert | place: Antarctica: Dry Valley... | reverse complement strand
GCGTTCTCGTTCTCGGGGGCGTTCTCGTCGCTCATGCGGTGGCCGCCTCGTCCTCGGACGGCACAGAGCCGTAGATCCCGAGCTCACGTTCGCGCAGCACCGTGTAGATCCGGGCGATGTCGCGACGCACCGAACGCAGTCGACCGTGGTTCTCCAGCTGTCCGGTCGCGTGTTGGAAGCGCAGGTTGAACAGCTCTTCCTTCGACTCGGCCAACTTGGTCGCCAAGTCCTCGGCGGACAGCGCACGCAGATCGGTGGCGGTGTTCTTGTCTGCCATCAGAACTCACCCTCACGGCTGACGAAGCGGCACTTCATCGGAAGCTTGTGGATGGCGCGACGCATCGCCTCGCGGGCGACGTCCTCGGACACTCCGGAGAGCTCGAACATCATCCGACCCGGCTTGACGTTGGCGATCCACCACTCGGGCGATCCCTTGCCGGAACCCATGCGGGTCTCGGCCGGCTTCTTGGTCAGCGGTCGGTCCGGGTAGATGTTGATCCACACCTTGCCGCCTCGCTTGATGTGCCGCGTCATCGCAATTCGTGCCGACTCGATCTGCCGGTTCGTCACGTAGTGCGCCTCGACGGCCTGGATGCCGAAGTCACCGAAGGCGAGAGCGGTGCCGCCCTTGGCCGCACCACGCCGGTTCGGGTGGTGCTGCTTGCGGTGCTTGACCCTGCGGGGGATCAGCATGGTCCTCAGGCCTCCTGTCCGCTGGCCGGTGCGCCGGCTGCCGGAGCAGCCGCGGCGGGCTCGGTGTCCGGTGCTGCCGCTGGCGGTGCTGCTTCGGCACCACGGTCACGGCGCTCAGGGCCACGTTCGGGACGACGTCCACCCCTGGCACCTGCACGGTTGCGACCAGGTGCCCCGGCGCGGGCCGCGGCCTGGGCCTCCCGCTCGGCGCGGGTGCCCGCGACCTCGCCGCGGTAGATCCAGACCTTCACGCCGATGCGGCCGAAGGTGGTCTTGGCCTCGTAGAAGCCGTAGTCGATGTCGGCCCGCAACGTGTGCAGCGGGACCCGACCCTCCCGGTAGAACTCCGAGCGTGACATCTCCGCTCCACCGAGCCGGCCCGAGCACTGGATCCGGATGCCGAGGGCGCCCGAGCGCATCGAGGTCTGCATCGCCTTGCGCATCGCCCGCCGGAACTGCACGCGTCCCGACAGCTGCTCGGCCACACCTTGAGCGACCAGCTGGGCGTCCACCTCGGGATTCTTCACCTCGAGGATGTTCAGCTGGACCTGCTTGCCGGTGAGCTTCTCCAGCTCACCACGGATGCGCTCGGCCTCGGTGCCGCGGCGTCCGATGACGATGCCAGGACGGGCGGTGTGGATGTCGACGCGGACCCGGTCGCGGGTGCGCTCGATCTCCACACGGGAGATGCCGGCGCGGTCCATGCCCTTGGACAGCAGGCGGCGGATCGCGACGTCCTCACCGACGTACGCCTTGTACAGCTTGTCGGCGAACCAGCGGCTCTTGTGGTCGGTGGAGATGCCGAGTCGGAACCCGTGCGGGTTGATCTTCTGCCCCATCAGCGGTTCCTTCCCTTGCTCTGTGACGTACCGGCGCCGGGCGACCCATTGACGGGCTGGACCACCAGCGTGATGTGGCTCGTGCGCTTGTCGATACGGAACGCGCGGCCCTGGGCCCGCGGACGGAACCGCTTCAGGGTCGGCCCCTCGTCGACCAACGCCTTGGAGATGACGAGATCGGCGCGGCCGAGGCCCTCACCGGTCGTCGCGTTGGCAACGGCGCTCTCGAGCACCTTGGAGACGGTCTCGGCAGCCGCTTGTGGCGCGAACCGCAGCAGTGCCAAGGCGTCGTCGACGCGCTTGCCGCGCACCATGTCCACGACCCGCCGCGCCTTCATCGGGGTCACCCGAACGAAGCGCGCGACCGCGAATGCCCCGGGCTCGTCGCCCAACAGGCTGATGCGGCGGGCGCTCACACTCTTGCGTTCCATCACACTCATCTCGTACTCATCCTTGGGTACTCATCCTTGGTCCGTGGACAGGCGCCGCGTCAGCGACGGCGAGCCTTGCGGTCGTCCTTCTCGTGCCCGCGGAAGGTGCGGGTGGGGGCGAACTCACCGAGCTTGTGGCCGACCATCGAGTCGGTCACGAACACCGGGACGTGCTTGCGCCCGTCATGCACGGCGATCGTGTGACCGATCATGGACGGAATGATCATCGATCGGCGGGACCACGTCTTGATGACGTTCTTGGTTCCCTTGTCGTTCTGGGCGTTCACCTTCTTGACCAGATGGTCGTCGACGAACGGACCCTTCTTCAGGCTACGTGGCATTGACTCTTTCCGTCCCTCTTAGGAGTGCTTGCCGGGCTTGCGGCGGCGGACGATCAGCTGGTCGCTGGCCTTGCGCTTGCGCGTTCGGCCTTCCGGCTTGCCCCACGGCGACACCGGGTGGCGCCCACCGGACGTCTTGCCCTCGCCGCCACCGTGCGGGTGGTCGACCGGGTTCATGGCCACACCACGGACCGTCGGGCGCTTGCCCTTCCACCGCATGCGTCCGGCCTTGCCCCAGTTGATGTTCGACTGCTCGGCGTTACCGACACCGCCCACAGTGGCGCGGCAGCGGACGTCCACGTACCGCATCTCACCCGAGGGCAGTCGCAGCTGCGCACGGTTGCCCTCCTTGGCGACGAGCTGCACGTTGGCACCGGCCGAGCGAGCCATCTTGGCCCCGCCACCTGGGCGCATCTCAATCGCGTGCAGCGTCGTGCCGACCGGGACGTTGCGCAGCGGCAGGTTGTTCCCGGTCTTGATGTCGGCGCTCACGCCCGCCTCCACCTTGGCCCCCTGCTTGAGGCCGGCCGGCGCGAGGATGTAGCGCTTCTCGCCGTCGGCGTAGTGCAGCAGCGCGATCCGGGCAGTCCGGTTCGGGTCGTACTCGATGTGCGCGACTGTCGCCGGCACGCCGTCCTTGTCGTAGCGACGGAAGTCGATGATGCGGTACGCGCGCTTGTGACCGCCGCCCTGGTGCCGGGTGGTGATCCGTCCCTGGTTGTTGCGGCCGCCCTTCTTGGGCAGCGGACGCACCAGGGTCTTCTCCGGGGTCGACCGGGTGACCTCGGCGAAGTCCGCCACGGAGCCGCCGCGGCGACCCGGGGTCGTCGGCTTGTACTTACGGATAGCCATGAGTTCTCGTCTCCCAATTCCTGCTCAGTTGCCCGAGCCGGAGAAGATGTCGATGCGCTGGCCCTCGGCGACACTGACCACGGCACGCTTGGTGTTCGGGCGCTTGCCCAGACCGAAGCGCGTGCGACGCGTCTTGCCCTGACGGTTGATCGTGTTCACCGCTGTCACCTTGACGTCGAAGATCGCTTCGACGGCGATCTTGATCTCCGTCTTGTTCGCGTCCGGGCGCACCAGGAACGTGTACTTGTTCTGGTCGAGCAGGCCGTAGCTCTTCTCGCTCACGATCGGCGCGATCAGCACGTCACGGTGGTCCCGGTGGTTGATCCAGGGGGTGGTGTCGGGGGGGTTGCTCATTCTCCGACCTCCTTGCTGGCGCGCGCCACGAACGAGTCGTAGGCGCCCTTGAGGAACACCACGTCGTCGGACAGCAGCACGTCGTAGGTGTTCAGCTGGTCCGCCTGCAGCACGTGCGCGGTGTCGACGTTGCGCAGGCTCAGCAACGTCAGGTCATCGGTGCGCTCGACGACCACCAGCACACGGGGCCGCTTCGTCACCCGCAGCAGTGCTGTGACTGCGGACCGCGTGGACGCAACATCACCGGGGACCAGGGAGTCGACGATGTGCACGCGACCCGCGCGAGCGCGGTCGGACAGGGCTCCGCGCAGTGCAGCAGCCTTCATCTTCTTCGGAGTGCGCTGCGCGTAGGACCGGGGCGTGGGGCCGTGCACGACGCCACCACCGGCGAACTGCGGTGCACGAATCGAGCCCTGCCGAGCTCGGCCGGTGCCCTTCTGCCGGTACGGCTTGCGGCCACCGCCACGGACCTCGGCCCGTGTCTTCGTCGAGGCGCTGCCCTGGCGGGCCGCTGCCTGCTGGGCTACGACCACCTGGTGGATGAGGGGGATGTTGACCTGGACGCCGAACACGTCGGAGGGCAGGTCGACGGTGCCCGAGGGCGTGCCGTCAGGCTTGCGCACCTCGACGGTCAGCGACTGCTCGGTGGTCGCCTCGCTCATGATGCGGCCACCTTCGCCTTCGCGCCGGATCGGATGACGACGAGGCCGCCCTTGGGCCCGGGCACGGCGCCCTTGACCAGGATGAGCCCGCGCTCGACGTCGACGGAGTGGACTCTGAGGTTCTGCGTGGTCACGGTGTCGGAGCCCATCCGGCCGGCCATGCGCAGGCCCTTGAAGACCCGGCCGGGCGTGGCGCAGCCGCCGATGGACCCCGGCTTGCGGTGGTTGCGGTGGGCACCGTGCGAGGCGCCGACCCCGTGGAAGCCGTGCCGCTTCATGACGCCGGCGAAGCCCTTGCCCCGGCTCGTGCCACTCACGTCGATGACATCACCAGCGGAGAAGATGTCGGGGCCGATGTCCGCGCCCAGCTCGTAGTCACCGGCGTCGCCGGTGCGGAGCTCGACGACGTGACGACGCGGCGTGACACCGGCCTTGTCGAAGTGGCCGGCCTTCGGCTTGCTCACCTTGCGGGCCTCGATCTCACCGAAACCGATCTGGACGGCGGCATAACCGTCGGTCTCGGGCCTGCGGATCTGGGTCACCACGTTGGTGCCCGCGGCGATCACCGTCACCGGGACGACACGGTTGTTGGCGTCCCAGACCTGGGTCATGCCGAGCTTGGTGCCCAGCAAACCCTTGACGGTACGGGTGTGCGTGCTCATGAGTGCCACTCCCCTCAGAGCTTGATCTCGATGTCGACACCCGCGGGCAGGTCGAGCCGCATGAGTGAGTCCACCGTCTTGGGGGTCGGGTCGATGATGTCGATGAGACGCTTGTGAGTCCGCATCTCGAAGTGCTCTCGGCTGTCCTTGTACTTGTGCGGAGAACGGATCACACAGAAAACGTTCTTCTCGGTCGGCAGCGGCACCGGCCCCGCAACCTTCGCACCCGTACGCGTGACCGTGTCGACGATCTTGCGCGCCGAGGAGTCGATCACCTCGTGGTCGTAGGCCTTGAGCCTGATGCGGATCTTCTGTCCCGCCATCGCTCTCGCTTCGTCCTTCTGTCGTGGAACCGTAGTCTCGTCATGCTCCGGGAGGAGCATTCCGTGTCCTCCCGCCGACCCCCGAGGTCGGGCGTGTCGGGCCAGTTTCCGGCCGTACGACGCTACGAGCTCTTGAGGGTGGGGGACTCGCCCGACCGGAGCCGAGCGGGGCGGGATCTCCTGGTTCGGCGCCCCACAGCCCGTAGGCAGAACCCCTACGGACAGGGCTTCTCATGGAAACGCCCCGGCGATCCCACCGGAGCAACCCGAACAGTCTGCCATGCCCGTCCGGGCGCTGCCAAATCGACGCGTTGACTCACCAAGATGCCCGCGTAGGCCGTTTCGTTGACTCATCTCAAGATGCCCGCGTGGGAGAGCATCAGGGATGGAGCTCGTGTTGGCTGTGCGACGTCAGGTCACCAAGGCGATGGTGAAGAAGTATCGGAAGGCCACCAAGGTCGAGAGGTCGGCGCTCTTGGATCATCTGGTCGAGGTCAATGGCTGGCACCGCGACCACGCTCGCAAGGCGCTGAGGTTGGCGATGGCGGCTGTGCCTGAGCCGCCGGCACCGCGTCGCTCACGCGGATGGCGCCGGGGATGCCGGTGCTGGTCGCGTCGATGCGTCGGCACGGCGAGCTGGACATCACCGACGAGGTGGCAGCCCAGCTGGTGGCGATGTCGGCGGCCACGATCGACCGTCGCCTCGCCGCGGACCGCGCCGAGCTGAGCACCCGTCGGGGCCGCTCGCTGACCAAGCCCGGGTCGCTGCTGAAGTCCCAGATCCCGATGCGGACCTGGGCGGACTGGGACGACCATCGGCCCGGCTTCCTCGAGGTCGACCTGGTCGGCCACGACGGCGGTGACCTCAACGGCCAGTTCTGCTACACGCTGACCTGCACCGACATCGCCACCGGCTGGACCGAGAACCGCACCGTGCGCAACAACGCCGCCACCTGGGTCTTCGCTGCCCTGGTCGAGCTCCAGGCCCAGTTCCCGTTCCGGGTGCTAGGGATCGATTCGGACAACGGCAGCGAATTCATCAACCACCACCTGCTGCAGTGGTGCCTGGACCACCAGATCACCTTCACCCGCTCCCGGCCCAACAACAGCAACGACGGCGCTCACGTGGAGCAGAAGAACTGGGCCGTGGCCCGACGAACCGCCGGCTACTGGCGCTATGAGACCCCCGGCGAGATCGCCGCTGACCAACCTGATCACCCCGCAGCAGAAACTGCTCTCCAAGACCAGGGTCGGGGCCAAGGTCACCAAGAAGTACGACACCACCAACCCCGCCCAGCTCCGCCACGAGATCGGCGACCTCCAAGACGACCCGCTGAACAAGGTCAAGCACAAGAACATCACCCGCCGAAACAAGCAGAACGCCGTCTACCTCTCGCGGGCAAAGCTGGATGAGTCAACGTCTCACCCCTCGCGGGCATCTTGACATGAGTCATCAGGATCGACGTCAGCCACGTCCGACGAGCCCCGCCTCGTGCGCAAGTACGACTGCCTGGACCCGGTCCCGGAGATCGAGCTTGGCGAGGATGTGCCGGACGTGGCTCTTGACCGTGGCCAGCGAGATGACGAGCTCGTGAGCGATCTCGGCGTTCGACCTGCCGCTGGCGACCAGCGCCAACACCTGCAGCTCCCGCGCGCTCAACGCACTCGTTAGCCTTGCGCCCGACACGTCCGAGGGTGGTCGACGGACATAGTGGTCGACCAGCCTGCGCAGCACCTGGCCTGCCACCGGGGTCTCCCCGGCCGCGGTGTCGGTGACAGCGGTCAGCAGGCGCTGACTGCTGGCGTCCTTGAGCAGGAAGCCGGCCGCACCCGCCCGCAGGGCGTCGTAGACGTGCTCGTCGAGGTCGAAGGTCGTCAGGATGAGCACCCGGCTCGGGACGCCGGAGGCCACGATGCGCCGTGTTGCCTCGATGCCGTCGACTCGTGGCATCCGGATGTCCATCAGGACGACGTCGGGACGCAGCGACACCACGAGGCGAAACGCTTCGCCGCCGTCGACTGCCTCACCGATCACGTCGACCCCGGCGAGCTCCAGGATGAGCCGGAGCCCGTCCCTGACCATGGCCTGGTCGTCGGCGATGACCACCGACGTCACGGGGGAACGCCTATCTCGTACGGCAGGTACGCCTCGACGCAGAAGCGGTCACCTGCGTCGAACCCGGTACGCAGACGACCACCGAGCAGCCGTACGCGTTCCCGCATCCCGACCAACCCGAAACCCGGCGTGGAGTCTGTGACCGGACGGGTCACCGGGTTCGTCACGATGACGTGCACCCCGTCGTACGACCACGCGACCCGGATCCGCACCGGCGAACCGGGCGCATGTCGACGGGCGTTGGTCAGGGACTCCTGCACGATCCGATAGACCGCGAGCTCGACACTGGCTGACTCGGTGGCCTTGACCCCGTCGACGACGAGGTCGATCTCGGTCCCCAGTTCTGCGGCACGTTCGACCAGGTCACTGACCTGGTCGACGCCCGGTTGCGGATGCAGCCCCGACTCCGACTCGGCGCCGCGGAGTCCCCCGAGCACCCGACGCATCTCGTCCAGTGCCTGGTGCGCCGACTTCCCGATCGCGGTGATCGGAGCGCGCGCCAGGTCGGGCGAGGACGCGATCGCGGCCGCCGCAGCTTCTGCCTGCAGTGCGATCACCGTGACGTCGTGACCCACCACGTCGTGCAGCTCACGAGCTATCCTGGCCCGCTCCTCCGCCACCGCCGTTCGTTCAGCGTTGACGCGCTCATCCTGCAGTCGGGCCGTGAGTTCCTGCAGCCGGAGCGTCTGCGCTCGTTGGTGCGCCACGAGTCGACCCGCCACCACCGGCGCGAGAATCACCAGGAGGGTGCTGAGGACTGCGAACGGCGGCTCGGGTCCGGTGAGCGTGGCGAACCCTCCGACTGCCGAGCACCAGGCGGTGATGAGCAGCACCCGGACATTCGATGTCACGTACGCGCCGACGGAGAAGAAGAGCACCACGGCTATCACGTAGCCCAGGTACAGGTAGCCCTGGGTCGGGAGCAGCCACACCACTGTTCCGATCCAGGCGGCTGCCAGCGGATGCGTGCGTCGCCAGGCGAGTGGGAGGACCGAGCCCAGGGCGAAGACGACGCCGACGAGGCGGTCGGCGATGGGGTCGAGCAGCACCTGGGCCAGGCTCGGTACGAGGAACAGCGCCGCCAGTCCGAGATCTGATCGCTGCGGTGCTCCGACGAGGTCGCCCAGCGAACCCCTGGTCACGGACTGACTGTAACGGAGGCGAGCAGACCGATCGTCAGCCCTGGGGCTGATCGTGAAGCAGCCCTCAAGGCGATGCCGCACCGCAGGACGAAGACTTACGGTCGGGTCGACCCAGCGCCCAGCAGACAGGAAGAACCCATGACACAGACCATGAGCACCACCACCACGTCCCGTTCCACCAGCATGTTCATGTGGGCGGCGCGCATCCTGCTCGGGCTCAGCGGCGTGGCCGGCGTGTACGGCTCCGTCTACTTCTCGTTCTTCGCCACCCCGGCGCAGGGTGGTGTGGTCACCGCCTTCGACTGGTTCCTCGCCGCCTGGGCCTTCCTCGCGGCCCTCGGATCCGTGGCCGTGGCCGTGCTGCTCGGCCGCGGACGCTCGCGCTACGTCCAGGCCGCGGTGTGGTTGGTGCTGGCCCACATCGTGTTCGGCGCGATCAAGCTCTTCGGCTACCAGGAGAGCGAGGCGCTCGGCTTCTTCGCCGTCGACGCCGTCATCCTGCTGCTGCTGTGGCTTGGGACCCGGCCCCGTCCCTCGACCTGAGCGGTCCACTGCCGGCCCGGCCCAGGCAGAGTCCCTCCAGTCACTCAGGTCCCGACTGTCACAGCCCCCATGGCAAACTGCACCGCCCATGGGTGTGCGACCCATGGGCGGTGCGCTTTACCAAGGGACCCTGGTAAACCGGGGCGGAGCCCCCGTGGGATCACTTGGTGATCTTGGTGACCCGGCCGGCGCCGACGGTGCGGCCACCCTCGCGGATCGCGAAGCGGAGACCGTCCTCCATCGCGATCGGCTGGATCAGTTTGACCGACATTTCGGTGTTGTCACCGGGCATCACCATCTCGGTGCCGTCGGGCAGCTCCACCACGCCGGTCACGTCCGTCGTACGGAAGTAGAACTGGGGACGGTAGTTCTGGAAGAACGGCGTGTGCCGGCCGCCTTCCTCCTTGGACAGGATGTAGACGTTCGCCTCGAACTCGGTGTGCGGCGTCGTGGTGCCCGGCTTGATGACGACCATGCCGCGCTCGACGTCCTCGCGCTTGGTGCCACGCAGCAGCAGACCGACGTTCTCGCCCGCCTGGCCCTCGTCGAGCAGCTTGCGGAACATCTCGATGCCGGTGACCGTCGTCGTCTGCTTGGCCTCGCGGATGCCGACGATGTCGACTGTCTCGTTGATCTTGACGATGCCGCGCTCGATGCGTCCCGTGATGACGGTGCCGCGACCGGTGATCGTGAACACGTCCTCGACGGGCATGAGGAACGGCTTGTCGGTCTCACGCTCGGGAGTGGGGATGTACTCGTCCACTGCGTTCATGAGCTCGACGATGGAGTTGCTCCACTTCTCGTCGCCCTGCATGGCCGGCGCTGCCGCGACCTGGATGACGGGGGCGTTGTCGCCGTCGAACTCCTGGTCGGACAGCAGTTCGCGTACCTCGAGCTCGACAAGCTCGAGGATCTCCTCGTCGTCGACCATGTCGCACTTGTTGAGCGCTACGACCATGGCCGGCACGCCGACCTGGCGGGCGAGCAGCACGTGCTCACGCGTCTGGGGCATGGGGCCGTCCGTGGCGGCGACCACGAGGATCGCGCCGTCCATCTGAGCCGCGCCGGTGATCATGTTCTTCACGTAGTCGGCGTGCCCGGGGCAGTCGACGTGCGCGTAGTGGCGCTGCTCGGTCTGGTACTCGACGTGCGCGATCGAGATCGTGATGCCGCGCTGACGCTCCTCGGGTGCCTTGTCGATCTGGTCGAACGCGGACGCCTCGTTGAGGGTGGGGTACTTGTCATGCAACACCTTCGTGATCGCAGCGGTAAGAGTCGTCTTACCGTGGTCGATGTGACCGATCGTTCCGATGTTGATGTGCGGCTTAGTCCGCTCGAACTTCGCCTTCGCCACGGGGGCTCCTCCTAGACATTGTGTGCTCGACAGTTTGTGCTTGTACGGCGTGCGGGTGACCCATGGACCCTACAAGGGATTCTGGATCACTCGCCGCGCGCCTTCTTGATGATCTCTTCCGCCACGGCCTTGGGGACCTCGGCGTACGAGTCGAACTCCATCGAGTACGACGCCTGACCCGAGGTCTTGGACCTCAGGTCGCCGACGTACCCGAACATCTCTGACAGCGGGACCAGTGCCTCGACCACACGGTCGCCGGCCCGCTCGTTCATCGCCTGGATCTGCCCTCGACGCGAGTTCAGGTCCCCGATGACGTCCCCGAGGTAGTTGTCCGGTGTGGTCACCTCGACCGCGAACACCGGCTCCAGGAGCACCGGCTCGGCCTTGCGGGCGGCCTCCTTGAAAGCCATCGACCCCGCGATCTTGAACGCGAGCTCCGAGGAGTCGACGTCGTGGTAGGAGCCGTCCTGCAAGGTGACCTTGACGTCCACCATCGGGTACCCGGCCAGGATGCCGAACCCCATGGCGTCCTGGGCACCCTCGTCGACCGACGGGATGTACTCCCGCGGGATGCGGCCACCCGTGACGGCGTTGACGAACTCGTAGCCGCCCGCCTCGCCACCGAAGGCCACCCCCGTGGGCTCGACGTCGATGATGACCTTCGCGAACTGGCCGGACCCACCGGTCTGCTTCTTGTGGGTGTAGCTGACCTTCTCGGCCCTGCGCTTGAGCGTCTCGCGGTAGGCGACCTGCGGCTTGCCGACGTTGGCCTCGACCCGGAACTCACGCTTCATCCGGTCGACCAGGACCTCGAGGTGCAGCTCGCCCATGCCGGCAATGATCGTCTGGCCGGTCTCCTCGTCGGTGTGCACCATGAACGTCGGGTCCTCGTCGGACAACCGCTGGATGGCGGTGCCGAGCTTCTCCTGGTCACCCTTGGTCTTGGGCTCGATGGCCACCGAGATGACAGGGGCCGGGAACGTCATCGACTCCAGCACGACCGGATTGCCCTGGTCGCACAGCGTCTCACCCGTGGTGGTGTCCTTCAGGCCCATCACCGCGACGATCTGGCCGGCGCCGACGCTGGCGATCTCCACCCGCTTGTTGGCATGCATCTGGTAGATCTTGCCGATCCGCTCACGTCGGCCCTTCGTGGGGTTCAGCACCTGGGTGCCGGTCTCCAGGCGCCCGGAGTAGACCCGGATGTACGTGAGCTTGCCCAGGTGCGGGTCCGCGGCGACCTTGAACGCGAGCGAGGCGAACGGCTCGGACTCCTTGGGCTCGCGGTCGACCTTGATGCTCTCGTCCTTGACGTCGAGGCCGTGGATGGCGCCCACGTCGATCGGGGACGGGAGGTAGGCAACCACCGCGTCGAGCAGCGGTTGCACGCCCTTGTTCTTGAACGCGGTGCCACACAGGATCGGCGTCAGCTTGTCGGCGACGGTGGCCCGACGAATTGCGGCCCTGAGCACGTCGACCGAAGGCGACTCACCCTCGAGGAACAGCTCCATGATCTCGTCGTCCGCGTCGGACAACGTCTCCAAGAGCTTCTCGCGGTACTCCGCGGCCTGCTTGGTGAGGTGAGCAGGAATCTCCTCGATCTCGTAGTCGTCACCGATCGTGGTCTCACCGTGCCAGGTGAGGGCACGCATCTCGACCAGGTCGACGACGCCCAGGAAGTCGCCCTCGGCGCCGATCGGCAGCTGCAGCACCAGCGGGGTGGCGTTCAACCGCTCCACGATGGTGTCCACACAGTAGAAGAAGTCGGCACCGGTGCGGTCCAGCTTGTTGATGAAACACATCCGGGGCACGTGGTACTTGTTCGCCTGGCGCCACACGGTCTGGCTCTGCGGCTCCACACCGGCGACGCCGTCGAAGACCGCGACCGCGCCGTCGAGCACCCGCAGGGACCGCTCAACCTCGACCGTGAAGTCGACGTGTCCGGGGGTATCGATGATGTTGATCGTGTGGTTCTTCCACATGCAGGTCGTCGCGGCCGACGTGATCGTGATGCCGCGCTCCTGCTCCTGCTCCATCCAGTCCATCGTGGCTGCGCCGTCGTGGACCTCGCCGATCTTGTAGTTGATCCCGGTGTAGAACAGGATGCGCTCGGTCGTCGTGGTCTTGCCGGCGTCGATGTGCGCCATGATGCCGATGTTGCGCACACGGTTCAGGTCGGTGGTGATGTCTGTGGCCACCTGGGTGACAACCCTTCGGTTCGTGGGGTGTGGTGCCCGAGGCGTCGCGGACGGGGTCCGCTGCGCGACGCCGGCGATCACCAGCGGTAGTGGGCGAACGCCTTGTTGGCCTCGGCCATCTTGTGCGTGTCCTCACGCTTCTTGACCGAGCCGCCGAGCCCGTTGCTGGCGTCGAGCAGCTCGTTCATCAGGCGCTCGGCCATCGTCTTCTCGCGGCGCTCGCCGGAGTAGCGGACCAACCAGCGCAGGGCGAGAGTCGTGGAACGGCCCGCCTTGACCTCGATGGGGACCTGGTAGGTCGCGCCACCGACACGACGGCTCTTCACCTCGATGGCCGGCTTCACGTTGTCCAGCGCACGCTTCAGCGTGACGACCGGGTCGTTGCCCGACTTGTCCTTGGTCCCCTCGAGCGCGGTGTACACGATCTTCTGAGCGACCTGCTTCTTGCCGTCCTTGAGCACCTTGGCGATCAGCTGGGTCACCAGGGGGCTGCTGTAGACCGGGTCGACCTCGACGGGGCGACGCGGGGCCGGGCCCTTGCGCGGCATATCAGCCCTTCTCCTTCTTCGCGCCGTACCGGCTGCGAGCCTGCTTGCGGTTCTTCACGCCCTGGGTGTCGAGCGAGCCGCGGATGATCTTGTACCGGACGCCGGGCAGGTCCTTCACCCGACCGCCGCGCACCAGCACGATGGAGTGCTCCTGCAGGTTGTGACCGACGCCGGGGATGTACGCCGTGACCTCGATCCCACTGGTCAGTCGTACGCGGGCCACCTTGCGCAGCGCGGAGTTCGGCTTCTTGGGGGTCGTCGTGTAGACACGCGTGCAGACACCACGACGCTGGGGCGAGCCCTTGAGAGCAGGCGTCTTGTTTTTCGCCACCTTGTCCTGGCGGCCCTTGCGGACCAGCTGGTTGATCGTGGGCACCGCGTGATTCTCACTTTCGATCGACTGTCGCTACGGCTACATCGGCAAGATGCTGACGGGTTCGGATCCGGCCCGCACCGACCCCCGCGCTCGGGTGTGTCGGGTTGGAGAGGACCCGGTCGGCACCCCCTGGAGCAGGGGCGACGGGAGTCTGGGTCATGCACGGAGCGGATCGGTGAGGCCGGAAGGACCAGCTGATCTGCGGCACGCATGTGGCCTGGGCGGACCCAGGCACTCGTGAAGAGATTACCCGAGCGCCTGATGCGGGTCAAAGCGAGCACCGGAGGTCAACGGCTCGGGCCAACCGCTCGGCCCAGCAGTTCAGCCAGGTGCAGGCCACGGACGCCGGCGAGGTCGTCGAGCTGGGTGCGGCAGGAGAACCCGTCCGCGAGCACCACCCCGTCGGTCCCGACCGCGCGTACGGCAGGCAGCAACGCGTGCTCGGCGATCGCGACCGAGACGTCGTGGTGGCCCTTCTCCACTCCGAAGTTGCCGGCCAGCCCGCAGCAGCCACCGACCGCGTCGACCTGCGCCCCGGCGCCGGTCAGCAGGCGTCGGTCGGCCTCCCAGCCGAGGACGGCCGCCTGATGGCAGTGCGGTTGGGCCACCGCATGCACGCCGGACAGGTCCGGTGCGACGAAGCCCGGCATCGCGCCCAGCTGCTCGGCCAGCGTGCGGACCACACCGGCGACCAGGCGTGCGTCCTCGACCAGCGGGTCGTCGTGCAGCAGTTCCAGCACGTCGGTGCGCAGGACCGCAGTGCACGAGGGCTCCAGCCCGACGACGGGCACGCCGTCGCGGGCGTACGGCGCGAGTGCCGACACGGTGCGGCGCAGCTGGCGGCGCGCGCCCTCCAGCTGCCCGGTGGAGATCTGGGTCAGTCCGCAGCACAGCCGCTGCTCGGGCACGCGTACCCACCCTCCGGCCCGTTCCAGCACCTCGACGCCGGCCTGGCCGACGTCCGGTGAGAAGAAGTTGGTGAACGTGTCGGCGAACAGCACGATCCGCTCCCCGGTGGCAGGCTCCCGCGCCGTCGGCTCACGATGGTGCGCCCAGTCGCGCAGCGTCTGCCGGGCCAGCCGCGGCAGCGACCGGCGCTGGTCGACCCCGGCCGCCCAACGGCCCAGCGTGGCGGTTGGGGGGAACGACATGACGGCGTTGGCGATCCGCGGTGCCCGCGAGCCGAGCGAGACCAGACCTGGCAGCCGCCCCAACGTGTAGTGCGCCCGTGGCCGCACCCTGCCCCGGTACGCCTGGTCGAGCACCTGCGACTTGTAGGTCGCCATGTCCACGCCGGTCGGGCAGTCGCGGGCGCAGCCCTTGCACGACAGGCACAGGTCGAGGGCCTCGTGCACCTCCGGGGCGCGCCACCCGTCGGTGACCAGGTCGCCGCGGATCATCTCCTGCAGGACGCGTGCGCGGCCGCGGGTGGAGTCCTTCTCGTCGCGGGTGGCGAGGTACGACGGGCACATGATGCCGCCGGAGGCGGTGGTGTCGGCGATGCACTTGCCGACACCGGTGCAGCGGTGCGCGCCCAGGGAGAGCTGCGGTGAGAGCCGCAGCGGGACGGGGGTGCGCAGGTCGGCGTCCAGCGGGCGAGGGGCGACCAGCACGCCGGGGTTGAGCGTCCCGGTGGGGTCGAAGACGTGCTTGACCGCCGCGAACAGGTCGATCACCTCGGCCGGGTACATCAGCGGCAGCAGCTCTGAACGGGCCCGGCCGTCGCCGTGCTCGCCGGACAGCGAACCACCGTGGGACGCGACCAGCCGCGCACTTGCGGTGACGAACTCCCGAAACGCGTCCTGACCGCCGGGGTCGCTCAGCGGGAAGTCGATCCGGATGTGCACGCAGCCGTCACCGAAGTGCCCGTACGGCACGCCGTCGAAGCCGTGCTCGTCCAACAGCGTCTCGAACTCGCGCAGGTAGGCACCGAGCCGGTCCGGTGGCACCGCTGCGTCCTCCCAGCCGGAGTACGCCGGCCGGGCCAGACTGATCGCACCGAGGCCGGCACCGTCCTCGCGGATCAGCCACAGCGCAGTCGCCTCGGCGGCATCCCGGACCACCCGCGACCCGGTCGCGCCGGCGTCGGCGACGAGCCGGTCTGCCCGCGCGGTCAGCTCACCGGCGTCGTCCCCGGCGAGCTCCACGAACAACCAGCCACTGCCGTGCGGCAGCTCCGGCACCGCGGCGGCGCCGCGGCGGTCCCTGACCACATCGACGATGCGGGTGTCCAGGCCCTCGCACGCGACCGGGCCATGGGTCAGCACGGTGGGTACCGCGTCGGCCGCGTCGCCCATGGACGGATAGCCGAGCACCACCAGGACTGTCGGTGCGTCCGGTGCCAGCGAGACGGTGGCACGGGTGACCACGGCCAACGTGCCCTCGCTGCCCACCAGCGCCCGGGCCACGTCGAAGTCGTTCTCGGGCAGCAGGTGCTCCAGCGAGTAGCCGGAGACCTGCCGGCCGAAGCGCCCGAGGTGGGTGCGGATCGTCCCGAGCGAGGTTCCGACGAGGTCGTGCAGCGCCTGCAGGGTCGCCGACTCCGGCGTGGGCACCGCCCGTCCGAGGCGCAGCTGCTCGCCGGCGACGGTCGCGACGTCGAGTGCCTGCACGGTGTCGACGGTCCGGCCGTACCCGAGGGCCCGCGACCCGCAGGCGTTGTTGCCGATCATCCCGCCAATGGTGCAGCGCGTGTGGGTGGAGGGGTCGGGGCCGTACCGCAGACCGTGCGGGCGGGCGGCCCGTTGCAGGGTGGCGTGCACGGCACCCGGCTCGACCACCGCGGTCCGGGCCTCCGGGTCGAGCTCGAGCAGCCGGGTGAGGTGCTTGCTGGTATCCAGCACGACACCCGCTCCGACCGCGTTGCCCGCGATAGAGGTGCCGGCCCCGCGCATCGTCAGCGGCACGCCCGACGTACGGCACACCTGGAGGGTCGCGAGCACCTCGTCGACGTCGTACGGACGCACCACCACCTGCGGCGGGACTCGGTACAGCGAGGCGTCGGTGCTGTACATCGCCCGGGCGAGGCTCGAGTCGTCGACGTCGCGCAGTCCGGCAGCCCGGAGCAGTTCGGTGATCTCGGTCGACACCGTCTGAGCACGCGTCATGCACACCTGTCCCGTCGTCACTGTGCCGTCGTCACTGGCTCGATGCTAGGCGCTCAACCTGCATGCGCCAGCGCCGCCCGTACCACGTCGAGCACCTCGACCTCGTCGGCGCGGATCCGCTGCACCGGCACCCAGGCCACCGCGTCCGTCGTGCCGTCGATCTCGAGCACGGAGGGCTGCACGGTCGGGTCGTCGAGCTCGGCGGACAGGATCAGGTGCACACCATGGAAGTCCTCGACCACGCCGTCCGGGGCGCGGCCGGTGAAGTGCGCCGAGTGGACGTCGAGCAGCCGGTCGGGTCGGACCAGCAGCCCGGTCTCCTCGCGTACCTCGCGTACCAGGGCGTCGCGAGGATCCTCACCGTGGTCGACTCCCCCACCGGGCAGCGTCCAGGCCCCCGGGTGGTGGCCGTGCCGGGAGATGCGGGTCAGCAGGATCTCGCCGGGCTCGCGCCACAGCACCGCGTACGCGGCCAGCCGTTGGTGCCGCCGCAGGTCGGCGGCATGCACCGGGTCGACGCGCTCCAGGTCAGGCGTCATCCGCCGTCCGGCGCGTCGAGGCGGACCGTCCCGTCGTCGTCCACCCGCCAGCCTGGATTGTGCGCGACCTCCCACACCAGTCCGTTGGGGTCGCGGACGTGACCGTGGTAGCCGCCGAAGTCGGCGTGCTGGCCCGGCTTGAGGACCTGCGCCCCGGCCGACGCGGCCTGAGCCAGCACTGCGTCGACAGCCTCGGGGGATTCGACGTTGTGCGCGAGTGTGACCCCGGTGGGCATCGCCGTGGCGGCGGCCCCGCCCAGGTCATCTGCGAACCGTGCCGACTCCAAGAGCCCCAGGAGCATGCCGGGACCGATCTGGAAGAAGATGATCTCCTCCGGCACATCGAGTGTCGGCGTCCAGCCGAGCCCGTCGACGTAGAACCGCCTCGCCGCATCGAGGTCCGCTGTCGACACCGTCACGAAGTGCACGCGCTGATCCATGGTCGGGAGTCTGCCAGCCCGGCGTCCGCGGGCTCGGGTGCTGCACCACTGAACGGGCGGCCACCCGTGAGGGTGACCGCCCGTCCAAGAGCACCAACGTCAGTTTCCGTACGACCCGAAGTCGAAGTCGTCCAGCGCAACCGACTGACCGGTCGGCGTCCCGAAGTCGTAGTCGTAGGACTCGTACCCGGTCATGGAGTACGCCGCGGCGCGCGCCTCCTCGGTCGGCTCGACCCGCACGTTGCGGTAACGCTCCAGGCCGGTGCCGGCCGGGATCAGCTTGCCGATGATGACGTTCTCCTTCAGACCCACCAGCGAGTCCGACTTGGCGTGGATCGCCGCGTCGGTGAGCACCCGGGTGGTCTCCTGGAAGGACGCCGCAGACAGCCACGACTCGGTGGCCAGCGAGGCCTTGGTGATGCCCATCAGCACCGGACGACCCGAGGCGGGGGAGCCGCTCTCGGACACGACCCGCCGGTTCTCCTCCTCGAAGGAGATCCGGTCGACCAGGTCACCGGTCAGCAGCCGCGAGTCGCCCTGCTCGATGACGGTGACCCGGCGCAGCATCTGGCGCACGATGATCTCGATGTGCTTGTCGTGGATCGCCACACCCTGGCTGCGGTAGACGTCCTGCACCTCGTCCACCAGGTGCTGCTGGGCGGCCCGCACCCCGAGGATGCGCAGCACCTCGTGCGGCTCCGGCGTGCCGTGCGTCAGCTGCTGGCCGACCTCGACGTGGTCGCCGTCGCCCACCAGCAGGCGCGAGCGCTTGCTGACGGGGTACTCGAACGGCTCGGAGCCGTCGTCCGGGGTCACGACCAGCTTGCGGGTCTTGTCGCTCTCGTCGACCTGTACCCGACCGGCCGCCTCGGTGATCGGGGCGCGGCCCTTGGGGTTGCGCGCCTCGAACAGCTCGACGACGCGGGGCAGACCGTGCGTGATGTCGTCCCCGGCCACACCACCGGTGTGGAAGGTACGCATGGTCAGCTGAGTGCCGGGCTCACCGATGGACTGCGCCGCGATGATGCCGACGGCCTCGCCGATGTCGACCAGCTTGCCGGTGGCCAGCGAGCGGCCGTAGCACTTGGCGCAGGTGCCGGTCTTGGCGTCGCAGGTCAGCACCGAGCGCACCCGTACCGACTCGATACCGGCCTCGACGAGCTCGGCGATCTTGACGTCGCCGAGGTCGCCACCCGCCTCGACCAGCACGTCCCCGGACTCGGGGTGGGTGACCTCGGTGGCAGCCGAACGTGAGTACGCCGAGGTCTCGACGTGCTCGTGCGAGATCAACCGGCCGTCCTCCAGCCGGGTGGCGATGGTCTTGGGCAGACCACGCTCCGTGCCGCAGTCCTCCTCGCGGATGATGACGTCCTGGCTGACGTCGACGAGTCGGCGTGTCAGGTAGCCGGAGTCGGCCGTCCGCAACGCGGTGTCGGCCAGCCCCTTGCGGGCACCGTGGGTCGCGATGAAGTACTCGACGACCGACAGGCCCTCCTTGAAGTTCGCCTTGATCGGGCGCGGGATGATCTCGCCCTTCGGGTTGGCGACCAGACCGCGCATGGCGGCGATCTGGCGGACCTGCATCATGTTTCCGCGGGCGCCGGAGTGGACCATCATGTAGATCGGGTTCAGCCGGTCGAAGGTCTTCTCCATCTCCGCGGAGACCTCGTTGGTGGCCTGCGTCCAGATCTCGATGAGCTCCTGGCGGCGCTCCTCGTCGGTGATCAGGCCGCGACCGAACTGCACCTGCACCTTGGCGGCCTGGTCCTCGTACGTCGCCAGGATCTCCTGCTTGCGCGGCGGCGTGACCACGTCGCCGATGGAGATCGTGACGCCCGAGCGGGTTGCCCAGTGGAAGCCGGTGTCCTTCAGCGCGTCGAGCGCGTGGGCCACCTCGACCTTCGGGTACCGCTCGGCCAGGTCGTTGACGATCACACCGAGCTGCTTCTTGCCGACCTCGTAGTTGACGTACGGGTAGTCGGCGGGCAGTGCCTCGTTGAACAGGGCGCGGCCCAGGGTGGTCTGCAGCAGCACCGGCTGACCGTCCTCGTGACCCTCGGGCAGCGGCACCCCGGCCACGTCGGCGGTGTCGAAGCGCAGCCGGATCGGCGTCTGGAGGGTGATCTCCTTGCGATCGAAGGCCATCAGGGCCTCGGCGTCACTGGAGAATGCCCGACCTTCACCGGGCTCACCCTCACGGTCGGTGGTGAGGAAGAAGATGCCGATGATCATGTCCTGGGTCGGCATGGTCACCGGTCGACCGTCAGCCGGCTTCAGGATGTTGTTGGTCGACAGCATGAGGATGCGTGCCTCGGCCTGCGCCTCGGCCGACAGCGGGAGGTGCACAGCCATCTGGTCACCGTCGAAGTCCGCGTTGAACGCGGTGCACACCAGCGGGTGGATCTGAATGGCCTTGCCCTCGATCAGCTGCGGTTCGAACGCCTGGATGCCGAGGCGGTGCAGCGTCGGTGCTCGGTTGAGCAGCACCGGGTGTTCGGCGATGACCTCCTCGAGGACGTCCCAGACCTGCGGACGGGCCCGCTCGACCATGCGCTTGGCGCTCTTGATGTTCTGCGCGTGGCTGAGGTCGACCAGACGCTTCATCACGAACGGCTTGAACAGCTCGAGCGCCATCTGCTTGGGCAGGCCGCACTGGTGCAGCTTCAGCTGCGGGCCGACCACGATGACCGAGCGGCCGGAGTAGTCGACTCGCTTGCCGAGCAGGTTTTGCCGGAAGCGTCCCTGCTTGCCCTTGAGCATGTCCGACAACGACTTCAGCGGCCGGTTGCCCGGGCCGGTGACCGGGCGGCCACGGCGGCCGTTGTCGAACAACGAGTCGACGGCCTCCTGCAGCATCCGCTTCTCGTTGTTGACGATGATCTCCGGCGCGCCGAGGTCGAGCAGCCGCTTGAGCCGGTTGTTGCGGTTGATGACCCGGCGGTACAGGTCGTTCAGGTCGCTGGTGGCGAAGCGGCCACCGTCGAGCTGGACCATCGGCCGCAGGTCCGGCGGGATCACCGGGACGCAGTCCAGCACCATGCCCTGCGGGCTGTTGGTGGTCGACAGGAACGCCGACACGACTTTGAGGCGCTTGAGCGCGCGGGTCTTGCGCTGCCCCTTGCCGGTCGCGATGGTCTCGCGCAGCGACACGGCCTCGGCCTCGAGGTCGAAGGTCTCGAGACGCTTCTGGATCGCCGCGGCACCCATGTAGCCCTCGAAGTACTTGCCGAACCGGTAGCTCATCTCCCGATACAGAACCTCGTCACCCTCCAGGTCCTGGACCTTGAGGCTCTTGAACCGGCTCCAGACCTCGTCCAGACGGTCGATCTCGCGCTGCGCGCGGTCGCGACGCTGCTTGAGCTCACGCTCGGCACCGTCCTTGACCTTGCGACGCGCGTCCGCCTTGGCTCCCTCGGCCTCGAGCGCTGCCAGGTCCTCCTCGAACTTGCGCAGGCGCTGCTCGATGTCGTGGTCGCGGCGCGACTCCATGCCCTTGCGTTCGACGTCGATCTTCGCCTCGAGCGAGGACAGGTCCTTGTGCCGTGCGTCCTCGTCGACGGCGGTGATCATGTACGCCGCGAAGTAGATGACCTTCTCGAGGTCCTTCGGGGCGAGGTCCAGCAGGTAACCCAGCCGGCTGGGCACGCCCTTGAAGTACCAGATGTGCGTGACCGGGGCGGCGAGCTCGATGTGGCCCATCCGCTCACGACGGACCTTCGAACGGGTGACCTCGACACCGCAGCGCTCACAGATGATGCCCTTGAAGCGCACCCGCTTGTACTTGCCGCAGTAGCACTCCCAGTCCCGGGTGGGACCGAAGATCTTCTCGCAGAACAGGCCGTCGCGCTCGGGCTTGAGCGTCCGGTAGTTGATGGTCTCCGGCTTCTTGACCTCACCGTGCGACCAGGTGCGGATGTCGTCCGCGGTCGCGAGACCGATGCGCAGGTCGTTGAAGAAATTCACGTCCAGCACGTCTGATTCCTTTGGTTGCTGTAGGCGCTAGTGGCTGGTTCGGATGGGTGGTTGAAGGGCCCGGCTCGCAAGCTCGCTAGACCTCTTCAACGCTGCTGGGTTCGCGGCGGGACAGGTCGATGCCGAGCTCCTCGGCGGCTCGGAAGACGTCCTCCTCGGCGTCCCGGAGCTCCAACCTCGAGCCGTCGCTGGAGAGCACCTCGACGTTCAGGCACAGCGACTGCATCTCCTTCACGAGGACCTTGAACGATTCGGGGATGCCCGGCTCGGGCACGTTCTCCCCCTTGACGATGGCCTCGTAGACCTTGACCCGACCGAGCACGTCGTCGGACTTGATGGTGAGCAGCTCCTGCAGGGCGTAGGCCGCGCCGTACGCCTCGAGTGCCCACACCTCCATCTCACCGAACCGCTGACCACCAAACTGCGCCTTACCACCCAGCGGCTGCTGCGTGATCATCGAGTACGGACCGGTCGAGCGGGCGTGGATCTTGTCGTCGACCAGGTGGTGCAGCTTGAGCATGTACATGTAGCCGACGCTGATCGGCTGTGGGAACGGCTCGCCGGAGCGGCCGTCGAACAGCAGCGCCTTGCCGTCGGGGTCGACCAGCCGGTCTCCGTCGCGGGTACGCAGCGTGGAGGAGAGCAGGCCCTGGATCTCGTCCTGGCGGGCCCCGTCGAACACCGGCGTGGCGATGTTGCTGCTGGGCGGAGCCTCGCCCGCACCGATGCTGCGCAGCCGCTCCTTCCAGTGCTCGTCCGAGTCCTCGTCACCCTCGACCTGCCAGCCGGTCTTGGCGATCCACCCCAGGTGGGTTTCCATGACCTGGCCGACGTTCATCCGGCCGGGGACGCCGAGCGGGTTGAGCACGATGTCCACCGGTGTGCCGTCGGGCAGGAACGGCATATCCTCGATGGGCAGGATCTTGGCGATCACGCCCTTGTTGCCGTGCCGGCCGGCGAGCTTGTCCCCGTCGGAGATCTTGCGCTTCTGTGCGACGTAGACGCGCACCAACTGGTTGACGCCGGGCGGCAGCTCGTCGGCCTCCTCGCGGTCGAAGACGCGGACGCCGATGACGGTGCCGGACTCGCCGTGCGGCACCTTGAGGGAGGTGTCGCGGACCTCTCGAGCCTTCTCGCCGAAGATCGCGCGCAGCAGCCGCTCTTCGGGCGTCAGCTCGGTCTCGCCCTTGGGCGTCACCTTACCGACCAGCACGTCACCGTTGCCCACCTCGGCGCCGATGCGGATGATGCCGCGCTCGTCGAGGTCGGCCAGCATGTCGTCGCTGACGTTGGGGATGTCGCGGGTGATCTCCTCGGGGCCCAGCTTGGTGTCGCGGGCGTCGACCTCGTGCTCCTCGATGTGGATCGAGGTGAGGACGTCCTCCTGCACGATGCGCGAGGACAGGATGATCGCGTCTTCGTAGTTGTGTCCCTGCCACGACATGAAGGCGACCAGCAGGTTGGTGCCCAGTGCCATCTCGCCCTCGTCGGTGCACGGGCCGTCCGCGATCGGCGTACCGACCTCGACCCGCTGGCCCTCACGCACCAGCGGGCGCTGGTTGATGCAGGTGCCCTGGTTGGAGCGACGGAACTTCGACATCCGGTACGTGTGGTACGACCCGTCGTCGTGCATGACCTCGACGAAGTCGGCCTCGACCTCGGTCACGACACCGGCTGCGATGGCGGTGGTGACGTCGCCGGCGTCGACGGCGGCGCGGAACTCCATGCCGGTGCCGACGAGTGGCGCCTGGCTGCGGATCAGCGGCACTGCCTGCCGCTGCATGTTCGAGCCCATCAGGGCGCGGTTGGCGTCGTCGTGCTCGAGGAACGGGATCAGCGCGGTCGCGACCGACACCATCTGCCGCGGCGAGACGTCCATGTAGTCGACCTCGTCGGGCAGGACGTAGTCGACCTCGCCGTCGCGACGGCGGACCGTCACACGCTCCTCGGCGAACGTGTTGTCCTCGGCGAGCACCGCGTTGGCCTGTGCGATGACGTGGCGGTCCTCGTCGCTGGCGGCCAGGTAGTCGATCGTGTCGCTGACGACGCCGTTCTCGACCCGCCGGTACGGCGTCTCGACGAAGCCGAAGGGGTTGATCCGGCCGTACGTCGCGAGCGAGCCGATCAGACCGATGTTCGGGCCCTCGGGTGTCTCGATCGGGCACATCCGGCCGTAGTGCGACGGGTGCACGTCGCGGACCTCGTAGCCCGCACGCTCACGGCTCAGCCCACCGGGGCCGAGGGCGGACAGGCGACGCTTGTGGGTCAGGCCGGCGATCGGGTTGGTCTGGTCCATGAACTGGCTCAGCTGGGAGGTGCCGAAGAACTCCTTCAGCGCCGCCACGACCGGCCGGATGTTGATCAGGGTCTGCGGCGTGATCGCCTCGACGTCCTGTGTCGTCATCCGCTCGCGGACGACCCGCTCCATCCGGGCCAGGCCGGTACGCAGCTGGTTCTGGATCAGCTCGCCGACCGTACGCATGCGTCGGTTGCCGAAATGGTCGATGTCGTCGGCCTCGACCACGACCGGCTTGCCCTCTCGGTTGAGCACCGGCTGCCCGTCGGCGACGCTCAGCTCGGTGCGTCCGTCGTGCAGCTCCACGATGTAACGGATCGTCGCGACGATGTCGTCGATGGTCAGCGTCTGCTGGTCGAACGCCTCGGTCTGGCCGAGCTTCTTGTTGATCTTGTAGCGACCGACCTTGGCCAGGTCGTAGCGTTTGGAGTTGAAGTAGTAGTTGTCCAACAGCGTCTGCGCGGCCTCGCGGGTGGGCGGCTCGCCCGGGCGCAGCTTGCGGTAGATGTCCAGCAGGGCCTCGTCCTGACCGGCTGTGTGGTCCTTCTCCAGCGTCAGGCGGATCGACTCGTACTCGCCGAACTCCTCGAGGATCTGCGCCTCGCTCCACCCGAGCGCCTTGAGCAGCACGGTGACGTTCTGCTTGCGCTTGCGGTCAAGACGCACACCGACCGTGTCGCGCTTGTCGACCTCGAACTCCAGCCACGCGCCCCTGCTGGGGATCAGCTTGGCCGTGTAGATGTCCTTGTCGCTGGTCTTGTCAGCGCTGCGCTCGAAGTACACGCCCGGCGAGCGGACCAGCTGGGACACCACGACTCGTTCGGTGCCGTTGATGACGAACGTGCCCTTGTCGGTCATCAGCGGGAAGTCGCCCATGAAGACCGTCTGGCTCTTGATCTCACCGGTCTCGTTGTTCATGAACTCGGCGGTGACGAACAGCGGAGCGGCGTAGGTGACGTCGCGCTCCTTGCACTCGTCGACGGAGTTCTTCGGCGGCTCGAACCGCGGTGAAGCGAACGACAGGGACATGGTCCCGGAGAAGTCCTCGATCGGGGAGATCTCCTCGAAGATCTCGGTCAGTCCCGACTTCTGCGAGACGTCGGTACGGCCGGCGGCGAGCTGCTGCTCGACCTTGGCCTTCCACAGCTCGTCGCCGATCAGCCAGTCGAAGCTGTCCGTCTGGAGCGCCAGCAACTGGGGAACCTCAAGAGGTTCGGCGATCTTTGCGAAGGAAATGCGGCGGGAGGGAGATGGTGCAGTAGCGGTGCGCGAGGCCGGCAAGAGGCGTCCTTCCGAGGCTTAAGTCTCAAGTTCCGCGCATGCCGACGGCTCCCCGTCAAGGGGTGAGGAGGAAGTGAAGGCAGCGCAAAGAAGCAGCCTAGTCCACCAGGGGCCGCTGCTGCAAACCTGGGTCCGCACACCCGTCACAGATCGGGCCCGACGACGTCGCGGACCCGGCTCTGATGTTCGCCACCATTGCGATGAAGGATGCCGGGTGTGGCCGGGTGCGTCAAGACATCCGCGTCGGACAGTGCGATAACGGACCCTGTCGTTCGGGGATGGAAACCGCAGGGGCGCACGAAGATGCTACCGGTGGTTCACCTGACCGAGACGGTGGCGCCGGCGGCCTCCAGAGAGTCCTTGGCCTTCTCAGCGGCGTCCTTGGTCACCTTCTCCAGGATCGGCTTGGGGGCGGCTTCGACGAGGTCCTTGGCCTCCTTGAGGCCGAGGCTCGTGAGCCCGCGCACCTCCTTGATGACCTGGATCTTCTTGTCACCGGTCGCCTCGAGGACGACGTCGAACTCGTCCTGCTCCTCAGCAGCCTCGGGGGCAGCGGCGCCGCCGGCGCCCGCCGGGGCGGCAGCGGCAACAGGAGCAGCGGCGCTCACGCCGAACGTCTCCTCGAACTCCTTCACGAACTCGCTCAGCTCCAGGAGGGTCATCTCCTTGAACGTGTCGAGCAGGTCAGCTGTGTCGATCTTCGCCATGGTGGCGTCCTTTCGGTTACAGATGGTCCCATGTTCGGGGGGCCCGGTCCGGGCCGATGGGTGGTCGGTCCGGCATTTCAGGCCTCAGCGTCGGCTGGGGTTTCCTCGGCTGGTGTTTCGCCGGCTGGTGTTTCGCCGGCAGGGATGTCCTGCTCCCGCTTGGCCTGCAGCGCACCGAGGACTCGGGCGGCCTGCGCGGGCAGCGCGTTGAACAGGTACGCCGCGTTCTGCGTGCTGGCCTGCAGCACCCCTGCGAGCTTGGCGAGGAGGACCTCGCGCGACTCGAGGTCGGCCAGCTTGTTGATCTCGTCGGCGTGGAGGCTCTTGCCGTCCAGGACGCCCCCCTTGATCACGAGAGCCTGGTTGGTCCTGGTGAAGTCACGCAGCCCCTTGGCGGCCTCGACGACGTCGCCTTTGACGAAGGCGATGGCCGACGGACCGACGAGCAGGCCGTCGAACGCCTCGATCCCGGCATCCTTGGCCGCGATCTTGGTCAGCGTGTTTTTCACCACGGCATAGGTGGTGTCTGTCCCGAGAGCCCGCCGCAGGTCCTGCAGCTGCTTCACGGACAGACCGCGGTACTCGGTGAGGACGGCTGCGCTCGAGTTGCGGAACTCCTCCGTCAGCTCGGCGACTGCCGCTGCCTTGTCCGGGCGTGCCATGGGTCTCCTTCCGCGTACTCGTTGATCGGATCTCATACCGGAGGGACACGGGCATGACCCCACATGCAAAGAACGCCCCGGCGCAGGAGTGCACGGGGCGTGGCGCACCGCGGTGCGCGTGCTTCGTGGTCAACCTGCGCGGGTCGCCCGGCTAGCGGGACCTTCTGCCGATCCGAGTAGGACGGACCGGCGACCTGCGGTCTTCGGCTCGATCAGGGTACGACCGCGGCGGCGGCACAGGCAAATCCCGGCGGAGGGAGGGTCAGCCGGCGGCGCTGAACGGGTCCTTCTTGCTGATCCGGTTGGCCGGGGGTGGCGTGATCTCCACCGGGCCACCCCAATCGGAGTAGATGAACTCCAGCTCGAACAAGCCGCCCGCCTCGGCGGTCATCTTGACCGGCAGGTTGTCCTCGTCGGTCCAGAAGGAGTAGGTGATGGTCTCGGGCAGCTGCGCCGCCGCTGGGCCGCCGCCGGCTGCGCCGAGGGTATCGAGCATGTCCTCGGTGTTGACCGTGACGTCGTACTGTTCGGCCTCGACACCCTCGACCGTCTCGGGTCCGACCTCCTCGAAACCGACGATCGCGTCCTCCAGCGCTTCGGTGGTGGCTGCCACGTCGAACTGCTCCTGGAGGCCCCCGAACGACTCGGCCAACGGGTTGCTGGCGTCGTCGAGGTCGATGACCACGAACTTGTTCTGCGAGAGCTGACCGAGGTTCATGTAGAAGTCTCCGTCGACGAGGATCATCTGCAGATCCCCCACCCCGGGGACCTGCATCGTCATGTCGACCCCGGAGTCCTCGACGTCGGCACCGGTGAGCACCTCCCCCTCCGCGGTGATGACCTGTCCGCCGGAGGTGATCGTCACGTCCATCGTCACGCTGCCGGCCTCGATCTGAGCCGCTGTCAGCTCCTGCGCGAACGTGTCCTCGGTCAGACCGGCCGAGGAGACCCCGGTGTCGTCGTCGGACCCGGTGTCGGCGTCGTCGGACCCGGTGCCGTCGTCG
>Ga0136627_1000077_pt1 | contig 27442 bp, 23 predicted proteins | sample AntDrymUQ4892206_2_FD_104652 | JGI IMG/M metagenome (GOLD analysis project Ga0136627, IMG submission 104652) | Polar desert sand microbial communities from Dry Valleys, Antarctica - metaG UQ489 (22.06) | ecosystem: Environmental > Terrestrial > Soil > Desert | place: Antarctica: Dry Valley... | reverse complement strand
GCCCTGACCCTGTGCCTGCTGGCGCTGACCGCCTGCGGCGGCAACGGCGAGAGGGAGGAGGAGCCCGGGCCGGTCGTGGTCTCTCCCGACGACGAGACCACGCCGACCGATCCCGAGCCGACGGAGACGGAGGAGACGCCCGAGGAGACACCAGATCCCGAACCGGGCCCGGCCGAGCCGCAGATCGACACCACCATCACCGAGGGGCTGACCAGTCCGTGGGGCCTGGCGTTCCTGCCCGAGGGGGATGCGCTGGTCTCCGAGCGCGACACCGGCCTGATTAAGCGCGTCCCCGTTGATGGCGGCGAGGCGGTCACCGTCGGCGAGCTGCCCGAGGCCGACCCGTCCTCCGAGGGCGGCCTGCTCGGTCTCGCGGTGCACCCGGAGTTCCCCGAGCAGCCGTGGGTGTACGCGTACTACTCGACGCCGTCGGACAACCGGGTCGTACGCATGCGCTTCGAGGACGACACCCTCGGCCCGCAGGAGGTCCTGCTCGAGGGCATCCCGGTCGCACAGATCCACAACGGCGGCCGGCTCGGCTTCGGCCCGGATGGCTTGCTGTACATCAGCACCGGCGACGCGTCGGAGTCGGGCACCGCGCCGGACCGCGGCTCACTGGCCGGCAAGATCCTGCGCCTGACCCCGGAGGGGGAGCCGGCACCGGACAACCCGTTCGGCACGGAGGTCTACAGCCTCGGGCACCGCAACGTGCAGGGCATCGCCTGGGACGACGAGGACAACCTGTACGCGAGCGAGTTCGGCCAGGACACCTGGGACGAGCTGAACCGGGTCGCTGCCGGTGCGAACTACGGCTGGCCGACGGTCGAGGGCAGGTCCGGTGGCTCCGACGAGTTCGTCGACCCACTGGTGCAGTGGGGCACCGACGAGGCGTCACCGTCGGGCATCGCGTACGCGCAAGGCTCGGTGTGGATGGCCGCTCTGGCCGGCGAACGCCTGTGGCGCATCGACGTGACGCCCACCGGCAGCGTCCGCGGCGAGCCGGTTGCGTTCCTCACCGGTGAGTACGGACGGCTACGGACCGTCGAGGCCGCGCCGGACGGCTCCCTGTGGCTCGTCACCTCCAACACCGACGGCCGTGGCGACCCCGACGAGGCGGATGACCGGATCCTGCGCCTGACACTCTCCTGATTGAGCGAAGGGGTCCCCTGTGCCCGACCTATGAGAACGGGGACCCCCTCGCTCACTCGGAATGCTCGTGAACCGCCCCGTCAGGTCAGCCGGGACAGGATCAGCTCGCGAACCCGGCCGGCGTCGGCCTGCCCACGCATCTCCTTCATGACCGCACCGATCAGTGCCCCGGCGGCGGCGACCTTGCCCGCGCGGATCTTGTCGGCCACGTCGGGACTGGCCGCGATCGCCCGGTCCACGGCCGCTCCGAGCGCAGCGTCGTCGGACACCACCTCCAGGCCGCGCGCGGCGACGACCTCCTGCGGTGTCCCCTCCCCGGCCAGCACGCCGTCGAACACGCCTCGGGCGAGCTTGTCGTTGATCCGACCGGCGTCGACCATCGCCTGGATGCCGGCCACGTCCGCCGGTGTGATCGCGAGCTCACTCACGTCGACGCCGGTCTCGTTGGCCCGGCGGGTGAGCTCCGAGAGCCACCACTTGCGTGCCGCCTGCGGGGATGAACCAGCGGCGACCGTCTGTTCGACGAGGATGAGCGCACCGGCACCGACTATGTCGCGCATCTCCAGGTCGCTGGCTCCCCAGGCCTGTTGCAGCCGCGCCCGGCGCACCCGCGGGGCTTCGGGCAATGTCGCACGCAGCTCCTCGACCCAGTCGGCGGTCGCCTCGATCGGCGTGAGGTCCGGCTCGGGGAAGTAGCGGTAGTCCTCGGCGTCGGTCTTGACCCGTCCGGCGGTCGTTTCGCCCGTGTCCTCGTGGAAGTGGCGGGTCTCCTGGACGATCGCAGCCCCCGCGCCCAGCACCCCTGCCTGGCGCGACACCTCGAAACGGATGGCCCGCTCGACGCTGCGCAGCGAATTCACGTTCTTGGTCTCCGTGCGGGTGCCGAAGGTCTGCTGCCCGACCGGGCGCAGCGAGAGGTTGACGTCGCAGCGCATCGAGCCCTGCTCCATGCGGACGTCGGACACCCCGAGTGACAGCAACAGCTCGCGCAGGTGCGCCACGTAGGCCCGAGCGACCTGTGCGGCCCTGGCCCCGGCTCCCTCGATCGGCTTGGTGACGATCTCGATCAGCGGCACGCCGGCGCGGTTGTAGTCCAGCAGCGAGTGCACGGCGCCGTGGATGCGGCCCGTCGCGCCACCCACGTGCAGCGACTTGCCGGTGTCCTCCTCCATGTGGGCGCGCTCGATCTCCACCCGGAACACGTCGCCGTCAACGTCGACCTCGGTGAAGCCGTCGTACGCGATCGGCTCGTCGTACTGGGAGGTCTGGAAGTTCTTCGGCATGTCCGGGTAGAAGTAGTTCTTGCGTGCGAACCGGCACCAGGGCGCGATCGAGCAGTTCAGCGCGAGGCCGATCCGGATCGCGGACTGCACCGCGGCGCCGTTGACGACGGGCAACGCACCGGGCAGCCCGAGGCACACCGGACACACCTGGGTGTTGGGCTTGGCGCCAAAGCCGGTGGGGCAGCCGCAGAACATCTTGGTGGCGGTGTCCAGCTCGACGTGCACCTCCAGACCCATCACCGGGTCGAAGGTCTCCAGCGCCTCGTCGAAGCCGACCAGGCCGGGCAGCGTCGTCATCGTCCAACTCCCGTGCTCGAGGCCAGTTCCGGCGCCCGGCCCAGAAGCGGACCGCCCCACTGCTCCTCCAGCAGTCGCTCCAGCACCGAGCCCACGCGGTACAGCCGGTCGTCGGCCATCGCCGGCGCGAGCACCTGCAGCCCCGACGGCAGGCCGTCCTCGTCGGCCAGGCCGATGGGCAGCGACAGACCGGGTACGCCGGCGAGGTTGGCCGGGATGGTCGCCACGTCGTTGAGGTACATCGCGAGCGGGTCGTCGAGCTTGGCGCCGAACTCGAAAGCCGTCGTCGGCGTGGTCGGCGAGACGAGCACGTCGGTCCGGCCGAACGCGGCGTCGAATTCGCGGGAGATCAGCGTGCGGACCTTCTGTGCCGAGCCGTAGTACGCGTCGTAGTAGCCGCTGGACAGCGCGTACGTGCCCAGGATGATGCGTCGCTTGACCTCCGACCCGAAACCGGCCGCCCGGGTCGCGGCCATGACCTGCTCGGCGCTCGGGGCGTCGACCCCCTCTGGCCCGACCCGCAGGCCGAAACGCATCGCGTCGAACCTGGCCAGGTTGCTGGAGGCCTCGCTGGGCAGGATCAGGTAGTACGCGGCGAGCGCCTTGGTGAAGCTGGGGCAGGACACCTCGACGATCTCGGCACCCGCCTTGGTGAGCAGCTCGAGGGACTCCTCGAAGCGAGCCCGCACACCCGGCTGGTAGCCCTCGCCGCCGAGCTCGGTCACGACGCCGACCCGCAGTCCCGTCAGGTCGCCGTCGAGCGCGTCGAGCACCGGCGGCACGGGCGCGTCGATGCTGGTGGAGTCGCGCGGGTCGTGGCCGCCGATCAGGTCGTGCAACAGCGCGGCGTCACGCACCGTGCGGGTCACCGGGCCGGCCTGGTCCAGGCTGCTCGCCAGCGCGACGAGGCCGTAGCGGGAGACACCGCCGTACGTCGGCTTGACCCCGACCGTGCCGGTGACGGCGCCCGGCTGACGGATCGAGCCCCCGGTGTCCGTGCCGATCGCCAACGGCGCTTCGTACGCCGCGACCGCGGCCGCGGAGCCGCCTCCGGACCCGCCGGGGATGCGCCCGAGGTTCCACGGGTTGCGGGTCGGACCGTACGCGGAGTGCTCGGTCGAGCTGCCCATCGCGAACTCGTCCATGTTGGTCTTGCCGAGGATCGGCAGCCCGGCTGCACGCAGCCGCTCGACGACCGTGGCGTCGTACGGAGGTATCCAGCCCTCGAGCATGCGCGAGCCGCAGGTGGTGGGCATCCCCTTGGTCGCCAGCAGGTCCTTGACCGCGATCGGCACGCCCGCCAGCGGGTGCAGCAGCTCACCGTCGGCGCGGCGGCGGTCGACCGCGTCTGCCTGTTCGAGCGCCCCGTCGACGTCGACGTGCAGGAACGCGTGGACGTTGCCGTCGACGTCGGCGATCCGGTCCAGGTGAGCCTGCGTGGCCTGCACCGACGTCGTGTCCCCCGCGGCGAGACGCTCGGCCAGCTCGGTGGCGCTGAGGCGGGTGAGGTCGTCCTCGCTGCTCATCAGGCCTCCTCGGTGAGGATCCGGGGCACGCTGAATCGTTGCTGCTCCTCCTGCGGGGCGCCTGACAGCGCCTCCTCATGGGTCAGGCCCGGGCGCACCTCGTCGGCGCGGAACACGTTGCTGGTCGGCACCGCGTGCGACATCGGCGGGATGTCGGCGTCTGCGACCTCACCCACCACGGCGACCGAGTCGAGGATCACCCCGAGCTGAGGCGCCAGGTGGTCGAGCTCGGCGTCGGTCAGGTCGATCCGGGCGAGGCCGGCGAGGTAGGCAACGTCGTCCCGGCTCAGGGCAGGGTCGTCGGACACGCTCATAGCGCAGCGGATCCCTTCGTGGAAGTGGGTGCAGTGTCAATGGTAGTGGCGGCGGCGACGCTGCCGGCCGACCGCGGCGTCACCGCTCGTCCAGCGCCCGCACAAGGCTCGGCGGTGCCACCGTGCGGTAGGCGTCCTCGACCAGCTCGGCTACCTCGTCCCAGTCGGGGGGCGAGCCGTCGGCGACGACGAGCCGCACACCGATCCAGCCCCGGTGACCGACGTACGGCGGACGGAAGAAGCGCTCGGGGTCCGCGGCGAGGATGCCGGCCTGCTCGACGGGTGGTGCCGCGCACCAGAAGCCGATGTTGCCGTCGCCGTGGTGGTCGTCCACCCAGGTGAGGAAGGTCTTGCGGACGCAGAAGGTCGGGGAGCCGTGGCTGAGCTTCTCGGTCGCCTCCGGCAGCGCCAGGCAGAGGGTACGTACGCGCTCGAGCAACAGGTCGGGGTCGGTGGTGGCGGCCATGCTCAGGAGCGTAGGACGCGGCACCGACAGGTCGAGCTGCCATGGCCGCCGCAGGTCATCGGCAGCCAGCCACCGGCAGCATGCCTCCTTAAGGTGACGTTCGCCCCGTCCTGCGCGGATGATGGACGCCAGTACCCCGAGAAGCGTGTTGAACGGTGGTGACCGTGCCCCTCGAGTCTTTGGATCCGAGCACGCCGTACCTGGTGGTGGACGCCGACGTGCTCGACCGCAACCTGCGTCGGGCGGCGACCACAGCGCGGACCAGAGGCTTGGTGCTGAGACCGCACGCCAAGACCCACAAGTGTCTGGAGATCGCCCGACGCCAGATCGCCCTCGGTGCTGGTGGGCTCACCGTGGCGACCGTGGGTGAAGCCGAAGTGTTTGCTGCGGCGGGCTTCGGTGACCTGTTCATCGCCTACCCGGTGTGGGTCTCGGGCGGGCGGGTAGCCAGATTGCGCGCACTCGCCGAGCAGGTCTCCTTGCGCATCGGGGTCGATTCAGTGGAAGGGGTCCAGGCTTTGGCCAGCGCAGCGTCGGGTGCCGGCATCGCCGTTCTCGTCGAGGTCGACAGCGGTCACCACCGCAGTGGGGTGCAGCCCGAGGCGGCCGGAGAGGTGGCCGCCGCGGCCAGCCGGGCAGGACTCGAGGTGCTGGGCGTGTTCACGTTCCCCGGCCACGGATACCAGCCCGACGGTCGTGGCCAGGCGGCCGCCGATGAGGCGACGGCGCTCGATGTTGGCGCGCGGTCCCTGCAGCGGGTCAGTGTCGACCCTGTGGTCCGGAGCGGGGGGTCCACGCCCACCGCGGCTCTTGCCGATGCTGCGTCCCTGACCGAGATGCGACCCGGCGTCTACGCCTTCAACGACGCCCAGCAGGCAGAGCTTGGCAGCTGCGGGTGGTCCGATGTCGCCCTCACGGCAGCCGCGACCGTGGTCAGCAGGTCCGGTCAGCAGGTCGTCGTCGATGCCGGTAGCAAGGTCCTCGGTGCCGACCGACCGACGTGGACCACAGGAGGTGGACGCCTGCTGGACCACCCAGACGCCCGGATCGTGGCGCTGTCCGAACACCACGGGACCGTCGTGTTCCCTGAGGGTTCGGCCCTTCCCGCACTGGGCGAGGTGGTGCGGGTGGTACCCAACCATGTCTGCTCGGCGGTCAATCTGGCGGACCAGCTCGTCGTCGTGTCGGCGGGCAGGCAGGTCGAACACTGGGCGGTCGCGGCCCGCGGGGCCAACACCTGACGGCCGCAGGCAACGGAGTGCAGCGGGTTGGGCCGGACGAACCGCGTTCCAAGCTGCTGCTACGTCTCGTCCACGCCGGTGGCGATGCGCTCGAGCAGGGCATGGACCTGGTGACTCGTCAACGGCAGGAAGCGATCAAGGCCAGCAGCGGCAAGTACGCCCATGCCTTCAACGTCGACTACCTCGCCGATCTGCGCCACGACTGGGCCCGATGATTGCGCTGGACGCCAGCGTCCTGGTCGCGGATCTCTATCCGTTCGACGTTCACCACGACGTCGCGACCGGCGTTCTCCTGATGCCGCCGACGAGCCGTTGCTCGTGCATGCGCTCACCCTGGCCGAGGTCCTGGTGGGCGGCGTGAGGATCGGGAAGGGCGTTGACATGCGGGCCGATCTGCAGGCGGCCGGGATCCGGTTGGCCGATCGGGACGACGACGAACCCCTACACCTGGCGGAGCTGAGGGTCACGACAGGGCTGAAGCTGCCAGATTGCTGCGTCCTGGACACGGCCGTGACCAACGAGACGAGGTGGCCACCTTCGGCGGTGCCTTGGCGACCGCCGCCCGTCGGCTCGGTGTCCGTGTGGTCCCCTGATCGCTTGCTCGCGCCGGCGGACGTCGAGCGACCTCAGCCGCGCTGACCAAGCGCCGAGTCGGGCACCTGCGCCACGGCTCGTGCGGCGTCCGGCCCCTGCTCGAGCAGCGTGGCGAACCCGGTCTCGTCGAGCACCGGGACGCCGAGCTGGACGGCCTTGTCGTACTTGGTGCCGGGACTGTCCCCGACCACGACGAAGTCGGTCTTCTTCGACACCGACCCGCTGGCTTTGCCGCCACGGGCGAGGATGGACTCCTTGGCCTCGTCGCGGCTGTAGCGATCCATCGACCCGGTGACGACGACGGTCAGTCCTTCCAGCGTGCGCGGCACCGACGCGTCTCGCTCGTCGGCCATCCGGACGTCGGCCGCAGCCCAGGCGTCGACGATTCCTGCGTGCCAGTCGACCTCGAACCAGTCGATGACCGCGTCGGCGATGGTCGGCCCGACACCTTCGACCCCGGCGAGCTCGTCACGGTCGGCGGCACGGATCGCGTCCATGGTGGCGAAGTGCTGCGCCAGTGCTCTGGCTGCGGTCGGGCCGACGTGACGGATGGACAGCGCGACCAGCACCCGCCACAGCGGCTGCTGCTTGGCCCTCTGCAGGTTGGCGGCCAACCGGGCACCGTTGGCGCTCAGCACGCGGTCACCGGCGCCGGCCTCGGGCTCGGACTTCTTGGCCGCACGGGTGAACAGCGGCACCTCCAGCAGTCGCTGTTCGTCGAGGTCGAACAGCTGTCCCTCATCGACCAGCACGCCGCTGGACAGCAGCCCGACGGCCGCCTCGTAGCCGAGCACCTCGATGTCGAACGCGCCCCGGCCGGCGACGTGGAACAGGCGCTCGCGCAGCTGCGCTGGGCAGGACCGCGCGTTGGGACAGCGGATGTCCTTATCGCCCTCGCGTTCGGCCTTGAGCTCGGTGCCGCACTCCGGGCAGTGGGTCGGCATGACGAACGCACGCTCGGTGCCGTCGCGGAGGTCGACGACCGGCCCGACGATCTCGGGGATGACGTCGCCGGCCTTGCGCAGCACGACTGTGTCGCCGATCAGCACCCCCTTGCGCTCGACCTCGTGGGCGTTGTGCAACGTCGCCATCTCGACGGTGGAACCGGACACCCGAATCGGCTGCATCCGACCGAACGGAGTCACCCGACCAGTGCGCCCGACGTTGACGAGGATGTCGAGCAGCTTGGTGTTGACCTCCTCGGGCGGGTACTTGTACGCGATGGCCCACCGCGGCGCCCGTGAGGTCGAGCCCAGCCGGCGCTGCAGCGACACCTGGTCGACCTTGACCACGATGCCGTCAATCTCGTGCTCCACGGCGTGCCGGTGCTCACCGAAATGCTCGATGAGCTGCTGCACCGCGGCCAGGTCGGACAGCACCTGTGCGTGCGGGCTGATCGGCAGCCCCCACGCACCCAGCGCCTCGTACGACTCCGACTGCCGGGTCGGGGTGAACCCCTGCCGGGCACCCAGCCCGTGGCAGATCAGCCGCAGCGGGCGCGAAGCGGTCACCTTCGGGTTCTTCTGCCGAAGCGACCCGGCGGCGGCGTTGCGTGGGTTGGAGAACGGGTCCTTGCCGGCAGCCACCAGCGAGGCGTTCAGCTCCTCAAACGCCTCGACGGGGAAGAACACCTCGCCCCGCACCTCCACGTAGGTGGGCACCGGATGGTCGGCGTTGCCGCTCAACCGGTTCGGGATGCCCTCGACTGCACGCACGTTGAGGGTGATGTCCTCCCCCACCCGTCCGTCCCCGCGGGTGGCACCACGCACCAGCTTGCCGTGCTCGTAGGTGAGGTTGACGGCGAGGCCGTCGATCTTGAGCTCGCACAGGTAGTCGATCCGGGTAGCGTCACCGACCTCGTGTCGGAGGCGCGTGGCCCACGCCTGCATCTCCTCTGCGGAGAACGCGTTGTCGAGGCTCATCATCCGCTCGCGGTGCTCCACGGCACTGAACTCGGTGGAGACCGCTCCACCGACGCGCTGGGTCGGTGAGTCAGGGGTGCGCAGGTCGGGATATTGCTGCTCGAGCTGCTCGAGCTCGGCCATCAGCGCATCGAACTCGGCGTCGGAGGCAGTGGGACCGTCCAGCACGTAGTAGCGCCAACGGTGGTCCTCGACCAGCTCGGCGACCTCTCGGTGACGTTCACGTGCGGACGGCGGCGCAGCCTCGGGAGCGGTCACGGCGTCGGTGGCTGGGTCGGCGTCGGCGGACTGGGACACGGTCACATCCTGCCCGGTCCCACCGACACCGGTGAAGCCACACGCCCGCGAGCACGACCGCCACGCGCGCGCTGGTTCGTCACGGGGTGGCCCCGCTACGAACCTAAGGTCACGGGGCCACCCCGTGACGTGAACAAGTGCGGCTCAGCTCAGCCTGTGACCGCGGCGGCCACCCGCGTGGCCAGCCGGAGTGCCACGCGCGTCCAGTCCGGGGAGGCGCCCGCCAGCCCGCAGGCCGGCGTGACGACGATCCGCTGCGCCAGGGTCGGCGCGTCATGGCCGAGCCGGTCGAAGAAGCGCAGCAGCCGATCGGTCAGCTCGGCATCGGTCACCGCGGTCTCCGGCCGCGTGGACGGGACGACACCCGGCCACAGGTCGACCCCTGCCTCGAGGGCCTGGCTCCACACGTCGTCGGGGCGGGCCTGCGCCAGGTTGTACGAGATGGCCGTGAACCCGGCGCCGACGAGCAGGGACACCGGGACGTCGGACGCGCAGACGTGCACGACCGGGCGGGCACCGGCACCGCTGATCGCCGCGGTCAGCTGCTGCAGGGCGGCACTGGCAGTGGACGCGTCGACCGAGCGGTGTCGCCCGAAGCCGCCGGCGGTCGGCACCGCGGCCGCGAGTACCGCCGGCAGCGCGGGCTCGTCGACCTGGACGACGACGTCGGCCCCGGGGACGCGCCGCGCGACGTCGGCGACGTGCTCGGCGATCCCCTCGGCGAGAGAGTGGGTGAGCTCCCGGCGGGCACCGTGGTCGGCGAGGACCCGGTCACCCCGTGGGCGCTCCATCGTCGCCGCGAGCGTCCACGGTCCGCTGACCTGCACCTTGAGCGGACCGGCGTACCCCCCGGTGTGCTCCTCGATTGCGTCGAGGTCCTGCGCGAGCAAGGACACGGCGCGGCGGTGGTCGATGCCCGAGGCGTCGGTGAGACGCCAGCCGGCTGGCTGCAGGTCGGCGGCCAGGCCGGCGAGCAGCGCCGCAGCGCGTCCGGTCATCGAGGCGTGCGGCGCACGCTCGGGCAGCTCGGGCAGGTGCACGAGGTCGGGCAGCTCGCCGGTGACCACGCGGACCGCCTCCACCACGTCCTCCCCCGGCATGGACCCGATGCCGGTCGCCCGTGCCCTGAAGACAGCAGCGCCGCTCACCGGGACGTGCTCGCGATGGTGGCGCTGCCGACGACGCGGCTGCCCTCGTACACCACGACCGCCTGCCCCGGTGCGATCCCGGCGGCGGGCTCGTGCAGGTCCACGACCAGCTCGTCGCCGAGCAGCGCGACAGTCGCCCGGTGCTCGTCACCATGCGCACGCAGCTGCACGGTGCATTTCAGCGGCCCGTCGGGGGCCGGCCCGCACCAGCGCGGTCCGATCGCGGTCAGGTTCGTGACCGCCAGGTCCTCGCGCGCTCCGACGGTCACGGTGCCGCTGACCGGTTCGATGTCCAGCACGAAGCGCGCCTTGCCGTCGGCGGCGGGGACGCCGAGCCGCAGCCGGCGCCGCTGGCCGACGGTGAACGCGAACGCGCCCTCGTGCTCGCCCACCACGGCGCCCTCGGCGTCGACGATCTGCCCGGCCCGTTCTCCCAGGGCGCGGTGCAGGAACCCCGCGGTGTCACCGTCGGGGATGAAGCAGATGTCGTGGCTGTCGGGCTTGTCGGCCACCGACAGCCCGCGCCGCGCCGCCTCGGCCCGGACCAGCTCTTTCGGGGTGTCCCCGAGCGGGAACATGGCGTGCGCCAGCTGCCGCTGGGTCAGCACCCCCAGGACGTACGACTGGTCCTTGCCGGTGTCGACGGAGCGGTGCAGCTCGGTGCAGCCGTCCGGGGCGGTGACGCTCTGGGCGTAGTGGCCTGTGACGACCGCGTCGAACCCGAGGGCGATCCCGCGCTCGAGCACCGCCTCGAACTTGATCCGCTCGTTGCAGCGCAGGCACGGGTTGGGCGTACGTCCCGCGTCGTACTCGGCGATGAAGTCCTCGACCACGTCGGCGTGGAAGCGCTCGGACAGGTCCCAGACGTAGAACGGGATGCCGATCACGTCGGCGGCCCGGCGGGCATCACCGGCGTCCTCGATCGAGCAGCAGCCGCGGGCGCCCGACCGGTAGGACTGCGGGTTGCGGGACAACGCGAGGTGGATGCCGGTGACGTCGTGGCCGGCGTCGACGGCTCGTGCTGCTGCTACGGCGGAGTCGACGCCACCGGACATGGCGGCCAGGACGCGCATCAGCTGACCCTCCGGTTCAGCAGGCCGGCGTCGCGGGCGCGCGCCACCACACCCGGCAGCGCGGCGACGAGCCGGTCGACGTCCGCGCCGGTGGACGTGTGGCCGAGAGAGAACCGCAGCGAACCGCGGGCTCGGTCCTCGTCGTGCCCCATCGCCAAGAGCACGTGACTTGGCTGCGGCACCCCGGCGGTGCAGGCCGAACCGGTGGAGCACTCGATGCCGGCGGCGTCGAGCAGCATCAGCAACGAGTCGCCCTCGCAGCCCGGGAAGCTCAGGTGCGCGATCCCGGGCAGCCGGTGGTCGGGCCGGGGATCGCCGTTGACGAGGACCTCCGGTACGGCAGCACTGACGCGCCGTACGAGGTCCTCACGCAGCGCCTCCAGGGTGTGGTGGTGCTCGGCGCGCCGCCCGACCGCAATCTCCAGGGCGCGGGCGAACGCGGCGATGCCGGCTGCGTCGAGGGTCCCCGAGCGGATCTGCCGCTCCTGGCCCCCTCCGTGCAGCAGCGGCGTCACCTCGGCCCCACGCTGGACGAGCAGCGCGCCAACGCCGACCGGGCCGCCGATCTTGTGCGCACTCACGGTGAGGGCGTCCAGCCCGCTGTGGTCGAAGTCCACCGGTAGCACGCCGACCGCCTGCACCGCGTCGCTGTGCACCGGGATGCCGTGCGTACGGGCGATCTGCACGACGTCGCCGACGGGCTGGACGGTGCCGACCTCGTTGTTGGCCCACATGCAGCTGACCAACGCGATCGAGTCCGGGTCTCGCTCGACGTGAGCACGCAGCGCGGCTGTATCCAGGCGGCCCACGCTGTCGACCTCGAGCAGCTCGAGCTGCATGCCCTGGTCGGCCATCGCCTCCAGCGAGTCGAGCACGGCGTGGTGCTCGATCGCAGGGGCGAGCATCCGGGTGCGACGCGGATCCGCGGCGCGGCGGGCAGAGGCGATGCCCTTGACCGCCAGATTGTCCGCCTCGGTGCCGCCGGAGGTGAACACGACGTCGCCCGGACGCGCCCCGAGTGCCCCGGCGATCGTCTCGCGGGACTCCTCGACCACCCGTCGTGCCTGTCGACCGGAGGCATGCAGGCTCGAGGGGTTGCCCAGCCGCTGCAGCTGCTCCACCAGCACCTCGACGACCTCCGGTCGGACCGGGGTCGTGGCGGCGTGGTCGAAGTACGCAGGAGCGTCCGGACGGGCAGGCATGGCGGGTCCAGGGTAGTCGGCGGCGTGCGTCAGTCCGACCGGGGACAGTCAGGGGTGCCCGGGTGAACCCGTGCGATCGTGGCGAGCAGCCCACGCACGGGCACGAGCATCGAGCAGCGGCAAGGTGCAGATCACGGCGGCAACCCGGGGCGGCGTCCACGCGAGCCACGGCCTGTACAGCCGCTGAAAAGCCGCCTCCTCCGGGTCGTCCACCTGCAGGGCTCCGGCATGCCGCCACGCTGCCACGCGCCATACGTCACGGGGTGGCCCCGCTACGAACCTATGGTCACGATGCCACCCCGTGGCAGAACGAGCACCTGGGATGAGCCGACCGTCCACAGATCACCGGAGGCCACCCCAGATGGCCGCGAGAGCGACTCTGATGGGGGTATGCCACGTACAGCCATGTACGACCGCACAGCGGTCGAGTCCTTCCTGCGTACGAACGAGCTGATCGCGACCCACTCCGAGCTCACCGCGCAGGGCGTCCCCCTCAGCACAGTGATGTCCAGAATTCAGCCCAGCGGCCCCTGGCAACGCGTGTTGCCCGGGGTCGTGGTCGCGCACCGAGGACCCGTGAGCATCCGCGAGCGACGCATCGCAGCGATCAAGTACGGAGGACGCGAGAGCATCCTGACGGGCCGGGACTCGATCGAGCTGCGCGGCATGAACGCGCGCCGACCCGAGCGGGTTCAGCTGCTGGTGCCGCACACCACCCAAAGGACGTCGCACCACTTCCTGACGGTCGAGCGCACCCACCGGATGCCGATCGCCGACGTCATCGATCGGCTCCGAGTGGCACCGCTACCCCGCGCGATCGTCGATGCCTGCCGACGCGACGGGCCCGTGGACGACGTCCGCGCGATGGTGGCGCAGGCCGTGCAGACTCGTCGGTGCACGCCAGACGAGCTGCGGGACGCACTCAGCCGTGCTGCCCGCCAGCGAACGGCCACGACACGCGCCGCCATGAGAGAGATCGACGCGGGCATCAGGTCGGTGGCCGAAGGCGACGCCAAACGGGCCATCGATCACTCCGGTCTACCCCCAATGGAGTGGAACGTGTCGCTCTTCAGCCCTGACGGCGAGTTCCTCGGATCGCCGGACGGCTGGTACGACGACGTGGCGCTAGCTCTGCAGATCGATTCTATGCAGTGGCACCTGTCCCCGGCGCAGTACAAGCGGACCCAACGGATCCAGCGAGCCATGACCCGCCACGGAATCGTGGTCGTCCCCATGGCGCCGGCCGACGTCTCGGCCGATCCAGCCGCATTCATGGCCGACATGGCGGCCTTCCGACTCGCTGCGGCGGCGCGGCCGCGGCCCGACATCGTGGTGAAGCGCCGCGTCACGGGGTGATCCTGCTCCCCGGTGGCGACTGGGTGAGTTCACTACGACGGCAATACGTCACGGGGTGGCCCCGCTACGAACCTATGGTCACGATGCCACCCCGTGAGGTAACCCCGGGGGCGCCCAAAGCGGTTGAGCCTGGCAGCCCGCACGTGCCAGGCTGACGGCATCATGTGGAGTTGACGACCACCCCGACCTGCGCCCGTGGCCTTGCCCGGCGGGTCCCGTACGCCCGTGTCCCGGAGTCCCCGTTGTCATCTCCCCTCCACGCTCTCGTCGGCCGCGACCTGTCCCGGTCCTACGGCGAGCAGCCCGTGCTCGACGGCGTGGACGTGACGGTCTCGCCGGGCCAGCGCCTCGGACTGCTCGGCGAGAACGGTGCCGGCAAGTCGACGCTGCTGCGTCTGCTCGCCGGCGTCGAGGCAGCCGACGCAGGCCGGGTAGAGCGTCCCGACGACATCGCCTACCTGCCGCAGGAGCCGCACTTCGCACCCGGCACCAGCATCGGATCGGTGCTCGCCGAGGCGCTGGCACCGCTGCACGAGGCGGTACGCGACCTCGAGTCCCTCGGCGCTCGCCTGGCTGACGAGCCGGACCTTGCCGATGCCTACGCGGAGCGGCTGGAATGGGCGCAGGCGCACGACGCCTGGGACGCCGACCGTCGCGCCGACGTCGCCGCGGACCGGCTCGGTCTGCATCTGCTGGACCGCGACGCCGACATCGGGTGGCTGTCCGGAGGGCAACGCAGCCGGCTCGCGCTGGCGGCGCTGGTCACGCGACGACCGAGCGCTGCCCTGCTGGACGAACCGACCAATCACCTCGACGACGACGCCTTGATCCTGTTGGAGGAGTTCCTGGTGGACCTGCCGGGCATCGTGGTCGCGGCCAGCCACGACCGGGTGTTCCTCGACCGGGTCTGCACGCACGTCTTCGACCTCGACCCGGGCGATGTCGGCGTGGACGGGCTCGATGGCCGACTCTTCGCAGGTGGCTACACCGGCTACCTCGGGGCCAAGCAGCGGGCCCGGCTGTTGTGGGAGCAGACGTACGAGTCCCAGCAGGAACACATCGGGAACCTGCGCCGCGCGGCCGCCGGGACCGCCCGTCAGGTGGCGCCGAACCGGCCTCCGCGTGACGGTGACCGCTTCATCCACCACCACAAGGGCGCTCGGGTCGAGCGTACGGTCGCCCGCAGGGTCCGCGATGTGGAACGTCGGCTCGAGGTCGCCGAGCGACAGCAGGTACGCAAGCCGCCGCGCAGGCTGTCGTTCGACCAGCCGCTGACCGGCCCAGCTCACGGCCAGACGAGTGTCTGGGTTCGTGACCTGGTCGTCCGCGGCCGGGTCAATGTCCCGCGTCTCGACGTCCCGGCCGGCGGCAAGCTCCTGGTCACCGGCGCGAACGGCTCGGGCAAGTCCAGCCTGCTCGGTGTGCTTGCCGGTGGCCTGCGGCCCGACGGCGGCACAGTCGAGGTCTTGGCCCGGCGTACCGGCCTGCTCGTGCAGGACGTCGCCTTCGTGCACCCGGACCGCACTGCGCGTGAGACGTACGCCCAGGCGCTGGGGCCGGATCGGGCAGAGGGGCGACCGCTGCACGATCTCGGCCTGCTGCATCCTCGCGAGTCCGGCAAGCCGGTTGCGGACCTGTCCGTCGGTCAACGCAGACGGTTGGCGCTGGCGATCCTGATCGCCCGCTCACCTGACCTGCTGCTGCTCGACGAGCCGACCAACCACGTGTCGCCCGCCCTGGCCGGGGAGCTCGAGGATGCGCTGGGTGCTTCCACCGGCACCGTCGTAGTCGCCAGCCACGACCGGTGGTTGCGTCGGCGCTGGCAGCACCAGGTGATCGCCCTCAGCCCTTGCGCCTGAGCACCTCGTCGGTCGCCTGCGGGAGCACCTTCTTCAGGTCGCCGACCACACCGAAGTCGACGAGCTCGAAGATCGGCGCCTCAGCATCCTTGTTGACCGCGACGATGGTCTGCGACGTCTGCATGCCGGCCCGGTGCTGGATGGCACCGGAGATGCCGGTGGCGACGTACAGCCGCGGCGACACCGTCTTGCCCGTCTGACCGATCTGGAAGGAGTGGGGATACCACCCGGAGTCCACTGCAGCGCGCGAGGCGCCGACGGCGGCACCGAGTGCGTCCGCGAAGGCCTCGACCGCGGTGAAGTCGCCACCGGTGCCGCGACCGCCGGAGACCACGATGGCAGCCTCGGTGAGCTCCGGACGTCCGGTTGCCTCGCGGGGCTGGCGCTCGACGATCCGCGCGGTCTTGGCGGCCTCGGAGATCTCCACGGTGAACGTCTCGACCTCGGCAGCCCCTGCGATCTCGATGGGCGTGACCGAGTTCGGCTTCACGGTGATGATCGGTGTGCCCTTGGTCACCGATGCCGTCACGGTGAAGTTGCCGGCGAACACCGACTGGGTGGTTTGCACACCACCGTAGGCGGCCACGACGTCCACCGCGTCGGTGATGATGCCCGACTCGGCCTTGATCGCAAGGCGGCCGGCGATCTCCTTGCCCTCCGCCGAGGACGGGATCAAGACAGCGGCCGGCAACGTGGTGGCCACCAGCTGGGCTAGCGCCTCGGCCTTGGGCGCCACCAGGAAGTCACCGAGCGCTGCGTCGTCGAGCACGTACACCTTGGTGGCGCCGAACCTCGCGAGCGCCTCGAGGGCGACATCGACCTGGGATCCCATGAACACGGCGGCGGGCTCGCCGACTCGGGCGGCGAGGGTCAAGAGCTCGGCGGTCGTCTTGCGGACCTCACCGTCGACGTGGTCGACGAGCACGAGGACTTCACTCATGGTCGGTGCGCTCCTTCTCAGACGAATTTCTGCGTCGCGAGGTACTCGGCGAGCTGGACGCCGCCCTCCCCCTCGTCGGTCACGATCTGCCCGGCCGTACGGGGGGGGCGGGCTTCGAAGGCGGACACCCTCGTCCAGGCCGCGTCCAGGCCGACCTGCGAGGCGTCAACACCGAGGTCGGCCAGAGTCCAGGTCTCGACGGGCTTCTTCTTGGCGGCCATGATGCCCTTGAACGACGGGTACCGCGGTTCGTTGGACTGGTCGGTGACGCTCACCAGCACCGGGACCGACGCCTCGACGATCTCGGTGGCGGCGTCGCCGTCGCGGCGGATGCGCACGGTGTCGCCGTCGACGGTGACCTCGGAGGCGAACGTGACCTGCGGGAGGCCTAGGCGCTCGGCCAGCATCGCCGGGACCACGCTCATCGAGCCGTCCGTCGAGGCCATGCCGCACAACACTATGTCGTGGTCGAGCTTTCGGATGGCCTCGGCCAGCACGAGCGAGGTGGCCACGGAGTCCGAGCCGTGCAGGCCCTCGTCGCAGACATGCACGCCCTTGTGGGCGCCCATCTGCAGGGATTTGCGCACAGCATGTGCAGCCTGCTCCGGTCCGACGGTCAGCACAGTGACCTCGCCGTCGGACGCCTCGGTGATCTTCAGAGCCTCCTCGATCGCGTACTCGTCGAGCTCGGACAGGAGCCCGTCGCTTCCGGCGCGGTCGACTGTGTTGTCCGCGGCGCTGAAGGTGCGCTCACCCGTGGCGTCGGGCACGTGCTTCACGCAGACGACAATGTTCATGGCCGAACGGCCTCCTCGAGCGTCGGGACGTGTGTCGGTGCCGATCATGGCATCCGATGAGTTTCCGTCTCCGGGACGGTCTGCATCGACGAGGACCTTGACCTCGACCGCGAGGTGACGACGAGGAAGGCAGAGCCCGATGCAGAAATTCGCTACGAGACTGTCGGTGGCGCTCCGTAGGCTCCGAGCATGATGCGAATATCACCGGACATGACCACGGGGAGGGCGGCCGGCACCGGACAGACACCGGCCGTCGAGGCCATCGACCTGGTCAAGCACTTCGGCGACACCGTAGCCGTCGACGGGGTCAGCTTCTCGATCCCCGAGGGCTCGGTGCTGGGACTGCTCGGTCCCAACGGAGCGGGCAAGACCACGTTGGTACGGATGCTGACCACCCTGAGCCGGCCCACCAGTGGCACCGGCTCGGTGAGCGGTCACGACATCCTCAAGGAGCCGGCTGCCGTGCGCCGCAGCATGGGTCTGACCGGTCAGGCAGCGACTGTCGACGAGCTGCTCACCGGCCGAGAGAACGTCCGCCTCATCGGTCGGCTGTATGGCCTACCGTTGCAGTACCTTCGGGAGGCGACCGATGAACTGCTCGAGCGGTTCCGGCTCACCGATGCCGCAGATCGGCTGGCCAAGACCTACTCCGGCGGCATGCGCCGGCGTCTTGACCTCGCGGTCAGTCTGGTCGCCGCTCCTCCGGTGCTGTTTCTGGACGAGCCGACGACGGGGCTCGACCCACGTAGCCGGGTGGAGCTCTGGGACGTGCTGCGTGGTTTGGTGCGCGACGGCACCACGCTGCTGTTGACGACGCAGTACCTCGAGGAGGCCGACCAGCTCGCCGACCAGATCGTGGTGATCGACCGCGGCAGCGTGATCGCCGCCGGCACCCCGACCCAGCTCAAGGACGAAGCCGGCAAGGCCAGCGTCGTCCTCACGGTGAAGTCCGCCGCGGACCTGCACAGAGCCGAGCAGATGTTGCGTACCTGCTCGCCGGAGGTGCACGTGGAGGAGGCCAGCCGGCGGCTCACCGCGCAGGCCGATGGTCTCGGTGACATGACCCGGATCGCCGACGCGTTCAGCAGCAGCGGCATCGCCGTCGACGACCTGGGGCTCAAACGCCCGAGTCTGGACGACGTGTTCCTCCACCTGACGGGGCGGCGCGCAGCACACGGCGACGCGAACGAGTCCGACGAGACAGCCACCACGGAGGTCGTGTGATGAGCACCGCAACCCAGACCCGGACCCGGGTTCCGGTCGAGGACCGATCCCTGATCCAGCAGTCCCTGACCGTGGTGTGGCGCAACCTGCTGCACATCAAGCGCATGCCGGAGATGCTGCTCGACGTCACCATCCAGCCGGTGATGTTCACGCTGCTGTTCGCCTACGTCTTCGGCGGGTCCATCAACACGCCCGGCGCGTCGTACCGCGAGTTCCTGCTGCCGGGGATCATGGCTCAGACGATCGTGTTCTCCTGCTTCGTGGTCGCTGTCGGGCTGACCAACGACCTGGCGAAGGGGATAGTCGACCGGTTCAAGTCGCTGCCGATGTCCCGCGCCTCGGTGCTGGTAGGGCGCAGCGTGTCCAGCCTGATCCACTCCAGCCTCGGCATCGTCGTGATGGCGATCACCGGGCTGCTCATCGGCTGGCGCATGCGGGAGGGAGTCGTCAACGCGCTTCTCGCGTTCGGCCTGCTGCTGCTGTTCGGGTTCTCGATGATCTGGTTCGGGATCTGGGTCGGCTCGCTGATGCGATCCGTCGAGGCGGTCCAAGGCTTCATGTTCACCGTCATGTTCCCGCTCACGTTCGTTGCAGACACCTTCGCGCCGACAGAGGACATGCCGTCGTGGCTGCGGGTCATCGCCGAGTGGAACCCGGTGTCCGCACTGACCGAGGCCTGTCGGCAACTGTGGGGGAACGGTGAAGCCGCGCCCCCGGACGCCCAGTTCCCGATGCAGCATCCGGTGATCGCGTCGATCGTCTGGTCGGTCGTGTTCACGTTGATCTTCGCCCCGTTGGCGATGGCGGCGTTCCGGCGGCGCTCGCGCGACTGAGTGCTCAGCCGTCGCCGAAGACGGCGTTGCCCGGGCCGCTGGCGAGGAACGACTCCATCCCGGCGGCACGGTCGCTGGTGGCGAACAGCCCGGCGAAGTGCATGCGCTCGAGCTCCAGTCCGCTGACGAGGTCCACCTCCAGACCGGAGTCGATGGCCTGCTTGGCGGCGGTGAGCGCATGAACTGGACCGTTCGCGAACTGCCCCGCCCACTCCAACGCCCTCGGGTAGACCTCGGCAGCAGGGACCACCCGGTCGGCCAAGCCGATCCGCAGCGCCTCGCCAGCATCGACGAATCGGCCGGTGAGGATGATGTCCTTGGCGCGCGACGGCCCGACCAGCCGGGTGAGGCGCTGGGTGCCACCGGCACCAGGGATGATGCCCAGCAGGACCTCGGGCTGACCGAGCGTGGCGTCCTCCGCCACGATCCGGATGTCGGTGCACAGCGCCAGCTCGCAGCCACCCCCCAGGGCGTACCCGGTGACGGCCGACACGGTCGGCTTGGGGATCTCCGCGACCGCGGTGAACGCGGACTGCAGCAGCCCCGACCTGCGCAGCATGTCGGTGTGCGACATCCTCGCCATCTCCTTGATGTCTGCGCCCGCGGCGAACACGCGTTCCCCGCCGTAGACGACCACGGCCCGTACGTCGTCACGCTCGCCGGCCTCGTGGGCCGCAGCGCGGATCCCCTCCTGCAACGCGATGTCCAGGACGTTCATCTTCGGTCGGTCGAGCCTGATCGTTCCCACTCCGGCTGCCACGTCCAGCCTGACGAGGTCGTTCACGGGATCCTCCTGCGCGTCGGTGCACGGCGCCGGCCAACGGCGACAGCGGCAACCGAGCAGGCGACCGGATCGGCGATTCCCGTCCGGCGGTGCCAGCCATGTTGTCAGGATGTCCCGATGAACGAGACGGTGACCTCTCCCCTGCACACTCCGGTCCGGCGCCTGCTCGCAGCCGGCTCGTGCTCGGAGCTCGGCGTCACCCGGACCGCAGCGGGCACGAACGTCGCCGTGCACGCCCCCGCCGCCACCTCGATGCACCTGTGCCTGCTCAGGCAGGACGGCAGGGAACACCGCATCGCCCTGCCCGGCCGCACCGAGGGTGTCTGGCACGGGCTCTTGGAGCCGCTCGCACCCGGGACCCGGTACGGTCTGCGCGCCGACGGCCCGCAGGTGCCGACGCTGGGCCTACGCTTCGATGCCCACCGGCTGCTGCTCGATCCGTACGCCCGCACGGTGGTTCGCCACGGGCCCGACTGGTACGGGGTCGTGACCGACCCGGCCGACGACGAGTCGTACGACTGGGGCGGCGACGCACACCCTCGCCACCCCTGGGAGCGCACAGTCGTCTACGAGGCCCACGTCAAGGGCCTCAGCATGCGCCACCCGGGCGTCCCGGAGTCGCTGCGCGGCACGTACGCCGGGCTGGCCCATCCCGCCCTCGTCGAGGAGCTCGCCCGGCTCGGCGTCACGGCGGTCGAGCTGCTGCCGGTGCACCAGTTCGCCTCCGAGCCGGGCCTGGCCGCCCGCGGCTTGGGCAACTACTGGGGCTACAACACCCTCGGTTTCTTCGCCCCGCACGACGCGTACGCGGCGGCCACCGGCATGCAGGTCCGCGAGTTCAAGGACATGGTGCGAGCACTGCACGCCGCGGGCATCGAGGTGCTGCTGGACGTGGTCTACAACCACACAGCCGAGGGTGGCCCTGACCTGCCTGCCCTGTCCCTGCGCGGCCTGGACGACGCTGCGTACTACCTGCAGCTCGCCGATGGCAGTGGCTACCTCGACGTCACCGGCTGCGGGAACACCGTGCAGGCATCAGACCCGGTCACCGCCCGGCTGATCCTCGACTCGCTGCGCTACTGGGTCACCCAGATGCACGTGGACGGCTTCCGTTTCGACCTCGCGTCGGTGCTGGCGCGCGAGGGCGCCCGGGTTCGGCCGGAGGCCGGGCTGCTGCAAGCCATAGCCCAGGACCCCGTGCTCGCCGGGACGAAGCTGGTGGCCGAACCGTGGGACGCCACCCCCGAGGGCTACCTCGTCGGCCGGTTCCCGCCAGGCTGGTCGGAGTGGAACGACCGTTTCCGTGACACCGTCCGCGACTTCTGGCGCGGGAAGGCCTACGGGGTGCGCGAGCTCGCGTACCGGCTCAGCGGCTCCGAGGACCTCTACGGTGAGCGTCGCCCCTGCGCGTCGGTCAACTTCGTCACCTCGCACGACGGGTTCACGCTGCGCGACTCGGTGTCCTACGAGCGCAAGCACAACGAGGCCAACGGCGAGGGCAACCGCGACGGCCACGGGGACAACCGGACGTGGAACTGTGGCGTCGAGGGTGCCACCGACGACGAGCCGGTCCTGCGGCTGCGGCACCGGCAAGCGGCCAACCTGCTGGGCACCGTGCTGCTGTCGACCGGAGTACCCATGCTGACCGCCGGTGATGAGCGGGGACGAACGCAACACGGCAACAACAACGCGTACTGCCAGGACAACGAGGTGTCGTGGCTGGACTGGTCACGCGACGAGCAGTGGACCCACCTGTACGACCTGACCCGACAGCTGACCGCCTTGCGAGCACGTCACCCGGCACTGCGGCCGAAGGACTTCCCGCGCGGTCACCACGTGCGCGACACGGGCGTCATGGATCTCGCGTGGTTCCACCCCAACGGACACCAGATGGCCCCGCCGGACTGGGACGACCCAAGCGTCCAGGGCGTGGGGATGTACCTGTCAGGGCTGGAGACGGGCGGTGCCTCCTTCTTGCTGCTCTTCGACGCAGGACCGCAGGTGGGTCCGTGGACCCTCCCGGGAGCACCGTGGGCAGCCGGGTACGACGTGGTGGTGGACACCAGTGCAACGTTGTCGGGGCGGCTCCAGGCTGGTGCGCCGGTCGACGTGGCCGACCGTTGCCTGATGGTCCTGCAGGTCGTGGACGCCGCTCAGTCCGACGCGACCCGCAGCGACGCGGCCACAGCTCGCACGACGTCGGTGTAGGTGGCCAGGTCAGCAGCCGTGCACGTGATCGTCAACAACGTCAGCAGCGCAAGCCCGGGGACGGGGACGACCACCGTCACCTCGTGCAGGTCCGGTGAGCCGGCCTCGGCGGATGCGCCGCCGCGAACCTGCGAGGTGGCCAGCACCACCGGGTGTGGCCCGGCGCGGTCCACCCGTACCGAACGGTGCGCACCGCGGCGGATCAGGGTCTCCGCAACCCCGTAGACGCTGACCAGCGGGTCCGTGCCCACGCCGGTCTGCGTCGCCACGGTCAGCGTCGCCGTCGATGGCCGGCCGCCCAGCTGCACGGCGCAGAACGACGTGGCGACCACTGGTCCGTCGCCCACCGCTCGTGAGACCGCCTCGAGAAACAGCGCGAACCCCTCCCGACGCGCGGACTCGGTGAGCCCGAGCCGGTCGAGCAGCGCAATCCGGGCGGCGACCCGGTCCTCGACCGCGAGGTCGAGCGGCACCTCGTGGAAGTCTGGCGGGATGTCGAGGACGATGCCCTGTCCCGGTGCGCCGGTCCCGGTCACGGGGCGGCGTCGTCGTCGTCGACGAGGCCACGCAACCGCTGAGCGAGGGAGACGTCGGCGCGGTCAAAGTTCGCCCGCGGCAGGTCCGGCAGTGCCGTCGCGGCACCTGCCTGCTGGAGCGCGAGCTGGACCCGGTGCGCTCCCGTGGACGACCGCCCGACCGCGTGAGCCTGCGGGGAGACCTCACCGTCGAAGCCGACGAGCACGCTGACCGCCGCAGTGAGGTCTGCGGCGTCCTCGACCGACTGCACAGCGCTCAGCAATGGCTGTGCGGCAGCTGCCACCCACTGCTCGACGGCCTCGGTGAGAGCGGTCAGACTGCGCTCCAGATCAGCTGCCAGGTCCGGCTCGTCGTGGATCACGGTCATCGCCAGCGACAGAGCCTCGGCCGCGTCCGTCAGCGAGGCGGCGTCCAACTCGTGATCGGCGGCCAGCTCGGAGGTTTCGGCACGCAGCGCCGTGCGTCGCTCGTCCGCGTCGGGGCTGCCGGACAGCTGGCTCATCCACTCCGTGAGCGACGCCGTGCGTTCCTGACGCTGGACCAGACCGGTCCGCCACGACTCGAGGGGCCGGGCGAGGTCGACGACGGCGTCCTCGACGACCCGCAACCGACGGGACATGTCACTCACGGCCTCGACCAGGCCACGTCCCTCACGACCGTGCCAGAGACTGCCGGGTCCGACCAGGGCGTCGAGATGGCGGCGCCCGGCCGACAGGGCGATGACAACCTCGCGCAGGTCGGTAGCCAGCAGGTCGACCGCCGCGAGGTCCCCGGGCGTCGGGTCGCTGCCCAGGAACCGCTCCGGCCTCACCGGCCGTCCCCCGTCGGCGGTTCGTCCAGGTGGTGGGTCACCGCGACTGATCCGTCGGCAGCCTGCAGAGCCAGCGCGTCCAGCCGGTTCGCCAACGCCCGGACCGCGTCGGTCACGGCTGAGGCGCATGCGCTCGGTCCAACGTCCTCCGGGGTGCTGTCCCGCAGACGTCGGGCGACGGACTCCAGCTCGTGTGTCACTCCGTCCAGCCCGGACCGCAGGGCAGCGACGTCGTCGTGCAGAGCCCCGATCGCCATCACACCCACCCCTCGGTCAGTCGTTGCCGACCCACCAGTATGCAGGTGCGGGGGTCACCACCACCCTGCTGCGCCACATGCAGTCACGACTCGCGTCCCGGCAGCTGTGGCCACGCCACGAGCCCGAGCTCGGCCGGGGCAGCCAGCAGGTCATGGCGCGGCAGGATGCGTACCGAGTAGCCGAAGCCTCCCGTGCGGTCGAGCTCGACCATCCCGTCGAAGCGGTGCCGCCCGGCCTCATGGCTCTCGACCAGCGTGAGACCGAGCCGGCGCGTGTCGGTCAGGGCATCGTCGTCACCGACCCGGCCGTACACCACCTCCACGCACACGTCCTGCGGGCTCAGCTCCCCCAGCGACACGAACACCTGGACCGACAGGACGGCGCCGACCTCGGGCGAGTCGCCGATCCCGGAGGCCTCGACGTGGTCGATGTGCACGTGCGGCCAGCCGGCCCGCACCCCCGCCTTCCACTTCGCCAGCGCCGCCGCTGCGGCGTGGTCCGCGCGCAGCAGCGCGGAGGTCTGCGCGGTCGGGACGTACAGCTGCTCGACGTAGTCGCCCAGCATCCGGCTGGAGAGCACCTTGGGGCCGAGCGTCTTGAGGGTGTGCCGCACCATCTCCAGCCAGCGCAGCGGCACGCCGGTCTCGTCCACGTCATAGAACCGGGCGGTGACCTGCTGCTCGACGAGGTCGTACAGCGCCCGGCTCTCGATGTCGTCGCGCCGGTCCGGGTCGTCGACCCCGTCCGCTGACGGGATCGCCCAGCCGTTGGAGCCGTCGTACCACTCGTCCCACCAGCCGTCCAGGATCGACAGGTTGAGGCCGCCGTTGAGAGCGGCCTTCATGCCAGAGGTGCCGCACGCCTCGTACGGGCGCAGCGGGTTGTTGAGCCACACGTCGCAGCCCGGGTACAGCGGTTGGGCCATCGCGATGTCGTAGTCGGGCAGGAACGCGATGCGGTGCCGGACCTCGGGGTCGTCGGCGAAGCGCACCATCTCCTGAATCAGCCGCTTGCCCCCCTCGTCGGCCGGGTGCGCCTTGCCGGCGATGACCAGCTGGACCGGCCGCTCGGGGTGCAGCAGCAGCGCCTTGAGCCGCTCGGGGTCACGCAGCATGAGCGTGAGCCGCTTGTACGAGGGCACCCGGCGGGCGAAGCCGATCGTGCACACGTCGGCGTCCATGATGCGCGCGGTCCAGGCAAGCTCGGACGGCGCGGCGCCGCGTTGCAACCACGACGCGCGCACCCGCCGGCGTACGTCCTCGACGAGCCGCTGGCGCAGGTCGCGTTTGAGGTCCCACAGCGTGCGCTGGTCGACCCGGTCGACGAACTTGAACCCGTCCGCACCGTCGAGCTGGGCGAGCTCCATCAGCTCGCGTGCCACCCAGGTGGGAGCATGTACGCCGTTGGTGACCGAGCCGATCGGGACCTCGGGTGCGTCGAAGCCGGACCATAGGGCGCCGAACATGCCGCGGCTGACCTCACCGTGCAGCAGGCTCACGCCGTTGGCGCGCTGGGCCAGGCGCAGGCCCATCAGCGCCATGTTGAAGACCCCGGGATCTCCACGGTCGAAGTTCTCGACCCCGAGCGCGAGGACGCGTTCGACCGGTACGCCGTCGGAAGCAGCGTCACCGCCGAAATGCTGCTCGACGAGCTCGCGTGGGAAGCGGTCGATGCCGGCGGGCACCGGGGTGTGCGTGGTGAAGACGGTCCCGGCCCGGGTGATCTCGAGGGCCGCGTCGAAGGACAGGCCGCGCCCGGTCGTCAGCTCGCGGATGCGCTCCACACCGAGGAAGCCGGCGTGACCCTCGTTGGTGTGGAACACGGTCGGCTCGGGCGTACGACTGATCCGCGCGAAGGTGCGCAGCGCCCGTACCCCACCGATACCGAGCAGCATCTCCTGCAGCAACCGGTGCTCCGCACCTCCGCCGTAGAGCCGGTCGGTGACGTCGACGCCGAGCTCGGCGGCACGCTGCTGGTCCGCGTCGAGCAGCAGCAGCGGCACCCGCCCGACCTGGGCGACCCAGATCCGCGCGGTCAGCTGCTTGCCGCCGGGCAGGTCGATGGTGACGTGCGGGACGCTGCCGTCGTCCTCGCGCAGCAGCGTCAGCGGGAGGCCGTCGGGGTCGGTGACCGGGTAGCGCTCCTGCTGCCAGCCCTCCCGCGACAGCGACTGGCGAAAATAGCCGGCGCGGTAGAGCAGCCCGACGCCGATGATCGGGACGCCCATGTCGCTGGCGGTCTTGAGGTGGTCACCGGCCAGGATGCCGAGACCGCCGGAGTACTGCGGCAGCACGGCGGTGATCCCGAACTCCGGGGAGAAGTACGCGATCGTCTCCGGCGCGCCCTCGAGCGCCGACTGCTGGTACCAGCGCGGCCCGGCGAGGTACTGCTCGAGGTCCGCGTGGGCGGCACCCAGTCGCGCGAGAAAGTCCTCATCGTGGGTGAGCTGCTGCAGTCGTTCGCGTGACAGGCCGCCGAGCAGGCGTACGGGGTCGTGCCCGGACGCCTCCCAGACGGCCGGGTCCGCGGCGGCGAACACGTCCTGGGTCGGGGGATGCCAGGACCACCGCAGGTTCGTCACCAGGTCGGCGAGAGCACTCAGGGCGGGTGGAAGGACGGGGCGGACGGTGAACCGTCGGATGGCGCGCACGAGGGGCGAGGCTACCGGCCTCGGCCGCCTCGGGTTTGCAGACCCCCGGGGCAGCGGCACTACGTTTGGGCCCATGGTGACCCGCATCCCGATCATGGACGTCCAGCCCGTTGTCGAAGGCGGCCACTACCCGGTCAAGGCAGCCGTTGGCGAGCCGTTCAGCGTGCGCGCCACCGTCTTTCGTGAGGGTCACGACCGGCTCGGGTGCGGGGTGGTCCTGACCGGACCCGATGGCGAGGACCGGCCGCTGGTCTCCCTGCGCAAGCACGGGGACCAGCCCGACGAGTACGCCGCGTTGATCCGCGCCGACGAGATGGGTCCTTGGACCTTCCGGATCGAGTCGTGGGGCGACCCGTACGCCACCTGGGAGCACGACGCCACCGTCAAGATCGAGGCCGATGTCGACGTCGAGCTGATGCTGACCGAAGGCGCGTTGCTGCTCACCCGAGCCGCGCAGGCACTCCCCCGGCAGGCCACCGCCGACCGGCAGACGCTGGCCGACGCGGCCAAGGCCCTGGCGGACGACGTCCGGCCGGTCGCAGCGAGGCTGGCGGCGGGCGTGAGCGGCGAGGTCGGCGACGTCTTCGCGCGCACGCCGTTGCGCGACCTGCTCAGCACCTCCCCTGCGTACCCGATCTTCTGCGACCGGCGGCGGGCCCTCTGTGGCTCCTGG
>Ga0136627_1000076_pt1 | contig 27490 bp, 26 predicted proteins | sample AntDrymUQ4892206_2_FD_104652 | JGI IMG/M metagenome (GOLD analysis project Ga0136627, IMG submission 104652) | Polar desert sand microbial communities from Dry Valleys, Antarctica - metaG UQ489 (22.06) | ecosystem: Environmental > Terrestrial > Soil > Desert | place: Antarctica: Dry Valley... | reverse complement strand
TTCGTCGCCCCACCACTCACGTCAACTCAACGGTTCATCCGGTCGGCGAGTGGCCGTCGCGGGGTCGAAGAGGCATCGGAGGCCGGATCACAGCAGGTCGGCTTTGCGGATCAGGGCGTGGATACCGGTCGTGCGGTCGACCACCTGCGAGACCTCGAAGTCGGTGGCCGCACTCAGGTAGGCGTAGGCCACCGGCCCGTCCATGCCCAGCTCCTCGGTGAGGAAGGCCAGGGCGTTGCGAACGGCGGTCTTCCTGGCGATATCCAGGCTGGTCGCGTTGCCGCCTCCGTCAGGCCCGTCGGGATCGCTGAGACCCATCGGGATCCAGAACTCCGAGGTCTCGGCGAACGGGTAGTCGAACGCGACCTTGGGTGCGCCTGGGTCATCCTTCTTCACCAAGACTCAGCCGGAAACGTAGGCCGCAGCGAACCCTCCATGGCAGTCAGCGCGACCTCCCCGTCCCCCTGGGCCATGTGCGGATCCCCACTGAAGAACATCGCTCCAGGCACCTGCACCGGCAGGTAGAGCGTGGATCCGGCCGTAAGGTCGTTGATGTCGATGTTGCCGCCGGCATCGGTCGGAGGCACCGAGTCCACGAGGGCTGCGGTGTCGCGGGCCACCCCCATGATTCCCACGAAGGGAGCCAGAGCGAACCCTGCCGGTACGTCGCCCGGCGGCACCCCGCGGTAGCGGCCCCGCGACTTCTGTACCTCCGTGAAGACGCTGGACCCGGTGGGGGACCACCGGCCGTGCCCGGCCCGGATGCTGCGCCCGCGTGTGACGCGAACGACTGGCCGTAGCGCCGGTAGCGGCCAGCGTGGCGGTCGCACGCAGCATCGCGCGACGCCCGATGCCCGATGCCCTGCGTCAGGTCCAGGGCGGCTTGAGCGCCGCCGGTGCTCTGTGCAGGGTTTCGCCGGGGCACGTCGACTCCTCTGAAGGGAATCACGAGACGTCGCCAGCGAACCAATGAAAAGTGCCCTCGCCGTTGCGGCCAGATGTGGGTTCTGTTACATCCCGCGGCGCATCGGGTCTGACCTGGGACGATCGGAGAGCGGGTGACGAGAATCGAACTCGCGTAGCCAGTTTGGAAGACTGGGGCTCTACCATTGAGCTACACCCGCATGAGCGCTGATCGGTGCCCGGACCAGCAGGCCCCATGATCGCACGGTCGTCGGGGCGACCTCCACGCCGGTGCCGCGGATCACGGGCTCCTCGGCTAGGATCGCCGGGCACGACGGGGCGTAGCGTAGTGGCTAGCGCGCCTGCTTTGGGAGCAGGAGACCGCAGGTTCGAGTCCTGTCGCCCCGACATCGTCATGACGACCCCGCCGATGCCCCCTGCCGAACGGAGTACCCACACGTGAAGAGCGCCGCCGAGACCTTGAACCCGACGCGGGTCAAGCTCACCATCGAGGTGCCCTTCGAGGAGCTCAAGCCGAGCCTCGACCAGGCCTACAAGAAGATCGCGCAGCAGATCCAGGTGCCCGGATTCCGCAAGGGCAAGACTCCGGCGGCCATCATCGACCAGCGCATCGGTCGCGGCCCTGTCCTCGACGAGGCGGTCAACGACGCCCTCCCCGGGCTGTACATGCAGGCGTTGCAGGACAACGAGCTCAACCCGCTCGGCCAGCCGGACATCGACGTGACGAAGTTCGAGGACGGTGAGGTGCTCGAGTTCACAGCCGAGCTCGACGTCGTACCCGAGATCGAGGTCCCCGACTACGCGGGGCTCGACGTGACGGTGGACGACGCGACGGTCACCGAGGAGGATGTCGCGGAGCAGGTCGAGGCACTGCGTGCCCGGTTCGCCACGCTCAACGACGTGGACCGCGCCGCGGCCGACGGCGACTTCGTGACGATCGACCTGTCCGCGTCCCAGGGCGGCGAGCCGATCGAGGGGGCCCAGACCACCGGGCTGAGCTACCAGGTCGGTCAGGGCACCATGCTCGACGGTCTCGACGAGGCGCTGGTCGGCCTGTCGGCGCAAGAGTCCGCGACGTTCAGCAGCCAGCTGGTGGGAGCGGACTACGACGGCACCGACGTCGAGGTCGAGGTCGTGGTCACCGCCGTCAAGGAGCAGGAGCTGCCCGAGCTCGACGACGACTTCGCCCAGGACGCGAGCGAGTTCGACACGGTCGCCGAGCTGCGTGCGGACCTGGTGGAGAAGCTCACGCGCGGTAAACGCCTTGAGCAGGCCAGCGCCGCTCGCGACGCCGCGCTCGAGGTGCTGCTCGACCGCGTGGACATCGCGCTGCCGGACACACTCGTCACCGAGGAGCGGCGGGCCCGACGGGAGCAGATCGAGCAGCAACTCGCCCAGGCCGGCATGACCTTCGCGGGCTACCTCGCATCCGAGGAGCAGACTGAGGACGAGTTCAGCACCGACCTCGAGCACCGTGTGCGGGAGTCGCTGGCCGCGCGGTTCCTGCTCGACGAGGTCGCCAAGGTCGAGCAGCTCGGCGTCGACGAGCAGGAGCTGACCCAGCACGTCGTCCGACGGGCCCAGCAGTCCGGCACCGATCCCAACGAGTACGTCCGCCACGCGATGGAGCACAACCACATACCCGAGCTGGTCGGTGAGATCCGGCGTGGCAAGGCGCTCGCGCAGATCGTCGAGTCGGCGAGGGTCTCCGACGAGTCCGGCAACCCGGTCGACCTCAAACGCCTGCAGCCCGACGGCACCCTGGCCGACCCCGTCGAGCCGAGCGCCGACACCACCGACACCGCTGCGGACCCGGCCGAAGCCGCCGACGCGGCTGGCGCGGACGAGGTCGAGGCGTCGTCCGACCGGACCTGACGCGAGGGGCGCTCGAGCCCCCGCAGGCGTACGGAGTGAGCCGGGAGGTAGCCGTCGACGACGTCGTGGCGCGCGTACGTGTGCTTGCGGACGGCGCTCCGCGGCCGGTCTTCGTCGGCATCGACGGCCTGGGTGGCGCCGGGAAGTCGACCCTGGCGCAGCGGCTCGCCGACAAGATCGGCTGCGTCCGGGTGGTTCACGTAGACGACTTCGCGCGGCCGGGCGTTCCGGGCTGGGAGCAGGCACGGTTCGAGCGGGAGGTGGCGCAACCGCTCCGGTCAGGGCGCGAGGGCCGCTACCAGCGGTGGGACTGGGACAGCGACACGGGCGCCGAGTGGCACACCGTTCCGGTGGACTCGGTGGTCGTCGTGGAGGGTGTGTCGTCGACCCGGGCGGAGGTCGCCGTGCCGTGGTCGCTGACCGTATGGGTCGACACCCCGCCCGACGTACGGCTCGCCCGCGGCGTGGAGCGCGACGGTGAGGCACTGCGGGCGCAGTGGGAGCAGGTGTGGATGCCGGAGGAGGACGCCTACATCGACGCACAGTCGCCGCACCTGCGCGCCGACCTCCTGGTTCGGGGATTCTGAGCGCTCACGCCGCTGCGTGCGCCGTCAGCGAACAACGGCCGATCCCGCGTGGGTCGGTCGGTGGGCCAGGCTAGGGTCGCCAACGTGAACGACAACCAGAGCAACGGCGGCCAGAGCTACGGCCTCGATGACCACATCTACCAGCGCCTGCTCAAGGAACGCATCGTGTTCCTGGGCTCGGAGGTGCGCGACCAGAACGCGAACGCCATCGCGGCGCAGATGCTGCTCCTGAACGCCGAGGACCCTCGCGCCGATATCTACCTTTACATCAACTCACCAGGCGGTTCGGTCGACGCCGGCATGGCCATCTACGACACGATGCAGTACATCTCCAACGACGTCGCGACGGTCGGTATGGGTCTCGCCGCGTCGATGGGGCAGTTCCTGCTCTGCGCGGGCGCCTCGGGCAAGCGTTTCGCCCTGCCGCACGCGCGGATCATGATGCACCAGCCCTCCGGTGGGCTCGGCGGCTCGGCCTCCGACATCAAGATCCAGGCCGAGCAGTCCCTGTATATCAAGAAGGTGCTCTTCGACCTGATCGCTGCGCACACCGGCCAGTCGGTCGAGCAGATCGAGACCGACGCCGACCGTGACCGCTGGTTCACCGCCGAGCAGGCGCTGGCGTACGGCTTCATCGACACCGTGGTGTCCAGCGCGGGCGAGGTCCGCGACGTCACCGAGAACCAGTGAGGACGACGCAGCGATGAACTACTACATCCCGCAGTGGGAAGAGCGCACCTCCTACGGCTACCGCCGTATCGACCCGTACGCGAAGCTGTTCGACGACCGGATCATCTTCCTCGGAACCCCGATCAGCGACGACGTGGCCAACGCGATCATGGCCCAGCTGCTGTGCCTGCAGCAGATGGATCCCGAGCGCGACATCAGCATCTACATCAACTCACCAGGCGGCTCGTTCACGGCCCTGACGGCCATCTACGACACGATGCGCTACCTCAAGCCCGACGTGCAGACGGTCTGCCTGGGCCAGGCGGCGTCGGCCGCCGCGGTGCTGCTGGCGGCCGGCGCGAAAGGCAAGCGCCTCGCACTGCCGAATAGCCGGATCCTCATCCACCAGCCGTACACCGAGACGACCTACGGCCAGTCCTCGGACCTGGAGATCCAGGCCAACGAGATCCTGCGCATGCGCGCGTTGCTCGAGCAGATGATCGCCGACAACACCGGCAAGACCGCCGAGGAGGTCAGCCACGACGTGGAGCGAGACAAGATCCTGACCGCCGAGCAGGCGGTGCAGTACGGCCTGGTCGACAGCGTCCTGGAGTCGCTCAAGGCTGCTCCGGCCGTCTCAGCCTGAGCCGGCGGCCGCGCACGCGTCCGGCAGGTCGTTCGCCCTCGGCGTACACCCTCCCGGTGCGTCCGCGGCTCCGCCGAGCCGTGGCCGGGGTACGGTCGAACCAGTCGGGAGACATCCGCGGTGGCGTGCCGCGGGGCTGTGAGGGAGGACGTCGCGTGGCGCGTATCGGCGATGGAGGCGACCTCCTGAAGTGCTCGTTCTGCGGGAAGAGCCAAAAGCAGGTCAAGAAGTTGATCGCCGGACCAGGCGTCTACATCTGCGACGAGTGCATCGACCTGTGCAACGAGATCATCGAGGAGGAGCTTTCCGAAGGCACCGAGCTCGGGCTCGACGAACTGCCCAAGCCGCGTGAGATCTCCAGCTTCCTCGACAACTACGTGATTGGTCAGGACGCCGCGAAGAAGGCGCTCGCGGTCGCCGTCTACAACCACTACAAGCGGGTGCAGGCGGGGGTCACCGCCGGACGCCACACCCGGGACGACTCCGTCGAGCTGACGAAGTCCAACATCCTCGTCATCGGCCCGACCGGCTGTGGCAAGACGTACCTGGCCCAGACCTTGGCCCGGATGCTCAACGTCCCGTTCGCGATCGCGGACGCCACCGCGCTGACCGAGGCGGGCTATGTCGGTGAGGACGTCGAGAACATCCTGCTCAAGCTGATCCAGGCCGCTGACTACGACGTCAAGAAGGCCGAGACGGGCATCATCTACATCGACGAGGTCGACAAGATCGCCCGCAAGTCCGAGAACCCGTCGATCACGCGCGACGTGTCCGGTGAGGGCGTCCAGCAGGCTCTGCTGAAGATCCTGGAAGGCACCACCGCGTCGGTCCCTCCGCAGGGCGGGCGCAAGCACCCGCACCAGGAGTTCATCCAGATCGACACGACGAATGTGCTGTTCATCGTGGGCGGCGCCTTCGCCGGCCTCGACCAGATCGTCGAGAGTCGTAGCGGCAAGCGCTCACTGGGTTTCAGCAGCGACGTCTCCTCGCTCACCAAGCCGACGAGCGACCAGGTCCTGCAGGGAGTCATGCCCGAGGACCTGCTGAAGTTCGGGCTCATCCCGGAGTTCATCGGCCGGCTGCCGGTCATCGCTACCGTGGACGCCCTGGACAAGGACGCGCTGGTGGAGATCCTCACCAAGCCCCGTAACGCGCTGGTCAAGCAGTACGCCCGGCTGTTCGACCTCGACGACGTCGAGCTGGAGTTCACCGAAGAGGCCATCGACGCGATCGCCGACCTCGCGATGCTGCGCGGCACCGGGGCCCGCGGCTTGCGCGCCATCATCGAAGAGGTCCTGCTCAACGTGATGTTCGACGTGCCGAGCCGCGAGGACGTCGCCAAGGTCGTCATCAGCGCCGACGTCGTGCTGGAGAACGTCAATCCGACGCTGGTGCCCCGCGAGCCCCGGAAGAACGACAGCCAGAAGAACGAGACCGAGAAGAAGTCGCGTAAGTCCGCCTGAGCAGTAGTTGCCGCGACCCGAGCCCACCACCCCGTTTCGCGACAGTCCAGGAAGAACGTATGTGCTATGTTCATCACATGCGAATGCACATAGAACTCGGTGACGAGCTCGTCGCGCAGGTCGATGAGCTCGCCGGACCACGGGGTCGCAGCGCGTTCGTGCGCGCGGCAATCGAGCGTGCAGTCCGCCAGGAGCTCCGCTGGTCTGACATCGAGGCCGCAGCAGGCTCGATCGAAGGTGGGGGCCACGAGTGGGACGCCGACCCGGCGAGCTGGGTTCGAGAGCAGCGCCGCGCCGACGTCCGTCGTGCCGGCTGATTCGTGCTCCGCGTACTCGACTCCACCGTCTTGATCGACTTCATGCGGGGGCGACCGGCCGTGGAACGGGTCGCGGCAGTGCGTAGGAGCGGGGACGTAGCGGCGACGACAGCGATCAATGTCGAGGAGATCGTCCGGGGGCTGCGGGCCGCAGAGACCGATGCCGCCCGCCGCCTGTTCACGGGACTGGTCGTACTACCAGTTGGGTCAAGGGCCGGGTGGCAGGCGGGCACCTGGCGGCGCGACTTCGCCGCCCGCGGTGTGACGCTCTGGCAGGCCGACTGCCTGGTCGCCGCCACCGCGATGATGCATGACGCGACGCTCGCGACCGGAAACCCGAAGGACTTTCCGATGGGCCAGCTCGAGGTCGAGCACTGGCCCGTCGGGCAGTGACGGACCGGGATGCTCTGCGCCGCCTCGTCCGCGTCAGGTCGCGCGGCCGAGCCGTCCCAGGATGCGGGTCTGCCGGGATGAGCCTTCGGGTACCTCGATCGGCGGCTTGCAGATGCCCTCGGAGTACAGCGAGGGACCGAATCGGCCGATGTCGCGCTCCAGGGCGTCCATCTCGGCGTCCTCAAAGGTGATCTCCCGGCCGTTCGACAGGCCGAGATCCCATCGGTGCACCATGAGATCGAACCCGTAGAAGGTGGCCAGCGTCTCCTCGACCGTGGTCGGTCCGAAGTAGCCGTCGTACCGCGAGGTCACGAGGCTCCGGTCCTCCAGCAGCCGTTGGACCCCCTCGAGGTGTCGCTGCCAAACCTCCACGGGGGACCCCTCGGGTCGCTCACCGAGGTCTGCTTCACGGGTGGCGAGGAAGTCGCGCTGGGTGTCGACGACGTGGTCGACCACCTCCCTCGCCTTCCAATCGTCACACGGGCTCTGCGCGTCCCAGTCCTCGGTGGCGCGCACCACGGTCGAGAAGCGGGCTGCGTTCTCCAGGTATTGCTCTGTCGGATCGACCATGGCTCATGATGTTCCTGCGCCGAGACCGGGTTCTTGAAAGAATCCGACACATGCCCGAGAGCCGGCGGATCGACCCCGTCGAGCGAGCACACCTGCGTGACGCGGCCGGCTACAGCCCTCCCATCTACCGCTTCGCGCCCACGCCCGCTCTCGCCGACGTAGTGCGTCGCTTCTGGCTGCCGGTCTGGTCCCTTCCGAACGGGGTGCGCACCCAGCAGCGGGTGCTGCAGTATCCGGTGTGCCTGGTAGTGGTTGCCGACACCTATGCCAACCTGGTCGGCCCCGACCCGCGGACTGGCTTGCAGGGATCAGCCCTCATCGCCCAGGTGTGTCGTGCGCTGGGCCACGATCCTCACGATGCTGCCCGGCAGCAGCAGACGTTGGCCGCGGTCGAGCGGGCGCTCGCGGGGCTCCTCCCCGTACCCTGCAGCGGCTGACTGCTCGCCGAATCGGCTTGTCCCCGAAGTGGCTGATCAAGCGCAGGCGGCTGCACGAAGCGGCCGGGGCCCTGCGGTCAACAGTCCGACCGGCTCTGGCTCGGATAGCTGCCGACCTGGGATACTCCGACCAGGCCCACTCCACCCGGGACTTCCGTCGCGTCACCGGGCTCACACCCGGCGAGTACGCTGCCGAGCCGCGTCCGGTTGAGCCTTGAACCAGACGCAGGGACGGTAGGACTCCGATCGGGTAGCCGATGACCCCGATCGCGCACCGGGGGCATCTGCACATGCGAGTTCAGCAGCCCCGCCCCACATCCGAGCTGCGCGTCAGCCGCAGGGCTCGGGTAACCATCTACCCGGATGTCAACGGCGCTGGCTGGGTTAGGGTGCGGTGTCCGTCCCCCGTCCAGTAGTTGAGCCCCGTACCCACCTCGTGAGGCCACCGATGAATGCTGCTGCACAGCGGCCGTTGTTGGCAGACCGTCTGGACGGGTCCACGGTCCTTGTCACCGGGGCGACCGGCTTCGTCGGTGAGGCACTCCTGCACCGGTTGCTCACCCAGGTACCCGGCGTCACGGTCGCGACGCTGGTGCGGGCCCGGGGCTCGACGAGTGGAGCGGCGCGCATGGGTGCCCTGCTGGGCAAGGCGATCTTCGCCGACGTGGTGAAGGCAGCGGGGGGGATCGAGGCGTTGCTGGCTACCCGGGTGCGGGTGGTCGAGGGCGACCTCAGCGACGTGCCCGAGCTGCCGCGCGACCTCGACGCCGTCGTGCACTGCGCCGGCGAGGTGTCCTTCGACCCACCAGTCGACGAGGCCCTGCGTACGAACGTGGTAGGTACCCGCGACCTGCTGGCACGAGTCGCCGAGGTCGGGCCGCACGTCCACTACGTGCACATCTCCACCGCCTACGTCGCCGGACGGCGTAGGGGAGCGATCCCCGAGGGTCCGGTCGAGCACGCCGTGGACCTCGAAGCCGAACTGACCTGGGGTCTGGCCCAGGGCAAGGCCATCGACGACCGTTCGAGGACCGCTGACGCGCTGGCAGCCATGCGCGTGCGTGCCGAGCGGGACCACAGTCGCGCCGGGCTCCTCACCGCAGCGACGGCGACCGAGGAGCGCCGGCGAGCCTGGGTCAAGGAGGAACTGGTCCGTACCGGCACCGAGCGGGCCCGCAGCCTCGGCTGGACCGACTGCTACACCTTCACCAAGGCACTCGCGGAGCGGGTCGCGGAGGGCTTCGCGCAGCACGCACCGGTCTCGGTGGTCCGGCCGAGCATCATCGAGTCGGCCCTGTCGGTCCCGTACCCGGGCTGGATCGAAGGCTTCAAGATGGCCGAGCCGCTGATCTTGGCTTACGGCCGCGGCGAGCTCACCCAGTTCCCGGCGGCCGCCGACACACCTGTCGACATCGTGCCGATCGACCACGTGATCGCGGCGATAGTCGCGGTGCTCGGAGAGCCTCCGCAGCCGGGGGACCCGCGGTGGTACCACGTGTCTTCCGGCGGCCGGAACACGCTGACGTTCCGGGGCCTGTACGAGCGGGTGCGCACGTACTTCCTGGCCTACCCGTTCGACCGTGACGGGCAGGGTCCGGTCGCACTGCCGGACTGGCGATTTCCGGGGCCGGCCTCCGTGCAGCGTCGCCTCGACGTGAGCGAGCGGGCGCTGGCGGTCGCGGACTTCCTGGTGACACGGCTGCCGCGCGCCAACCGTGCCCGCCAGGTGGCCGGATCGCTGGAGAGGCAACGGGACCAGCTGGCGTTGCTACGCCGATACATCGACCTGTACGCCGAGTACGCCAAGGCGGAGCTGACGTTCACCGACGCCTCGACCCTTGCGCTGTACCAGCGGCTGGCCCCCGCCGACCAGGAGGCCTTCGCCTTCGACACAGCCAGCATCGACTGGGACCACTACGTGGTCGACGTGCACTGCCCCGCGGTGACGTCACCGATCCGGCGCCTGGACGAGATCCGTCGCACCCGGACGCCGTCGGGCACTGTCGGACCCCGTTCCCTGCGCCAGGACGAGAGCGCTGTTGCGGTCTTCGACCTGAGCGGCACACTGCTGTCGGCCAACGTCGTCGAGAGCTACCTGTGGATGCGGTTGCACGACCTCAGCCCGCGCCGGCGACTGACCGAGATCGCCCGCACGCTCGCCAAGGTGCCCGCGCAGCTGGTCGCGGAGCGGCACGACCGCAGCGCGTTCCTACGCGCGGTCTACCGCCAGTACGCCGGCACCCGGCTCGCCGACCTCGATGCCCTGGCCGACGACGTGCTGGCTCCGCACGTACGGTCGCTGCTGTCGCCCGAGGCGGTCAGACGCGTCGAGGAGCACCGGGAGGCCGGGCACCACACCGTGCTCGTCACCGGTTCCATCCGACCGCTGACGCGGCCGCTGGCCGCCCTGTTCGACCACATCGAGGCGGTCGAGCTGTCGGTCGACGAGCACGGCGTCTGCAACGGCTACCTGACGGCGCCACCACTGGTGGGAGAGTCCAGGGCTGCGTGGCTGCACCAGTACGCCGGTGAGCACGACCTGGACCTGAGCCGTTCCTACGCCTACGCCGACTCCCATTCCGACCTGCCCATGCTGGCCGCCGTCGGCCATCCCGTCGTCGTACGGCCGGACGTGTTCCTGCTCCGGCACGCCCGTCGGCAGTCCTGGCCGGTGGCCGACTGGCCGGCCCCGCCCAAGTCGTCGCGGTCGCTGAACGCCGCCGGAACCACGCTCGGCCGCAGCCGCACGCTCTGAGTTGCCACCATGCTCCGCGTGGCAGGGTTGAGGCATGAGTGTCATCAAGATCAACGCGATCACCGTGGCCGCCGACTCCGGCGACGAGCTGGCCCACCGATTCGCCGCGCGGGCCGGTGCCGTGGACGGCCAGGACGGCTTCGAGGGCTTCGAGCTGCTCAAGCCGACCGACGAGCGCACCACCTGGCTGGTGGTCACCCGCTGGCGCGACGAGGAGGCCTTCCAGGCATGGGTGAGCTCGCCGGCCTTCGCGCACGGTCACCGCTCGGCCGCAGAACGCGCCGGCGAGGACGCACCTGAGCCGGTCGGCAAGCACAGCGAGCTGTGGTCCTACACCGTGGCCGGCGGCTCGGGCGGCTGACCCACCGGCGCTGAAGTGACACGTTCGCCCAGCGCGGCTGCCACGATCAGGTTCCTGCGGACGGCTCGGCCTCCGGGACGGCCAGCTCAGCGGTGACCGCCAGCTGGGTCAGGGACTCGTCCGCCTCCAGGGCGACCTCGCCGACGACGCGACCGGCGGCCTGCACGTCGGCCAGCGCACGTTCGACCCGGTCCAGGTCGGCCTGCGAGCCGCGGACCTTCAGCCCCGCGACCTCGGTCTTCATGCCCACCTTCGCCGTGGACTTCGCCCCGCGGATGCCGGCCAGCACCGCAGCGGCCGCCTCGAGCACGGCCGGATCGTGCGGGGTCACGTCGACGTCCTCGCCCGGCTTCGGCCAGGCGGCCCGGTGCACGGAGCCGTTCTGCCACCACGACCACACCTCCTCGGTGACGTACGGGAGGAAGGGGGCCAGCAAACGCAGCTGGACCGACAGCGCGGTGGCCAGGGCCGTCCGGGCTGACTCAGCTGCGGCACCGCCACGCGAGCCGTACGCGCGCTCCTTCACCAGCTCGAGGTAGTCGTCGCAGAACGTCCAGAAGAAGCGCTCCACGGCCTCCAACGCGCTGGTGTAGTCGAACGCGTCCATGGACTCGGTGGCCGTCTGGATGACGTGGCGCAGCCGGCACAGCATGGCGAGGTCGATCGGCTCGGTGACCCGCCCGATCTCGGTCTCGACCGCGGCGAGCCCCAGCACGAACCGAGACGCGTTCAGGACCTTCATCGCCAGCCGCCGCCCGACCTTCATCTGGCTCTCGTCGAAGGGCGAGTCCAGACCCGGCCGCGACATCGCGGCGCGCCAGCGCACGGCATCAGCGCCGAACTTCTCCAAGATCTCTGACGGCACGACCGCGACGCCCTTGGACTTGGCCATCTTCTTGCGATCCGGGTCGAGCACGAAGCCGGAGATCGCCGCATGTCTCCATGGGGCGCTGCCGTGCTCGAAGTGGGCGCGCACGACGGTGGAGAACAGCCAGGTGCGGATGATGTCGTGCGCCTGCGGACGCATGTTCATCGGGAAGGTGAGCCCGAACAGTTCCGGATCGGTCTCCCAGCCGCAGGCGATCTGCGGCGACAGGGAGGACGTCGCCCAGGTGTCCATCACGTCCGGATCGGCGACGAAGCCGCCCGGCTCAGCACGCTGCGACTCGTCGTAACCCTGCGGGGCCTGCGAGGTCGGGTCGATCGGCAGCTCGGACTCCTCCGGCAGCAACGGGTGGTCGTGGTCAGGCTGCCCGTCGGCGCCCAGCGGGTACCAGACCGGGAACGCCACCCCGAAGAACCGCTGCCGCGAGATCAGCCAGTCACCGTTCAACCCGTCGACCCAGTTGGTGTAACGGTGCTGCATGAACTCCGGCACCCAGGCGATGTCGGCACCCCGTGCCACCAGACGACCACGGAGCTCGGAGTCGCGACCGCCGTTCCTGATGTACCACTGCCGCGTCGAGACGATCTCCAGCGGCTTGTCGCCCCGCTCGTAGAAGTTCGCCTTGCGCTGAGCAGGTGTGGGCTCGCCGTCGAGGTCGCCGGATGCCACGAGCGCGGCGACCGTCGCCTGCCGGGCCGAGAACGTGGTCAGCCCGGCCAGCTTCTCGTACGCAGCCCGCCCGGTGTCGCTGCCGATCCACTCCGGGACCTCGCGCGCCATCCGGCCGTCACGGCTGATCAACGTGCGCATCGGCAGCTGCAGCTCGCGCCACCACACCACGTCGGTCAGGTCACCGAAGGTGCAGCTCATCGCGATGCCGGTGCCCTTGTCCAACTCCGCGGCCGGGTGCGCGAGCACCGGGATCTGCACGTCGTACAGCGGCGAGCGCACAGTGGAGCCGAACAACGGCTGGTAGCGCACGTCCTCGGGATGCGCGACCAGCGCCACGCAGGAGGCGATCAGCTCCGGTCGCGTCGTCTCGACGTGGACCGGGCCGTCTGTCCCGTGGAACGCGACCCGGTGGTAGGCCCCCGGGTAGTCGCGAGCCTCCAGCTCGGCCTGCGCGATAGCGGTCTGATAGGTGACGTCCCACAGCGTAGGAGCCTCGGCGGTGTAGGCCTCACCGCGGGCGACGTTGCGCAGGAATGCCCGCTGGGAGGTGGCCCGGGACGCGTCACCGATCGTCGTGTAGAGCTGGGTCCAGTCCACCGAGAGGCCGAGCGTGCGCCACAAGTTCTCGAACACCTGGACGTCCTCGGCGATCAGGCGCTGGCACAGCTCGATGAACGTGCGCCGGCTGACCGGAAGCTGCTTCTTCGGGTCCGGCTTGTCCGGTGGTGTGAAGGCGGGGTCGTACGGCAGCGACGGGTCGCACCGCACGCCGAAGAACTGCTGGACCCGACGCTCGGTCGGCAGTCCGTTGTTGTCCCAGCCCATCGGGTAGAAGACCTGCTTGCCGGTCATCCGCTGGTAGCGCGCGATCAGGTCGGTGTGGGTGTAGCTGAACACGTGACCGGGGTGCAGCGACCCGGACACGGTGGGAGGCGGTGTGTCGATCGAGAAGACCTTTGCGCGGTCACCGACGCTGCGGTCGAACAGGTACGTCCCCTGCTCCTCCCACTCGTGGGACCACTTCGCCTCGAGGCCCTCGAGGACGGGCTTCTCGGGCATCCTGGCGGTTCGGGGGGCGTGCTCGTGGCTCGTCACGGGAATCACCTTCGTGGGTGGGCTGGCGACGCGCGCCGGGATGTGGCCGGTCCGCACAGCGGGTCGTTCGGGCGGGTCGTTCGGGGCTGGGGAGGCGCTCAGGAGCGCCGGACTACTCGAGCACGCGCGCCAGTCATGACCATGGTCGGGGAGTCTAGTGGGTGCCGACCCCACTAGTCTTGGCACCTCATGACCGACCCCGCTGACGCTGCCTACGACGACGTCCAGCGTGCCCTCCTCGCACGCTGGCCAGAGACTCGCCTGGAGCCGAGCCTGGATCGGATCCGCGCCCTGGTGCACCTGCTCGGGGACCCTCAGACCACCTATCCCGTCATCCAGCTCACCGGCACCAACGGCAAGACGTCCACCGGGCGAATGGTCGATGCTCTGTTGCGCCAGATGGGGCTGCGCACCGGACAGTTCACCAGCCCCCACTTGGAGTCGATGACCGAACGGATCAACATCGACGGTGAACCGGCGAGCGAAGAGGTGTTCGTGCGCACCTACACCGACATCGCCCCGTACCTCGAGGTGGTCGACCGCTCCCAGCCGCACCCGCTGTCGTTCTTCGAGACCATCACCGGGATGGCGTACGCCGCCTTCTCCGATGCGCCGGTCGACGTCGCGGTGGTCGAGGTCGGCATGGGCGGTTCATGGGACGCGACCAGCGTCGTCGACGCACAGGTGTCGGTCGTGACTCCGGTGGCGGTCGACCATGCCTCGTACCTGGGGGAGCGCCCAGCCGACATCGCCGTCGAGAAGGCAGGCATCATCAAGCCCGGCTCGTTCGCGGTGCTCGCCGAGCAGACCCCGGAGGTGGCCGAGGTCCTCGCCGCCCGTGTCGCGGAGGTCGGGGCCGGCGTCGCCGTCGAGGGCGACCAGTTCGGCGTGACGCTGCGGCTTCCAGGCGTCGGCGGCCAGATGCTGACGCTGCAGGGCCTGGCGGCGGAGTACACCGAGGTGTTCCTGCCGCTGCACGGCGAGCACCAGGCCCGGAATGCCGGCTGCGCGCTGGCAGCGGTGGAGGCGTTCGTCGGTGGCATCGAGCTCGACCTCGACGTGGTACGGGGCGCCTTCGGCGAGGTGGCCTCGCCCGGCCGGCTCGAGGTCATCCGTCGCAGCCCGGTGATCGTTCTGGACGCGGCGCACAACCCCGCCGGGGCGTACGCAGCAGCGGAGGCGGTGCAGGAGGCGTTCAGCTTCAGCCCGCTGATCGGCGTCGTCGGGGTGATGGCCGACAAGGCCGTGGACGAGATCCTGGCTGCCTTCGAGCCCGTGATGGCTCACGTGGTCTGCACGCAGAACTCCCTGTCGCGCTCCCTGCCCGCCGACGAGCTCGGGGACATCGCCGAGGGGATCTTCGGTCCCGACCGGGTGCACGTACGCCGTCGGCTCGACGACGCGATCGACGTGGCGGCCGGGCTCGCCGAGGAGGGTGGTTCCTACGGTGAGGCCCTCGGCTCAGGCGGCGTCCTGGTCACCGGGTCCGTGATCACGGTCGGGGAGGCGCGGCAGCTCCTGGGTGGGCCCCACTGATGCGGATGATGTGCGCGGCCGCGCTGAGCCTGCAGTCGATCGTGCTGTTCCTCACCCCCCTCGTGCTCGTCGTGAGCACCGACGTCGGCACCGCCGAGAGCTGGTCCATCGGCGTCGGACTGGCCGTGCTCGCGCTCGTCGCCGCCGGTTCACTGCGCCGACCGTACGGCTTCTGGCTCGGGCACCTCACGCAGGTGCTCACGATCGGGCTGGGCTTCGTCATCCCGGTCATGTTCTTCCTCGGTGGCGTGTTCGCCGCGCTCTGGGTCCTGGCGCTGGGGCTCGGACGCCGGGTCGACGAGGCCAAGGCCGCCCGGACCTAGCCGGCCGATACGCTGCGCGCCATGATCCAGCGCACTCTCGTCCTGCTCAAGCCCGACACGGTCCGCCGCGGCCTCATCGGTGAGATCCTCGGGCGCTACGAAGCCAAGGGCCTCACGCTGGTCGCGATGGACCTGCGCGCCATCGACGAGGCCCAGGCCGATGCGCACTACGCGGAGCACGTCGAGCGCGACTTCTACCCGCCGCTGCGCGCATTCGTCACGTCGGGTCCGCTGGTCGCGATGGTGCTCGAGGGTGACGAGGCGATCGAGGTCGTGAGGGCGGTCAACGGCGCCACCGACGGACGGGTCGCGGCGCCCGGCTCCGTGCGCGGGGACCTGTCCCTGTCCAACCGCGAGAACCTCGTGCACGGCTCGGACTCCGTCCAGTCGGCCGCCCGCGAGATCGACCTGTGGTTCCCTGACCTGACCTGACAGCGTGCTGATCGGCTCCCGGTGGCGTCTGCTGTGCAGGCTGTGACCGACGGTGTGCGTGTCACTACAGGAATGCCGGTGGCGTGCCGCCTAGCCTGACGCTGGACACGGTGCGGCGTCAGGCCGACGCCGTCGGTCGACATGGGAAGTCGGGGCGCATGGCCAACAGCATCATCGGTCGTGACATGGCGGTCGATCTCGGCACCGCGAACACCTTGGTGTACGTCCGGCGCCGCGGTGTCATGCTGAACGAGCCGTCGGTCGTCGCACTGAACTCACAGACCCGCGAGATCCTGGCCGTCGGCTCCGAGGCCAAGCGGATGCTCGGCCGTACCCCGGACGCGATCACCGCGATCCGGCCGTTGCGCGACGGTGTCATCGCCGACTTCGAGTCCACCGAGCAGATGCTGCGCATCTTCATCCAGCGGGTGCATCGTCGCCGCTACTTCGCCAAGCCGCGGCTGGTCGTATGCGTACCCAGCGGCATCACGTCGGTCGAGCAGCGCGCGGTGAAGGAGGCCGGCTACCAGGCCGGTGCCCGACAGGTCTACATCATCGAGGAACCCATGGCCGCAGCCATCGGCGCCGGACTGCCGGTGCACGAGGCCACCGGCAACATGATCGTGGACGTCGGCGGCGGCACCACCGAGGTGGCCGTCATCTCCCTCGGCGGCATCGTCACCAGCGTGTCCATCCGTACCGCCGGCGACGACCTGGACGCCGCGATCATCTCCTGGTTCAAGAAGGAGTACTCGCTGATGCTGGGCGAGCGGACAGCGGAGGAGATCAAGATCGAGCTGGGCTCGGCGTTCCCGCTGCCGGACGAGCCGGAGGCCGAGATCCGCGGTCGTGACCTCATCTCGGGACTCCCGCGTACGGTCGTCGTGTCCAGCGCGGAGGTCCGCCAGGCCATCGAGGAGCCGGTGCACGCCATCGTCGACGCGGTCCGCACGACGTTGGACAAGACCCCACCCGAGCTGGCCGGCGACATCATGGACCGTGGTCTGGTCCTGACCGGCGGCGGTGCGTTGCTGCGGGGCCTCGACGCGCGGCTGCGCCACGAGACCGGGATGCCGGTGCACGTCGCGGACGACCCGCTGCACTCGGTGGCCATGGGCGCCGGCAGGTGCGTCGAGGAGTTCGAGGCGCTCCAGCAGGTGCTGATCTCGGAGCCGCGACGATGACCCCGCCCACCCGGCGCGACGACGGATCGTCGCGCCGCGTGCTCATGCTGCTGGTGCTGGCTGCGGTCGCCGTGATGGCGGTGGACGCGTCTGGGGACGACTCGCCGGTCGACGTGGCGCGCTCGACAGTCGGCGACGTCATCGGCCCCGTGCAGTCGGGGTTCGCCGCTGTTGCCGGTCCCATCGACTCCATTGCGCAACGGTTCACTGACGCCGGCGAGCTGCGTGCCGATCTGGAGGCCCTCGAGGCGGAGAACGCCCGATTGCGCACCGAGCTGCAGACCGCCGGGATCGTGCGTGCCCGCGGGGAGGCTCGTGACGTGATGGCGCTGCGGGCGCAGCAGAGCGGCTTCGAGCTCGTCGGCGCAGAGGTGGTGGCCTTCGGGCCGGCCCAGTCCTTCTCTCGCACCGTGACCATCGACGCCGGCACGGTCGACGGGGTGCAGGCGGACATGACTGTCCTGTCCGCTGACGGCTTGGTCGGTCGGGTCGTACGAGCCGACCGGTCCACTGCCACGGTGCTGCTGGTCGTGGACTCAGCCTCGGTGGTGGGAGGACGGTTGGATCGCGATCTGGAGCTCGGCCTTGCCCGTGGTGACGGAGAACTGTCCGATGATGCCCGACTGCACCTGACCACGTTGGACCCGACCACGACGCCGGAGGTCGGCGACAGTGTCCTGTCCTGGGGCAGCAACGGAGGTATCCCGTACGTCGCCGGTGTGCCGATCGGATGGGTGGAGTCGGTCCAGACCAACCCAAGGGACCAGACAGCCACCGCCGTCGTGGTCCCCTACGTCGACTTCTCCGCCCTCGACCTGGTCTCGGTGGTGGTGGGGGCAGCCGCGTCCTCGGACGCCGCGCAGGCCACGGGTGCCAAGGACGGTCACTGAGATGCCAGCGCTGCGCACCGCCGTGACCGTGGTCCTCGTCGTGCTGGCCGTGAGCCTGCAGGTCGGACTGCTGTCGTACGTCTCGGTGGGAGGGGTGGTGCCCGACCTGGTGCTGCTTGTCGTGGTGGGCGTGGCCCTGGTCCACGGTCCACGACATGCCGCGGTCCTCGGTCTTCTGGCCGGCCTGGTGCTCGACCTCGCGCCACCGGCCGACCACACGGCGGGTCGGTGGGCGCTGTCCCTGGTGATCGTCGGCTACCTCAGCGGGATGGTGCGGGGTGAGGCCCGCACCGGCGCGGTCGCCGCGGTGGCCGCGGTGGCCGCGAGCGTGTTCGTCGGCGCCTCGGTGTTCGGCCTGTCCGGGCTCGTCGTCGGTGACCCGGGGGTCTCGGTGCCTCGTGTGCTCGAGGTGCTGCCGATGCAGGTCCTGCTCGACGTGGCGGTCGCGGTCGTCGTGCTGCCGGTGGTCTTCAAGCTGTCCAGGGCACGCCAACCCGCCGACCGTTGGGCACGTGCGTGAGTGTGCGGTCCGGGGCGGTGGTCCGCCCGAGACTCGTCGTCGTCCAGGTGCTTTTGATCGCATTGTTCGCGACCCTGCTCGGCCGGCTGTGGTTCATCCAGGTCGCCAGCGGCGAGTCCTATCGTGCACAGGCGCAGGACAACGCTGTGCAGGACGTCGTCGTGCAGCCCCAGCGCGGCCTCATCGTCGACGACCAGGGCCGGCCGCTGGCGGTCAGCCGGTCGTCGTGGGTGGTCTCGGTGGACCGCACAGCGCTCGCCGAACTCGACGAGGACGAGCAGGAGGACTCCTTGCGCCGGTTGGCGAGGACGATCGGCATGCGCTACCCGCGGGTGGTCGCCCGGACCAAGCTGTGCGGGGAGGAGGGGGCGCCGGTGGCCGGTGTCTGTTGGAACGGTTCCCCCTACCAGCCGGTGACCGTCGCCGAGGACGTGTCGCAGCAGGTCGCCGTCAGCCTGCAGGAGCAGGCGGAGAACTACCCGGCAGTCGTCATCGAGCAGCGCAGCGTGCGGTCCTACCCGTCGCCGTTCGGGGTGAACGCAGCCCACCTGCTCGGCTACCTGACCCCCGTCACCGCCGATGAGCTCGCCCAAGCCCAGGAGGACGGGAACGAGAGCCTCAACGGTGGGTCGCTGGTCGGCCGCTCCGGTCTGGAACGGTCGTACGACTCCTACCTGCGTGGGCTGCCCGGCAGCAACGGTGTCGGTGTCGACTCGCTGGGCCGCACCACCGGTGACACCGAGGCGACCCCGGCCACACCAGGGGACACGCTGGTGACCAGCATCGACGCCCGGGTGCAGGCCACCGTGGAGCGCGAGCTCGAGCAGGCCATCCGGATCGCCCGCGGCACCTTCGACGACATCACCGGCCGCGACTACGCGGCGACGTCCGGCGCCGCGCTGGTGATGGACCCGGACAACGGCTCGGTCGTGGCCATGGCGAGCTACCCGACGTACGACCCGGGACTGTGGGTCGGTGGCATCGAGAGCCGTCAGCTCGCACGGCTGTACTCCAAGAAGGCGGGTGAACCGCTGTTGTCGCGCCCGACACAAGGCCAGCTCGCCCCGGGGTCCACCTTCAAGCCGTTCATGGCCGCCGGCGCGCTGGCCGACGACTTCAGCACCGGGACCCGGCTCAACTGCTCCTCCTCGCTGCAGGTCGGCAACCGCGCGTTCGCCAACTTCGAGAGCGGCGCGTACGGCTACATCGGCTTCGACAAGGCCTTGCAGGTGTCCTGCAACACGTTCTTCTACCGGGTGGGTTACGAGCTGTGGTTGAAGGCCGGCGGCGACTCGGCCGGCCCGAAGGCCGAGTCGGTGCTCGCGGATGCGGCCAAGGCCTTCGGCTTCGGCTCTGCCACGGGGGTAGACCTGCCGGGCGAGGCGGACGGCCGCATCGCAGACCCGCAGTGGAAGCTGAGCTACTACCGCGCCATGAAGGACTACTACTGCGAGCTCGCCGAGGAGGGCGGCACGAAGTTCATCGACGTCTTCGCTCGGGAGTTCTGCATCGAGGGCTGGAAGTACAAGGCGAGCGACGCCGTCAACTTCGTCATCGGGCAGGGCGACACGATGGTCACGCCGCTTCAGTTGGCCACGGCGTACGGCGCCATCGGCAACGGCGGGACGCTGTGGGAGCCCCGCCTGGCCAAGGCGGTGCTGGGGCCCGACGGTGAGCTCGTGCGGCGGATTGAGCCGACCAGCGCGGGGCGGGTGCCGTTTCGCCGTGCGTCGCTGCGCTACATCGACCAAGCCCTGCTCGAGACCACCCGCACCGGCACCTATGCGTGGAAGATGGGCGGTTTCCCGCTGGACACCGTGCCCATCCGGTCCAAGACCGGCACCGCGGAGGTCCAGGGCAAGCAGACCACCGGCTGGCTCGCGACGTACAACGACGACTACGTCGTGGTGATGATGATCGAGCAGGCCGGTACGGGATCCGGCTCCTCCGGTGACGCGGTCCGCGCCATTTGGGAGGCGCTGTACGGCATCGACGGGGAGAAGGTCCGGACCGGTGACGCCGCCATCCCCGGCGTCACCCCGCCTCAGACGCTGCCGCGGGTGCGGGAGGACGGAAGCATCGTGGCCCCGGTCGTCGGGCGGAGCCTGCGGTGACCACGGCGTATCGCAGGTCGGTCGAGCCGCCGACGTGGCGGCGCCTCGACTGGTTGCTGCTGGCCTGCGTGGTCGCGTTGTGCGTGCTCGGCTCTCTGCTGGTGTGGTCGGCCACCGCCAACCGGACGTACCTGGTCGAGGACGACCCGACTGCGTTCCTGACCCGGAACGCGGTGAACATCCTCATCGGCAGCGTGCTCGGAGTGGTGGTCCTGGTCACCGACCATCGGTGGCTGCGTGTGCTGGCCGCAGTCCTCTACCTCGGTTCGCTGGCCGGGTTGCTGCTGATCTTCGTGCCCGGGGTGGGCACCACCGTCAACGGCTCGCACTCCTGGTTGATGATCGGCGGACTGTCCGTGCAGCCTGCGGAGTTCGCCAAGCTCGGCGTCATCGTCGGGATGGCGCTCGTGCTCGCCGAGCGCGCCGAGGGACGGCTGCGCGACCACTTGTCGGACTCCGACCTGGTGCCGGCCCTGATGATCGCCGCGTTACCCGCGGTGCTCATCCTGCTCCAGCCTGACCTGGGCACCGCCATGGTGCTGATCGCCGTGGTGTTCGGCGTCCTGGCGCTCGCGGGGGCACCCAAACGCTGGCTGGTCGGCCTGGTCGCGCTCGGTGCGGCCGCGGTGTACGTCGCGATCTCGATGGGCGTGCTGGCTCAGTACCAGCTGCTGCGCTTCTCGGCCTTCACCGATCCCTCGCTCGACCCTCGGGGTGCGGGCTACAACACGATCCAGGCACGGGTAGCCATCGGCAACGGCGGTGTCTTCGGCGAGGGGCTCTTCCAGGGGTCGCAGACCCAAGCCGGTTTCGTGCCCGAGCAGCACACCGACTTCGTCTTCACGGTCGCCGGGGAGGAGCTCGGCCTCGTCGGTGCCGCGACCATCATCGTGCTTTTCGCCGTGCTGCTGTGGCGGGCGCTGCGCATCGCCCGCAACGCCGAGGACATCTTCGGGCGGCTCGCCGCCGTCGGCGTCGCGTGCTGGTTCGGGTTCCAAGCCTTCCAGAACATCGGCATGTGCCTGGGGATCATGCCGGTGACGGGCGTGCCGCTGCCCTTCGTGTCGTACGGGGGCACCTCGATGTTCGCCTCGCTGGCTGCCGTGGGACTGTTGCAGAACATCCACCTACGAGCCGTGCGACGCCCTGGGCTCGGGGTCGTGGTGCGGTCCCAGCTGCTGCGTTCCCGCTAGAAGAGCCGTTCGCCCCGAGCAACCAGGTACGTGCTGAACACGACGAACATCGCGATCGAGACGAATCCGAGCACGGTGACGATGGAGGGCTGCGAGGCAGCAATGACCGTCGCCGGACGCGGGCGATCTCGCTGACAGAGTCTGAGTTGTGACCCGGGTCACTCATGCGTAGCGTCGCATCCGGACGTGAGGGACCCGCCCCGTCCACCTCTGAACACCACGAGGTACGACCAGAAGGAGCTTCCATGACGGACAACAAGGCAGTCGCCTACATGGGTACCGGCAAGGTCGAGGTGCAGACCATCGACTACCCCAGCTTCCAGCTGCAGGACGGACCTGGCGTCAATCCGGACAACGTGGGGCGGTCGCTCCCGCACGCTGCGATCATCAAGACCGTCGCGACCAACATCTGCGGCAGCGACCAGCACATGGTGCGCGGTCGCACGACGGCCCCAATGGGACTCATCCTCGGGCACGAGATCACCGGGGAAGTGGTCGAGACCGGTCCGGGGGTTGAGTTCATCAAGGAGGGTGACATCGTCTCGGTGCCCTTTAACATCGCGTGCGGCCGTTGCCGCAACTGCAAGGAGGGCAAGACCGGCATCTGCCTCAACGTCAACCCCGACCGACCCGGCTCCGCGTACGGATACGTCGACATGGGTGGATGGGTCGGCGGGCAGGCCCAGTACGTCGCTGTGCCGTACGCCGACTGGAACCTGCTGAAGTTCCCCGATCGGGACCAGGCTCTGGAGAAGATCCTCGACCTGACGATGCTCAGCGACATCTTCCCGACCGGGTTCCACGGCTGCGTGACGGCCGGCGTGACCGTCGGCTCCACGGTGTACGTCGCGGGCGCCGGGCCGGTCGGGTTGGCCGCTGCCGCGTCGGCGCACCTGCTCGGTGCCGCCGCCGTCATCGTCGGTGATCTGAACGCCGACCGGCTGGCCCAGGCGCGGTCCTTCGGGTGCGAGACGGTCGACGTGTCGAAGGGCGACCCCAAGGACCAGATCGCGGAGATCCTCGGCGAGCCGGAGGTCGACTGCGGTGTCGACGCCGTCGGGTTCGAGGCGCGCGGCCACGGCAAGGGGTCCGATGCCGAGGCTCCCGCAACGGTGCTCAACTCGCTGATGGACATCACCCGTGCCGGCGGCGGGCTCGGCATCCCCGGGCTCTACGTCACCGGCGACCCAGGTGCGGCCGATGACGCCGCCAAGGAGGGGTCGTTGTCGATCCGGTTGGGCCTGGGCTGGGCCAAGTCGCACAGCTTCATGACCGGCCAGTGCCCGGTGATGCAGTACCACTACGGCCTGATGAAGGCGATCCTGCATGACCGGGTGCAGATCGCCAAGGCCGTCAACGCGACCGCCATCGGGATCGACGAAGCACCGAAGGGGTACGCCGACTTCGACTCCGGGGCGGCGCAAAAGTTCGTGCTCGACCCGAACGGCTACCTCTCCGCTCGCTCGGCCGCCTGACCCGCCCCAGGGATGGCGTGAGGCTTCCGGTCCGGCGTTACGCTGGGTGCGCCCCGTCCGCGAACCGGTGAGGACCTCCATGCCTGTCGAGTCAGTGTTCCCTCGACTCGAGCCGCTGCTCCCGACCGTCGGCAAGCCGATCCAGTACGTCGGCGGCGAGCTGAACTCGGCCAGCAAGCAGTGGGACTCCGTGGACGTGCGCTGGGCGCTGATGTACCCCGACGCGTACGAGGTGGGTCTGCCCAACCAGGGCGTCGCGATCCTGTACGAGATCCTGAACGAGCGCGACTGGATCATGGCCGAGCGCACGTACTCCGTGCTCGCCGACATGGAACGGGTCATGCGCGAGCACGCGATCCCGCAGTTCACCGTCGACAGCCACCGTCCGGTGGGTGACTTCGACTTGCTCGGGTTGAGCTTCGCCACCGAGCTCGGCTACACCAACATGCTCACCGCCCTCGACCTCGCGGGCATCCCGATGCACGCGGTCGACCGTGACGAGTCGCACTCGATCGTGCTTGCTGGGGGCCATTCGGCGTTCAACCCCGAGCCGATCGCCGACTTCATCGATGCGGCGGTGCTCGGTGACGGCGAGGAGATCGTGCTCGCGATCAGCGAGGTGGTGCGCGAGTGGAAGGCCGAGGGCCGCCCCGGCGGTTCGGGACGTCCGCCGCGCGACGAGCTGTTGTTCCGGCTGGCAGTCTCCGGCGGCGTGTACGTCCCGAAGTTCTACGACGTCAGCTACCTGCCCGACGGGCGCATCCAACGGGTGGTGCCGAACCACCCCGGGGTGCCGTGGCGGATCCACAAGCACACGCTGATGGACCTCGACGCGTGGCCGTACCCGAAGAAGCCTCTGGTGCCGATCGCGGAGACCGTGCACGAGCGCTACTCCGTGGAGATCTTCCGCGGGTGCACCCGCGGCTGCCGGTTCTGCCAGGCCGGCATGATCACCCGGCCGGTGCGTGAGCGCAGCATCACGACCGTCGGCGACATGGTGAAGAACGGCGTCGAGCAGAGCGGCTTCGACGAGGTCGGCCTGCTGTCGCTGTCCAGCGCGGACCACTCCGAGATCGGTGACATGGCCAAGGGTCTCGCCGACCGGTACGACGGCACCAACGTGTCGCTGTCGCTGCCCTCGACCCGGGTGGACGCGTTCAACATCACGCTGGCCAACGAGTTCAGCCGCAACGGACGGCGATCCGGTCTCACCTTCGCCCCCGAAGGAGGGTCGGAGCGGCTGCGCAAGGTCATCAACAAGATGGTGACCGAGGAGGACCTGATCCGTACGGTCGCCGCCGCGTACTCGCACGGGTGGCGGCAGGTGAAGCTGTACTTCATGTGCGGACTGCCGACGGAGACCGACGAGGACGTGCTGCAGATCGGCGAGCTGGCCAAGAAGGTGATCGCCACCGGGCGTGAGGTGTCCGGTCGTCGCGACATCCGCTGCACGGTGTCGATCGGCGGTTTCGTGCCGAAGCCGCACACACCGTTCCAGTGGGCCGCCCAGCTCGACGCGGACACGACCGACGACCGGCTGGCGAAGCTGCGGCGTTCGGTGCAGTCGGACAAGCAGTTCGCGCGGGCGATCGGCTTTCGCTACCACGACGGCAAGCCCGGCATCGTCGAGGGGCTCCTCTCCCGTGGCGACCGCCGCGTCGGCCGCGTCATCGAGGCGGTGTGGCGCGACGGCGGTCGATTCGACGGCTGGAGCGAGCACTTCTCCTACGAGCGCTGGATGACGCAGACGCAGCGTGCGCTGGCCGACGAGCCGGTGAACCTCGACTGGTACACCGTGCGCGAGCGCGAGTACGCCGAGGTGCTGCCCTGGGACCACCTCGACTCCGGCCTGGACCGCGACTGGCTGTGGGAGGACTGGCAGGACGCCCTGGACCCCGACGGCGCCGTAGAGGTCGAGGACTGCCGTTGGACTCCGTGCTTCGACTGCGGCGTCTGCCCGCAGATGGACACCGAGATCCAGATCGGCCCCACCGGCAAGCAGCTGCTGCCGCTGTCGGTGGTGTGATCCGGCCTGCGCGGCCCGCCGACGCCCTGCTTCTCGCGCGACTGCGGCGGCACTGGACGCTGGAACGACACGGCGTCGCCCTGGACGCCGACTCCGGCTTCGAGGCCCGGTTCCGCGAGTGGTACACGGGGCAGCTCAACCGCGGGACGCTGGCCTGGCTGGCGTACGAGGGTTCGGAACCGGTCGGCATGCTGGTGATGTTCGTGCACGAGCGGATGCCGGAGCCGGACCGGGACCCCGGTCGGTGGGGCTACCTCGGGAACGTCATCGTGCTGCCCGACCGGCGCGACGCCGGGATCGGGCGAGCGCTGCTGGATGCGGCGCTCGGCCATGCCGATGCGCACGGGTTCAACCGGGTCGTCCTGAACCCGTCACCCAGGTCGGTGCCGTTCTACGAGCGTGCCGGCTTCGGGCGCGACCACCCGCTGCTGGTGCGGGGGTGACCCGAACTCACGGACGGGCTGCACCGAACTCACGGATGGGCGCTGTGTGCTGCGAGGCTTGGTCGATGGATCGTCCGGCAGACCCCCGCGCGCACCCCCGAGTGCTGATCCGGGAGGCGTGCGCACGCTTTGGCGACGACGTCGTGCTGGCGTGGTGCACCGACCTGATCAGCGGGCGCAGCGGCCCCGATGACCCGGACGACCCACCGATCGCGTGGGTGGGCGGCACCACCGGGTGGCCGCCGTACTGGCCGCGGGTGTGGGGCGCGCGAGGCCTGCTGTACGTCTGGAACGACAGCGCGTCGCCCGACGTCGTGGCCGCCCTGGCCGACGATGCGTGGCGGGTCCGTGAGATGGCGGCCAAGGTGGTGCGGCTGCGCGAGGTCGGCGAGGCGGCCCAGGCGCTGCCGGGCCTGGTCGACGACCCGGTCGACCGGGTCCGCATTGCCGCCGTACGGGCACTCGAAGTCGTCGGTGAAGGCGAGCACCTGGAGCTGCTGGCCGAGGCAGCGGAAGACCCGAGCAGCCGCGTCGCCCGAGCGGCCGTCAAGGCTCTGGGGCGGCTGGAGGAGAACCTGGACCGCCGGTTCTAACTCTCCTGAGTGGTCGTGGCCGTGACGAGGTCGTCGGCCGAGCCGATGCCGGCAGGGTCGGGGACCATGGCGGCGCGGCGGTCGGCATCATCATGGGCTGCGACAGCCGCCAGGCTTTCGAGCAACGTCAGCTGGTGCTCCAACGCCGCACGGCGGTCCGGCGGAGCCATCGACAGCAGGTCGTCGAGGGCGGCCCTGAGGCGTCGCGACACTTGCGGAGAACCCGCTCCAGCCTGCCGAATCTCATCGAACGCGACCCGGACGTAACCGTCCCAGTGCAAGGTCGGCGCGAGCAGGCGCAGCGTGCCCGTCGCGTCGTGGTGATGCCCCGAATGCAATGGGCGGCGGACCAGTTGTCGCAGGATGTCGTGCAGGCGGTCGATGGCTTGCACGGCGGTGGTGGGATCCTCGAACGGTCCGGCGGACATGAGCGTTCCGCGATGTCAACCAACATCCTGATCCCGTAGGCCACGTCCTGGTTCATCGTGCGTTCGGGCCCGAGAGCTATCGCGCTGGTGGCGGCTTTGCGTGACGGGCCGGTGGGGTCGCCGACGATGCGGATGAGCGCGGCTCCGGTAGGCACGAAGTCACCGACCGCCCACAGAAACTCCAGCCGGCAGTCCGCCCGCTGGGCGAGCGCGACCAGTTGGTCGTGGTCGACCATGAAGACGACCCCGCCCCGTGGTGCCACGATGAGGTCCGGCTCGAGGTCCCTGCTCGGGGCCGTGATCGGGGTACACGTGATCAAGCGACTTCATCGTGTCGTCGGCGACCCATCCGACCAGGGCTGCGACGCGCAAGGACTGACCGATGTGATTCAGGTACCAGACGAGTGCCCCGATGCAGGCCAGGACCAAGGCGATGGCCACGACGACGGCAAGGCCGGGCACCGACCCCCCGTCCGGAGTCGTCCTGACCTCCCGGATGGCGAGGATCGAGTGGGTGAACGTACCGGCACGATTCGCGGCGAGAAGATTCCCATGGCGAACTGGACGACGACCACCACGAGAGACAGCACCAGACCCGTCAGGGTCAGCATCGAGAACGAGATGAGGTAAAGGATCTGCAGCGCTGCGGTCGGGTCACCGGTGATGCTTTGCGGGATCAGGCT
>Ga0136627_1000074_pt1 | contig 27560 bp, 24 predicted proteins | sample AntDrymUQ4892206_2_FD_104652 | JGI IMG/M metagenome (GOLD analysis project Ga0136627, IMG submission 104652) | Polar desert sand microbial communities from Dry Valleys, Antarctica - metaG UQ489 (22.06) | ecosystem: Environmental > Terrestrial > Soil > Desert | place: Antarctica: Dry Valley... | reverse complement strand
GGTGGCGTGCACATCGGTGGGGCGGGGCAGCGGCGCGGCCGTGTCGGCCTGCAGCGCGTCCTGCCACTCCGGGCGCGTGTACGGGCGCTGGTAGACCGGACCGTCGTGGGCCACCGAGCGCGGCGGCACGTCCACGATCCGCTCACCGTGCCAGTCGATCACGAGGCGGTCGCCGTCGGTGACCTCGCCGATGACCACCGCCTCAACCTCCCACTTCGCGCAGGTCGCCATGCAGCGGTCCACGTGCTGCGGCTCGACGACCGCCATCATCCGCTCCTGGGACTCACTCATCAGGATCTCTTCCGGCGACAGGGACGAGTCGCGCAGCGGCACCGTGTCGAGGGCCACGTGCATGCCGCCGTCGCCGGCGCTTGCCAGCTCGGAGGTAGCGCAGGACAGCCCGGCGCCGCCGAGGTCCTGGATACCAGTCACCGCGCCGGCGGCGAACAGCTCCAGCGTGCACTCGATCAGCAGCTTCTCCATGAACGGGTCGCCGACCTGCACGCTCGGCCGCCTGGACGGGCCGGTTCGCTCGAACGTCTCGCTGGCGAGCACGGACACCCCGCCGATGCCGTCGCCGCCGGTGCGTGCGCCGTACAGGACGACCAGGTTGCCGGTGCCGCTGGCGTGGGCAGTGTGCAGCTGCTCGTGGCGCAGGACACCCACGCACAGTGCGTTGACCAGCGGGTTGCCGACGTACGTCTCGTCAAAGACGACCTCGCCGCCGATGTTGGGCAGTCCGAGGCAGTTGCCGTAGCCGCCGACGCCGGCCACGATGCCGGCCATCACCCGGGCGGTGTCCGGAGCGTCCAGGGGGCCGAAGCGCAGTGGATCCATGACGGCGACCGGGCGCGCACCCATCGCCAGGATGTCGCGCACGATGCCGCCGACTCCGGTGGCCGCGCCCTGGTACGGCTCGACGTAGCTCGGGTGGTTGTGCGACTCGACCTTGAAGGTCGCGGCGTACCCCTGGCCCACGTCGATGACGCCGGCGTTCTCGCCGATGCCCGCGAGCGTCTTGCCCAGGGGCGTCTCCTGCGGCAGGTCCCCGAACTTTGCCAGGTGCACCTTGCTGGACTTGTACGAGCAGTGCTCGGACCACATGACCGAGTACATCGCGAGCTCCGAGGACGTCGGACGGCGACCGAGGATCTCCCTGATGCGGTCGTACTCGTTGCGCTTCAGGCCCAGCTCGGACCACGGCTGCGGCTGCTCGGGGGTCCGGCGTGCGGCGGCCACTGTGTCGAGTCGGTGGAGACAGGACGTGGAGGGCGAGGCGTCGTCGGTCACGGGCCACAGGCTATCGGGGGCGGCTCCAGCATCGGTCACGAGTCGACATGGGTGCCGCCCGCAGCGGCCACGTCTCCCCGCTCGCCCTCCTCTCGGGTCTCCGGTGGGCCTTCGACCTCCAACCCGGCCTCCTCGTTCTCCTGCATGGCGGCGATCAACGCATCCTGGTCGGCCTGCGACGGCAGCCCCCAGCCTGGCTGATATCCGTACACGTCCAGCAGCGACCGTCCAGCGGTCAGCGTGTCGAGGACCTCGACGTCACCGGGCCCCACCATGGCCGGGTGCTCGACTCCACAGGCCTCCGAGACCATCAGCAGGTCACGCCGCAGTGTGGTGACGTAGTTGGCTGCCCGTACGGACTTCAGGTCCGGGTCCAGGCCGTGGGTGAGCCACGGGTTCTGCGTCGCGACTCCCGTCGGGCAGCTGTCGGTGTGACAACTCTGCGCCTGGATGCACCCGACGGCGAGCATCGCCTCGCGGCCGACGTTGACCATGTCGGCACCGAGTGCGAACGCGACCATCGCGTTGACCGGCAGGCCGAGCTTCCCGGCGCCGATGAAGACGACCTCGGTGTGCAGCCCGCGCTCGGCGAAGATCGAGTAGACCCGGGCGAATCCCAGCCGGAACGGTAGCGAGACGGCGTCGGTGAAGATCATGGGTGCGGCGCCGGTGCCGCCCTCGCCACCGTCGATGGTGATGAAGTCGACCCCCCGACAGGTGCCCTGCATCGCGTCGGCCAGGTCGTACCAGAAGTCCAGATTTCCGACCGCCGACTTGATGCCCACCGGTAGACCGGTGGCGTCGGCCAGCATTTCGACGAAGTCGAGCATGCTGTCGACATCGTCGAACTCGGCATGTCGGGACGGACTGATGCAGTCCTCGCCGACCGGGACCCCCCGTGTCGAGGCGATCTCCGCAGAAACCTTTGCCGCCGGCAGGACTCCTCCGAGGCCCGGCTTGGCGCCCTGCGAGAGCTTGATCTCCAACGCTCGCACCGGCGCTGAGTCGAGGAGCTCCATCAGCTTGTCGAGGCTGAAGCGTCCGGAGTCGTCACGGCAACCGAAGTAGGCGGTGCCGATCTGGAACACCAGCCGGCCACCGTGCCGGTGGTGCGGCGACACCGCTCCCTCACCGGTGTTCTGCAGGCACCCGGCCAGCGCGGCACCGCGGTTGAGGGACTCGACGGCGCGGCCGGACAGGGATCCGAAGCTCATCCCCGAGATGTTGACGACCGAGTCGGGCCGGAACGCTCGAGCCCTGCCGCGGGCACCGCCCAGCACCTTGCCGCACGGCAGCTGAGACTGCTGCGCCTTGTGCCCGCGGGTCGCCAGAGCGCGTCCGAAGGTGCGGTGATGCAGGATGACGTTGCCCGTGCCGTGCTCGAGGTCGTTGTCGGTTCCGAAGCCGAAGTAGTTGTTCTCCAGCTTCGACGACGCGTAGACCCAACGACGCTGGTCACGGCTGAACGGCCGCTCCTGGTCGTTCGACGCGACGATGTACTGTCGCAGCTCGGGGCCGATCGCCTCCAGCAGGTACCGGACGTGCCCGATCACGGGAAAGTTGCGCAGGAGGGCATGCCGCTTCTGCAGCAGGTCGTGGGCACCCACCGCGGCGACGGCAGCCACCGGAGCGAGCGCCATTGCTCTCTTCTTCACTCTGCTCAGTGTGCCGTTCCAGCGCGAAGGCCGCCAACGCAAGTCAGCTTCGTCGACTCACACCGGGCCCAGCGGCCGGTGCTCCCCGGGCGGCAGTTCCACGCCCACGGAATCGCCGGGGCGTACGTCGCCACCCACCAGCACCACACCCATCACGCCGGCCCTGCGGACCAGCTTCCCATCGGCTTCCCGGTCCAGCGTCGCCTCCATGAGGCCACGGGCGAAGCGGTCGAGCTGAACACACGGGTTGCGCAGCCCCATGACCTCGACGAGCGCGGTGTCCCCGACGTGCAGCCGTGCGCCCGCGGGCAGGTCGAGCAGGTCCACGCCGCGGGTCAGCAGGTTCTCCCCCAGGTCACCCGGAGCTACGTCGTACGCCGGGCGCAGCTGGTCGAGGAGCTCCGCGTGCAGGAGGTGCACCTGGCGCAGGTTGGGTGCCTCCGGGTGCCAGCGCTTGCGCGAGCGGTGCTGCACGGTGGCGCCGGCGTGCGCGTCGCCCTCCACGCCGATGCCGGCGACGAGTCGGATCGCTTCCCGGGCCGGCTTGGAGAACCGGTGCCTGTCGTCCAGCGCGACCGCCTGCACTGCACCCCGTGCGTGGCAGCCGGTCGAGGGCTGGGCGAGGGGTTGTGCCCATCTGCTGCGGGAGATCCGGTACACCACGTGCCGGCGCAGCGGGCTGTCCGCCAGCAGCCGCGGGTGGTCGAAGTCGGCGCTGCGGTCGCGCACCATACCCAGCCGTTCCATGACCCGCCTGGACGGCACGTTGATCTGCGCAGTCATCGACATGACGTCGTGCAGACCGCCGGTTTCGAATCCGTACCTGAGCGCCGCCCGGGCCGCCTCGGTGGCCAACCCCTGCCCCCAGGCGGATCGCGTCAACCGCCACCCGACCTCGACCTCGCCTGAGACCGGGAGGCCGTCCCCGACGCGGAGCAGCCCCGTGAAGCCTACGAACGCGCCGTCGTCGCGACGCTCGAGTGCCCACAGGCCGCACCCGTCGGACTCGAACGACGCCTGGATCCGGTCGACCATCGCATGGGACTCGGCGCGGGACTGCACGGCCGGGAAGAACCGCATGACCTCGGGGTCGACGTTCATCGCCGCGAACGCATCCCGATCGGGCGCGGTCCAGCCGCGCAGCACCAGCCGGTCGGTCATGAGACGAGGAACATCCAGCACGAGCGCGAGCCTAGAGTGCATTCGGTGAGCATCCTGCTGGCCCTGGGCTGCGCTGTTGCTTACGGGCTGTCGGACTTCGTGGGCGGGGTCTTGTCACGCCGCACGTCGATGTGGGCGGTGGCCGTTGCCGCCCAGATGATGGCAGCCGTGGTGACCACCGGTCTCGCCCTGGTCTTCACCGGCGACGTCGAGCCCGCCGACTGGTTCTGGGCGCTGGTCGCAGGCGTCGGCGGCGGCGCCGGAACCGTGTGCCTGTACCGCGGACTCGGCAGCGGCCGGATGGGTGTGGTCGCGCCGCTGTCGGCGGTCGGCACGGCCCTCGTACCGCTGGCTGTCGGTGTCGCCGCCGGCGAACGGCCGGGAGCGCTCACCTGGACCGGGGTGGTGCTCGCGCTGCCCGCCGTCTGGATGGTCGCCCGGACACCCGAGGCAGGCCCGGTCACGGGCTCCGCCGTCGACGACATGGCCAACGGGCTGTCGGCGGGGCTCGGGTTCGGAGTGCTGTTCGCGGCCCTGGGCCAGGTGCCCGACCAGGCCGGTCTCGGTCCGCTGGCGCTCACCCAGTGGACCGCGGTCGGGGTGACCATCGCGGTCGCCCTCGCACTGGGCGCGGCCTGGGTCCCCCGTGACCGGGCGGCCCTGACCGCAGCGTCGGCGGGTGTGCTGTCCTCGGCCGCCACGCTGATGTTCTTGCTGTCCACGCAGTCAGGACTGTTGACCGTCGCCGGAGTGCTCGCAGCGCTGTACCCCGCGGTCACCGTCGTGCTCGCGGCCATCGTGTTGCGCGAGGCGATCCACCGGCACCAGGCGGTCGGGCTCGCGCTCACCGCGGTCGCCGTGGCATTGGTCGCCGCCGGCTGACCTCGTCTCCCGTGGAGCCGGACCCACCGGTCGATCCGCCGCATCGCCGCTGGCCGGAAGACCACCGACCGCAACCGTCGCGGCAGCGCCGAACGAGGTGACTCGGCTCCCGGATGCTGGAGCAGGCCCTCGAGGTGCGGTGCGTCAGCAGCCGTCGACGGTGCCCCGAGTTCGTGGGCAGCCTGGTAGTAGTACGCCTGGTACGGCCGTAGCCCCTGGTCGGTGTTGAAGGTCCAGTCGCCGATACGGGCGATGAAGTCGAAGATGCGGCGGTCGGTGGAACGTGGCCCCGGGATGGAGTCGCACAGGTAGCTGCCGTCGTACGTCCAGAACGCGAAGGGGGTCGCGAGCACCGTGCCTTCGAACGACACCGCGACGCGTCCGATCGTGGCCGGCACGGTCGATGAACGCCTGGTACCGGTCGTCCCGGTCTCGCACGTCGTTGGGCGCGACGTACACCACAGTCCCGTCGACGTCGTCGGTGTAGAAACGGCGGTGGTAGACCGACGTCATCCCACCCTTGCTGGCACCGGTGGAGATCCATCGCTGGCCGCAGATCGGCTCCAGTGCCGAAACGATGCGGTGGTGGTCCGCCGCCGCCTGCCGAATCGTCAGGTGCTTCCAGCGTGCCGGTCGCGGCCGCGACGGCGGGAAGTAGCGCTGCTCGACGCTGACCTGGTTGGCTCCGAGCAGTTCGGTCGGTTCAGACATCACCGGGTACGGAGTCACGTAGTAACCGGACGTCTGCAGCACCATCGGCGCGCTGCGAGCGACGTGGATCAGCGTGAGCCGTTGTCGGTACGACCCGCGGTCCGGGTGCCGGTGATCGACCGGCTGCCGGTAGCTGAGGCGGAAGAACGCGGAATCACCGAACGTGTACCTGGCTAGGCCGCCGCCCTGATCATCGTGCTGCCAACGTGCTCAGTACGGATGCGAAGAACGGCAGACCGTCGGTGCCGGGACCGGTCAGCTCCTCCACGCAGTGCTCCGGGTGCGGCATCAGACCCACCACGTTGCCGGCTGCGTTGACGATGCCGGCGATCTCACGGGCCGAGCCGTTCGGGTTGCCGTCGAGGTAACGAGCGACCACCCGGCCCTCGCCTTCCAGCGCATCGAGGGTGGACTGGTCGGCGACGTACCCGCCCTCGCCGTTCTTCAGCACGATGGTGATCTCCGCGCCCGGCTCGTAGACCGAGGTCCACGCGGTGGCGACGTTCTCGATGCGCAGCCGCTGGTCCTTGCACACGAACCTGCGGTGGTCGTTGCGGATCAGTGCGCCGGGCAGCAGGTGCGACTCGCACAGGATCTGGAAGCCGTTGCAGATGCCGAGCACCGGCATCCCCCGTCCGGCGGCGACTATCACCTCGGTCATGACGGCTGCGAACCGGGCGATCGCGCCGCAGCGCAGATAGTCGCCGTAGGAGAAGCCGCCGGGTAGCACCACCGCGTCGACGCCTCGCAGGTCGTGGTCGCCGTGCCAGAGCGGGACGGCCTCGCCACCGGCCAGAGTCACCGCCCGGGCCGCGTCGACGTCGTCGAGCGACCCCGGGAAGGTGACGACTCCGACCTTCATGCGGTCTGCACGTGCACGGCGTAGTCCTCGATGACCGGGTTGGACAGCACGGTCTCGGCGAGGCTGCGGATCTGCGCCAGCCGCTCCTCGGTCAGCTCACCGTCGACCTCGAGCTCGAAACGCTTGCCCTGGCGGACCTCGCTGATCCCGTCGAACCCGAGCCGCGGCAAGGCGCCGTGCACGGCCTTGCCCTGCGGGTCGAGGATATCGGGCTTGAGCATGACGTCGACGACGACACGGGCCACGGTGGTGCTCCTGACGTACGAGCGGGGGGACCTGCTGAGTCTATGCATCACAGCGGATGCAAGCGCAGACCCGTCAGTCGTTCGTACGCCTCGACGTACCGGGTCCTCGTGCGGGAGACGACGTCGGCGGGCAGCGGCGGCGGGGCCGTGCCGCTCGCACGGTCCCAGCCGCTGACCGGGGAGGTGAGCCAGTCGCGTACGTACTGCTTGTCGAAGGACGGCTGCGCACGGCCCGGCTCCCAGGACTCGGCCGGCCAGAAGCGACTCGAGTCCGGAGTCAGCAGCTCGTCGGCCAGCACGATGGTCCCGTCGGCGCGCTGCCCGAGCTCGATCTTGGTGTCGGCCAGGATGATGTCCCGCTCGCGGGCGATCAGCTCCCCGCGTGCGTACACCGCCAGCGTGATCTCGCGCAGGCGCGCAGCCACGTCGGCTCCCACGGTCTGAACCACGGCGTCGTACGACACGTTCTCGTCGTGCTCCCCCAGCGCCGCCTTGGTCGCGGGGGTGAAGATCGGCTCGGGCAGCCGGTCCCCGTCGCGCAGCCCGGTCGGCAGCCGCACACCGCACACCTGTCCGGTGCGCCGGTAGTCGATCAGCCCGGAGCCGGTCAGGTACCCACGGGCAACACACTCGACGGGGTACATGTCCAGTCGCTCGCAGATGACGGCGCGCCCACGTACCGCGTCCGGCACGTCGGTGGACACGACATGCTGGGGAAGCAGGTCGGCGACCTGCTCGAACCACCACAGGGACAGCTGTGTCAGCACTGTTCCCTTGTCGGGGATCGGGGGGGCCAGCACGACGTCGTAAGCCGAGATCCGGTCCGAGGCGACCATCAGCAGGTGCCCGTCGGGAAGTTCGTACAGGTCTCGAACCTTGCCGGAGTAAAGGTGCGTGGCGCCGGGGATCTCGGGGGTCACGCGCGTCACAGGATGTCCGCCGGACGGTACGCCGCCGCCACGGGGTGCTTGGCGGCCAACGCCTCCACCTGAGCCACGACGGTGTCGACCTGGTCGACGGCGGCCCCGGTGAACGCCAACGGCGAAGCCACGGCGGTGTCGATGTCGCGGCGGGACAGCCCGAGCCGCGGGTCGCCGGCCAACCGGTCGAGCAGGTCGTTGCACGCGCTGCCCTGCTCCCGCATGGACAGCGCCACAGCGACCGCGTGTTCCTTGATCGCCTCGTGGGCGCTCTCCCGGCCGACCCCCTGACGGACCGCGTTCATCAGCACCTTGGTGGTCGCCAGGAACGGCAGGTACCGGTCCAGCTCACGTTGGAGGACCGCGGGAAACGCACCGAACTCGGCCAGCACCGTCAGGAACGTCTCGAACAATCCGTCGGCGGCGAAGAAGACGTCCGGCAGCGCGACCCGTCGGACCACCGAGTCGGACACGTCGCCCTCGTTCCACTGGTCACCAGCGAGCTCACCGATCATCGCCGCATTGCCGCGCACGACGACGGCGAGACCGTTGAGCCGTTCGCAGGAGCGGGTGTTCATCTTGTGCGGCATCGCCGACGAGCCGACCTGACCGGCCCTGAACCCCTCGGTGACCAGTTCATGACCTGCCATCAGGCGCACTGTGGTCGCGAGGTTCGACGGCGCCGCCACCAGCTGCACCAGCGCAGAGGCGGCGTCGTAGTCCAGGGATCGCGGGTAGATCTGGCCGACGCTGGTCAACACCCGTGCGAACCCGAGGTGCTCGGCGACACGGGCCTCCAGCCGGGCGAGGCGGGCCGGGTCACCGTCGAGCAGGTCGAGCATGTCCTGGGCGGTGCCGACCGGTCCCTTGATGCCGCGCAGCGGGAGCCGCTCTATCAGTCCCTCGAGCCGGTCAACGGCGACCAACAGCTCGTCGGCGGCACTGGCGAAACGCTTGCCCAACGTGGTCGCCTGCGCCGGCACGTTGTGACTGCGGCCGGCGATGACCGTGTCGCGATGGGTCACGGCCAGCTCGGCGAGTCGGGCCAGCGCCGCCACGGCCCGATCGCGCAGCAGCTGCAGCGACGAGCGCATCTGCAGCTGCTCGACGTTCTCGGTGAGGTCGCGCGAGGTCATGCCCTTGTGCACGTGCTCATGACCGGCGAGCGCGTTGAACTCCTCGATCCGCGCCTTGACGTCATGGCGGGTGACGCGCTCGCGGGCCGCGATCGAGTCAAGATCGACAGTGTCGAGCACCTGCTCGTACGCCTCGACCACACCGTCCGGCACCGCGACCCCGAGGTCGCGCTGGGCCCGGAGCACGGCCAACCACAGCCGGCGCTCCAGCACGATCGTGTGCTCGCGGCTCCACAGCGCACGCAGGTCGTGTGAGGCGTACCGGGAGGCCAGGACGTTGGGGATCACGTGTTCCATTGTCGCCCATCCCCGGGCCGTCCCCGATCGGCTCAGCCGGCGCCGTCCTGCTCGGCGGCCCGCAGGGCGATGTCCGTACGGACCTGCGAGCCGGGGAGGTCGACGAGCGCGACCCCTGCGTACGCCCGCTCCCGGGCCTGAGCCAGGTCCGTGCCCCTGGCTGTCACCGCCAGCACCCTGCCTCCGGAGCTGCGTACCGAGCCGTCGTCCGCGGAGGTGGTCCCGGCGTGGATCACATCGACGCCCTCGAGCGCGTCGGCAGCATCCAGCCCCCCGATCACGTCGCCCGCACGTGGCGTGCCGGGATAGCCCTGGGCCGCCACGACGACAGCCACCGCCGCACCGGGCGAAAAGCGCGGCGGCGCGACCTCGTGCAGCCGACCGGTGGCAGCCGAGTGCAGCAGCGTGCCGAGCGAGGAGTCGAGCAGGGCCAGCAGGACCTGCGTCTCCGGGTCACCGAAGCGGGCGTTGAACTCGATGACCCGCACCCCGCGTGAGGTCAGGGCAAGGCCCGCATACAGCAGACCGGTGAAGGGGACGCCGCGACGTTCCATCTCCCGGACGGTCGGCACCAGGACGCGCTCGTGCACGTCGGCGACCAGGTCCGCCGGTGCCCACGGCAGTGGCGTGTACGCGCCCATGCCACCGGTGTTGGGTCCGGTGTCGCCGTCCCCGATGCGCTTGAAGTCCTGGACGGGTTGCAGCGGCAGCACCGTCTGTCCGTCGGTCACGGCGAACAGCGACACCTCCGGACCGTCGAGATGCTCCTCCACCACGACCCGCCGGCAGCCTCGGGCGTGCTCCAGGGCGACCTCGCGGTCCCGGGTCACGACGACGCCCTTGCCGGCGGCCAGGCCGTCGTCCTTCACGACGTAGGGCGCACCGAAGGCGTCGAGTGCAGCGACCACCTGCTCCTCGGTGTCGCACACGTGGGCCATCGCGGTCGGCACACCTGCCGACGCCATCACGTCCTTCGCGAACCACTTGGAGCCCTCGATCTGCGCCGCCGCCGCACCCGGTCCGAAGCAGGCGATGCCGGCTGCACGTACCACGTCAGCGACGCCGGCGACCAGCGGCGCCTCGGGCCCGACGACCACGAGGTCGACCGCCAGCGACTCCGCGAGGCTGGCCACCTGGGTGCGGTCGTCGATGTCGACGGGGTGCAGGGTCGCGACGGCACCGATGCCAGGATTTCCGGGTGCAGCATCCACCTGTGTCACCGACGGATCGCGTGCCAGGGCGAGCGCGAGCGCGTGCTCGCGGCCTCCGGAGCCGATGACCAGGATCTTCACGGGCCCTCACTGTAGTGGTCGCAATGCCGCCACAGCTCAGGTGAGGTCGCGCACGACCACGGACTCGGCACGCCCCGGCCCGACCCCGATCACCGAGATCGGGGCCCCGGACATCTTCTCCAGCACGTCCACGTAAGAGCGGGCGTTGACCGGTAGGTCCTCGAGTCGGCGCGCGGTGCTGACGTCCTCCCACCACCCCGGCAGGTACTCGTAGACCGGTTCGGCATGGTGGAAGTCGGTCTGGTTCACCGGCATCTCGTCGAGGCGCTGCCCGTCCACGTCGTACGCGACGCACACCGGCACCTGCTCGAGCCCGGTCAGCACGTCGAGCTTGGTCAGCACGAAGTCGGTGACCCCGTTGACGCGGGCCGCGTAGCGCGCGATGACCGCGTCGTACCAACCGCAGCGCCGGGGACGGCCGGTCGTGGTCCCGTACTCCGCACCGGTCGTGCGCAGGAACTCACCGGCGTCGTCGTGCAGCTCGGTGGGAAAGGGCCCCTCGCCGACCCGGGTCGTGTACGCCTTGACGATCGCCACCACCCGATCAATGCGGTTGGGCGGGATCCCCGAGCCGGTGCACGCGCCGCCGGAGGTCGCGTTGCTGGAGGTGACGAACGGGTAGGTGCCGTGGTCGACGTCGAGCAGGGTGGCCTGTCCGGCCTCGAGCAGCACCGTGTCGCCGGCGTCGAGTGCCCGGTGCAGGAGCAGGCCGGTGTCGGTGACCATGGGACCCAGCCGGTCGGCGTAGGAGAGCAGCTCGTCGACCACCTCGGCAGGGTCCACGGCTCGACGGTTGTAGATCTTGGCCAGCACCTGGTTCTTCAGGTCGAGTGCGGCCTCGACCTTCTGGGTGAGGATGCCCTCGTCAAAGATGTCCTGCACCCGCAGGCCGATGCGGTTCATCTTGTCGGCATAGGTGGGACCGATCCCGCGGCCGGTGGTGCCGATGCGCCGCGAGCCCAGGAAGCGCTCGGTGACCTTGTCGATCGTGCGGTTGTAGGACGCGATCAGGTGCGCGCTGGCACTGATGACGAGCCGACTGGTGTCGATGCCGCGGGCCTCGAGACCGTCGAGCTCCTCGAACAGCACCCCGAGGTCCACCACGACGCCGTTGCCGATGACCGGCACCACCTCGGGGGACAGGATTCCGCTGGGCAGCAGGTGCAGCGCGTACTTCTGGTCACCGATGACGACCGTGTGACCGGCGTTGTTGCCGCCGTTGAACTTCACGACGTAGTCGACCTCGGAGCCGAGCAGGTCGGTCGCCTTGCCCTTGCCCTCATCGCCCCACTGGGCCCCCACGATCACCACAGCGGGCATGGCTCAACACCTCGGCACATCGGTTGGGTAGCCCCCGCGTACGCCCGGCGGCCGGACACGTGCGCACACAGGGTAGCGAACCGGCGCCTAGGATCAGCCGATGTGAACCCCAGACTCGTCATCACCAACGCAGCGGCCGGCAGCACCGACGTCCCGTCGATCGAGGCCGCTCTGGCCGTGCTCCGCGACGACGGGCCGGTACGCCTGGAGGAGACCGCCGACGGCGCAGACCTCGACCGGGTGCTCGACGGGCGTCGCGACGACGAGACCGTGGTGGCCATCGGCGGCGACGGCAGCCTGCACGCGCTCGTGTCCGCGCTGTACGTCCGGGGCGAGCTGGGTCGCGTACCGATCGGCCTGATCCCGCTGGGGACCGGCAACGACCTCGCGCGCACGATCGGGCTGTCCGTGGAACCCGACGAAGCCGCGCGCCAGCTCGTCGACGCCGTGCGCACCGAGATCGACCTGATAGTCGACGACGAGGGGAAGGTCACGGTCAACGCGGTACACGTCGGGCTCGGTGCCCACGCGGGACGCCAGGCGTCGTGGTGGAAGAGACGGCTCGGTCCGATCGGGTACGCCGTCAGCGCCATCCAGGCGGGTCTCACGGCGCCCGGCCTGCACCTGCGGATCTACGTCGACCAGGAGCGGTTACCGCATTCCCACGGCGTCATGATGGTGGCGATGGGAAACGGTGCTTATGTCGGCGCCGGGGCGCACCTGAGCCCAGGGGCGGACCCCGGCGACGGATGGGCCGACGTGATGGTCAGCTACGCCGACTCCCCGGTCGCCCGCCTCGGGTACGCGCTTGGGCTGCGTCGCGGCGAGCACGCGCTACGCGAGGACGTCAAGACCAGTCGGGCGAGGGAGCTCGCGGTCCAGGGCGACGAGTTCTGGGTCAACAGCGACGGTGAGGTCTCCGGACCGTACCGGGCGAAGAGTTGGACGGTGGTACCAGGAGCCGTGGCGATGATGCTGCCGGACCCGCGGCACGCGCGAAACTCCGCGACGTAGCCGCGATTCGATGTCACAATGTCGGTCCGCGGCCGCGTGTCGGAATCGACGCAGGGGACGATTCCGCCACCACGGCTGCGGGTCGCATCGTCAGCCGAGCAGCGCGGCGTGCGCCTCCTGGCTGGAGTCCTGCAGGAAGTCCCGGCACCGAGTAGCCTCCTCGACGTCCCCGATGCGCTCGGCCGCGATCGCGAGCGCTGCCAGCGCCCGCAGAAATCCACGGTTGGGCTGGTGCCGGTACGGCACCGGACCATAGCCGCCCCAGCCGTTGCGACGCAGAGCGTCCAGACCCCTGTGGTAGCCGGTGCGCGCGAACGCGTAGGCCTCGACGTCACGGCCCTGCGCCAGTGATGCCTCCGCCAGCACCGCCCAGGGCAGGCTCGACGCCGGGTGCGCGCGTGCGACGGTGTCCGCCGCTGCCTGCATCTGCGCGCTGTCCGCACCCTCGGTGAGGAGGTCGGCGAGCATCGCAGCCGCAGGGTCGACGGGCAGCATGGTCTCGGGCGGTCCGCCCAGCAGGTTCTCGGGTGCCATGCGAGCCATCCTCGCACCTGGGGCGCGGCTTACCAGGGTCCCCTGGTAAGCCGCACTCCCCATGGGACGCAACCCATGGGGAGTGACGACGTGCCATGGGGAGTCCGGTACGTGTCGCCCGTACGAGTCAGACGAAGTGTCGCCGGTTGCGTGTGTAGAGACGGCATGACTCCTGCAGGTCGACCTGCAGCAGGCGTGCCGTGCGGGCACTGCGGGCTGGGTCGAGTTCGGCCCAGATGAGTCTGGTCATCCCCAGCGCCTCGCGCCGGACCCGGTCCTCGCGACGCTTCTCACGGGTGACGACGTCGCCCGCATCCTCACCCGGCCTCAGGTCTCTGGTGTACTTGCGCATCCCGTCGAACTCCCCGACATGGCAGTGCAGTGGTCGAGCCACCCGTAGTCAACCCGGCCCAGCAGGATGCTCCCGACGTCTCGTATCTCGACCTGCAGATCAGGAGCCGGGACCGCGTGGCGCCAGCACATGTGCCGTCCGCGACTCTCCCCCACCGACTCGGAACGCCCGTCGCCCCGGCGGATCGTGACCCTGGCGCGCAGTGCCCCGCGCCACCGTTCGTACGTCATCAACCGTCGCTCGAGGTCCTCGCGGCTCAGTCGTCCGGCGCGCAGCGCGGAGTCCACCGTGCACAGGCCCGCCTCGCCGTCCAGTACCAGGGTCGACTCGACGGTGACGCGCTCCTCGCTGAGCACCGGGAGGCCGGCGATGTCGACCACGTCGCCGTCCGGGACCACGCCCTCGTGATGGATCACGCCAGCTTCGCGTCGCCCGGCGCCCTTGTCGAGCCGGGTGACGTCCACGACCGACATGTCCCAGCCCCACTGGTCGTGACCGTGCGCAACCGACCCGGACCGGTGGCTCAGCGCCACCCGACCCGGCATGCCCGCGACGACCGACCGGGCGAGCACGAGGTGGCGCTGCTCGGGCCCCAGCTCGTCGTACGTCTCGGCCAAGGCGTAGGTGCCGTGTCGCACATGTCGTAGGTGCTTGTCCCGTACTGCCGATCGCAGCTGGGTGTCGCTGTAGCCGCAGTCAAGCGCGTCGGCGCGGTTGAAGTAGCCACCGTTCTGCTCGGCAAGTGCGACAACTCGTCCGGCCATGCCCCGACGGTGGGCCCTCGGGGACCGGTGCCGCCAGGGGGTTCTGACCATCTGTGGATAGCCCACCAGGCTGTGGAGAGTCGCCGCAACAGGCAACTCCCCATGGCATGTTGTCACTGCCCATGGGACGCAAGCCATGGTTGGTGCGGTTTACCAGGGTCCCCGGGTAAACCGCACCAAGGTCAAGCGGTCACCGAGGTGCCGGCCGAGCGCAGGTGACGGCACGCCGAGGCGACCCGCGCTGCCATGGCGGCCTCGGCAGCCTTGCCCCAGGCCCGCGGGTCGTACGCCTTCTTGTTGCCGACCTCACCGTCGATCTTCAGCACTCCGTCGTAGTTGCTGAACACGTGGTCGGCCACCGCCCGCGTGAATGCGTACTGGGTGTCGGTGTCGATGTTCATCTTGACCACGCCGTAGTCGACGGCATCAGAGATCTCCTGCTCGCTGGAGCCGGACCCCCCGTGGAACACCAGGTCGAACGGCCGTTCGTTGCCTTCGGTGGCGACGGCCTCCTGCGCGGCCTTGAGGATCTCCGGACGCAGCTTGACGTTGCCGGGCTTGTAGACGCCGTGCACGTTGCCGAAGGTCAGCGCGGCCATGTATCGCCCCTTCTCCCCGAGGCCGAGCGCTCGCGCCGTGGCCTCGGCGTCCCGCGGGGTGGTGTACAGCTTGTCGTCGATCGCACCTTCGACGCCGTCCTCCTCACCACCCACGACGCCCACCTCGATCTCGAGGATCACCCGTGCGGCCGCTGCCTTGGCGAGCAGCTCCTCGGCGATCTCCAGGTTCTCCTCCAGGGGCACCGCTGACCCGTCCCACATGTGTGACTGGAAGTACGGCAGCCCGCCGGACTCGACGCGCTCCTGGGACAGCGCGAGCAGCGGACGTACGAGGCCGTCGAGCTTGTCCTTGGGGCAGTGATCGGTGTGCAGCGCGATGTTCACGGAGTAGTTGGCGGCGACCACCTCGGCGTACGCCGCGAAGGCGACCGAGCCGGTGACCATGTCCTTGACCGTCGAGCCGGACAGGAACTCCGCGCCGCCGGTGGACACCTGGACTATCCCGTCGCTGCCGGCTTCGGCGAAGCCACGCATCGCCGCGTGCAGCGTCTCCGAGGACGTCACGTTGATCGCCGGGTAGGCGAAGGACTCGCGCTTGGCCGTGTCCAGCATCTCGGCGTAGACCTCGGGCGTGGCGATGGGCATCGGTTTCCCCAATCGGATGGCGGTGTGCGGAGCAGACAGCCTAGCGGCGACACATCGGTCCTCGTCGCGGGCAGCGGGCCTCAGTCCAGGGCGGAGACCGCCGCGCGCGCCGCCACCTGCACCGGGTCCCAGACCGAGGAGAACGGCGGGGCGTACGCGAGGTCGGTGTAGACCAGCTCATCGACGGTCAAAGCGGACCACAGTGCCATCGCACAGGTGTCGATCCGGATGGCCGCACCCTGGTGCCCGATGATCTGCGCCCCCAGCATGCGACGGTCGGAGCGCCGAGCCACCATCTTGAGCACCATCGGCTCAGACGTCGGCCAGTAGCCGGCGGTCGTCGTCGTCTCGATCGTCGCCGCGACCGCATCCATTCCCGCGGCGGCCGCATCCCGCTCGGTCAGGCCCGCACGGGCGATCTCGAGGTTGCACACCTTGGTGACCCCGGTTGCGACGACGCCGGGGAAACGCGCCCGCTGACCCGCGATCGAGAGCCCGGCGACCCGGCCCTGCTTGTTGGCATGGGTACCCAGCGGCACGTACGTCCAGTCCTCGCGGATCCGGTCCCAGGACTCGACACAGTCACCGGCGGCGTACACCTCGTCACGTCCGTCGCAGCGCATCGACGCATCCGTACGCAGGCCGCCGAGGCGACCCAGACGGAGCCCTGCGTCCGCCGCGAGCCGTACCTCGGGGCGTACCCCGATCCCCAGCACCACCAGGTCGGTCTCGATCGCGCCCTCGGACGTCGCCACAGCGCGGACCCGACCGGCCGCGCAGTCGAAGCCGGTCACCTCGACGCCGGTCCGTACGTCGATCCCCATGCCCTCCATCGCCACGGCTATCCGGGCACCGAGCTCAGGGTCGAGCGTGCCCATCGGCTGCTCCTCCTGGTCGACGAGGGTCACGCGCAGGCCCCGCCGGACGCACGCCTCGGCCATCTCGACCCCGATGTATCCCCCGCCGACGACTACCGCGCGGCGGGGCTGATGAGTCTGGAGGGTTTCCAGGACGGCCGCGCCGTGCTCCAACGTCTGCACGCCGAAGATGCCCTCGGCGCCCGCACCTGGCAGGTCCGGTCTGATGGGGACGGCACCAGTGCCGAGCATGAGCACGTCGTACGGGATGCGCGACGTACCGCCTCGCGGACCGCGTGCTTCGATCCGACCGGCGTCCAGGTCGATGCCGGTCGCCTCGGTACGGACGCGTACGTCGATCCCTCTGCGTCGATGCTCCTGCGGGCTCCGTGCCACCAGCGCATCGGCCGAGGGCACGTCGCCGGCGACCCAGTAAGGGATGCCGCAGGCCGAGTAGGAGGTCCATCGGCCCCGCTCGAGCACAATGACGTCGAGGGCGTCACCCAGCGTCTGCTTCGCGGCTGAGGCGGCGCTCATTCCGGCCGCGTCACCGCCGATGACCACGAGACGTTGAGGACTGGACACCTGCATGACTGTAGGCGGCTGACCTGCACCGAGCACGCGCTCCCCATGGCATGTTGCCACTTCCCATGGGAGGCAACCCGTGGGCAGTGCGGTTTACCAGGGGGCCCTGGTGAACCGCGGCTCCAGTCAGCCGGTGGCGTACTGGCGGACCCAGGTGTGCATCGCGATCGCCGCAGCTGCGCCGGCGTTCAGCGAGCGGGTCGAGCCGAACTGCGCGATCGACACGGTGGCGGACACGCCCTCCCGTGCGGCCTGGCTCAGCCCCGGACCCTCCTGGCCGAACAACAACACACACGCCTCGGGCAGCGCGGCAGTCTCCAGCGGCAGGGATCCGGGCAGGTTGTCCACGCCGACTACCGGCAGCCCGACCCGGTGCTGAGCCGCCCAGTTCAGGAACGCCTCGACGTCCTCGTGGTGGTGCACGTGCAGGTAGCGGTCGGTCACCATCGCACCCCGGCGGTTCCAGCGCCTGCGTCCCACCACGTGCACGCCGGCCACGTTGAACGCATTGGCGGTACGCACGATCGAGCCGATGTTGAAGTCGTGCTGCCAGTTCTCGATCGCGACGTGCAACGGGTGCCGGCGCGAGTCGAGGTCGGCCACGATCTCCTCCAGCCGCCAGTAGCGGTACCGGTCGACCACGTTGCGGCGGTCGCCGTCGCGGAGCAGCGCCGGGTCCAGACGCGGGTCCTCGGGCCACGGCCCCCGCCATGGCCCGAGCCCCACCGTCTGCTGCTCATCGTTCACGCCGCATCCTTCCCAAAGCCGTCCGATCGTCGCCGTCGTCGTCGTACGCTGACCAGGTGCCTGCCACCACGCCTCAGGCCTTCGGTGTGAGCCCCGAGAGCCTGCTGGGTTCCTCCGGCTCATGGGCGCTGTGGATCACCGCCGCCATCATCTTCGCCGAGTGTGCGTTGCTGCTGGGATTCTTCCTCCCGGGCGACACCCTGCTGTTCGGTATCGGCGTCCTCGTGGCTACCGACGTGATCGACCACCACATCACCGTCGTCTGTCTCGTGCTGTCACTCGCCGCGGTGGCTGGCAACGCAGTCGGCTACGAGCTCGGCCGGGGTCTCGGACCCGCGCTGCTGGAGCGACCCCGCCGGTCGCTGGTGACCGCAGGGCAGCTTGCGCGTACCCGTGCGTTCTTCGACCGGCACGGTCCCTGGGCGATCGTCCTGGCCCGGTTCGTGTCAGTGGTCCGCACCCTCATCACCGTCGTCGCCGGCGTCGCTCAGATGCCGCGCCGCACGTACCTCTGCTACAGCGCGGTCGGTGGCGTCGCCTGGGCAGCCGGTCTGACCGCGCTGGGGTACGGCCTGGGGAAGGTCCCGTTCGTACGGGACCACGTCCAGCCGCACTTGGACCTGGTGATCCTGGCGCTGGTGGTGGCCACGCTGGTCCCGATCGGGATCCACGTGCTCCGGGGACGTCTGGCTGCCTTCGTTTCGACCAGCGCCGCAGCCGGCGCACAGCAGCACGCACCGGCGGGTCAGCGCTGATGCGCCGTCGTCACAGGCCGAGGTCGGCGCTGCTGTAGGCATACAGGTACCGGTACCCCTGTTCCTGCACCTTCTGCCGGGCTCCGGTGTCACGGTCAACGATCACCGCGACGGCCACCACCTCAGCGCCGGCTGCCCGCAACACCTCGACCGCGGTCAGCACCGACCCGCCGGTGGTGGACGTGTCGTCGACCGCCAGCACCCGACGGCCTGCGACGTCAGGACCCTCGATGCGCCGCTGCAGCCCGTGTTCCTTGCCTGACTTGCGCACCACGAAGGTGTCCAGCAACCGCCCGCGCCCTGCGGCGGTGTGCATCATCGCGGTGGCGACCGGGTCAGCACCCAGCGTCAACCCGCCGACAGCGTCGAACTCCAGGCCGTCGGTGAGCTCGAGCATCACCTGACCGACCAGCGGGGCGGCGGCGGCGTCCAGGGTGATCCGGCGCAGGTCGACGTAGTAGTCGGCCTCCCGTCCCGACGACAAGGTGACGCGACCGTGCACGACCGCCTTGTCCTTGATCTGCTCGACGAGCTCCGTGCGTGGCACCATGGCCGACACCGTACGCACCCCAGGTGGAGCACGGGGGTTCCCGTCGCTCACCGCTACAGTCGCACCGATGAAGCAGCACAGCGCGCGGGTCAGCGGCCTCGGCACCACGATCTTCGCCGAGATGTCAGCGCTCGCCCAGCGCACCGGCGCGGTCAACCTCGGACAGGGCTTCCCCGACACCGATGGGCCCGCGTCGGTCATCGAGGCTGCGGTCGAGGCGCTGCGCAGCGGTCGCAACCAGTACGCGCCGGGACCGGGCGTGCCGGAGCTGCGGGAGGCGATCGCTGCGCACCAACAGCGGTTCTACGCCCTCGACGTGGATCCGGATACGGAGGTCGTGGTCACCACCGGGGCTACCGAGGCGGTGGCCGCGGCCCTGCTCGGGCTGGTCGATCCGGGCGAGGAGGTGGTGGTGCTCGAGCCCTACTACGACTCCTATGTCGCTGTCATATCGATGGTCGGGGCGATCCGCCGGCCGGTCACCTTGCGGGCTCCGACGTTTCGACTCGACCTGTCCGAGCTGCGCGCGGCGGTGACCCCGCGTACCCGGGCAGTGCTGCTCAACAGCCCGCACAACCCGACCGGCACCGTCCTGGACGCGGAGGAGCTCCAGGCGATTGCGGACGTGGCGATCGAGCACGACCTGGTCGTCATCACCGACGAGGTGTACGAGCACCTGACGTTCGACGGGGCGGCGCACATCCCGATCGGCACGCTGCCCGGCATGGCCGAGCGCACGCTGAGCATCTCCTCGGCCGGCAAGACCTTCGCCTTCACCGGCTGGAAGATCGGCTGGGCCACCGGCCCCGCCCCGCTCGTACAGGCCGTCCTCACAGCCAAGCAGTTCATGACGTTCACGTCGGGCGCACCGTTGCAGCCGGCGATCGCAGGTGCGCTGAGCCTGCCCGCTGAGTTCTTCGCCGAGCATGCAGCTGGCCTGCAGGCCCGTCGCGACCAACTGTGCGGCGGCCTGGCCGACGTCGGTCTGGACGTGCATGTCCCCGCCGGAACCTACTTCGCGACCACGGACATCCGCCCACTCGGGTACGACGACGGCATGCAGTTCTGCTTGTCGCTACCGGAGCGTGCGGGCGTGGTCGCGGTGCCGCACCAGGTCTTCTACGACGACGTCGAAGCAGGCCGACCATTGGTGCGCTGGGCGTTCTGCAAGCAGGAGTCAGTCATCGACGAGGCCGTGAACCGGCTGCGCGGCGCGTTCGGCTGAGCGTTGCGGCCACTGTTCACCGGGTCGAGCGCTCGTGCGCCTTGTAGTCGAACCACGTGCTCGCGCCACCCACGAACAGCAGCACCGCGACGGCGACGCCGGCAGCGACCCAGATCAAGCCGAACACTGCGCCGCTGACGGTGAAGAACAGACCGACGAGCGCGGTGACCACCGAGGCGATGACGAGGAAGATCCGGGCGGTCCCACCGCCGCGCAATACGCCGATGGCTGGCCAGATCGCCAGCAGCATCAACGCACCGGCCACGAGCGCAAGCACTCCGAAAATGCTGACACCGTCGGCCAGCTCGGTCAGCGTGATGTCGGCCTCGCGCAGGAACCGCTGACCCTCGTTGCTGTCCTCCACCGCCTCGACGATGCTGTCACTGGCCACCAGCATCGCGAAGCCCATGACCAACCAGAATCCCCCGGTGAGAACGGAGAACACGATCGCGATCACGCTGGCAGCGGTCACGCCACCGGGACGCTCGTGCCGGACACCGGGGTCGCCGCCGTACTGGCCGCCGTACTGGGGCGGCTGGGACGCGCCGGGGTACTGCGGCTGCTGGCCGTACGGCGATGACTGCCCACCGGGGGGGTCAGAGGGCGGCGTCGTCATGGGGGTCTCCTGATTCGTCGTCCGACGGTCTTCGGGTGTCGGCGCGTGCCGACCCAGCGAAGACGGATCCCCAGCCGGGACACGGTCATTCGCCTGGACGGCGAACCACGCGCGCGACTCGGGCTTCCACAGTAGTGCCACCGAGAGCCCACCGAGGATCGCGAGCAGCAGACCGGCCACTCCGAGGAGCAGGCTCACCAGCACCCAGCCGACCGCGAGCACGGTCAGGACGATGCGGGCGACCCGGTCGCGACGCGCGGTGAAGACACTGAGCACGACCGCCGCGACGCAGCACGCGGCCGCTCCCATCGCGGCCAGCCGCAGGTACTCGACCACCTCGTCGACGCTGTAGCCGCCGGAGCCGAACGGAGCGTCGGCGAACGCCTGCTCGATCTGCTGACGCACCTCCAACGAGCCCCAGTCGCCCAGCAGGACGAAGATGTTGACCAGCATCAGCACCGAGCTCGTCCCCGCGATCAGGCAGGCATACGTCACCGCGGTCGGACGTACGTCGGACGTGGCCACCACTCCATCCCATCACGGGCAGGTCAGCTCCCGGCGCCGCCCACTGCCAGCCCGTCGCTGCCGTCGGCACGGTCGACCACCACCGTGTCCCCGTCGCGGATCTCGCCGGCGAGCAGTGACCGGGCCAGCTGGTCGCCGATCTCGCGCTGGACCAGCCGGCGCAGCGGTCGCGCGCCGTAGTGCGGGTCGTAGCCGGTGACGGCGAGCCACTCGCGGGTGGCTGGGGTGACGTCGAGTGTGATCCGACGGGCGGACAGGCGCCGCTGCAGATCCGCGACCGCGAGGTCCACGATATGGGTGAGGTCCTCGGTGCTCAGCGCGTCGAACAGCACGATCTCGTCGAGCCGGTTGAGGAACTCCGGCTTGAAGTGGCCCCGCACCACGGACATGACGGTGTCGTGGCGGGTCTGCTCGTCCAGCGACAAGTCGGTGAGGAAGGCCGACCCGAGGTTGGAGGTCAGGATGAGGATGGTGTTGCGGAAGTCGACCGTGCGCCCCTGCCCGTCGGTGAGCCGTCCGTCGTCGAGCACCTGCAGCAGGACGTCGAAGACGTCACCGTGCGCCTTCTCGACCTCGTCGAGCAGGACCACCGCGTACGGGCGGCGGCGTACCGCCTCGGTCAGCTGGCCGCCCTCGTCGTACCCGACGTACCCGGGGGGCGCTCCGATCAGGCGGGCCACCGCATGCTTCTCGGCGTACTCGCTCATGTCGATGCGGATCATCGCCCGCTCGTCGTCGAACAGGAAGTCCGCCAACGTCTTGGCCAGCTCGGTCTTGCCGACACCTGTCGGGCCGAGGAACAGGAACGAGCCGGTGGGCCGGTCCGGGTCGGAGATCCCGGCCCGCGCACGACGCACCGCGTCGGACACCTCCTGGACCGCACGTCTCTGTCCGATCAGGCGCTTGCCCAGCTCCTCCTCCATCCGCAGCAGCTTGCCGGTCTCGCCCTCGAGCAGCCGACCGGTCGGGATGCCGGTCCACACCGCCACCACCTCGGCGACGTCGTCTGGCCCGACCTCCTCGTGCACCATCGGGTCCGAGGGCAGGTCGGACTCGTCGGCCTGGGCCTGGGCCAGCTCCTTCTCCAGCGCCGGGATCTCGCCGTACGCGAGCCGGCTGGCGGTCTCGAAGTCACCCTCGCGTTGAGCTTTCTCGGCAGCGACGCGCAGCTCGTCCGTGCGCTCCTTGATCTCCCCGACCCGGTTGAGGCTCCGCTTCTCGGACTCCCAGCGCGCCTCGAGACCGCGCAGCACCTCCTGTGCGTCAGCGAGCTCGGCGCGCAGCCGGGCAAGGCGTTCCCGACTGGCGACGTCCTCCTCCTTGGCCAAGTGCATCTCCTCCATGCGCAACCGGTCCACGGTGCGGCGCAGCTCGTCGATCTCGACCGGTGAGGAGTCGATCTCCATCCGCAGCCGGCTGCCCGCCTCGTCGATGAGGTCGATCGCCTTGTCCGGCAGCTGGCGGCCGGTGATGTATCGATCGCTCAGGGAGGCAGCGGCGATCAGGGCACCGTCGGAGATCGCGACCTTGTGGTGCGCCTCGTACCGCTCCTTGAGGCCCCGCAGGATCGCGATCGTGTCCTCGACGCTGGGCTCGCCGACGAAGACCTGCTGGAATCGGCGCTCGAGCGCGGGATCCTTCTCGACCGAGACGCGGTACTCGTCCAGCGTCGTCGCACCGATCATGCGCAGCGCGCCGCGCGCCAGCATCGGCTTGAGCATGTTGCCGGCGTCCATCGCGGAGTCACCGGTGGCACCGGCGCCCACGACCGTGTGCAGCTCGTCGATGAACGTGATGACCTGGCCGCTGGACTCAGTGATCTCGGACAGCACAGCCTTGAGCCGCTCCTCGAACTCACCGCGGTACTTCGCGCCCGCCACCATGGCCGCGAGATCGAGGGAGATCAGGCGCCGGTCCTTCAGCGACTCCGGGACGTCACCGGCGATGATCCGCTGGGCGAGTCCCTCGACGACGGCGGTCTTGCCGACACCAGGGTCGCCGATGAGCACCGGGTTGTTCTTCGTACGCCGGCTCAGCACCTGGACGACACGGCGGATCTCGGTGTCACGGCCGATGACCGGGTCGAGTCCGCCCTCTCGTGCCCGGGCGGTCAGGTCCACGCCGTACTTCTGCAGGGAGTTGTACGTGGCCTCAGGATCCTGGGTGGTGACCCGGCCGGAACCGCGCACGGACCCGAAGGCCGCCTGCAGCGCCTCCGCGGTGGCCCCGGCACGGTCGAGGATGCTGCGGGCCTGCCCCTGCACGGTGGCGAGTCCCACGGTGAGGTGCTCGGTCGAGACGTACTCGTCGCCGAGCTCGCCGGCGAGGTCGGCGGCGCGCTGGAACACCTCGTGCAGGCCGCGCGACATCGCCGGGTTCGCCATGCTCGTACCCGACGCCGTGGGCAGCGCTGCCACCGCGTCCTTGGTCTGTGTGCTGACTGACTGCAGGTCGGCTCCCACCGCGTCCAGCAGCGCCGGTGTCATCCCGTCGGCCTGGTCGAGCAACGCCAACAGCAGGTGCAGGCCGTCGATCTGAGGGTTGCCCGCGGATGCGGCCGAGCGCAACGCGGCCGCGACCGCCTCCTGGCTGCGCGTCGTCATCTTGGAGACGTCCATGTGCGTGACAGTCCTTCCCTCGTGTCCCGCTCGCCTTCCCTCGTGTCCCGCTAGCGGGATCTCTCCTGCCGTGTGCAACGCCGGGAAAGTTGAGTCTGTTCCGCTCAACCTGTGGTCCCGTCACAACCCGGTGCTTCAATGGCAGTTCGACCGGCCCGAGGGGGCAGCAGCGCGATGCCTTCGTACCTCGCCGTGGTCCTACCGGTGCTCCTCCTGCCGGTGGCCGCCTGCAGCGAGGCAGCAAGCGTGGACGCCCGGAGTCTCGCGACCGAGGTGGCCGCCGGTTACGACGCGTCTCACGACGTCACCGCAGTCGACTGCAGCGGCACGCTCGAGGGCGATGTCGGTGCCAGGCAGACGTGCCGGGTGTCGTTCTCCTCGGGCCTGCGTCAGCCGGTCACTGCCGAGGTCACCGCCGTCGAGGGGGACCACGTCGCTTTACGACACGACCCGCGGGGACAGGCTGATCGCCGGCGCGACCGTCGCCGCCGTCGCCATCGAGTACCTCGAGAACCGCGGACGCGAAGCGACCGACATCACATGCGATGACCTCGCGCTCCGCTTGCAGGCGACGGCTCCGTGTACCGCGACACTCGACGGGGTGCCCGACACCTCCATGAAGTCGATGCTGTTCACGCTCGACGAGGCGACCGACGCCTACTACGTGGTGATCCTGAAAGGCTGAGCATCAGCATGCGGTCACTCAGAGAGGAGTAGGACCTGCACGTGGCAGCTGGCTTCACCGTCGAAGGAGGCGGGGATGCCGGGGAGCACAAAGTCGGTTGGTACGTCGGGCTCGAGGTCGGCCAGCACTCGCTGGCGTCCGTCCGGGTTGTCCGCGTCCGCGCCGGCCAGGACCACGGTCAGCTCGAAGCTCGCGACCGTTGCAGCGGAGCTCGTGATGACACCCGTGGCCGTCCAGTCGCCGCCGGGGCCGGGCACGCACTCGAACGACGACAGGTCCGACGCTGCATCCTGTGCACCACCGGGCAGGGTGGGTGGCGGCTCCGTCGGTGTCGCGGTCGTGCTCCCGCCGTTCGGGGACGACGACGCCGCGGTCGCGGGGTCGTCGTCGCCGGACGAACAGCCCGCCGCCACCGCCAGGGACAGCGCGACGCCCGCACCGGCCGCTCGTACGTGAGGGTGCATGCTCACAGCAGACCACGAACCAGCGCCACCATCTGGCACCGACGCTCGCGGAACCGGTCAGTCGGCACCCTTCGGCGGCGACTGCTGGTTGGCCCGCTGCGGCTCCGGGTCGACCGGCTGCGGCTGCTGCTCCGATGTGTCACCTATCCGCTCGGAGAGGTAGCGCAGCACCTCCGCGGCCGTTGCCACCGCCGGTACGGCGAGGAAGGCGCCGGTGATGCCGAACAACGTGCCCCCTGCCGTCACCGCAAGCAGCACCACGGCCGCGTGCAGACCGAGGCTCTTGCCCTGCAGCATCGGGGACAGCACGTTGCCCTCGATCTGCTGCACGACGAGGATCAGCGCGAGGACGGCCAGCGCGGTACCCCAGCCCACGGTCACCAGGGCCACCAGCACGGCCAACGCCCCGGCGACGAGTGCACCGATGATCGGGATGAAGCCGCCGAAGAACGTGAGGGTCGCCAGCGTCAGCGCCAGGGGCACCCCCAGGAGCGCCAGACCGATGCCGATGAAGACCGCGTCCACGAAGCTGACGACCACCTGGGTACGGATGAACGCCCCGAGAGTCCGCCAGCACCGCCCGAGGACCTCACAGAGCGGACCGCCTGCACGATCGCCGAGTACGCCGTACGCCCACGGGAGGAACCGGTGGCCGTCCTTGACGAACAAGAAGCTGAGCACCAGCACGAGCACGGCGTTGATGACCACGTTGCCCACGGCACTGACGCCGGTGAACACGCCGGTGGCGATCGACGATGCGGCGTCCTGCAGCCGTGAGGTGATCGCGTCGACCACCGCTGCCAGCTGACTGTCGGACAGGTTCAACGGTGGGCCCGTCATCCAGTCCTTCACCTGCACGAGCCCGTCCGAGGCGCGGGATGCGACGTCGGTGACCTGGCTCACGACGGAGGTCGCCATGTAGGTGAGGATGACGAGCGTCACAGCCACGAAGGCCAGCACGACCAGCGCCGCGGCAGCCACCCGCGGGACTCCCCAACGGTGCAGCCGGTCGGCGACCGGGTGCAGCAGCGTGGACACCAGCAGCGCCAGGAGTACCGGCAGGATGATCGCCCACAGCCAACCGATCACATAGGCCACGACGACCGCGCCGGCTGCCACCAGCACCAAACGCAGGCTCCATCGCGCCATCGTCTGCGCGCCGTCACCGATGACGCTAGAACGGTCGCGGGCCGGTCCGCGGGTCGGTGGGTCCGGGTGGTCGTACACCGGTGACGACATCGAGGTGCCTCTCCGCGACGGCTGCGCCGACCGTGCGTCGGTGCAGCGCTCAGCCTGCCAGCCCGCGCGAGGAACGTACGGGAGACCCGCGGCAGGTCAGCGTCGACGCCAGAGCATGACCTGGGAGGCGGACACGCGCGCCGGCAGGTTCGACGTGGCGCCCAGGGCAGCGTGCGCCGCATCGAGCTCGCCCTGCAGCTGCGCCACCTGGCGGCGCAGCGCGTCGACCTCGTGCTCGAGCTCGAGGACGCGGCGGACACCCTCGAGCCCGAGCCCCTCGGCAGTCAACCGGGTCACCTGCAGCAGCGACGTGATGTCGCGTGCCGAGTAGCGGCGTCCGCCACCGACTGTGCGACCGGGGCGTACCAGACCGAGCCGGTCGTAGGTCCGCAACGTCTGCGGGTGCAGGCCGGTGAGCTGCGCCGCCACGCTGATGACGTAAGCCGGCACATCAGGTCCGGCGCGGCCCAGGGGGACCGGATCGGCCATCTGTCTCACCCCTCGTCCCCGCCTAGGCCCGTCCGGCCCGGCGGAACAGCTCCGACCGCGGATCGGTTCCGGCTTCGGCCGCTCGCAGTGCCTCGAGAGCAGCCTTGGACTCCTTGCTGAGCACCGACGGAACGTCGACTTCCACCGTGACGAGCAGGTCCCCGCGGGTGCCGTCCTTGCGGGGCATTCCCTTGCCACGTAGCCGGAACGTACGCCCGTTCGGCGTGCCCGGCGGCACCTTCAGCGTCACCGAGCCTGCGGACAGCGTGGGGACCTTGATCTCGGCTCCGAGTGCGGCCTCGGTGAAGCTGACCGGTGCGGTGACGGTCAGGTTGTCGCCGCTGCGACCGAATACCGGGTGCCCGCTCACCGAGACGGTGACGTAGAGGTCGCCGGCCGGAGCGCCGCCCTCCCCCGAGGCGCCCTTGCCCTTGACCTTGATCTTCTGGCCGTCGCGGACTCCGGCCGGCACCCGCACCTGCATCGTGCGCGAGGAGGTGCCCCGTCCGGAGCCCATGCAGACCGGACAGGGGTCATCGACGACGAGTCCTCGGCCGTGGCACTG
>Ga0136627_1000072_pt1 | contig 27660 bp, 35 predicted proteins | sample AntDrymUQ4892206_2_FD_104652 | JGI IMG/M metagenome (GOLD analysis project Ga0136627, IMG submission 104652) | Polar desert sand microbial communities from Dry Valleys, Antarctica - metaG UQ489 (22.06) | ecosystem: Environmental > Terrestrial > Soil > Desert | place: Antarctica: Dry Valley... | reverse complement strand
CGTCGGCTCCGGTGATCGAGCCGGGCAGCGCGAAGAACGCGCGGTAGAGCAGGTAGGGAGCGTCGACGAGCAGCAGCGGGCCGGCCATGAGCTCGGTCACCCTACGGGCGTGTCGCGTCCGGCGCAGCTTGCTACCGTTTCTCGCGCAAGGCCGGGAGAAGCCCGGCGAACAAGCAGTGTGGGCGCTCGCAGTCGTTGCTTTTCGCATCCTCCGCAGACGCAGCACACGAACACGGAGGACGCAATGCCAAACGGAACCGTCAAGTGGTTCAGCGACGAGAAGGGGTTCGGCTTCATCACCCCTGACGATGGTGGGAAGGACCTCTTCGTCCACCACACCGGCATCAGTGGTGAGGGCTTCAAGACCCTCGCCGAGGGCGCGAAGGTCTCCTTCGACGCCGAGGCCGGGGACAAGGGCCCCAAGGCCGTCAACGTCGCTCAGGCGTAAGCAGCAGCGCGAGCGCCCGGTCCGGCATGCATCACGCGTGCCGGACCGGCAGCGCGGCCTGATCGCGGCACCGGGCCTCAGGCCTCGGCCAGCAGCTCACGCAGATCCAGCGGCGCGGTGAACATCTCGATCTCCCCGCCGGACGCCCGCGGCCACTGGTCGCGCGGGCGGTCGCGGTAGAGCTCGATGCCGTTGCCGTCGGGGTCGTCGAGGTAGATCGCCTCGCTGACGCCGTGGTCGCTGGCTCCGGCCAGCGGCACCTGTGCGTCGATCACTCGCTGTACGGCGCGCGCGAGCGCGGCGCGCGTGGGATAGACGAAGGCCGCGTGAAAGAGCCCGTGGAGTCGTTGGCGTAGTCCACGATGGCAACGCTCGTCGTTGGGCAGTGTCCAGGGCCCAACACACATGCTACTGTATGCGCATGTCTGGCCTGACGCGCCGCACGCAACTGCTCCTGGACGAAGAGCGTTACGCGCGTCTGGAGCGGCGCGCGGCGGCGACCGACCGGTCGGTCGCCGCCCTCATCCGGGACGCGATCGACATCGCCTACCCGGAGCGTACGTTGGCCCGCGAGGATGCCTTCGAGGACTTCCTCTCCGGGCCGCCAGCGGACCACGGCAGCGCTACGGACGTCAAGCGCGACATCCTGTCGCGTTACGACCGGCTCGGATGAGCGCCGCGTACCTGGACGCAGCGGTCTTCGTGCACGCCCTCGGACGCGACGAGGAACTGCGGGAGGCATGCCGGAGCGTCCTGGCGATGGTCAGAGCGGAGACGATTGTCGCGCAGAGCTCCGTCCTGGCAGTCGAGGAGGTGGTCCACGTGCGAAATCGCAGGCTCGGTGACCGTGCCCGCGCTGCGCGCGAAGGACGCGACGTGGCTTCGATGGTCGCGCTGCAGGACGTCGGCCGCGCCGACCTCGATCGCGCGCTGGAGCTGTTCGGCGATCACCCCGCGCTCGATCCCAGAGACGCTGTGCACGCGGCGATCGCGGCGCGGATCGGGGTGCCCGCGATCATCTCCACCGATGCGGACTTCGACGCGCTGCGCGAGGTGCGTCGCATCGATCCGCGCGATGCGCGGGCCCTGGCGGAGCTGGTGGGGTGAGCCCGCAGCCCGTTCGCCTTGGACGCTGGCGCGACCGGGAACAGAATCAGGACCGAGGCTGAGCAAGCCGTCCGGGACCGAGCACGGCAGCCTCCCGCGGCAGTCGGTGTCGGTCGAAGCGCTCGACGAGCTCTGACGCGCTCGGCTCCTCGCCTTCCTCCGCGAGCCCCAGGCTGCGGGCCATCCACGCTCGCGCCCGCTCGGGTCGGTCGCCGCGCGCGGCGAGGCGGGCGAGCGTGATCGCCCCGTGGCGCTTGGCCAGCCGCTCGCCATCGGGACCGAGCACCAGCGGCACATGTGCGTAGCGCGGTGCGGTGAGTCCGAGCAGGCGGGCGATCAGCAGCTGGCGCGGCGTGGTGTCGAGCAGGTCGTCGCCGCGCACGACCTCGGCGACCCCCTGGTCGGCGTCGTCGACGATCACCGCCAGGTTGTAGGCGGGCGTGGCGTCGGAGCGCTGGAGGACGATGTCGTCCACCGGGCCGCCGGCGCTGCCGAGCACCGCGTCCTCGAAGAGCTCCACCTCGCCGCGGGCGTCGAGGCGCAGCGCGGGTGCGCGGTCGGTCTCTCGCTCGCGTTGCGCGCGCTGGGCGCCAGTCAGGTCGCGGCAGGTGCCGGGGTAGGCGCCGTCGGGCAGTGGCCCGTGGGGCGCACTCGCCGCCGCACGGATCTCCGCTCGCGTGCACCAGCACGCGTAGACGCGGCCGTCGCGGCGCAGCTGGTCGATCGCCTCGCGGTAGCGCTGGGTGCGCTGCGACTGGCGCGGGGCCTCGCAGTCCCAGTCGATGCCGAGCGCGCGCAGGTCGGCGATCTGGCCGCGCTCGTGCTCGACTCGCGACCGCTGGGGATCGAGGTCCTCGACGCGCAGCGTGAAGCGGGCGCCCGCCGTGCGCGCGAACAGCCAGGCGATCAGCGCCGTGCGCAGGTTGCCCAGGTGCAGTGCGCCGGTCGGGCTGGGGGCGAAGCGCCCGTCGTGGCCGGGGTCCACCGCACCGATCATCGCGGGTCCGCGCCCGCGGGTGCTGCTACAGGCCCGGCGGGTGGCGAACCACGTAGCCCGACGACGAGCGCGGCTCGCTCGTCCAGCGCGAGCCGGTGCTGCTGCGCGCGCTGGTGTCGTAGCGGCGGCCGTCGATCGTCATGTACATGTGGCCCCCCTGGGCGTAGATCGAGACGCGCCGTCCCGGCCCCGCTTCGCCGTAGCTCGTGAAGCCGCCTGAGGCGCGCGGCGCGCTCAGCAGGCCCGCGGCATGGAGGACGTAGGACACCGAGCCCGAGCAGTCGTAGGCCCAGTCGTTGAAGGAGCCGTGCCCGCCGCCATAGCGGTAGGGCGTGCGCGCGATGCGGTCGCCCGCGGCAACCATCCGCCGGATGAGCGCCTCGGTGCGGCCGCCGGTGCTCGAGCCGCTGGCACCGTCCGCGCGGCGCTTGAGCATCCTGCCACGGCCCATCCCGAGCGCGAGCCGCGTCGCGGGGCCGGCGACGCCGTCGGCGGCCAGCCCGCGACGACGCTGGAAGCCCTGCACCGCGCGCTCGGTCTGAGGGCCGAAGGCGCCGTCGGCCGGGACGCCGAGCTTGCGTTGGAGCGCCTCGACTCCGCCGCCTCCGACGGCGAGGCGCGAGCGCCCGGCGGCGCTGGAGGCCCCGCGGCTGCGGCCGGCTCCCGCCTGCTCGCGCTTGAGCACCGAGCCCGGTCCGATGCGCAGCGAGCGCCGCGTGGCGGGTCCGGCGATGCCGTCGGCGGTCAGGCCGCGGCGGCGCTGATAGCGGCGCAGGGCGCGCTCGGTCTGCGGTCCGAAGGCGCCGTCCGCGGTTATGCCGAGCGCCCGCTGCATCTCGGCCACGCCGGCACCGCGGTGACGCACCTTCGCCGAGGCGCCGGCGCTCTCGGTCTCGGCCCCCGGCCCGACTCCGAACGTCGCGGTGGTGGCACCCGCGAGCGCGATGACGGCGGCCACCGACGCTCTCCCCGGGGAGGGCAGCGGCAGCTCGCGGCGCTGCTGCGCCGCGGCACGGCGGGCGCGCGAGCGGCGCAGCGACTCGTTCCACAGGTCGTGGCGGCCAAGGTCCCGGCGGTCGTCGTTCAAGTCTCGTTACCTCGTGATCGATGCTGTGTGCCTACGAGGTGAGCTGTCGGGCTCGCGCCGCTAAGACAAAGGGCGCAGCCACGGTCGGCGACCGGGCGAGCACCCAGCGACTGTCTCATCGGCGCTAGGTCCGGATGCGCGGTGCGGCCGGACCATTCGCCCCTGTGGCCTCTGGAGGCCACCTGGTTCCCCCGCTCGCCCCGGATTGACCCAGGCGACTCGGCGTGCGGACGTCGTTGTATCAGGCGGTTTTCCTGCTCGTTGCAGGAGTTCTTGCATTGGCAGCGATGCACGAAAGCGCCCAGTGTGCGAGCCGGCCGGGTGCGCCCCGCGTTGGCGTCGCCGGACCGGCTGCTCAGCGGGTGGAGAGGCGCAGCAGATCGGAGCGCGTCCGGAAGCCCTTGGGCGCGCTGCCACGGATCGAAAGTCGCACGACTCCGCTCGGTGACACGTAACGCGACGCTTCACTTGCCACCGACCAGCGCACGGTCCGATCGCGGCCGGCGTTGCGCAGGGTGGCGACCGTGCGCCAGCGTCGCTTGGTCCAGTCGTAGACGCGCACGCGGGTGGTCACGCCGGGCCCGCTCGCGTTGCCGTCGTAGGTGAGGCCGAGACGGGTGAGGCTGGTTCGTTGCGCGGCGGTGAGCTTCACCGACGCGGTGAGCTCGGCAACGAAGGTCCGTGGGGAGGGCCGGGCGGTCAGCTCGAGGCGACGGCCATCGTCGCTGAACAGGCGCGCCACAGCTCCGCGTCCGCGGAAGATCCGCCCGCTGCGAGCGCTGAGCGAGCCGGGGCGATGCGTGGCGGCGACCTCGGCCGGCTCCGAGGGCGCGGTCGTGGGGGAGGGCGTCGGCGCGGGGGTGGGCGTCGGCGCGGGCGAGGTCAGGGGCTGGGGCGCCGTCGAAGGGGTAGCCGGGGGAGCGGAAGCCGGGCAGGAGATTGTCGCCGGGGCTGTCGCGGGAGGCGGCGTAACCGGCGTTCCCGATGCACCGCCGAGGGCCCGGTAGGCGTTGAGCCGCCCACCTGTCGCTACGCGGCCGGCCAGCGAAGGCTTGACGTCCACATTGTCGAGCAGAGCCGCCCTCACGCCCGCGACGCTCGGGCTCGGCAGAAGCGACCAGGCGAGCGCAGCGACCCCGGCAACTTGCGGGGTCGCCATCGAAGTGCCATCGAGGTAGACCCAGTCTGGCTGGCAGTCGCGCTCGAAGTCGGGATAGGTGCTGGCGATGCTCACGCCGGGGGCGGCGAGGTCGACGGTCGTAGAGCCGTAGTTCGAGAAGCCGGCAAGCGCGTCCGACTGGTCGGAGGCCGCGACGCAGACGACGTTCGCCAAATCGTAGTTGCAGGGGTAGGACCCGACGCCGTCGTTGTCCGCGCCGTCGTTGCCCGCGGCGGCCACGACCAGGACGTCCGGGGCCGCGGCCAGCGCATCGCGCTCGGCATTGCTTCGTACCCGGCCCCCCAGGCTGGCGTTGACGATCTTGATGCCGTTGCGCTGGGCGTAGGCGTAGCCCTTGATGATGTTGCCAACGCTGCCCGAGCCGTCGGCTCCGAGGACTCGCAGTGGCACGATGCCGGCCTGCCAGGCGACGCCGGTGACCCCGGTTTCATCGTTGCCGCGAGCGGCGATCGTGCCGGCGACGTGGGTTCCGTGGCCGTCGAGATCCTCGGGAACGTTGTCGTCGTCGACCCAGTCCCAGCCGCTGACGTCGTCCTTGAGGCCGTTGCCGTCGTCGTCGATCCCGTTCCCCGGAATCTCACGCGGGTTGCGCCATATGTTGGGAGCGAGATCGGGGTGGGCCGTCTCGACGCCCGAGTCCAGGACGCCGACGGGGACGCTTGCGCTGCCGGTCTCGAGCTCCCACGCCTCGGGCGCGTCCATGTCGGCATCGGGCGCCCCGACCGTGCCGCGGATGCTCTGGCCTGTGTTGTCGAGGCCCCACTGCCGATCGAAGAAGTCGTCGTTGGGCACCGCGGTGTTGGTGCGTATGACGTTCGGCTCGGCGTAGAGCACGGCGGGCGAGCGCTCGAGCTGCGCGACCGTCTCGCGGACCGCCATGCCCGGCTCGGGATCGACGAGCTGCAGCCCGGCGAGCGGCAGCGGCTCGACGAAGTCGGCGTCGGCGGCTCCGCGCGCCCTACGGCGCTCGTCCGCGCGGGTGCCCGAGCGGAAGCGCACGAGCACCTGTTCCGGGGCGGCGGCCCCCTGGGGGCCGGGAGTGGTTCCGGCGGCGGGGGCACTGACGCTGGCGGGAGTCGCGGTGACGGCAGCGGCGGCCCCCAGTCCGGGCGGCGCCGCCGCCCACGCCGGGCCAGCGATCACGGCCGCAGACAGAGCGGTGGCGAGGAGGATTGCGCGCAGGCGCCGGTCGGAAGGCATGACGAAGGTATCCCGACGGTGCGGGATGCTCTAAGGGTATCGGCGAGCTGCGCTGTCGGGTGAATCTGTGAGCGCACACGTGGACAGCCCTCGACGACCAGCGGCCCCGAGAGGGCGAACGCTTGCCCCCCTACCGCGGCGATGATGCTCCGCTGCCGGTCTGCTCGGCCACGCAGCCGTGATCATCTACGTCGAAGCGCAGCTCGGCCGTTGCATCGGGGTCGAGCGCCGCGCGGACTCGCTTCGGATCGGGCGCGTAGACGAGCAGGTAGCCCCCGCCGCCGGCGCCCATCAGCATCGCCCCGTGCGCGCCCGCCTCCAGCGCGCGCTCGCGCAGCTCCTCGATCGCGGGGATCGGGACGCGGGCGAGGCGCTCGCGCTTGAGCTCCCACTGCTCGTTCATCAGCTCGCCGAGGGAGTCGAGGCGGCCCTGCTCGAGCGCGACGCACGTCGCCCGCGCGAGCTGCTCCGTGCGACCGAGGTTGCGCCAGAGCTCGTGGTCGCCGGCCTCGGTGCGCTCGACCTGGCCGGCGAGCATGTCGGCGGCCGAGCGGCTGTGGCCGGTGAAGAAGAGCAGGAAGCGCTCGCGCAGAGCCTCGCGCACGGGCGCGCCGAGAACCAGCGGGCGCACCTCCACAGTACCGTCGCGTGCGAAAGTCAGCGCGTTGACACCTCCGTGGGCGGCCGCGTACTGGTCCTGCTTGCCGACCGTGCGGCCCATGTCGTCGAGCTCGATCGTGCAGGCGGCCGCGGCGAGCTCGTCCGCGGTCAGCCGCTTCCCGGCGATCGTGCTGATGCCGTGCACCGCGCAGACCGCGTAGGCACCCGAGGATCCGAGGCCCGTGCCGGGCAGGACATCGCCCTCGGATTCCAGCTGCAGCGGGCGTCCGTCCCCGTGGCGCGCGACCGCGGCGCGCAGGATCGGGTGGCGAATCTGCGCGGGAGCCTCGACCTCCTCCTGCTCGAGGTGCGAGAGCACGAAACGCCCTCTCGTGGCGGGGGCGAGGCGCATGCGCACGTGCCGGTCGATCGCCGCGGAGACGACGAAGCCGCCGTGGTCGCGGTAGCGCGAGGGCAGGTCCGTGCCCCCGCCCCCGAGGGCGATGCGCAGGGGCGCGCGGGCGAGGACGGTGCGCGGCACCGCGACATCTTCGGGGATCGCCCGAAATGACGAGGGCCCCGTCCACGCGGCCCTCGTCGCCGGGTGGTGTCGCCGGTCCCGCTAGGAGCGGGCCCCCTGCGAGACGCACTTGCCGAAGGCGTTGCGCTTGTTGGCGTTCGTGCCGTACTTCTGGGCGAACGCCTCACGCCCCATCTCGGTCCGCTCGGTGCGGCAGTCGCGCGCGGCCGACTTGCGCGCCTCGATCTTCTCGGCGTCGGCCTCGTCGCGCCCGGCCTTGGCCTCGCGCGCCTGCTGGGACACGCACTTGCCGAAGGCGTTGCGCTTGTTGGCGTTGGTGCCGTACTTGGCGGCGAACGCCTCGGCGTCGAGCTCGCGCTCGGACTTGCACTGCTTGGCCGCGTTGTCCTCGGCCTCCTCGCGCTGGCGCTCCTCGGAGCGTGAACGCTGCGAGACGCACTTGCCGAAGGCGTTGCGCCTGTTGGCGTTGGTGCCGTACCTGGCGGCGAACGCCTCGCGGGTTGCGGTGCTGTCGCCACGCTCGGCGCGGCACTCCTGTGCGGCATTGGTGCGATCGGTCTCACCCGGCTTCGCCTGCGCGGTGGTGGGGACGGCGAGCAGCGTCAGCGCTGCGCCCGTGATCAGAAGTCGCTTCATCGATGAGTCCTCTCGTCGCTTTCCCCATCAACGCCGGTGCGGGCCGAAGGTTCGCCGGTAACCGCCGAACCTCGACGGCGCCCCGCGCGTTAGGTGACAATGTGAGGCTATGGCCCCGACCACGACTGCCGCGCAGGCGCGTCTCGCGGTGCGTGCGCCGCGGAGACTGCTGGCGCTGCGCTCCGATGACGCCCTGGCCGAGCGGGCCGCCGCCGGTGACGAGGCGGCGTTCGAGGTGCTCTACGAGCGCTACGCGTCTGGGGTCCTGTCGTTCTGCCGCCACCTGGTCGGAACGCGGGAGGAGGCCGAGGATGCCGTGCAGCACGCCTTTGCGGCACTACACAGCGAGCTCGTGCGCGACTCCGGGACCCTGCACCTGCGGCCGTGGCTGTACACCGTCGCTCGCAACCGCTGCCTGTCGATGCTGCGCGCGCGGCGCGAGCGGCCCGACGACGCGCTCGAGCCCTCGACGGCCGGGCTCGATGACGAGGTCGAGCGCCGTGCCGATCTGCGCGAGCTGCTGGCCGACCTGCAGGACCTGCCGGCCGACCAGCGCGCGGCGCTGGTGCTCACCGAGCTCGGCGACCTCAGCCAGGCCGAGGTCGGCGCCGTGCTCGACACCGACGCCGCAAAGGTGAAGGGGCTCGTGTTCCGCGCCCGCTCCGGCCTGGTCGAGCGCCGTGAGGCCCGCGCGACGCCTTGCGAGGCGATCCGGGTCGAGCTTGCCGGCGCGAGGCGCGGAGCGTTGCGCCGCGGGCGCCTGCGCCACCACCTGCGCAGCTGTCCTGAATGCGCGCACTACCTCCAGGACATCCGTCGCCAGCGGCGCATGATCGCGTTGCTGCTGCCCGTAGTGCCCTCGGTCGGGCTCAAGCGCGGCGTGCTCGCCGCGGCAGGGCTCGGCGTCGGGGCGGGAGCGGGCGGTGTCGCGGCGACCAAGGCCATCGTCATCAGCGCGATCGCGGGATCGGCGGTGCTGGCGGGCGGCGGCGCGGTCGAGCTGACCGGGCCGGACATGGAGCGGCCACCCGGCCCGGCGGCGGAGCGCCCGGCCGGAGAGCGCGAGCGGCCCGCCCCCACGAGCGGGCCCGACGCGGGCCCGCCACACGCGCGCTTTCCTCCGCCTGCTGGCTCGTCGGCCGACGGGCCGGGAACGGGGCGGCGTGGCGAACCCGGCCGAGCTCGCGCCGCGCGCGAGCCCTCGCCGGGCGCTCGTGGTGGCGGGCAGGCGACAGCCGAGGGTCGCGCCCGATCGGGGACCGGGGAGGGCAATGGCGATGGCAACGGCGGGAGTCTCGCCCGCGCGCGCCGGGACCTGTCGGCATTGCCGGGGCGCCGAAGCGCGCGTACCAGCACGCCTGACTTGAAACGAGGCTGGGGGAGTCCGAACGCGGAACAGCCGAGCTCGCGTCCCCGTGCTCGGCCCGACTCGTCCGACGCGGTTCGCCCGAAGCCGAAGCGGCGGGACGATACCGGCGCTCCCAAAGGGATCGGGAAGCTGGAGGCGGTCGCGCCGCCGACTTTCGGCAACAGCCCGAATGGGCGCTGACGCACCCGATCACCGTCTGAACGGTCTTCAGCCGGTCGGCCGGCTGAAGCACGACGGATACGACCGCACGCCTTCGAGGACGACCAGGCCACTGATCTCCACCAGCCCGTCGTCGCGCGTGCGCACGTCGATGACTGAGCCGCGGCCCTGGCGGATCGTCACCGCACGCCCGAGCCGCGCTGCGAGTCGTATGGCCGCCGCGCCGGTCGCCTCGTCCTCGGCGATGCCCAGGCGCGCCGGGAACACGCGCGCCCGCACCGTCTGCTCGTCCTCCCACGCGTAGGCGCCGATCAGGTCGTGCCCCTGCGGCGCTGAGGTCAGGGCCTCGACGTCGGCCGGGGACTCGAGCTGCACCCACTCGAACGGCGGCGCCCACTCCGGCTTGCCGGCGACCCACGCGCGGTCGCCATCCGGTGCTCCCGCGGGCACCCGTCCCGCGGGCGGGCGCAACTCGTCCGTCGGCGCGCCCTCGCGGGCGAGCAGCCACGCGGTGCCGACGAGCGGGTGCCCCGCGAAGGCCAGCTCGACGGCCGGGGTGAAGATGCGCACTGTCGCGCGGGCGCGGTCCTCGACGAAGACCGTCTCGCTGAAGCCGATGGCCGCGGCGGTGCTCTGACGCTCGGCGACCGGGACGGCGGCGCCGTCGAGGAAGGCCGCGAGGAGGTTCCCGTGGCTTCCATCGGAGCCGACGAAGACCCTCAGGACGTGGACGTCGGGCATCCGGCGATGCTAGCCCTGCAACGGATCTTCCCGCAGTTAGCCGGGATAGCGGGAGCGTTTGCTACGTTCGAACGCGTTCAGGGCCGAATCCCCACCGCGCCGGCGATGGGGGACGGGGGAACCACCTGCGCCGGAGGGTCCGGCGCCGGGGCGAATCGCCGCCGGTCGCAGCGACCTGCGGTGTAGCGGCCTCCCGGGTGCGCGGACGCGCACGCCGGGGTTCGCGAGCCCGTCAGCTCACCTCGTAGGCCGTACCCGACAGGGAGCACCGTTTCCGTGAGACAGTCACCACGTGCAGGCGTGTACGCCGTCGCGGGTCTTTTCGCCGTCACCGCCGCCTCGCTCGCGGCGCCCGGACAGCCCGCACCGGCCGAGGGCGCCATCCCGCCCAGGGAGCTCGCGCCGCTGGCTCCGTTGCCGGTCGTGGACGGGGGCCTCGTCCGCCGCGGACCCGTCCTCAACGCCCGCGGAGGGATCGCGCGCCGGGTGCAGCGCCTCGCGGCGCACCAGGTGGCCAAGCGGGCCTCGCTGCCGACCTTCCCGGTCAAGGGCCCGTTCAACTGGGGCCAGGAGGGTGCGACCTACGGGGCCGCGCGCTCGGGCCACGTGCACGAGGGCCAGGACGTCTTCGCGGTCTCCGGCACGCCGCTCGTCTCTGCCGCCGAGGGCGTGGTCCTCGAGACCGGCAACGACGGGGGCCGCGGCAACTACGTCGCGATCTTCGACCGCAGCGAGCGCCGCACGTACGTCTATCTGCACATGCAGGCGCCCAGCCGCGTCGCCGTGGGCGAGCGCGTCGCGAGCGGCCGCCGGGTGGGCGAGGTCGGCTGCACCGGCTCGTGCTTCGGCGATCACCTGCACTTCGAGGTCCGCGGCGGACGTGCCGTCGAGGGTCCGTCGCAGGACCCGCGCCCGCTGCTCGAGCGCTGGGCACGGTCGAGCGGGGTGGAGGCCACGCTGGCGCCTGGAGCGAGCTAGCGGCCCCTCCTCAACGTGATCCTCTACACCTGTCCCGCACGCACGCACGGTGCCTCGGCGCCGTTGGTCAGACATCCTTGCGGCGTGGCCGCGAAGGCGCTGGACGAGGCCGAACTCGAGTACGAGATCAAGGTCGTCGGCGGCTTCAAGAACGTGCCTTTCAGCCGACGCGGGCGGCGGCAGGACATCGTCGCGTTGACGGGACAGCAGGACGTTCCCGTACTGGTCCTCGACGACGACACGATCATCCAGGGCTCCGACAGCATCGTGCAGTGGGCTCGCCAGTCCGCCTGAGCCCCACCCACGAAATCACCCCCAGCCCGGCGTGCGCAGTGGGCTCACCCACTCAGCGATCGTTGTGCTTCTCGATGATCTCAATGCGATAGCCGTCCGGATCGCGCACGAAGCAGATCCGCGGACCGTTCTCGCCGACGTGGTACGGCGGCTTCTCGGGCTCGATCCCCTGGCCCGCGAGCTGCTCGAGGCTGCCGTCGAGGTCGCCCGCGACGATCGCGATGTGGTTGTAGCCGTCACCGAGGTCGTAGGAGTTGATGCCGGGGTTCTTGGTCAGCTCTAGCCGGTCGCCGTCGCCGGGGAGGCCCATGAAGACGTTCGTCGCGCCGTCGGGCAGGTCCATGCGGCGCCGCTCCTCGAATCCGAGCGCCTCGTAGAACCCCACGGAGCGGTCGATCTCGCCGATGCGGTAGCAGGTGTGGATGAGCTCGCTCATAAGGGCAAGATAGCCTCCGCCGGACGCAATGGATCCCGCGGCGCTGCGCAACAGGCTCGTGATCGCATCCAGCATGTGGCGCGAGGTCACCGAGGATCCGCTGCCGCGGATGCCCCCGGGCGACCCGGCGATCCAGGTCGAGCAGTTCGAGCTGGCGCTCGTCGAGCTGCTCTTCGCCCAGGCGACCGCCCAGACGGCGCGCAAGGTGGCCGACCGCACGTGGGATCTCGTCCACGATCGGCCCGACGCAGATCCCGTCAAGATGCGCGTCGTCGAGGGCCACGAGGCGCTCGCCCGGCTGTCCGCCGAGGGTGGCGCCGAACCCGTCTAGACGCGACCCCGAACCACGAGCGTTCATCTGCTCGCAAGGTCGGCTGCGAAAGGTTGGACATGATGGTTCTGCTGCTCGGGGCTGCTCGTCGCGGCGCGCCCGGCCTGCGGCTCCCGGCGGGCGTGACCGGCTACGCGCTCACCTTCGGCTGACCGGCTCTGGAGTACAGGAGCTGAAGGGCGGCCGCGTCGGCGGCGGGCAACCGCCGCATCGGCTGCACAGGTCCTTGGCGCTACGACAACCGGTTGTGTCTGTGAGTCAACGCTGTTGTCTCACAGACACTTTTCTTGTCGTAGAGGAGAGTGCCCGCGAGTGGATGCGCGACCACGACTCCGGCTGGCGTGCGCCGCGTGGGCCAGGGTGGTCGGTTCGGGCCAGGGTGGATGGCTTTCATCCGCGGGAGGCGAGCCTGTCTGTCTTCGGCAGTTCAACCGTCGCCCGCCTTTGCCGGGGGCGGCGATGCGCTCGAGCTTCTGTAGCGCTCGCTCCGCGTAAGCTAGGCTCGCTCGCTCCATGGCCGACGATGAGCTCTCACCGGCCAACCGCATCTCGATCCACGTCGACCGCGGGTTGTGCATCGGCTCGGGCGACTGCGTCGACTCGGCGCCGGACGTCTTCGAGCTCGACTCCGAGGACAAGGCGCGGGTCATCGATCCCGACGGCGACCCGCTCGACGTGGTGCTCGACGGCGCCCGCAACTGTCCCGTCACGGCGATCTTCGTGCGCGGCGAGGACGGCGACCTCTACCCGTAGCTCCCTCGCGGGCGCCGGTCCTCGCTCAGCGGCGGCGGCGCAGGACCAGCGCGATCGCGAGCGCGACCACTGCGAGCGGCAGCAGCGTGCGCGGGTCGAACCCGCGCGGCTCGACGCCGGTGCCCCCGGCGGTCGGCATCGGGAACTCCTCTGCTGCGAGCACGTCATGGGGCTCGTGGATCGGGTCCGGCGGGATCGCCCCGGCCGAGCGGGTCGGCATGGCGAACTCCTCGGCGGCCAGCACGTCATGCGGCTGCTCGACCCCCGTCGGGTCCTCGGGTAGGCGGCTCTCGCGATCGGTCATGCGGGGGAGGGTAGCCCGCGCGTGGGCTTCGGGCCACCCCTCGCATCGCCGGCGGTCTCCAGGTACCGTTTGGGCGCAATGGACCAGAGCGAACGCATCGAGCTCGAGGCGGCGGCCTTCCGGCGCCTCGTCGAGCACCTGCGCGAGCGCACCGACGTCCAGAACATCGACCTGATGGAGCTCGCGGGATTCTGCCGCAACTGCCTCTCGCGCTGGTACGCCGAGGCGGGCGCCGACCGCGGCGCCGAGATCGGTGAGGACGAGGCGCGCGAGATCGTCTACGGCATGCCCTACGAGGAGTTCAAGCAGCGCCACCAGACCGCCGCGAAGGTCTCCCGGTGACGCGGCGACGCGCGCTCGGCGGCGGCCTGCTGGCGCTCTGCCTCGCCACGGCCGCTTTGGTGGTCGCCGGCCTCGGCGGCGGTGAGGCCACCCCCGCAAAGGCCGGTCCCGGGCCCAGCGAAGTCGGCGCGAGCCGCGCTGCCGACGTCGTTCTGACCCCCGACGTGGTCGATCCCGAGGCCGCGCGCAGGGCCGCCGCCACCGCGCCGCGCTCGCAGGCCCAGGTCGTGCAGCTCGAGGGGGCAGGCGAAGCTGTCACCTACGGGCCCGGACGCGACTACGTCAGCCCGGGCGCGCCGAGCGACGCAGAGGTGCGCACCGAGCTGGAGGAAGCCCGTGCCGAGCTGACGAAGTTCAAGCGCTACCTGGGCACGACCGCCTTCCTGCAGACCGGCCCGCGAGCCCGCGTGCTGCCCGACGGGACCGCCGTCGCCCCGCAGAACGCGCCGCCGCTCGTGCAGCGTGTGATCCAGGCCGGCAACGTGATCGCCAAGCTTCCCTACAAGTGGGGCGGAGGCCACGGCGCCTGGCGCGACAACGGCTACGACTGCTCGGGCTCGGTCTCCTTCGCGCTCGCCGGAGCCGGGCTGCTCGATGCGCCGATGGCCTCTGGCGGCTTCATGAACTGGGGCGCTGCGGGGCCTGGCAAGTGGATCACGATCTACGCCAACGGGGGCCACATGTTCATGGTCGTGGCCGGCCTGCGCTTCGATACGAGCGGCCAGGGGCGCGCGGGCACGCGCTGGCAGGAGGGCTCCAGTTCCTCGGCCGGCCTCAGCATCCGCCATCCGCCGAACCTTTAGGAAGCGTCGAGCCGATTCCGCACCCGCCGGGCGGTGGGCATGGTGCTACGTTGCGCCGACGTGTCCGAGGAGCCCACACGCCGGCTCGAGACGGTGCGCGACCCCCGGCGCCCGTCCCCGCCGCCGCCGGATAAGGCGACGTTTCGCCGCCGCCGGTTGATCGCCGCGGGCGCGGCGGCGGCCGTGCTCCTGCTGATCGTGGTGGTGATCGCCTCCTGGGGTGACGACGAGCCCGCGCCCGCCTCGGACCCGGTCCGCAGCGGCGTCTCGACCAGCCCGCGCGAGACCGGCGCGCGCGAGTCCGGCACCCGCACCACGACCACCCAGACCACCCCGACCGGAGCGCCAGAGCAGGCCCCGATAGCCCCGGCGCCCGAGGACGGCGCCGTAGCCCCACCTCCGGCCCCGGCCCCGGCCCCGGCCCCCGCGCCCGAGCCCGCCCCCGCGCCCGAGCCGGCGCCCGAGGCCGAGCCCGAGCCCGCGCCCGAGCCCGCGCCCGCGCCGGACCCCGAGTCCGGCGGCGGCGGGGCGATCGCCCCGCCGGCCGACTGAGGCCCGGCTACGAGTCCTCACGTGGCGGGCGCCTGCGCGTCCGCTTGACCTCCGAGCGATGTCGCTTGCCGCCCAGCCGCCGTTCCCGCGCCGCGCGCGAGGGCTTCGTGCGCCGGCGGTGGGGGCGACGCACGAGCGCCGCGGCCAGGCGCTCACCAAGGCGCTGCAGGGCCAGCTCGCGGTTGCGCGCCTGGCTGCGGGTGTCCTGGGCCACGGCCGACGGTCGCGGGCCCAGCCGCGACAGCAGTCGCGCCCGCTGGGCGTCGGTCAGAGAGCGTGATTCGTTGATGTCGAAGACGGCCTGAACGCGCGAGGCGGTGACGTTGGCGTGCTGACCACCGGGGCCCGACGAGCGGCTGACGCGCAGGTCGACCTCTGCGAGCGGGATGCTCAGCTGACCGTCGACGCGCAGCGGGTCGTCCATCGCCCGGACGCTACCGGCCCCGGGCCTGGCGCTCGCGGCCGGCGGCTGTGAGACTCCGTCGCCGTGGGTGTCGCCGCCGTCGGCCATGTCGAGTGGATCGAGTTCGCCCAAGTGCAGCGAATGCCCGCTGCCGGCGAGATCGTCCACGCGAGCGAGGTCTTCACCGCTCCCGGGGGTGGTGGGGCGGTCACCGCGGTCGCGCTCGCGCGCCTGGCCGGCGAACGGGCCGGCTTCTACACCGCGCTCGGCGACGACGAGCTCGGCCACCGCGCTCACGATGAGCTCGAGGCGCTGGGGCTGCGCATGCACGTGGCCTGGCGCGAGGAGCCCCAGCGCCGGGCCTTCGTCCACCTCGACGCCGCCGGCGAGCGCACGATCACGGTGATCGGGTCGCGGCTGGGGCCCACGGGTGACGACGCGCTGCCGTGGGACGAGCTCGCGCGGGCCGACGCGGTCTACTTCACCGCCGGTGACGCCGCTGCCGTCCGGGCAGCCCGCGCGGCGAAGACGCTCGTCGCCAGTGCCCGCGGGCTCGCGGCGCTCAGCGAGGCGGGTGTCGAGCTCGATGCGCTGCTGGCCAGTGGCTCCGATGCCGGCGAGCGCTACGAGCATGGCCAGATCGATCCCGAGCCGCGTCTGCTGATCCGTACCGCCGGCGCGGCGGGTGGCGTCTGGCAGCGACCGGATGGCGAGGACGGACGCTATGCGGCCGCGGCGCTGCCGGGCGCGGCCCAGGATGCCTACGGCTGCGGGGACTCGTTCGCCGCTGGCCTGACCTTCGGACTCGGTCAGGGATTGGCCGTCGAGACCGCGCTCGAGCTTGGCGCGCGGTGCGGCGCGACGTGCCTGACGGGCCGCGGACCCTACGGACGCCAGCTCACCGCGGCCGAGATCGCCTGACGAGCCGAGCGTCGTTCGGGGAGAGGCCGGTCAGTGGCCGGCGACAGAGCCGCCCTCGGGCACGAGCGGCAGTCGCTGCGCGACCCAGGCGAGCAGCCCGCCGCTGAGGTTGCGCGCGTCGAAGCCACTGGCGCGGAAGGCCTCGGCGGCCAACCCCGAGCGTTGTCCCGAACGGCAGTAGAAGACGACCGGCCGGTCGCGGTCGATCGTCGCCGCGGCCGCAGAGAGCTGCGACAGCTCGATGTGGCGGGCGCCGGCGATGCGCCCGGCCTCGTGCTCGTGGGGCTCGCGCACGTCGATCAGCTGGACCGCGCCGCGGCCGTGCAGGTCGGCGACCTGGTCAGGCTCGAGGTCACGGGCGCCGGTGGGGTCGCTCATGCGATCGGCGCTGCTCAGCGCCGCGGCGCGACGAGCCTCGCCGAGATCGTCTTGGACCGTCTGGCCGGGGAGCTTCTGTTTCCCATGAACCGCTGGTAGACGCGCAGCCTGGTCGGCAGGTGCGCGGCCGAGCGAAACCGCAGCTCGATCGTGCGCTGGTAGTGACAGCGCGAGCTCAGCCCGGTCAGTCGCCGTACCGTTCGCAGGCCGTCAGCGCGGAAGGTGAGCCGCATCCGACCCGCGCACGGCCGCGTCCGGTAGTTGCCCGTGACCCTCAGCTTGAAGACCACCCTGCCGCCCTCGGCGGGTGCGCCTACGATCTCCGGTACCCGGTCGCCGCCGCCTCGCGCGGGGGCGCCGGCGGGGAGCGCGAGCACGCCCGCGCAGAGCGCGAGCGCCACTCCGGCGCGCAACCCCATGCGCGTCACGGGGAAACGGCGTTTGGGTGGAAGTGGAGCTGCACGGTCGAGATTCCTCGCTTCCTGGAAGACAATCGCGTTACGGCGCGCGACGGGCAAGTTACCTGCGCGGGCGATCTCGCGCGCCAGCCAGATACGTTAGCCCCGGCGAGCGGATCGCCTGCGCGGCATCGGGCTACACCCAAGACGAGCCCGCTGGCCGAGCTCGGTCGCGGCGCCGGCGGATTAGCCCCACCCTTAAAGGTTCTTGACCGCGGCGAGCACGTCGTTGACCGAGCTCTTGGCATCGCCGAAGAGCAGCTCGGTGTTGTCGTTGTAGAAGAGCGGGTTGTCGATCCCCGCGAAGCCGGGGCTCATCGAGCGCTTGAGCACAACGACCGACTGCGACTTGTCGACGTCGAGGATCGGCATGCCGTAGATCGGGCTGTCCTCGTCCTCGCGGGCCGCCGGGTTTGTGACGTCATTGGCGCCGATCACGAGCGTCACGTCGGTGGTCTCGAACTCCGGGTTGATCACGTCCATCTCCTTGAGCGCTTCGTAGGGCACGTCGGCCTCGGCGAGCAGGACGTTCATGTGGCCGGGCATGCGCCCCGCGACGGGATGGATCGCGTAGCTGACCTCGACGCCGCGTTTTTCGAGCTCGCCCGCGAGCTCACGGACGGTGTGCTGGGCCTGAGCCACCGCCAGGCCGTAGCCGGGTGCGACGACGACGCGCTCGGCGAGGCTCAGCGCCAGCGCGACCGAGGCCGCGTCGGTCGAGCGGTGCGGGCGCTCCTCACCGTCGTCGTCGCCGGAAGCGGCCGCGGCGCCACCGCCGAAGCCACCGGCGACGATACTCGGGATCGAGCGGTTCATGGCCGTGGCCATCAGGTTGGTGAGGATCGTGCCCGAGGCGCCGACGATGATGCCGCCGACGATCAGCGCGACGTTGTTCAGCGCGATGCCGGCCGCGGCCGCGGAGAGGCCGGTGAGCGCGTTGAGCAGCGAGATGACCACGGGCATGTCGGCCCCGCCGATCGGCAGCACGACCATGTTGCCGAGCACCGCGGCGCCGAGCAGGATGAGGACGAAGAGGCCCTCGGACTCCGCTCCCGCGGCGATCGCGACCGCCGCGCCGACCGCCACGAGCAGCAGGGCGAGGTTGACGAACTGCTGGCCGGGGATGGCGACGGGCCTGCCGGGGATGATCCCCTGGAGCTTTGCGAAGGCGATGTTCGATCCCCAGAAGGAGATCGAGCCGATGATCGCCGCGAACAGGATCGGGATCAGCGTGTCGAGCTCGGGATTGGCCTCCCCGCGGTACTCGGCCCAGGAGATCAGCGCGACCGCGCCGCCGCCGACGCCGTTGAACAGCGCGACCATCTGCGGCATCGCGGTCATCTTCACCTGGCGCGCCGCGGGCACGCCGATGGCGGCGCCCAAGGCGATGCCGAGCGCGATCAGCCCGTAGTCGCCGACCTTCTGGTCCAGCAGCGTCGCCACCACCGCGATCGCCATGCCGGCGGCGGCGATCTTGTTGCCGCGGCGCGCGGTGGTGAAGCTCGTGAGCTGGCGCATGCCCAGCACGAACAGGACGAAGGCGACGATGTAGAGCAGCCGGATGAAGTCTTGGTCCTGGACCAAGCTGGCCAGCGGGAGGCTCACTTCTCGGCCTCGGCCCCGGGCTTGGACCGCTGCTTGAACATCTCGAGCATCCGGTCGGTGACAAGGAAGCCGCCGATCACGTTGATCGTTCCGAAGGCGATGGCGATCACCAGGATCACCTTGTTGAGCGTGCCCTCGGCCGAGCCGATGACCAGGATCCCGCCCAGCAGCACGATCCCGTGGATCGCGTTGGTGGCTGACATCAGCGGCGTGTGCAGCGTGTTCGGCACCCTCGAGATGACCTCGAAGCCGACGAAGGCCGCGAGCACGAGGATGGTGAGCTCGGTCAGCAGGTCCATCAGGCGGCGCCGTCCTTCGCTTGGGTTCCAGCCGCCTCCCGAGCGCCCTCGTGGACGATCTCGCCGTCGCGCGTGATGCAGGCGCCGGCGATCACGTCGTCGTCGAAGTCGAGCGTGAGGTTGCCCTCCTCGTCGACCATCAGGCCCAGCAGCGACGCGACGTTCTTGGCGTAGAGCTGCGACGCGTGATCGGGCATCGACGAGGCGAGGTTGGTGGGCCCGACGATCTTGACGTCGTGGGCGACGACGGTCTGCCCGGCCTCGGTCAGCTCGCAGTTGCCGCCGGTCTCGGCCGCGAGGTCGACGATCACCGAGCCCGGCTTCATCTTGCGTACGGCGTCCTCGATGATCAGCGTCGGCGCCTTGCGGCCGGGGACGGCGGCGGTGGAGATGACGGCGTCCATCCCGCCGATGACGTCGGCGAGCGCCTCGATCTGGCGCTTCTGCTCGTCCTCGGTCAGCGCGCGGGCGTAGCCGCCGGCGTCCTCGGCGTCCTCGAGGCCGATGTCGAGCTTGACGAACTTCGCTCCCAGCGACTGGATCTGCTCCTCGACCGCCGAGCGCACGTCGAAGGCCGAGACGACGGCGCCGAGGCGGCGCGAGGTGGCGATCGCCTGCAGGCCCGCGACGCCGGCGCCCAGGATCAGGAACTTGGCCGGACGGATCGTGCCCGCGGCGGTGGTGAGCATCGGCAAAAAGCGCCCGAGCTCCTGGGCGGCGATCAGCGCGCCCCGGTAGCCGCCGACGGTGGCCTGTGAGGAGAGCGCATCCATCGACTGAGCGCGCGAGATCCGTGGGATCGCCTCCATCGCGAAGCTGGTGACGCGCGCATCGGCCAGGGCGCGGGCGGTGTCGCCGTTGGTCAGCGGCGCCAGGAAGCCGATCAGCACGCTGTCCTCGCGCAGCTTGGAGATCTCGTCGGCGCTGGGCGGGGCCACCTTGGCGACGACGTCGCCGAGCAGGCCCTGACCCTCGGCCACGGTGACACCTGCGTCCTCGTAGGCGCTGTCGGGCTGGTGCGAGGCCGCGCCGGCGCCGGGCTCGAGCACGACCTCGATCCCGCCGGCGGCAAGCTTCTTGGCCTCCTCCGGCACGAGAGCGACCCTGCGCTCGCCGTCTGCGGATTCCTGTGGGACGGAGAGCTTCATCAGCGGCCGGGAGAGAGTAGTCGAGCAGCCGCTGGGATGTCCGCCGGCGCGCCGCAGGGGCCGCGCCCCGGCCGCCGACGATCGCTCGTCGCCGGCCGGGGTGAGCGCTCCCTCGGCAACCCCACGGCTACTTGGTGAAGCCGAGCTCCGTGAGATAGTCACCGGCGACCTGCTCGGGCTCCTGCTTGTCGAGGTCGACGCGCGAGTTGAGCTCCTGCATCGCCTCGAGCGTCAGCGGCTCCTGGACGGCCTCGAGGACCTCCTGCCCCTTGGCACCGATCTTCTTCAGCGCGTCGTTGCGGATGCCCAGCGAGACGTTGTAGGGCGGGAACAGCGCCTCGTCGTCCTCGATGATCTTGTAGTCGTCGAGGGCGAGCTCGCCGTCGGTCGAGAACACGAAGCTGAGGTCGGCCTGGTCCTCGTCGAGCGGCGTGTACTTCGCCTCGGTCGAGACGAACTCCGGCTTCCAGTCGTACAGGTTGTTGATCCCGACCAGGCAGTCCGTGCGCTGGCGGCACTCGGGGAAGCCCGCGACCTTGAGCTCGTCGGCCTTCGGGAGCTCGGCGACGTCGGAGATCGTCTTGGCGCCCTCCAGATCGCCCTCCTGCACCTCGGTCTTCGCGGCGAGCCGGAAGGTGTTCTCGAACTCGGTCCGTGCAAGCGCCGTGATGTCCTTGGCGGCGTACTCCTTCTTGACCAGCTCGTAGGTCGCGTCGGGGTCCTTGGGCACGTCCGCGGTCTTGACATCGAAGAACGACGTCAGCGAGGTGCCGGTGTACTCGGGGTAGGCGTCGACCTGGCCCGAGGTCAGCGCCCGGTAGGCGACCTGCTCGGAGCCCAGGTTGAGGTCCTTCTTGACCTCGAAGCCCGCTGCCTCGAGCGCCTGGGCGTAGATCTCGCCGAGGATGAACTGCTCGGTGAAGTTCTTCGAGCCGATCGTGATGCTCTTGCCCTCGTTGGCGGGATCGGACTCGATCAGGTCGGCCGAACCGCCCCCGCCGCCGCCCCCGCCGTCGTCGCTGCTGCCGCAGGCGGTCACGCCGAGCGTCAGCACCAGTGCGGCCAGGGCCGCCAGAATCAGTCGTAGAGTGCGAGTCATGTTGCTGCTTCCCTCCTTCTCGTGGGCAGGGACAGGCGCATGCGTCCACGCCCGCCCCCCTCGGCCAGCTTGATCCCCTTCGGGGTGACCGCACGCTGGGCGATGCCGATGCCGGCATCCGCGGTGATCGTGACCACGCCGATCACGATCGCGGCCCCCAGGCCACCCTCGAAGCCATAGGTCTGTGGGTTGATGATCGGCTCGCCGAGCGTCTGGACGTTCGCGAGCGGGGCGATCGTCGCCGTGGCGAGCACGCTTACCGCGGAGGTCCGCACGCCGGCGAAGATCGTCGGCAGCGCGAGCGGCACGCGCACCCGGCGCACGATCTGCGCGCCGCTCATGCCCATCCCGCGTGCCGCGTCGACGACCTCGGGATCCACCCCTCGCGCCCCGACGTAGGTGTTGGTGAGGATCGGCGGCAGCGCGAGCAGTATCAGCACCGCAGTGACGTTGGTGAAGCCGATCCCGAGAAAGGCGATGAAGAAGGCCAGCAGCGCGAGCGCGGGCACCGCCCGGCCGACGTTGGATACGGTGATCGCGAGGAACTCGCCGCGCCCGATGTGGCCGAGGTAGAGGCCGAGCGGGATCGCGACCGCGCAGGCGATCGCCATCGCCGCGAGGCTCACGAGCAGGTGCTCTACCAGGAGGTCGCCGATCTCGCCGAGGCCGCCGACCTGCACGCCGCCGCCGACCGACTCGCGCTGCCGGAAGATGAACTCGACCGCGCCGCCGAAGTCGCCGAGGAACGCGAGCGTGGCGCTCATGTCGCCCTCGCGCGCTGCCACGGGGTCATGGCGCGCTGGACGCCGAGGATGATCAGGTCGAACGCGGCGGCGAGCAGCACCGCGAGTCCGCCCGCGACCACGACGTTGGACTTGAAGTAGTAGTCGGCGTCGAGCTCAGCGCCGAGGCCGCCGGCACCAGCGAAGAAGGCCAGCGCGGCGAGCCCGACGGTCGTCGTGGTCGCGATCCGCAGCCCGGCGAGGATCTCCGGCAGCGCGAGCGGGAGCTCGACCCGCCACAGCAGCTGGCGGTCGGTCAGGCCCATCCCGCGCGCAGCGTCCCTGGCCTCCATCGGGACGCCGCCCAGGCCCGTGGTGACGTTGCGGAAGATGATCAGCAGCGTGTAGCAGGTGAGCGCGATGATGGCCGTCAGGTAGCCGCGACCGGTAAGCGGCTGGAGCAGGAAGAAGAAGGCGAGGCTCGGGATCGTGTAGAGGAAGCCGGTGACGCCGGTGATCGGCCCCGTCAGCCACTGGCGGCGGTGGGCGAGCACCGCGAGCCCGAAGGAGATCGCGAAGCCGATCGCCACGGGCACGACGGTCAGGACGATGTGCTGGAGGAACGGGTCGACGTAGCGGTCGAAGTTGTCGAAGATCCAGCTCGGGCAGAAGCCGTCGTTCTGGACGCAGCCGGCCGCGCCCTCGTTGCGGTCCGGCATCTCGAGCCCCTGCTGGGCGAGCAGGAACACTCAGTGGTCCCTCCGGCCGGTACTTCCAGGAGCAGCCACTAGGCGGGGGTCTTCGACGAGCTCGGCGCCACTGCGCGCCTCGACCGGCGCCTCCTGCAGGAAGTTGCCGATGACCTCGACCGAGAGCACCCCTGCGACGTGCCCCCTGCCGTCGACGACGGCGCCGTAGCGGCTGTCGCTGGCGAGCAGGTCCGAGAGCGCGTCGCGCAGGATGTCGTCGAGCTCGACGGTCGGCTCGGCCGTCGAGCGCAGCCGCTTCTCGACACGCTCGCCCCGCAGGGCGGCGTCCGCTAGCCAGCCAAGCGGGCGCTGGTCGTCGTCGACGAGCAGCGTCATGTTGATGTCGGAGTCCGCGAGCTTGGCCTTCGCCTCCGCGACCGGCTCGCCGACGCGCACGGTGGCGGCCTTCCAGAGGTCGATGTCACGCACGCGCTGGAGCGCGAGGCGCTTGAGCGCGCGGTCTGCGCCGACGAAGTCCTCGACGAACTTGCCGTTGGGGTACATCAGCAGCTCAGCGGGCGTGGCGAACTGGGCGAGCTTGCCGCCCTTCTGCAGGACGGCGATCTTGTCGCCGATCTTGATCGCCTCGTCGATGTCGTGGGTGACGAAGACGATCGTCTTGCGGATATCCTGCTGCAGGCGCAGGAACTCGTTCTGGAGGCGCTCGCGGTTGATCGGGTCGATCGCGCCGAAGGGCTCGTCCATCAGCATCAGCGGCGGGTCTGCGGCGAGCGCTCGTGCGACGCCGATGCGCTGGCGCTGGCCGCCCGAGAGCTGTGACGGGTAGCGGTCGCGCGTCTCGTGCGGGTCGAGCGAGACGAGCTCGAGCAGCTCGTCGACGCGCGCGGAGATCCGCTGCCTGTCCCAGCCGAGCAGCTTGGGGACCGTGGCGATGTTGTCGGCGACCGAGTAGTGGGGGAAGAGCCCGATCTGCTGGATCGCGTAGCCGACCTCGCGCCGCAGCTGGGCCGGGCTGATCTCGGTGACCGACTTGCCGTCGAGCAGGATGTCCCCGTCGGTCAGGTCGATCATCCGGTTGACCATCCGCATGGCGGTGGTCTTGCCGCAGCCCGAGGGTCCGACGAGAACGCAGATCTCGCCGGCGGGGACCTCGAGCGAGAGGCCGTCGACCGCCGCGTCGTCCTGCCCGGGATAACGCTTGGTCGCCGAGCGGAACTCGAGCGTCGCGGCTTTGCGCGAACTCGTCCCGGCGGAATCTGGGGCGGATTGCTGGTTCACGGGACGAGGTGCGCTGGCCGCTCGTAGAGCCTAGACCATGTTGCCGCGATGTTTAATCGCGGCAACCGCTTCAGCTCGCCCCGGGTAAGCCGCGATGTCCGCATCGGCTACCCGTTCGAGCTCTCGCGCGAGCTCGTCGCGCAGATGACGGACATCAGCCTCGCTGAGCTGCGGATCCGCTTCGGCGGCGTCGACCATCGCGTCGGCGAGCTGCCCGCTGGCCACCCCGAGGTCGTGACCCGCGCGCTCGGGGTCGCTGCTGCCGCGCAGCTTCAGCGCCTGGTCTTTGACCACGTCCGCGAGCGGCTCGATGCGCTCGCGGTCGGCAGCGGCCAGCCGCCGCCAGCGCGCCCAGAGCGAACGCGCGACGCGCACGGGGAGCCCGGGCGGGCCGCTGCCCGCATCGGGTGCGCTGTGGACGGGGTGGGTCACCGATCACGATCGTGGCGCATGGGGTGGATGGAAAGGGGTGGCCTGCGGGTGGCCGGCGGGTGTTCGGCGCGCCGGGTTGCGATCGCCACCGCAACACAGGGCGGCCGGCCGCGTTGACGCGGGTATGGTGATCCCCGAGGCGCGGACCCGCGCGCCCATCCCACCCGTGAGAGCGATGACCGCGAGCAGGAGAGCGTTGGTGGCCCTTGGCGTGAGCCTCGCGGTCCTGGGCTTCGCCGTCCCCGCGACCGCGGCGCAGCCGCAGCGGGTGACCTCGGCGCTCTCGGTCGGTCCCCACGGCTCGGCGGCGAGCGGTCGCCCGGCGCCCGCCGTGACGTCGCCGTTCGCCGCGCAGGTCGACGACGACGAGCGTCCGAAGCCCGCCAAGGCGCGTGCCGGGCTCTACGGCGGCGGTCAGATCGGCCGCACCGGCCAGTTCGTCCGGCTGCGCCTCGGTCGCGGGCGCCTCGAGGCGATCCAGCTCGCGACCCTGACCAGCCGCTGCTCGGGCTTCGGCGCGCCGCTGGTGGAGAACATCCGGATCGCGCCGATCGAGGTTCCCGAGGACGGCGAGATCGTGATCGAGTCCGAGTTCAACGAGCTGATACCGCCCGAGGTGCCCCGCATCGGCGGCCTCGCGCGCACCGGCCTGCTCACCGGCCGCACCACCCTCGGGCGCAGAGGGGGGGCCACGGGCGTGCTCCGCACCCGGTTCCTGCTGCGCGACCCCGGGACCGGCCAGGTGCGCGCGCGCTGTGGCACGGGCGCCGTGCGGTTCAGCATGCGCATCCCGAGTGCCCGGCCCGCCCGCGGCAGGCCACGCCCCGAGCGCGGCGGCTCCTACTTCGGCACGACCGGGCAGCGCCAGCCGTTCCTGCTGCGCGTCGGGCCCGGCGGGCGCGCCGTTCAAGCCGCCGGCATGGCCTACAAGGTCAGCTGCGCGAGTGCGCTCGGGCGCCCGTTCCAGCTCGTCGCCAGGGCCGCCGGGATCCGCAGGGGCCGCTTCGGCAAGCGCGGCAAGTTCGTCCGCGAGTACCTCAACGCCGAGTCCGTCGTAGTGCGCGAGTCCTACCGCTGGCGGCTGGCCGGCCGCTTCGGGGCGACCGGCGCCGCGGGCTTCTGGCGCGTGCTGGGCAGCTCCCGGCGGACCGACACCGGCGAGCTGCTCCAGCGCTGCGATACCAAGCGCAACCGCTGGCGCGCGCTGCGCTAGGCGGGCGCGGGCGCGAGCGGCGCGGCTGCCGCGGGCGCCCGGCGCGGCTGCCGCGGGCGGACCGTACCGCGGACGGGCGCGGGCGCGAGCGGCGCGGCCGTCGCGGGCGCCCGGCGCGGCTGCCGCGGGCGGACCGTACCGCGGGCGGCCGCTGCCGCGGGCGACTTGAGTCCCTCTGGGAGAACGAACTCGCCCCGGACTCCCGTCGACGGGGCGAAAAATCCGGGCGCGGGCGACTTGTCACCACCATGGGGAGTCAAGTCGGCCACGAGCACCCGGATCGCCGCGTCGCCCGGATCGCCTCCGCGCAGCACGGGGTGGTCTCGCGCCCGCAGCTGCTCGCTGCGGGCCTGCGACCGCGTTCGATCCATCATCGTCTGGCGACCGGGCGGCTCCATTCGCTGCACCGCGGCGTGTACGCCGTCGGACACCGAGCACTCACGCGCGAAGGCACCTGGCTCGCGGCGGCGCTCGCGTGCGGCGACGGGGCGGTCATCAGCCATCTCGACGCCGCGGAGCTGTGGGGTCTCGTGCGATCGCACGGACCGTGGTCCGGTGCATGTCACCGTGCCGACCCGGGCGGGTCGCGCGCGGCGTGACGGTATCCGCGTCCATCGCGTGCCGCTGGCGGCAGGCGATGTGATGCGGCGGCGGAGCGTCGAGGTCACCACCGTGGCGAGGACGCTGGTCGATGTCGCCGTCCTGCTGGACGGGCGGCCGCTCGAGCGGGCCCTCGACGAGGCCCACTACCTCGGCCTGCTCGACTCGAGCGTGCTCGCGGTAACGCTGGACCGCAACGCCGGACGCGCGGGCGCACGCAGGCTCGGCGCCGTGCTCGCCGGCCACGAGCCCGGCTCCACCCGCACCCGGAGCGAGCTCGAGGAGCGCTTCCTGGCGCTCTGCAGCACTCACCGACTGCCACGGCCGCGAGTGAACGTCGTCGTTGATGGCTTGGAGGTCGACTTCCTCTGGGCTGCCGCGCGTGTGATCGTCGAGACCGACGGCTATGCCGCCCACAACGGCTTGGCGCCTTCGAGCGCGACCACGAGCGCGATCTGCGCCTGCGCGCCGCCCGATATGAGGTGCTGCGCTTCACCTGGCGCCAGGTCACGACGCGCGGACGGTGGGTCGCCGAGAGCGTGGCCGACGCGCTCGGGGAGCGGCCGGGCGCGTGAGCCCGGACGGCTCCGATAGCTTCCCGCAGGTGCGAGCGGTGACGATCCGCGACGGCGACCTCGCCGTCGAAGAGCATCCCGACCCCGAGCCGGGCCGGGGCGAGCTGCTGCTCGCCGTCCGCGCCGCCGGGGTCAACGGCGCCGACATGCTCCAGCGCAAGGGCGCCTACCCCGCGCCGCCGGGCTCGCCGGCTGACATCCCGGGGCTCGAGCTGGCGGGCGAGGTCGTCGCGCTCGGCGCAGCCGCCGAGCGCTTCGCCGTCGGCGATCGCGTCATGGCGATCGCGGGCGGTGGCGGGCAGGCGGAGCTGTGCGCGCTGCACGAGCGCGCCGCGATGCCGGTCCCCGAGTCGCTCGACTGGCCGCGTGCGGGTGGCACGGCGGAGGTCTTCGTCACGGCCCACGACGCGCTCTTCGCGCAGGCCGGACTGCGGCCGGGCGAGCGGCTGCTCGTGCACGGCGGCGCCGGTGGGGTCGGCACCGCGGCGGTGCAGCTGGGCCGCGCCGCCGGTGCGACGGTCACCGCGACGGTCCGGCGCGAAGAGCACCGCTCCGCCGTTGGCGCGCTCGGCGCGACGGTGATCGAGCCGGAGGGCTTCGTCGAGCACGGCCCGTTCGACGTCGTGCTCGAGCTCCTCGGCGCGCCCAACCTGCCCGAGGACGTCAAGGCGCTGGAGATCGGCGGGCGGATCGTCGTGATCGGCGTCGGCGCGGGGCCGAAGGCCGAGCTGAACCTGCTCGCCCTGATGGGCAAGCGCGGGGCGATCCACGCGTCGACCCTGCGAGCGCGCCCGCTCGAGGAGAAGGCGCTGGCCATGCGCCGCGCCGAGCGCGAGGTGCTGCCGCTGTTGCAGGCGGGCACGATCGACGTCCCGATCGCCGAGACCTACCCGCTCGATCGGGTCGAGGACGCCTACGACCACTTCGCCGCCGGCGGCAAGCTCGGCAAGATCGTGCTGCT